>OLIF01000123.1_pt1 | contig 29573 bp, 16 predicted proteins | sample 1609681 | NCBI WGS metagenome assembly OLIF01 (sample SAMEA4350143, study PRJEB24818) | metagenome | biome: human; feature: gut; material: faeces | place: Denmark | collected 2013-09 | reverse complement strand
CTCCTCCGTTTTTCGCTTTTTGCCGGAAATACAACATGAAAAAAGCGGGTCATGCCGCTGACGACGCTGGCGTTCCTGCAAAAGAAAGGCGTCACAGCCGGAGCACAGCCCCAGCCCGCTCTCATGATTCACCTTCACCCACTGCCGGGTGCCCTGACCTGCAGCATCACCAAACCGCACACCGGAGTAACCACACCCGACACACACTGTCCGGCTGCGTCCTGTCAGGGATTTAAACGACGGCTTTACCATTGACGTATGCCTCCGTGTTCCAGCAGTTCATCAAAAAACTCACTCCACTCCGGCAACAGCTCACAGGCCAGGCTGTGCATGGTGACCAGCGCAGAATCACTGCGACGGGCAGACGCTTTTTCAAGACGGTGCACCGGCTGACCGGCTGCGTGTCCCTGTTTGTAAATATTCAGGTCATAAATCTGTGTTGAAAGCAGGGTGACCGCGCCTTCAGGAAGCACTTTGCTGTAGCGACCGGAGTTAATAATGTCAGTCAGTTCCGCCAGTGTTTGTCTGGCCAGCGCCGTATAATCCATACAGTTAACCAGGGTGCGGACTTTCGGCAGGGGGATACCCAGTTCACGGTAGGGCAACAGGTTTTCCATGACATTGACTGTGCCACGAATGAACTCACGCACATCCGGCAGAACCGGATTCACCATCCCCACCACAGACTCCGTGGCAGACAGCACAATCATTTCCAGCATGACGGAACGCGCGCCCTGTGAATCCACCACAATGACGTCATAGCTCTGGAAAAGCGGATGCTGGAGCACATTACGCAGACGGAGGCGACCATCCGGTGCATGAAGCATGGCCGTTTTCAGTTGTTCATGGGGGTCATTGGAGACTATCAGGTCAAGGCCGTCGATAGCCGTGCGGGAGATGATGTTGTCGGGATGACTGAGGTCAGCCGTGCGCATCAGTAATTCAAAAAGACCGGCCGGCGCTTCATACGTCAGCGGAAAGATATTGCTTGCCGTGGGCTGGGCATGGTCTCCGTCTATCAGCAGGGTACGGAGGCCGGCATCCGCCAGAAAACCGGCAAGATTAGCAGACTGGGTTGATTTTCCTTCGCCACCTTTGGTGGACACAACGGGCAGAATGTTCATTACGCACATCCTTCTCATTTATAAGTTGAGACTGGATGCACATGAAAAAAAACTCTTTTGACTACTTGACGAACTCTTAATTATCAGAAGTTTGTCACTATGGGATTGAAAATCCCCGTGTCCTTGGTTCGATTCCGAGTCCGGGCACCAAATTCATATCAACGGACCTCCATGGAGGTCCGTTTTTCATTTCAGAGCTTTATTCTTCAGTGTCAACGTCATTGCCCGAATGTCATCGCGGGTATCCCCCAGTCAGACAGTGTTTGTGCCCTCTTTAACGTATACAGAGGGCTAACCTATGGCACTGACCGGCGCAGAAATCCAGGCAACAAAGCTCACAGACAAGGCTGATTCCACCCTATCCTGTCCAGAGCGAACTTCACGGAGCTGAAAAATTCAGAGGGCATATATAATGGATTAATGATATTGCCAAAGAGTATTATAGATTAGAACATCCCCACTGGTTTGCTTAGATAACTCGAATATATCTCTTAATAACAGAGCGTCATTACTTAAAGATATTTTTGTTTCCGATGTGTTTAAATCTGCACGTGAGCTACTTTTTGGTCTTAAAGTCAATTCGAAATAACCACTTGGCCACATAAACTTCAGGGTACATTTATTTCCTTTTGCATTAGAGAATATCTTTACCTCCTCAGATGTGTCTGTGAAACTTGAGACCTCAATAGTCTCTGGATTCCTGTTATCATTATTTAAGAAAATAAGATGAGACGGTTGCCTTACTCCATTGAAATAGTAGTGGCACCCTCCTTCCCCAAAAACATGTGATGATTTTTTTGAGGATATATAAAACTCTGCGCCGGGATGAGTTACTTTGTATATGAACGTATCCTGAGAAGAAACAACCCTGTAACGGCCAAAATCAAATTCACTGATATCGTCTCTGAGAAAAAAAAGATTATTGTTCTTCTCCAATATACTAGAAGGCTCTAAAACACCGATATCACCATGATATTTTTTAAATTTTGGGATATCAATCTTTGCTGCAACTACGGGTCTTACTTTATTTGTTGATAGTTCTAAGTCTATACCATCAAGAGTATGCATAACTATTTTCCCCAAATAATCACGTATATGGTGGTCTTTATTTCCATGAAATTCAATTTTTTTCACAGAAGCACTATGCTTTCCTTTTAGGAATAATGTTATTTTATTTGAGTGTCTGATGATTTTTTTTATCTCATTTACAGGGAAGTCAAGTTGTATATATTGTATGGTACTATCTGTATCCAAGAAAATTTTAGAAATGAAAAAATCATTAACATCACCAGGAATTGTTATTACATTTGAGCCTTTTCCGGGGTATATGGTTGCACCTGAACGCCCAATAACAAAGTGATTATCAGATTCATTACCAATAAAAATATTAACACCATAATCAGAACCAATAATGGTATTTATGTTTTTTTGGACCAGAACCATACCTGGTTTTGTTTCATCTTGATAAACAGCCACTGTTTGCTGGCCTGTCTGGTTTAGATCGACAAAAACATTAAATTTTTTTGATATTTGACTAAATGATAGTATATTTTTCGCTCCAGGGGAGCCTGTTACATTAAAGTTACCAACTCCATTCGGGAAAATTGTAATCCCTCCGTTTCCACCTCTGACGGTGAACCAATGTGTACTTAACTTATATAAATCTTCACTGTTTCTAGGAGAAAAAATATCATTGCTCAATACAGGAAGAATTACCTTAACATTTTTATTACCTGTAACAACCTCAATATTTTTATTCATTATTTCAACCAAAGGATAATTTTCCCTTGCAACTTCTTGAAAATCATCCCAGGTCATTCTAATTACTTCTGTATTAGCCACAATTTGAGAAGAATATCCCAGTATTACGGTATCATAATTCCCTTTTTTTATCGTCGGTACATGTGAAGGCCATCTCCTGTTTGCAAAACCACGAACTAATCCTGATTCTGATAAAGATAGTTCCCGGCATCTTTCCCCTCTATTCTCCCCACCAAAACCAGGAACATACAGGTCATCATCATTAACACAAGCAACAGCATATTTGCTTCTTTCTCTAACTTCCATATCACTCAGTTTTGGATTATTTCCAATGTTTTTCCCGTTGTTATATGAAAGATCACCTGATAATTTTACATTTTCTGTTGAAAGATCCAGTTTTAGATTACCAATGATATCAATTGCCGAAAGGTCTATTACTCCCCGGGAAGAATCAACTTTAACAACATTACGACTTGCAGCAGTATCCAGATAGTGCTCAACTTTTTTCCAGGCGTCTCTTCTCTCATTTTCCATGTGAAGATGAGCCTTAAATGCTCTGATATCTTGTTGTAGAAAAATAAGTGGAAGCGTGGCTAATGCGATGGGGGGAAAGGCAAAACTGGATATAGTAAGTGCAGTATAAGTTGATGCAAAAGCAACATCTATTTCTGCCAGCATTTTATCTAAACTTCCACTTTTCTCCGATGTATATCTGTGAATAGATTCACCAAGAGACCATAAGTTTAATGCTGTATCGATGACAGGAAATTTAATTACATTAGCTATCTTAGATAAAATTCTTCCTTGAACTCCACCAATTCTTGTTGCAACTTGAGACAACTTAATAGCAGCCATTGTTTCTAAACGAATCTGAGAGATGCTGGTGCCAAATTTTTCTACTCCCATAAACATCAGGCTCGTGCCCACAACTTTCTCTACTACTGTCTTTATATCTGACACGAAATTCGCATGGTCTATCGCTGATACATAGCCACCATACCCCGTAATTTTCATATATTGAATAATACCGACAATAGCCATAATTCCATCAATATTCATTTCATCAATGGCTTCTGTTAATGAATCAAGGCCTTGTCTGAGCGTTATATTTAAATCTGAAGTATCAATATTAACATTTATATTTTTATTCTTATCTAAATCATACAGCGATAACTTAACACTATCACCTTCACTATTAGGATTAACTGAATTAATTCTATATTTATGAACATTTATATCGCGTAATTTCTCTGATATTTTCTGGTGAATAGCACTTAAGATCCCCGAAACTGATTCTTCTTGAATTTGAAGCTTACTTAGTAATCCAGTACCAACGTTATCTGTTAGAAATACATCCTTCACAAGGATTTTGTTTTGCTCTGATACTTTATTAATTTCATTTATAAGTAATTTTATTTTCTCATGTTCTTTTGCTGTTATGTAGTTCGTATCAATATATTTCTTCAATATATCTAAGCTTATTGTCATTCTGTATAATTCATTAAATGAAAGCTTTGATATACTAAATTTTTCATCTATTCTTTTCCCATTAAAGAAAACGCCATAATTATACAAATCGATAGTTTTAAATACTCCATCACCAAGTTGAATATCCATATTCAACTTTCTCATTTTTTCAACTGAAGATAAATGTTTTACTGATGTAAGTTGACAGGCATCATGATCAATAATTTTTCCCCATTGATTATCTTTCATGATAAACATATCTATAGCAACATCACCTTTCTTACCCGTATAGATTTCTTTTATATCTGGAGAAATGCTAACAGAATTCTCAATAAATGCTAATGATTGTTCCAGAGATGAAAAATCAGCATATCCGAAGTTAGGATCTGTAACACGAACCACATCATCGAAGACGGATACTACAAAACTGTGATGTTCTGTGGTTATCAGAATATTATTTATGTTTTTGTCTTTTAAGTAATGAACAACACTTGCTGTATTAAAATCAGTTAACCGTATTCTCTCAAGCTCCCCGGACTGTAATAATTTATTATTCCCATGCTGCTGATAATATTCAATTTGTGATACAGTGTTTTTCAACAATCGATGATCACTTTCTGAAAGATGTGCATTGTCAGATATATCTTGTTGATATAATGAGCTGATTAAATCAAGGTTCTCTTGTAACGTATTATATTTTTCTTTAGTATCAGCAAGGATATATAACTCACTTAAACCGATACAACGCCCTTCATTGGGTGAAAGCAACATCTGGGGATGATATCTTGGCTCACTACCGGAGTATTTTATCACAGCTTCATGCCATAATCTGGCATTGTGCCCATAAAAGTTTCTCCATTCCAGAGCTCGATATTTTGCCCGAATAGAAATATCATGTAATGTCGGAGATGATATTGGCGATTTAATATAACTATCGCTTCCTGTATAGCCTATACTTTCCCATGTTACGGGATCAACCAATGGTGAATCTATTATAGAATATATTGATGGAAGTCTATATTCTTTTTCCTTCAAGAGAATTTCTGATACACTGGGCAGTTTATTATGCACGATAGATGAAATGCAGTCGATAAAAGATTTGTTGCCCGTTAATCCCTCACTAAGAGCACTTAAAGATATATATTCATATTGTTTTGATTTACTTAAAAAGTTAGTAATATCAGCATCACCTGATAACATAAAATCAAGGGATTTTTGCTTGAATATATATTTTATTAAATTGGCATTAATATTACCTTTATTCTTTATGATAGCTCCAGTCTCATATAATGCGGAAAAATAATTTTTAAGATTTTCAAAAATTATATCTTTTTTGCTATCTTGTATTTCTTTAATGCCAGACATAATTACATCATCTGACAAAGCATTATCCGTATTAGAAAACTTTACTCCCAGCCCAGACACATTCTGATTCATAATCGATACAAAATATCTATTAATATTTTTCGTATCGATATCACTTAATATTCCAGCAATGATCTCATGATGAATTTTGCTTTGCTTACTGGAATCTCTGACAATCTCTTCGATACCGAATAATTTATTATATAATTTATCTAAAATAGAAGAGGTATCCACATCGAACGTTGATGCATATTTGGATACAATATCGACTAACTCTTTTGATGGTGCTGAAACAGCAGCATTTTGTATAACAACTCCAGACTCTTTGCTAATGAGCGAATACTTAGCAATTCTTTCGATATCCTCAAATCCATACCCGTCATGAACTATGTTTTTTATTAAACCATTATCATTAAACTCAATATTTATTTCTTTTACTTTAACTCTATCAGAAAATTCACTTTCTTTTAATACACTATATAGTTCTTTAATTTTTTCTGCATTCTTTGATATATATTTATCCCATAGCATATTAATATGTTTTTTCTTATATAATCCCTTAAGATTTTTTGTTAGTGTATCGACATCTTTTATATCATATACATTAATAGGATTACCGCTCTTATCTACTATTTTTCTTAATGGTGAAAACAATGTTTTGCTTTCTATGTCGATTAATTTAGCCTTTAAGAAATCATCCTCAGAAAGATTTGTTGATATAATCAATAATCTTTCTTGTCCATTTTTATCAATAATATCAAGCTGTTCTTTTTCTTTCAGTCTTAGATATTCCAATAATAACCTTCTCTTCGTTTTATCATGTTGCCCATTTAGCAGTTTATAAATTAATTGTCTTCTGGATTCCATTATCCATAACTCCCTCAATATGAGAGATTTATTTATATTATCATCGTTCCAAATATATACTACGGTATTACTATCACTTGCCAAAAGAGAATTTATAGACTGAACATTATCTTTAAATTGTTTATGAATATCTGACATCAGATAATGTATCTTATTTTCAATAGGGAGTGTAAGATGCTTTATTTTCTCAGCCAGTTGTTCTGCTAATGATATGCCTACCCATTTAACAAGACTATTAGTTTGAGATATCAAATACTTGGTTATCTTTTGATCTACTTGAGATATCTCTTCCAGATCTATAGTACTACTACTAATTATTCTATTATAGTCATCCTCCATTGAAGGCCACTTTTCTTTTATTGCTCTTTTTATTTCTGGCGGCCAACCAACAGTTAACTTTGATATATTTATTTCTGTTGGCGTTATATTCCACCCAGAATTTTTCTTTAATTTATCAATATTAGAAAATATATCTTCTATCTTCTCTAGTTTAGCAACCCAGGTACTTGCATCGTCAGGCGTAACATCATTAACACACACCGAGTTAGCATTAACCCAGTCATAATGAACACCTTTTGCACCTTCAATCACTTTAAGATTCCCTACAAATGAATCTTCCGCCAATCCTTTGAAGTTTCTGGCCTCTCTATCAATCCGGCACTCACCCAGCTCACCTAATGAATTATAGTAATCTTTCATCGCCATCATAATGGCATCCGGGCCAGAAATAAAAAGCGTACTGTATTTTTTGGGGATAATTGAGTCCATTCGATAATTAGAAAAAAGACTATTTTCAGAATAATATTTTTCAGGAATGAAGTCTTTTTTTATTGGCTGACTAACACTTTCTTTTTTACTTACACTGTCAAATACTTTAATATCCAATATATTCTTTATGGCATCATCATTATAATTCGTTTTATATTGCGATAATTTTTCACCATCCAATAAGACAATCTGGTCGAAGACAGGAGAATTATGAGGAGGAAGCTTTTTTAAATGATATTTTTCAGCTTTATTCAATCCTGAAGCAGAAAAAAGTTCTGTCATATATTCTTTAAACTTTTCTGTTTCTGAAAACTCAACAACACCACCATTTGCATCATAAAAACCATATTTTCGCTCATTATCGTTACCAATAGCCCAGGCAGCCATTGCATGACCAGGAGCCTCCAGTTTCAATAAAACTGGATTATCTGTAGCTTTTGGGGAAATTATTAAATCTATAACTTGTTCAACTGTTTGATGTGCTATTTTTTCTTTCCATATTTGTGTTAAGGTAGAGCTCAACGGATTTTTTGCATGAAGTTTAGCCAAGCTTGTTAACAGTTTGTTGGCATTTGTTATTTCTACTTCACTATATAAACCAGGTTCACTTAATACTGCTGCTGTTGAATATAGATTTTCCAGAAATAGCTTTGTCTGCTTCTGTGAAGATTGGTTTTCAAGGTGTTTTGCAGTAAGAACCAAAATAGACAACGGATCACAACGACCTCCATATCCGTCACCAGAAAGGTTTAAGAAAAATAATTGTGGTATCAAGAATTCAACAGCATATTTATCCGTAGAACCTTTTGATACGACATTATTGAAAAGCTTATGATATTCTTCTACATTAGAATGGAATGTAACCAGTAACGCACGTTTTTCAATCTCATAGGCCATAGCTCCTTTTTGCTCGTTACTTAAGCTATTTATATTTTTTTTCATCAGCTTAACTAACTTTTTAATGTTCATGTCACTACGAAATCCATCCACTATCCTCTCTGCATTTCCTGAACTATAGCCTCTTAAGAAATCCTCCGTCGCTCTAATATCTTTAGGTTTTAGTCCACTTGCATTGTTATCAAGTAGTGCTCCATATACTGCCAGATCTTTTTTTAAGTCTTTAATAACCTCTTTATTTTTCTTTTTATTAGCGGCATGCTTCACCCCCGACACGACCAAATTTGCTTCTGCCTTTTTATCTCCCCGATGAAAATCAAGAGAATTAATATTATCTGAATGTTGTTGTGCTATGTTGCCTGTATCTCGTAACTTCTCTCTTACCTCAAGAAGCTTTTTATAGGCTATTTCTTGCCTGTTTATTACGAAATCAGTTACTTTACTTCCTTTATGTGTGGCAAGAAAATTATTATTTGCACGAATATTCCAGCCTTTCTCCTTCCCCCAATATTGATAACGTTTTGACATCACCATTGAGTCTCTGATTATCATAGTATCGATAGGAGAAAATATATCTTTAGGGTCAAGTTGTTTTATCTTGTCGATGATAACAGAGAGACGTTTTCTGTCTTGTTCAGGGAGTTTATTTTTTATTCCTGAACTTGGTTCTTTGCTTATAATAGAAAGAATCTCATCATTTAATGCCCTTCGATGATGCTCTTTCTCTAAGAAATCATAATTAATACTATGCTCTTGAATTATTTTGTAGACATTTTTTCCATAAGCAGGAGTGACGTCATAATCTGTATATATTCCACCATATTCTTTGAGTATATAAACACGTAATTGATCTGTCGCAGACGCATAATTGCCACGCAATATCAATTCTTGTTGATATCGTTGTTTATATTGTACTTTTTTCATCTCCGGCAACTTTGTTGCATCATGAATATGAAAATTATCTTGACCAAAGATATTACTCAATTCATCATCCAGAGAATATGTTTTTATCTTGTTTTTATGGATAACCTCTTTAAATTTCTCAATTCTCTCATTATCATAATGTAAAATTTCTTTCAGAAATGAAATTCGATCTTGATCGCTGAAATTTAATATCCCTCTGGTATAGGCATAATTCATTACAGCGTCCTGGATCTGTAGAACCGACTTTAATAAGTTAGTTTCAAAAAGCGAATTTAATTTAGCATGAAAACCATCATCAGGTTGCTCCTTATTTTTTAATACATTAAGCTCCTCGATAGTTAAACTGTTAATAACTTCACTTTTTGCATGTTCAAGTGCTACACTTTTTAATTGAGAGTTAAATTCATAAGCTGCAAATGCGTTAGGGTCTATCCACAAATTAAAAGAAAAATCAGGATAAGCTGCTTTATATGCTTTTGCATATTTTGTTATAGTCTCAGGTGGCGCGCCAGCGATCCAAATTACATGAATTTTTTTATCTATTTCCACCTTAAGTGATTTATATTCGCTATGCAATGAACTAATTATTTCAGATATATTATCCTGAACAACTGGAGATACATCAGCCCGAAGCTTTTCCAAAATACTTGCCTGGTTTTTTAGACTTTCAATGCCTTTTCTGCTATTTTTTTCTGGTAGACTTATATAGGTCCTAATTTCATCCTTAAGGATTTTTATCAATTTCTTATCTTTGGGTGACACCGTATCAATATGACCAAATATCTTATCCTTTATGTTATCCACTGTTAGTGAATATTTTGTATCTTTTTCCGCAGTTTGAATAATCTCCTCTGTTTTTTTTATGTTGTTTGTATTCCTTTTTTCCCTTTTATGAATCACTTGCGTTTGACTATTATTTTCTCTTACAGATTCAGGATGTTCTTTGATACCAGTAGGTGTTAAATTTCTATTGTTATTTTCTGATATATGATGAGGTAACGAAGTTACATCTTTTGGCTCCTGCTGTAAGTTATAAGAAAAAAATGGTATCTGTAAAGGTTTAGATATTAACAACCCTATATAATGAATAATAACCGACTTCCAGTTCCTGGCCGATGTGGTCGCAGGTAAAGGTAAAGGCTGTAGAGTTCTTCTTATTTCACTCTGAATAATTCCACCTATAGAAATTACGTCATCTACAGACAAATGTCTTATTTTTCTGTTCTTTTCAAGAAAATAGAAATTTTGCCTTTCACTTCTTCTTTGGCGAACTTGTTTTGTGACATCATTTGTGTTTTGGGTTTCTATATTCAAAGTAACCTCCTATATAATTTATCGCGTATACTTTTTTTGTGAATATAGGTAAATTTGCTGACCGTGAGGAAATATCAGTGAATCACCGACCAGTAATCCACTTCCTTTCAGAGAAAAACGAGATGCTAATTTTTTCGATGTGTGATGAGATCGCCACAAACACTCGCGACTATCTGTATCTCTGGATATTTCCTGAACCAGAAGAGTCAGTGCATGATGCTGATGTCCGGGAAGAAAGCTCAGAGTAAGGATGAGTCCTGTCCCTGGACTTCATCTGACTGATTTCATATAAGGAAACTACCACCATTGATTCTCTGGCGTTTCGAACTATCACGGATAATGAAAAAAACAGCAAAGCTACCGCACATTATTTGCAAAGACGCAAATAATGTAAAATTTGTCATCTGTTCTAAATCCTAACAACCAGCATGGTAATACTGTCAATCAAATATAGATAAAATGCATAAGTGAATCGCCGTAGATAATCCATAAACATCTGATTCATTGATAATATTGATTTTTATATTCGGTCGTGAACGGCTGATCATACTGACACTGACTGGTATAAAACAGCTAAATAATCATCGGCGCAATCACGAAACCTAATGCCACCCCTGCAATAATTCCCCCCAATCCTGGCAACATGAATGGATGATTCAGCACATATTTGCCCACGCGAGTTGTGCCAGTAGTATCAAATTCCATGGCGGCCAGCGACGTTGGATATGTTGGCAGAACAAATACACCTGTGACAGCGACATAGGACGCCAGAATTGCCCAGGTGGGTACATCAAGCGCCACGGCAAGCGGGATAATTAACGGCGTGGTCGCGCCTTGCGAGTAGAGCAGAGCACAAGTGCCAAAAAGAACCAACGCCAACAACATCGGATACGCCTGCAAAATATCGCCAGCAATATCCTTAATCTCGGTTAAATGCGCATCAATAAAAGTGGTGCCTAAGGTTACAATGCCGAGAATCACCGCCAGCGAGCTCATCCCCGCACGAAATGTGGAGGTGAGAATAATGGCATCGGTAGCCGTCTTGCACAGCACCACCATCAGGCAGGCGGCAGAGAGCATACAGATAATAATAATATCGCGTGTTTCCATCGGTTTGCCGATATCAAACCCCGGACGCAGTTGAGGGAAAGCGGCAAGAATAACAATGGCGACTGTCGCCAGCAGGAACAATCCTACGGAAAGCGTCGCACCAGGTTTGATGCTGCTATTATTCTCGTATTTTTGCACCAGTCCTTTTTGCAGACGCTCAAGATAGACCTCGTCATCCTGCAACTCACATCCTTGTCGGGAAGCAATAAAAGCGGCGACCATCGCGGCGGCAAAAGAGGTAGGAAGACATACCGACATCACCTGAATAAAACTGACGCCATTAACCTCCATAATAGTGAGCATAGCGGCCATTGCGGCGCTGATCGGCGAACCAGAAATCGCCACCTGCGAAGCAACGACCGAACCGGCGAGCGTGCGGGAAGGACGAATACCTGACTCTTTCGCAACTTCAGCAATCACCGGCAGTGTGGAAAAAACAATAAATCCGGTACCGGCCATAATAGTCATTGACCAGGTAATAATCGGCGCGATGATGTTGATATATTTCGGGTTACGACGCATAAAATTACCGGCGACGCGTACCAGATAATCCATTCCGCCTGCGGCCTGTAATGCTGAAGCCGCCACAACAACGGTCATAATAATCAGGATCACGTCTACTGGCGGTGACCCCATAGGCAGACCAAATCCCAGAGTCAGGATAGCGAGTCCAAGCCCGCCACATAAACCAATACCGATCCCTCCCTGGCGAATACCAAAAAATATTGCGCCAAGTACTACGATAATTTCCAGCCAAACCATGATGTTCTCCGTTATAAATATAATTTTTTCTAAAAATGAATGACTTTCTGGCTGCGATTAAAATGATTATTGGGTTAGAAGATGCTGTTTTCCGACACGATTTTCATACCATTTTATTCCGGCGCGAACGAGTGAAGCAGTTGAGTCAATATAATGAGAAGGCTGCTCTTTAACAGCTTGTGCCAGAATAACCGGAATTTCCGTACAACCAAGAACAAGAACTTCAGCGCCGCGTGAAAATAATATTTCAGCCTGCTCGCTCATCAACTGTTGTGCATGCGTCATATCGCCTGCTTTCAAAGAATAAATACTTTCCATTACTTTTTTCTGACTGTCTGCATCGGGGCGGATACAGGTAAGTCCCAGCGACTCAATTCCTTTTTGGTATAATCCCATATACAGCGTAGCATTGGTGGCTAACAGGCCAATGCGGGTTTTACCACAGTCGCGAACTTCATTGATCGTTGTCTCTACGATACTTAATATATCAATATGACAAGCATCTTTTAATTCTTTGAACCAGTAATGTGCGGTATTACAGGGAATAACAATACATTCCGCCCCGGCATCTTCCAGTTTATGCATATAGTCACGCATAACAGGTAACGGTGAGCGCCCATGATGCATTAATGCATCGGTTCGGTCAGGAATATTCGGAATAGAAGAAATAATTAATGGAATATGTTCCTGATCACGTTGTGCGGCGGTAAACGTCACAAATTTATTAAACAGATCGACGGTAGCCGCCGGCCCCATTCCGCCGAGTACACCAATTAATCCTTTCACAAGATCTGCCTCTCAAAACGTTAATGGCAATGAGTAGTGAATAACTACTGATCTCTTTTTTAACAGCCAAAATAGACAATGAGAAATGCAAGGTTGTACAAGGTGATGCAAGACACGCATAGTGTAGCTATAGAGCGCACAGTTCATTCGCCATGGTTATGACATTTTCTGGCTATCTAATGGAAAAAACTCATTTTTTGCTGAAGAGTGATATCAACGTCAATACCGGAAATGAAGGTGTTATGCACAAAACGAATGACAAAAGCTAAATTGTGCGACTTGAGAACATTATTTTTATTGCCAGGATGTTTTATTATGCCTCCAGGTTGAAAATACAGGTGCCATGATAATGAAGAATATCGAGACAAAATGGTTATACGATTTCCTGACGCTGGAAGCCTGTCGCCATTTTTCTCAGGCGGCAAAAGAGCGTAATCTTTCACAACCCGCATTCAGCCGACGAATTAAGGCGCTGGAAGCGGCGATCGGCGTTGCTTTATTCGATCGCACAACCACCCCTTTACAATTAACCGAAGAAGGCAGGCTCTTTCATTCCCAGACTCGCAGCTTATTACAGCAGCTTGAATGCAATTTGGGGGAGTTAAACGGCCAGAATTTACTCGGCGTACCCAACATTAAAATTGCCGCCGCGCACTCACTATCCCTGAGCGTATTACCCAAACTGGTGAATTCACTGACCGCCTATGGCGGAGAATTCGTCTATCATGTTGAAGCCATTGATGTTGTACAGGCCGTAAATACGTTACGCGAAGGCAAGAGTGACTTTATTATTTCGTTTCGCGATGAAGATCTTATGCAATCGCCTTTTTGTTGCCTGAAACTATTTGAATCTGAGTTGTACCCGGTATGTGCCGCCGATGCACAGGGGCAGCCAGTATTTGATATCACCCAGCCCCAGGTTCCTTTACTCAACTATACTGCCACTTCTTATATGGGCAGGCTGGTCAATCGCCATCTGGCAGAGGTTGGCGGTATTACCGGACGCACGATATTTATCTCTTCGATGAGCGAACTATTAAAAAATATGGCACTCAACGGATATGGTATTGCCTGGTTACCGATCTGGTCGATCATCGATGAACTGCATACCAAACGTCTGATATGCCTTGATTCAGCTAAATTGACAGTCCCCATTCAGGCTTATATTTACCGTATGAACACCCGACTGAATAGAACCGCCGAAAATCTCTGGCGTATTTTGCAGGAACATATGCCGGGCGATTTAATTCAGCAGATATCAATGGAAAAACCAGCGCGCCGTTATTGATGGCGTGCTGAAAAAGATCAGCCCCGACGCCAGCCCTTATCCGGCTGGCGTTTCTTTCAGGAGAATAATGCTGTCGATTGAATATCCTACCCGCGCCCAAACTCCAGCCGCTGCACATTAACCATCCCTGGTTTTTCTCCGGCACTGACATCAATTTGTGTCACCCGCAACGCATATTTTTCATTCAACGTATTAAGCCAGTCCAGGAGATCATTAAATACCGCAGGGTCTATCCAGACCTGAATATTCTCCCCGCGTTCGGCTATACGCTTGATAACCACAGAATGTGCAGAAGCGCTGTCGCTGATGACTCGCGATATCTGTGCCGGCGTTGTCGTGCCGGATTTTCGCGCCGCAATAATATCCGGCGCGGCGCTCTTCAGTCGCGCGTTCATCGCCACCAGCTGCTGCAACATCGTCTCCTGTAGCTCAATCCGTTCGCTCAACGGCTGCCAGATGAGAACGTAATATCCGGCGCTAAACAGGAACACTACCGCTGCCAGTAACATGCCTTTTTCACGCGGAGAACGCCCCGCCAGGTGTTGTGTCAGCCAGTGTTCGCCACGGCTTAACTGGCGTTCACGCCATTGCTGAAAATAGAGAATAAATTTATCGCGTAACATGTTATTTCCTCCGCAACGTTACGCCGCCGGAAACCGCATCACCCTCTTTCTGTAACGCGTCCTGTTGCACAACATAATCTGCCGCCAGTGCGCTACGCAGTTTGTCGAAGCTGGCAAAGTTCGCAGCCCGCAGTTGGAGGTGAAGCGTCTGGCGTTTTTGATCAAAGGTGAAACCGCGCATCTCAATATCAGTAAGTGACGCTGATTTCAGAATGCTGGCGATCGCAGACAGTTGACCGAGTAGATCAGCATCGTCGGTCTGCGGACGATATTTTTTCAGCGCCATCGTGATCTGCGAGCGTAAATTCACAATTCGCTTCTGTTCAGGGAACAGTTTTAAGAACTGCCTCTCTGCCTGAGTGCGGCTTTGCGCCACTTGTTCGCTGACGCTCCATAATGTCACGCCCCGCTCCACGGCTAACGCAACCAGAATCAGCAATATTGGCAGAACCATCACCCGCCAGCGCGCCCACTGTTTTCGGTAGCTGACGCGGGGCTGCCACGGCCCTGTCAGCAGGTTCCCTTCAGGTTCGCCACAGGGGGTTATAGCAGGTAGAGTCGTAACGGTCAGGCGTTCAGCGTCTGCGCCAGCCCATGCAGATAGCTCTTCCGGTGCAATGCCGACCACCGCCAGCGAAAGCGGTAAATCCTGCTCATTGAGCTGTGCGCGGAACATGACCGGAGCCAGCGCCCGCCCGGCGCTCCATCCCCGGCATTCATCGATGCGGCAGATAACCCGTTGCGCATCGCCAGCCATATAGCCACAGGGAATGGACATCCAGTCCGGTGCAACGGTAACGCGGGTGATGCCGTTTGCCTGCAACCACTGCGCAATGTTGCGCATATGCTGCTGGTGAATCACAGCTACGGTTGCCAGTTGCTGGTCGATTTTCAACGGGGCGAAATGCAGTTCATCGATATCCTGGTTCAGCTCTTCTTCCAGCAAGGCGGGCAGAATCGTCGGTATCTGCTTGCGGGGCACATCAGGCAGTTCAACCTGCCAGACGCTGATCCATTCGCCGGGAATGTAGAGTCGAATCGCATCAGTTTGCAGCCATTGCTGGAGACGTTCGTCAGCAACGTCAGGCCAGATACCGTGCTCCACGTCGGGTGTATGGCGCTGCCAACGGATGGGATCAGCGGCGCAAAGCGGGAAAAAAATCTCAAGCATGGAACTCACTCACTTTCTCCTGTCTGATGCCAGAGAACAGAAAAGTGTTGTGGGCCCATGCGGACAATTAACGAATTCATCGTCAGTTCAATCTCATTCACGGTGATATCTGAACGCAGCCAGAAGTAATTGCTGTCCACGCTCAGGACGGTTTTTAGCTGTTTTTTAGTACGCTCATCGACGTCTGCAAGTAGCGGCTGAGCAAGAAACTGATCGACATCTTCCCAGCCCTTCGCCGGACGTTGTTGTAATAATGCCCGCGCCTGAACAGGGCTTAACCACGGGTCAAACAGCGCCTCAAGAATCACACTTTGCGTGACATCTAATGTATTGATGTTGATTTGCTGGCGGGCCATCGGCAGCGCACAGACCAACGGTTTCAGTTTTTGATAAAGCCCGGCGTCCATTCCCTGCACCACGCGCATCTCGCTGATATCAGCCAGCGGTTGATTAGCGGCGTAGAACGGCACCGAGCGGGCGAGATACTCGCTGTCTTCACGACCCAGACGCGTCTGCACGCTGCGGTCTTCGTCAATAAACTCCCACAGGCTTTCGGCTATCAGTTCGGCCCGATAAGCAGGCACATCGAGGCGCGAGATCAGGGCAATCAGTTGTTGTACCGCGAGCGGACGCGACGCCGTCGTCGGCTGAGCGAGGGCATTCAGGTTAAAGCAGGCCTGTGCGTCACGCAGAGTGACGGCAATTTGCCCCTGCGGCAGTGGGAAAAAACGCGGGCCAGAAGCCCACGGTTGTGCCAGATGCACACGCTTTTCATTTTTCAGGCTCAGACTGAGTGCGCTCAGCGCCAGGCTTTCTGCACTGGCGCTGTACCACAGCGCCTGCTGGTACTCCTGCTGGCTGCGCGTTCGCCCAAGTTGCTGCTGCATCCGACTGGAAAGCGTGATGGTCACCAGCATCATAACCGCCAGCAATACCAGCACCACGACCAGTGCCATTCCGCGTTTTGGTGGTGAGGTGATCATGATAATTGCGGCCCGCGTAACAACCAGATGCGTTCAATTTCGCCCCATTGTGGCGAATGCAGGGTTATGCGTACTGCCACAGGAATCGCCTGCACTGATGACCAGCTCTCCTGCCAGCGAGTGCCATCGTAGAACTGCAAATGGAGTGAATCTGCCGGAATCAATTTTTGCATTGTTGGCTTCACGCTGCCTGCGGCATCGGTCAGCGGCCAGGCTAACCGCTCCAGGTAGCCGTCATGAATGCGGTAACCGACGGAGATCAGATTACTGCGCGGCAGGCGCATCAACGGATTGACCACGCCACCGCGCACAAAACGCATTCCTTCACTCTCAGACGCCAGCACGCCAGCGCCCGCCAGCAACGCCGGTTCCCGCTGGCCCTGCTCGCCCCTTACCGGACGCGGCATCATTTGTGTCAAATCGTGGCTCAGAAAACTCATCGTTTGCTGCATGAGATTTAGTTTTTGATCGTGTCCGGCGACAGCACTGTTCACGCGTGTGACACCGTTTGTCACCTGCTGTGCCATTAATGCCAACGAGGCAAAAATCGCAATCGCAATCAGCATTTCCAGTAATGTGAAGCCAGAGCGAATCTTTCTCACTGCTGACCTCCTGTGGCGCTGAACCACGCGCGTCGTGACTGAATCACCGACGAAAAGTCTTCGCGACGGCTGACTTCAATATCCACCGCCTGAAGCAACGCATTGCCTGTATTCAGAGGAATGGTTCGCCAGTACCAGCGGCTACCCGCCATTTCGCTCTCGCCCTGATGCCTGACCGCCCGCTGCTCGCGAGTCATCAGGTAGAGCAGTGCGGTCTGGTTTTCAGCTACCCAGCCAGCCACCGTTTTTTCCTCAAGGACTTGCTGATTACTCAGCGCGCCGCTGGCTATCTGTAACACCGCCATGGCGGCCAGTGCAAAAATCGCCAGTGCGAGCATCACTTCCAGCAAGGTAAAACCACGCTTCATAGCGTCCTCTCATCACATTGATTGAGAGATAACGCGCCATCGTGCGCCAGTTTCACCGCCCAGCATTCACTTTGCTCCGCCGAGTAGAAGCGCAACGTAAACGGCGTGGCGGGCTCAAAAGGCGAGAAACGGATCTGCGGCGTTTTCTTTTTCGCCTCTTTTTGCAGCTCCAGTTCAATATCATGCAGCGTCAGGCGGCGACGTTGCAGCTCCAGCGCGTATTCCTTCTGCCAGATATCACTCCCGGGTTGTAGCAGCATCTGCACCTGTTTCGGCACTGTGACCTGCGTCGGTAACCGGGCCGTGGAAACAGGCAGCCAGCGCCCCTGACGACGCTGCATAAACTGGTAGCCGGGCGGGTCGATTAGCACACCGAGTGTTTGCCCTTCGATCACTGCCTTATCCTTAAACTGTGCAAAACGGGCCAGAAAATCCTGCGCCGCTTTTTTCGCAGGCGGTTCAGAACGGGTCGCAAAAGTTTGCACCACGCCCGCACTGGCAAGGCCGATAAGGAAAATCACCAACATGATTTCCAGAAGAGTGAATCCGCGTCTGGGCACTGATTACTGAAACTCCTGCAAATTCCAGTTACCGATATCTGCACCAGCGCCTTCCCCGTTTTCCTGGCCATCCGCCCCTAAGGTGTAAACATCAAACAGCCCTTTTTCACCCGGACTGAGATACTGATAATCGTTGCCCCACGGATCTTTTGGCAATCGCTTGATGTACCCACCAGTACGGTAATTGCGGGAATCCGCCATATTGCCCGGTTGCTGGATCAGCGCTTCCAGCCCCTGTTCGGTGGTTGGATAACGCCCGTTATCCAGTCGGTACATATCCAGCGCATTCTCCAGCGCCACGATATCGCTGATGGCTTTTTGCCGATCGGCTTTCTCTTTGTTGCCCAACAGGTTAGGCACCACCAGACTTGCCAGGACGCCAAGAATAACAATCACCACCATCACTTCCAGCAGGGTAAAACCTGCCCGTGGTTTTTGTGTGCGGGATAACGAATTCATGTGATAACTCCGTAAATTACATTCCAACCATATTGTTCAGTTGCAGCATCGGCTCGAGGATGGCGATGACGATAAACAGCACCACGCCCGCCATCATCACCACCAGCGCTGGTTCAAACAGTCCTAACGCCAGCCCTACCTGGGTATCAAACTCCCGTTCCTGGTTGACTGCGGCCTGCTCAAGCATGGTTTCCAGTTCGCCGCTCTGCTCGCCGGAGGCGATCATGTACAGCATCATCGGCGGGAACAGGCGCAACTCCGCCAGTGCAGCGCGCAGACTGCTTCCTTCGCGAACGCGATCTGCCGCCAGCAGCAGTTGCTGTTCGACATAACGATTTGCCGACACGGCAGCGGCGGTCTGAATACCTTCCAGCAACGGAACGCTACTGGCGGTGAGGATGCTTAACGTGCGGGAAAAGCGCGCCGTATTTAGCCCGCGAGCGACTCGCCCTATCACAGGCAGGCGCAGCAAGGTTTTATCCCAGCGCAGGCGCATAGCGGGATTTTTGAGTAGCCGTTGCCCCAGTACCAGAAGCCCCAGCAATCCCGCCAGCCAGTAAACGCCGCTGGTCTGTAACGCGTCGCTCATGGCGATGAGCATTCGGGTGGAGGCAGGCAGCGCATGTCCGAGGTGATCAAACTGTTCGATGATTTTCGGCACCACTGCCGTCAGCAAAATAGTGACCACGCCCGTTGCCACCACCAGCAGTACCAACGGGTAGAGCATCGCCTGCAACAGACGCGATTTCAGGCGTTGTCGCTGTTCGGTGTAATCCGCCAGGCGATTGAGCACCACATCGAGATGCCCGGATTTTTCTCCGGCTGCGACCATCGAACAAAACAGGGAGTCAAAGACGCGGGGATGTTCGCGCAGGCTGTCCGACAGGGTGTAACCTTCCTGAATCCGGCTGCGCAGCGCCATTCCGAGGCTTTTTACATGCAGTTTTTCACTTTGCTCACTGACCGCCTGTAAGCAGGTTTCCAGCGGCATTGCTGCCTGTACCAGCGTTGCCAGTTGGCGAGTGAACAGCGCCAGATCGGCCGCCGCCACACGACGATGTGCGTATCGCCGACGCTGCAACATTCCCCCTGCCGAAGCATTCAGCCGGGCTTCAATGTGCACGGGAATGAGATCTTTACCGCGCAACAACTGGCGGGCATGACGCGCGGAATCCGCCTCAATCATACCTTTGGTTTTGCGACCATTACGCTCCAGCGCCTGATAGTAAAACAGTGCCATTACGCCTCCATGGTTACCCGCAGAACTTCATCGAGAGAGGTTTCTCCGGCAAGCACTTTCTCAATGCCGTTGCTGCGGATACCCGCAGAGTGTTGCCGGACATAACGTTCCAGCTCCAGTTCCCCGGCCTGACGGTGGATCAAGTCACGCAATGTGGCGTCCACCACAATCAGTTCATGGATCGCGGTACGTCCGCGAAAACCTTTGTGATTACAGGCGGGGCAACCCTGCGGATGGTACAGAGTGACAGTACGCGCGTCGGTAATCCCCAGCAGGCGTTTTTCTTCGTCAGTGGCAGGCGCAGCCTGGCGGCAGTCGGGACACAGCGTGCGGACCAGTCGCTGCGCCATCACGCCCGTCAGGCTGGAAGAGAGCAGGAAAGGCTCCACACCCATATCCTGCAAACGCGTGATCGCCCCCACCGCCGTATTGGTATGCAGGGTCGAAAGCACCAGATGCCCGGTAAGCGAAGCCTGCACGGCGATTTCTGCGGTTTCGGTATCGCGGATCTCACCGACCATCACCACATCCGGGTCCTGACGCAAAATCGCGCGCAGGCCACGGGCGAAGGTCATGCCGACACGGGTGTTGACCTGCGTCTGGCCGATCCCTTCAATCATGTATTCGATAGGGTCTTCAACCGTGAGAATGTTGCGCGAGTGGTTGTTCAGCTCCTGCAATCCGGCGTACAGCGTGGTGCTTTTGCCGGAACCTGTCGGTCCCGTCACCAGAAAGATGCCGTGCGGTTTGTGCAGTAGCTGACGCAACTGCGCGGTCAGTTCGTGACTCAAACCCAGACGTTCCAGCGTCAGGCGGGCCTGGTTTTTGTCCAGCAGTCGCAGTACCACGCGCTCGCCCCAGGCGGAAGGCATGGTGGAGACACGCACGTCAATCGCCCGACCGCCCAGCAGCAGCGCAATACGACCATCCTGCGGCACGCGCTTTTCGGCGATATCCAGCCGCGCCATCACTTTGATACGCGATACCAGTAGCGAGGCCAGTTTGCGCCCCGGGCGCAACATTTCATGCAACGTGCCGTCAACGCGAAAACGGATCACCAGACTCTTTTCAAACGTCTCGATGTGGATATCCGAAGCGCCTTCTTTAATCGCCTCTGCCAGCATGGCGTTGATCAGTTTGATGATCGGCGCATCGTCGTCGCTTTCCAGCAGATCCTCGGTTTCCGGCAGCTCCTCCGCGAGGGTAAAAAAGTCCTCGGCGGAGCCGATATCTTCCATCAACTGACGCGCCTCGGAAGAGTCCCGCTGCCAGACCGCATTCAGTCGCTGTTCAAATTCAGCCTCGTCGATTTGCCGTAGCGTAAAGGATGCACTCAGCCCCCGCTGCAGCTCCTGCAAAACAGAGAGCGACAGCGGATGAACGTGGAGGATCTCCAGCGACGCTTCGCACCATGCCACCAGGCTAAACCGACGGCTGAAACTGTAGGGCAGGCGCACGGCGTTAGCCGTGGTTTCCTGTGCTACAGGCGCCATTAACGCGTTCTCCCGGCATTAAGGAACGCGCGAACTTCCGGCGGTAAAGCCTGGTTTTGCGCAGGCAATACCGGCTGTGAAGTATGCGGCATCAGGCTTAACCCCTGCTCGTCGCGATAGATCTGCTCGGCACGCATATAGTTATATTTGCGCTGCGATACACCGTCTGCCGCCATACCGTCACGCAGAATGGTCGGTCGGATAAACACCATCAGGTTACGTTTTTCTTTTTTATCCGCCGTGGATTTAAACAGGTTGCCAATCAACGGGATATCGCCCAGCAACGGTACTTTCGCCACACTTTCTCCCGCCTGGTCGTCCATCAGACCGCCGAGCACGATCAGTTCGCCGTCGTTAGCCAGTACGGTGGTTTTCAGTTTGCGCTCGCCAAATACCACGTCGAGGCTGGTCTGTCCTTCCACCTTCGAGACTTCCTGTTCAATCACCATCTGTACCGCATTACCTTCGTTAATCTGCGGCGTGACTTTCAGCATGATGCCGACTTTTTTCCTCTCTACTGTATTGAAAGGATTGCTGTTATTGGAGCCAACGGTAGATCCGGTTAATACCGGAACGTCCTGGCCCACCATGAAGAAGGCTTCCTGGTTGTCCAGTGTGGTGATGCTCGGTGTGGAGAGGACGTTAGAGCTGGAGTCATTTTTGACCGCCTGCACCAGCGCCATCCAGTCGCCTTTCACCACGCCAACCGCCGTACCGCTAAAGCCAGAAAGAAGCTGGGCGAGCGTGGAGAGGTCGCCGTTGGTCTCCGGGTTAATGGTGGTGGCGCCATTTTCGCTGATCACCGTGGAACCTTTCTGCGGCTTCGCCTGAGAAATGGCTGCTCCCAGCGTACCGATAGGAATCTGCGTGCCGTTGGCAAACTGCATTAATCCGGCATCTTTCGATGCCCACTGCACACCGAAGTTGATATTGCTGCCTTCGGCAACTTCCACGATCAACGCCTCGACATGCACCTGAGCACGGCGAATATCCAGTTGTTCAATCACGCTTTGCAGCGACTGCATGATGTCCTGCGGCGCGGTAACAATCAGGGCATTACTGTGTTTGCTGGCAGCGATGGAGACAACCTCACGCCCGCTACCCACCGTACCTTCCGCCTCTTCTTTAGCCGCCGTGAGCGTGCCGCTAACCTGCTTCAGCACATCGACCAGATCTTCCGCTTTGCTGTATTTGAGATAGAACACCTGGCTGTTGCCGCTACGCTCCATTTCTGAGTCCAGGCGACGGATCAAACGGCGCATTTTGTCTCGCGTGGCGGGATCGCCGCTGACAATCACGCTGTTGGTGCGTTCATCAGCAACAATTTGTGACTTCAGCGTTGCTGGCTGGTTCTCGCCGCTGTTTTTGGTCAGGCTTTCCAGCACACGGGCAATTTCCGAGGCTGAGGCGTTATCCAGTGGGATCACCTCTTCGGTACGGTTTCCCGCACGGTCCACACGCTGGATCACTTCCGTCAGCCGTTCCACGACAGAGGCGCGTCCGGTGAGCATAATCACGTTGGAGGGATCGTAATTGACGACGTTGCCGGATCCTGCGCTGTCGATCATCTGGCGCAGCATCGGCGCCAGTTCGCGTACCGACACATTACGTACCGGCACCACTTTGGTAACCATTTCATCGCCTGCATAGTTATCGTTGCCTTCACTCACTAACGGCAGCGGTTCAACCTTTGCGGCACTGGATTTCACTACCTTCAGCACGTCGTTCTCCATTGGTACGACGGCATATCCCTGCGCTTCCAGCAGGTTAAGGAATAGCTGGTAATACTGGCGTTCATTGAGCGGCGTCATGGTACGAATGCTCACCTTCCCCTGTACGCCCGGTCCCATGATGATGGTTTTATTGAGGTTAGCGCCGACGGTTTCAATGAACGATTTCAGGTCAGTATCTTTAAAATTAGCGGTAAAGGTGTGCTCTTCCGCCCAGGCCGGTGAACTGCATAATGCCGCAGCCAGCATCAGCGGCAGTAAACGCTTTTTTGTTTTGAAGGCAGTTGTCTTTTTACGCCAGACCGACAACGTAATATCACGCCAAAACACGATGAATGATTCTCCTGGATTAAATGCAATTAGCGCAGCGCAATGGAAATGTCGTAGCGCGCACCCTTGCGTAAAACCGTAAGTTGAATGGAATCCATTGAAGGTAACTGCCGCATCAGAGCAATCATTGCTCCTGGATCAGTGAAATCCTGCTGATTTAGCGCAATGGCGATATCGCCTTCCTTGAAACCGCTGGCATCGAACAGAGAACGATCTGCCCCCGGTTTCACTGCATAACCGACAATCCCCTCCTTACGCACAGGCGTAAGCTGGATATAGTTAAAAATTTTCTGCGGATCTTTCGCCAGTGCCTGACGCACGGCAGCCGGGATCTCCACTGGCGCGCTGACAGTAGGCTCAACAACAGCTTGCTTTACTTCGTCACTGGCGGCTTTTTTGTTGGTCACGGCTACGGCGGAACGCTCCTCCTCAGCCAGACTCAAACGTTCCATTTTCCCCTGATAACGCAGCATCACATGGTCGCGATTGATTTCCTCAATCACCGCGTTGTGAGAGTCAAGCCGTTCGCCCTGCAAATAAACCTGTTGTTTGCCGCCCTCTTCAATCACCGCACCAGGTCTGGCGCCAAAAGCGATACCGCGCAGCACCACATTAAGGCGCGTTTCTGCCACAGGCGCAGGTTCAGGTTGTTTTACCGGCGCGACAACGGGCTGATATTTGCCAAACCAGTTTTGCTGGCTGATTAATTGCGCATCGTTTTTATCAAACGGTTTTGCCTCCGAACGGGGCGTTTTATTCCCGGATGAAGAAACCGTCGTATATTCCGCAGAAAAGACGATGTAGCGCCAGAGTGAGTGCGCCATTTTTGCAGAAATAATAAGCAGCATCAGCCAGAACATCCCACGGGCAATTTTGCGCAGATGTTCTTTATCTGTATTAAGAGATTGTCCCTGGCTAAGAGCGTGACGAATTTTTGTCAGCCATTGATTGAGATAAATTCGTGCATCACGAAAAACAACCCGCGCCAATTTATATCTACCCGACGTTATGCTTTGACAATTCCACAGGTGGTGCGATCCAGCTTCCGCTGATACTGGTTGCCTGTGCGTGTATCTTTAATCGTTATGCTGTAATTAATCCCTTCGGCAATCATCAATTTCACCGTTGGGTCAGCGCACATTTGTCGTTGATAGCTGGTTAAAAAGGCGTCAGGCGTTTGCGTAGTCTGGGCACCCGCTTCGCTGATAATGGTCATTTTTACCGTTGCGCCGCTACTTTGCGCCAGCACTAAGGTATATCCCGCAGATTTAATCGGCAGGTTTTGACTGATATTTTGCGCCTGTTTTTTCGCCAGCAAACTGGCGTTTTCATTATGGCTGGCGCAGCCGCTTAATAATCCAGTAACGCTCAACAATAGCGATATTAATACCCTCCCTGGCATCTGTTTTATCGACATGGTAAATAATCTCTAATGTTATTAATTAAAATAAAAATGTCACTTCGATAATTACATGTTTGTCATTAAAGCAATGCCTGTAAATAAAGTGTTGCTACACCGCCCAGACTTAAACATGGTCCAAAAGGCAGCGTGGTTGATCCTTTTTTTGTAATAACGGCATATATCAGGCCGCAACATGAAGCGATTAACGCAACATGGGGCAGCGACAACGCGCCCACCCAACCGCCTAAAGCAGCGAAGAGTAATACATCGCCCATGCCTAATGCTTCTTTACGCAGAATTATTCCGGCCAACCAGCGCAGGGAATAAAACGTTGCGAATCCCACCAGTACGCCGGTAACCGCGTCCTGTAGCGTTAACGGACTCTGCTGAGCCCATGCCGCAATCAGTCCCGTCCACAATACGCCCTGAGTAAAGACATCAGGCAACCATTGGTGACTGAGATCGATGATGCTCGCGGCAATCAGCCAGGCGGATAATATCATCACCGCCAGCGCCCATCCACTCTCCGGCCAGACCAGGCTTGCCAGCAAAAAAGCGAGTGCCGTCAATAATTCCACCAGCGGATAACGCTTGCTGATTTTTGCCTGACAGTCACGGCAGCGCCCTTTGAGCATCAGCCAGGAAAGCAGCGGAATGTTGTCACGTATCCGAATGACCCGCTGACAATGCGGGCAGTGCGAGCGCGGCAACGCCAGGCTCATTTTCGGCTGTACGTTCTGCGTTTCCCCCCGAAACTCCGCCATTTGTTGGCGAATCATGATGGGGTAGCGCCAGATCACCACATTCAAAAAACTGCCGATGATCAATCCTCCGACAGTTGCCAGTATGGGCATCGCTGCGGGGTATTGCTGAAAAACATCAAAATACATGGTTAAAGGTTATGTGTTGTAGCTTGCCGGATGCGGCGTGAAACGCCTTATCCGGCCTACGGGTGTCTGCCAACGCAAATAAACGCGGCTTTCCCTGTCTGTAGGCCCGATAAGCTGGCGCATCGGGCAAATGTGTTGACCCGGTGCGCCTTATTTCATGCCGGATGCGGCGTGAAACGCCTTATCCGGCCTACAGGTGTCTGCCAACGCAAATAAACGCGGCTTTCCCTGTCTGTAGGCCCGATAAGCTGGCGCATCGGGCAAATATGTTGACCCGGTGCGCCTTATTTCTTGCCGGATGCGGCGTAAACGCCTTATCCGGCCTACGGGCTTACTCGGCTGACATCGCGTGCTCGGTAACCTTGTTAATGGTTTCCGGCCCTTGCTTCGGTTTCGGCAGATTAAGTCCCGCAAGCGTGGTGTAAGCCGACTGGCTCACCCCGCCCTGGAAACTCATCTCCGTTGCTCCCGGCAGCTGATAAGCACTTGCGCCCGGATTCCATTTCTTAAAGAACTCCGAAAGGTCCGCCTGGGCAACCCAGGAGGCGCACAGCATCAGCGTGTCGGCCGCGTTACCGTTGGATTCAGCACAATAATTCTTGCCACCAAAGGTCTTGTCACCAACCTCATCGCCGCGCGCTTTACGATGCATCAACTGGAACAGGTTCCAGCCTTTCATCCCTTCACGCTCGCTGTAGAACGCTGGCAGAGGAGTGCCTTCTGGATACCATTTCTTGATATCAAAGTTTTTCTCTGCCCACTCCTTCAACTGTGCGTACATCAGCAGACGGTCACCCGCACCGCCGCGCGCCCATGCCTGACCTTTGCTCTCCTCCAGATATTCCGGCGCGACGGTAATATCGTCAGCGACACGGTTCATCTTGCCGAGATAGCGATCCTGCATATACAGCGCCAACACGTTGTTAGCCACTTCGGTCGCGCCTGGAACAGTCAACGGCGTTTCTGCGGCGTTATGACCAACTTCGTGCCAGATCAACCAGTCGTTCAGCGGCGTCGTCGGCAGCGTGGTGCTGTTCGGCGAGAAGCTGCTGTTCATCACCGGATAACCCGAGTGCGCATCCCCGATGGAGATCTGCACATCGTTGGTGAAACGATGTTTGTGACCCGGCAAGTTTTTATAGGTAAACATCCGGTGGTTACCGCTTTCGTCATTACGGCCGTAGAAGTCATTCATTGAGCTGGCAAAAGTATCCAGTTCATCGGCGAACTGTTTTACACCTTCAGCATAATTGCTGGCCTTCAGGTTATTCTTCGGCGTGGTATAGACGAACGACTCGGACTCCAGCTCACCCAACGGCGCCGGGGAGTTCAGATCGTTTTTCCATTCGCCGTCTTTATAGAACGGCGCTTTTACTACACCGGTAAAGGTGAAGCTGGCTGATTGCACCTCTTTGCTGTCGCCCTTGATATAAATCAGACCGCCGTAAGGCACCTTGAATTTCACCGTACCATTAGCCGCCAGAGTATACGTTTTAGTCACTCTTGGCGGACGGTTCAGCGCAACTTCATGCTTCTCACGTCCGGTCAGGTCGTCGGCCAGCGCCACGGTAACGGTCACAGGAACGTTCGCATTGGACTTAATGCTGACTTCCTGCTGAGCCGGAGCCCACAGACCAGTGGACTGCATGTTACCCGCAAACCATTTGGTCGGATTCGAGTACAAGCTGATGGTTTCGGTAACGTTCTGCCCCTTTTCCGATACGGCTCCCGGGTACTTCTCGACATCAACCTTAATGTTCAGATCCCACCAGGAACGGCCCAGCATCAGGCGCGTCAGCGGTTTTTCCATATAGTTGAGTGGATAGCCCGGGTTCATCATGCCTGCTTTATTACCGCTCTTTTCACCGTAGATCATGTTGTTATCGACCAGCGATTGTTTCAGCTCTGTCGAACACTGCGTGCCACCTTTATAGGCATTGTTGGCGTAGCAGTTCAGGAACTCGGTGAAGGTTTTAAAGCCCAGCTCGTCATCCTTGTCGTTTTCATAGCGATATTCTGTTTCGTTCCACAACCAGACCGACATGTTCTGGTACAGACGTTCCAGATCGACGCTGTTCAGACGCTCGCCTTTACGACCATTGGTACGGAAATAGAGCTCATGCTGATACAGACGCTGAATGTTGGTGCCTAAATCCGCAGCCTGCACCATCGCTTTCGCGGTGTCGGCGTTAAGACTCAGTTGCGTATACTGTGGAACGTACATGCCACCGGTTACCGGAACCCCTGTGCCAGGGCGGTATTCCAGACAGTTGATCTCGTAGTGGTAATTAGGATCTTTACACTCTTCTAATCCCTTGAACGTGTCTAGAATTTTCTTCTTCGCAGCATCCAGAGACTCTTTTGAAGTATGTTTAGCCACATCAATAAAAGCGTATTGAGTTACCTGTTTACCATCAACCTCTTCTTGCCAGCTAGCAACTTCCAGTGTTGGTTTCTTATCTGGTTTATTTTCAACCTGATATTTCCAGATAACTTCTTTAGTATCAGGATCGATGGTATACGGTAGCTCCCCTTCTACAGCAGGATAACGCTCATAGACCCACATACCTTTTTCATTCAACTGACGAACACGGCTCGGATACCCCTGCGGATCGTTATTCACCACCGACTTGTTCAGTGCCATTGACAGACCCGCAGCATCCAGCAGACGCACAAAGCCAGACGCGCTCTCTTCCTTAAGATTGCTCATCACGTTTTCCATGATCAGCACCGATCCACCTTTGTTCATATAGGCAATAAGATCGGTCACATCCTGCTGAGTCAGTTTCGGCTTGCTGGTGTCTGCACGCAGTGGGATCGCATAAGGATCATTCCCCACCTGAGTGACATACTCAAAGCCGTTGAGGATCAGCAATGGAACCTCTTCCGGATTCAGATCGCCATAGCTGCTCAAATGCTTAACAGAGATACCGGCAAAATCCGGGTGGAAGCCAAACGCAGCACTGCTCCCGGTGACCTGACCATGACGTTTGAAATAAACGTTTTCCAGGTTCGTACCCACGGTCATTGTGCTCTTTGTATTCGGCTGCCAGATGTCGTTTGACAGGTAGCGCAGTACGTTCTGCATGAAGTGCTTCATGTCATCTGAATCACCGCTGAGCGTACACTCACCTTTATTATTAACACCACCGTTCCAGCTATAACCGTTCGGGCAGCGCAGGATGCTGTTATAGTGCGGGTTACCGATAACCATCAGTTTGCCCTCGCCGACTTGCCCCAGCGAAATAAACGGCAGGTTGAAGGTCGCGGTATCACGCGTAACGTTTTC
>OLIF01000122.1_pt1 | contig 29926 bp, 27 predicted proteins | sample 1609681 | NCBI WGS metagenome assembly OLIF01 (sample SAMEA4350143, study PRJEB24818) | metagenome | biome: human; feature: gut; material: faeces | place: Denmark | collected 2013-09 | reverse complement strand
AAAAAACTCTCCGACGCGCTCAGCGTGTTTGACGACTTATAATGAGAGATACGGAGGGAGATATGTCGTCATTTGATTACCTGAAAACTGCCATCAAGCAACAGGGCTGCACGCTACAGCAGGTAGCTGATGCCAGCGGTATGACCAAAGGGTATTTAAGCCAGTTACTGAATGCCAAAATCAAAAGCCCCAGCGCACAAAAGCTGGAGGCATTGCACCGTTATTTGGGACTTGAATTTCCCCGGCAGAAGAAAACGATCGGTGTCGTATTCGGTAAGTTTTACCCGCTGCATACTGGACATATCTACCTTATCCAGCGCGCCTGTAGCCAGGTTGACGAGCTGCATATCATTATGGGTTTTGACGATACCCGCGACCGCGCATTGTTCGAAGACAGCGCCATGTCGCAGCAGCCCACGGTACCGGATCGTCTGCGCTGGTTATTGCAAACCTTTAAATATCAGAAAAATATCCGTATTCATGCCTTCAACGAAGAGGGCATGGAGCCATATCCGCACGGCTGGGATGTGTGGAGCAACGGCATCAAAAAGTTTATGGCCGAAAAAGGCATTCAGCCGGACCTGATCTACACCTCGGAAGAAGCCGATGCGCCACAGTATATGGAACATCTGGGGATCGAGACGGTGCTGGTCGATCCGAAGCGTACCTTTATGAGTATCAGCGGTGCGCAGATCCGCGAAAACCCGTTCCGCTACTGGGAATATATTCCTACGGAAGTGAAGCCATTCTTTGTGCGTACCGTGGCGATCCTCGGTGGTGAATCGAGCGGTAAATCCACCCTGGTAAACAAACTTGCCAATATCTTCAACACTACCAGTGCGTGGGAATATGGTCGTGATTATGTCTTTTCGCACCTCGGTGGCGATGAGATCGCGTTGCAGTATTCCGACTACGATAAAATCGCGCTGGGACATGCGCAATATATTGATTTTGCAGTAAAATATGCTAATAAAGTGGCGTTTATCGACACCGATTTTGTCACTACCCAGGCGTTTTGCAAAAAGTACGAAGGGCGTGAACATCCGTTCGTACAGGCGCTGATCGATGAATATCGTTTTGATCTGGTGATCCTGCTGGAGAATAACACTCCGTGGGTGGCGGATGGTTTACGCAGCCTCGGTAGTTCGGTGGATCGTAAAGAGTTCCAGAATTTGCTGGTGGAGATGCTGGAAGAGAACAATATCGAATTCGTGCGAGTTGAAGAGGACGATTACGACAGCCGTTTCCTGCGCTGCGTGGAGCTGGTGCGGGAGATGATGGGGGAGCAGAGATAAGACCCAATGCCCGATGCGACGCTTACCGCGTCTTATCAGGCCTACGGTTTCACAACGTATTGAAATCGCTGGTTTTGTAGGCCGGATAAGGCGTTCACGCCGCATCCGGCATTTTACGCATTACTTCGCAATACGCTTGTACTTGATACGCTTCGGCTCCAGCGCGTCTGCGCCCAGCGTGCGTTTCTTATACTCTTCGTACTCGGTAAAGTTACCTTCGAAGAACTCAACTTTACCTTCATCCTGGTAGTCCAGAATGTGCGTGGCGATACGGTCGAGGAACCAACGGTCGTGCGAGATAACCATCGCGCAGCCCGGGAACTCCAGCAGGGCGTTTTCCAGCGCGCGCAGGGTTTCGATATCCAGGTCGTTGGTCGGTTCGTCGAGCAGCAGCATGTTGCCGCCAACTTGCAGCAATTTCGCCAGGTGCAGACGACCGCGCTCACCACCGGAGAGTTCGCCAACGTGTTTACCCTGATCAACCCCTTTGAAGTTAAAGCGGCCAACGTAGGCGCGACTTGGCATCTCGGTGTTGCCGATTTTCATGATATCCAGCCCGCCGGAAACTTCTTCCCATACGGTTTTGCTGTTATCCATTGAGTCACGGAACTGATCAACCGATGCCAGTTTTACTGTTTCACCCAAAGTGATGGTGCCGCTGTCCGGCTGTTCCTGACCGGAGATCATACGGAACAGTGTCGATTTACCCGCGCCGTTCGGACCGATGATCCCAACGATTGCCCCTTTCGGGATCGAGAAGCTCAGGTCATCAATCAGCAGGCGATCGCCGTAGGATTTACGCAGGTTGCTGACTTCCAGCACTTTATCGCCCAGACGCGGTCCAGGTGGAATAAACAGTTCGTTGGTTTCGTTACGTTTCTGATATTCGGTGCTGTTCAGCTCTTCAAAGCGTGCCAGACGCGCTTTGCCTTTCGACTGACGGCCTTTTGTGCCCTGACGCACCCATTCCAGCTCTTTCTCAATCGATTTACGACGCGCTGCTTCTTGTGAAGCTTCTTGCGCCAGACGCTGATCTTTCTGCTCCAGCCAGGAGGAGTAGTTGCCTTCCCACGGAATACCTTCACCACGGTCAAGTTCGAGGATCCAGCCAGCGACGTTATCGAGGAAGTAACGGTCGTGGGTAATCGCCACCACGGTGCCTTCGAAGTCGTGCAGGAAGCGCTCCAGCCATGCCACGGATTCCGCATCCAGGTGGTTGGTCGGTTCGTCAAGCAGCAGCATGTCTGGTTTTTCCAACAGTAGGCGGCACAACGCCACGCGACGACGCTCACCACCGGAGAGGTTAGCGATTTTTGCCTCCCAGTCCGGCAGACGCAGCGCATCCGCCGCGCGCTCCAGTTGCACGTTCAGGTTATGACCGTCGTGAGCCTGAATGATTTCTTCCAGACGGCCCTGCTCAGCAGCCAGTTTGTCAAAATCAGCATCTGGATCGGCATACAGCGCATACACTTCGTCCAGACGTTTCAGCGCATTAACCACTTCAGAAAGCGCTTCTTCCACGGATTCACGCACCGTGTGTTCCGGGTTCAGTTGCGGTTCCTGCGGCAAATAACCAATCTTAATATCTGGCTGCGGGCGAGCTTCGCCTTCGATGTCTTTATCAATGCCCGCCATAATGCGCAGCAGGGTAGATTTACCCGCGCCGTTCAGACCCAGGACGCCGATTTTTGCCCCAGGGAAGAAACTCAGAGAGATGTTTTTCAAAATATGACGTTTCGGCGGAACAACTTTGCCGACACGATGCATGGTATAAACGAATTGAGCCACGTTGGACTTCGCCTCTATGTTTATCGTGATAATGAGTTTTCAAAGGCGAAGTGTAGCCTGTTTCCCTGTCTAATCCCAGCCAGTCGATCACTCCGTAAAAGTAAAAAAGTGTCCGTAACGTGGCGCAAACGGCAATGACTGGTTAGCATAAATCTATTACGCGGCATGATGCTGCATTGATGTATTGACACTTAGAGGATGCGCTTGTGGAAAAAGCCAAACAAGTTACCTGGCGGCTGTTGGCTGCCGGTGTCTGTCTGCTGACCGTCAGCAGCGTGGCGCGAGCCGACTCACTGGATGAGCAGCGTAGCCGCTACGCGCAAATTAAGCAGGCCTGGGATAATCGACAAATGGATGTGGTCGAACAAATGATGCCATCCCTGAAGGATTATCCGCTTTACCCCTATCTGGAATATCGCCAGATTACTGATGATTTAATGAATCAACCGGCGATCACGGTCACTAACTTTGTTCGTGCCAACCCTACGCTTCCTCCGGCTCGTACGCTGCAATCACGTTTCGTCAATGAACTGGCGAGACGCGAAGACTGGCGTGGCTTGTTAGCGTTTAGCCCGGAAAAGCCTGCGACTACCGAAGCGCAATGTAATTACTACTATGCAAAATGGAACACCGGGCAGAGTGAAGAAGCCTGGCAAGGGGCGAAAGAGCTGTGGCTAACCGGCAAGAGCCAGCCTAATGCTTGTGACAAATTATTTAGCGTCTGGCGCGCGTCAGGCAAACAAGATCCGCTGGCGTATTTAGAGCGTATCCGCCTGGCGATGAAAGCGGGTAACACAGGTCTGGTGACCGTGCTGGCAGGGCAGATGCCAGCCGATTACCAGACTATCGCTTCGGCAATCATTTCACTGGCGAACAACCCTAATACGGTGCTGACCTTTGCGCGTACAACTGGAGCGACCGATTTTACCCGTCAGATGGCGGCAGTAGCCTTTGCCAGCGTCGCGCGCCAGGATGCAGAAAACGCACGGCTGATGATCCCTTCGCTCGCTCAGGCGCAGCAGCTTAATGAAGATCAGATTCAGGAACTGCGCGATATCGTTGCCTGGCGTTTGATGGGCAACGATGTCACTGACGAACAAGCAAAATGGCGCGATGACGCCATTATGCGCTCGCAATCCACGTCGTTGATTGAACGCCGCGTACGGATGGCGTTGGGTACTGGCGATCGTCGGGGCCTGAATACCTGGCTGGCACGCTTGCCGATGGAAGCGAAAGAGAAAGATGAATGGCGTTACTGGCAGGCGGATTTATTGCTGGAACGTGGGCGTGACACTGAAGCGAAAGAGATTTTACATCAGTTGATGCAGCAGCGTGGTTTCTACCCGATGGTTGCTGCTCAGCGCCTTGGTGAAGAGTATCAACTGAAGATTGATAAAGCGTCGCAGAATGTCGACAGTGCTCTGATTCAGGGGCCGGAGATGGCGCGCGTGCGCGAGCTGATGTACTGGAATCTCGATAATACCGCGCGTAGCGAGTGGGCTAATCTGGTGAAGAGCAGGTCGAAAGTCGAGCAGGCGCAACTGGCACGGTATGCTTTCAACAATCACTGGTGGGATCTCAGCGTTCAGGCGACGATCGCCGGAAAACTTTGGGATCATCTGGAGGAGCGATTCCCGCTGGCCTACAACGATCTTTTCAAACGCTACACCAGCGGTAAAGAGATCCCGCAAAGCTATGCGATGGCGATTGCTCGTCAGGAGAGCGCCTGGAATCCGAAAGTGAAGTCACCGGTCGGGGCTAGCGGGCTGATGCAGATTATGCCTGGTACGGCGACCCATACGGTGAAGATGTTTTCTATTCCTGGTTACAGCAGCCCTGGGCAATTGTTAGATCCAGAAACGAACATCAACATCGGCACCAGCTACCTGCAATATGTTTATCAGCAGTTTGGCAATAACCGCATTTTCTCCTCGGCAGCCTATAATGCCGGCCCAGGGCGGGTACGCACCTGGCTTGGCAACAGCGCGGGGCGTATCGACGCGGTGGCGTTTGTCGAGAGCATTCCATTCTCCGAAACACGCGGTTATGTGAAGAACGTGCTGGCTTATGACGCGTACTATCGCTATTTCATGGGCGAAAAGCCAACCTTGATGAGCGCCACAGAATGGGGGCGTCGTTACTGATCTGTCCGTTTATGATATGCTATCGTACTCTTTAGCGAGTACAATCGGGGGAGGCATTTGACTTCCCCCGCTAACAATGGCGATACACTATGGCTCAACAATCACCCTATTCAGCAGCGATGGCAGAACAGCGTCACCAGGAGTGGTTACGCTTTGTCGACTTGCTTAAGAATGCCTACCAACACGATCTCCATTTACCACTGCTAAACCTGATGCTGACGCCGGATGAACGCGAAGCATTGGGGACTCGCGTGCGTATCGTCGAAGAGTTGTTGCGCGGTGAAATGAGCCAGCGCGAGTTAAAAAATGAACTCGGCGCAGGCATTGCCACCATTACGCGTGGATCTAACAGCCTGAAAGCCGCGCCTGTCGAGCTGCGTCAGTGGCTGGAAGACGTGTTGCTAAAAAGCGATTGATTTTGTAGGCCTGATAAGACGCGGTAGCGTCGCATCAGGCGCTTAATACACCGCGTTATGAAACGGACTCAGTGCCAGGATCACCGCCTGGTAATAGACGCTGGCGCGAGTGAGTTTCCCGGCGGTAAACACGCCGATTGCTCCTTCTTTACGACCAATCTCATCAATGCCGGTATAGCGCGACATTACGGGGCCAAGCGCCTCGCCTTCACGCACTTTCTCCAGAATCACCGCAGGCAACGGCAGAGTTGCCGAACGCGCTTCGCCACGTTGGCTGGCGTTTTCAATCACCACCCAACTGAAGGTGCTGTCGCTATCAATCCCCGCTTCAATCGCCACCCAAAAATCAGCCTCTGGATGTAAACAGCGGGCATTTGCTACCCGATTTCGTGCGCCAGTGCGCGTTTCCTCACTGCCAAAAGGTTGTTCCGGTACGCCGCTCTCGACGGCGACGGACGCAATATGGCAGGATCCTTCGCCGAAGATCTCGTGAAATGCCTGCTGGATGGCCTGAATTTTAGCGGGATTGGTGGTCGCACAGACAACTTGGTGCATAATCAGGATTACTCAGAAAATTAACGTTAAAGCAGTATACGGAAAAAAGCATGTTACAGGTATATCTTGTCCGCCACGGTGAAACGCAGTGGAACGCCGAACGACGTATTCAGGGCCAGTCTGACAGCCCGCTGACCGCAAAAGGTGAGCAACAGGCGATGCAGGTGGCGATGCGGGCCAAAGATCTTGGTATTACACATATCATCAGTAGTGATTTAGGCCGCACCCGACGTACGGCAGAAATCATCGCCCAGGCTTGCGGTTGTGACATCATCTTTGATTCCCGCCTGCGTGAGTTGAATATGGGCGTGCTGGAAAAAAGACACATTGATTCTCTGACTGAAGAGGAGGAGAACTGGCGTCGCCAGCTGGTGAACGGCACGGTGGATGGGCGTATTCCTGAAGGCGAATCAATGCAGGAACTCAGTGAACGCGTCAATGCCGCGCTGGAATCTTGTCGGGATTTACCTCCTGGAAGTCGCCCGCTGCTGGTGAGCCACGGGATTGCGCTGGGGTGTCTGGTGAGTACCATCCTGGGCTTACCGGCGTGGGCAGAACGCCGCTTGCGTCTGCGTAACTGTTCTATTTCGCGCGTGGATTACCAGGAAAGTCCGTGGCTGGCATCAGGGTGGGTGGTGGAAACCGCAGGGGACATCTCGCATCTGGATGCCCCTGCATTAGATGAACTGCAGCGTTAACGACGGATCGGAATCAGCAGCTCGCAGCGCAGATTAATTGGGCGATCTCCCGCTTTGGCATCTTCTGCCGGGTAGTATCGCTCAATGTCCTGACCTTTACGGCGCGTCAGGTTGAGCATTGGCATGCACGTACCGTACACCGTCAGGATAAATTCTTGCACGCCGGTTCCCAGACCTTCGTAGGTAAACATTACATATTCGCCGCCTTGCAACAGCACGGGATGCCCTGTTAATACATAACCATCGGCCTGATCCTGGGCTAGTGCGGTGGTGTAGAACACTTCTTGTTCGTCGTCTTTATCCTGACTTGGGCGCGTTTCGTTCAGGCCGTAAAGTACCGGTGGGATTGTCGGTGCGTTGCCGAGAAAATCATGCCAGAACTGGTAGCGCATTTCGTGGCGGAAGTCAGAGATTTGCTCCAGCGAGCAGGAGTAGCTCTGCGTTACACCAATCAGCGGCGTATCTTCCAGCGTGACAAATTTGTGCTCTGGTATAGAGAACTCACCCAAACGCAGCGGTGGGCGAATGCCAAAGGCGCTCCATTCTGGAGAACGACGGTAAAGCGCGGGAGTCTGGGCAAACTGCTTTTTGAACGCTCGGGTAAATGTTTGTTGAGAGTCGAAGCGGTATTGCAGCGCAATATCCAGAATCGGACGCGCGGTCAGGCGTAGCGCAACCGCCGATTTCGACAAACGACGAGCACGAATATACGCGCCAATAGCATGGCCAGTGACATCTTTAAACATTCTCTGCAGGTGCCACTTGGAATAACCTGCTTTCGCCGCTACATTGTCGAGCGACAGGGGCTGATCCAAATGACCTTCCAGCCAGATTAAAAGGTCGCGAATAATGCCGGCCTGATCCATAAAATATCCTCATCCTTTCAACAACGAGCACCTGACATCAGGTAATTGGATAATAGCATTTTTTGCTGTTTTAGCATTCAGTGTTTTTTTCTTAATAGAGTATGTTTTAGGTCTTGACGGAAATAAAAATATTGAAATTTTGTTCTTAATCAATATGTTATTTATTATAGCGAACTAATTACTCAGTGTAACTTATAAAAGTGGTAACAATATGAAATACAAGCATTTGATCCTGTCTTTAAGCCTTATAATGCTGGGACCGTTGGTACATGCGGAAGAAATTGGTTCTGTCGATACCGTATTTAAAATGATTGGCCCGGATCACAAAATTGTCGTTGAGGCTTTTGATGATCCCGATGTGAAAAATGTCACTTGCTATGTGAGCAGAGCGAAAACGGGAGGAATTAAAGGCGGATTAGGTCTGGCGGAAGATACTTCCGACGCGGCTATTTCTTGCCAGCAGGTGGGGCCGATTGAGCTAACCGAGCGTATTAAGAACGGCAAAGCTCAGGGTGAAGTGGTATTCAAAAAACGTACGTCGCTGGTTTTCAAGTCATTACAGGTCGTGCGTTTCTATGATGCCAAACGAAACGCGCTCGCTTACCTGGCCTACTCCGATAAAGTGGTTGACGGTTCACCTAAAAATGCGATCAGCGCCGTACCTGTCATGCCGTGGCGGCAATAACAGGGGCGATATATGAAACGGGAAACAGTCTGGTTAGTGGAAGACGAGCAGGGAATAGCCGACACGCTGGTCTACATGTTGCAGCAGGAAGGTTTTAGCGTCGACGTTTTCGAACGGGGCTTGCCAGTGCTGGACAAAGCGCGCCAGCAGGCTCCCGACGTCATCATTCTCGATGTTGGCTTACCTGATATCAGCGGCTTTGAATTGTGTCGCCAGTTGTTGGCTATCCATCCGGCGCTGCCGGTGCTGTTTCTGACCACTCGTAGTGAAGAGGTGGATCGTCTGCTTGGGCTGGAGATAGGCGCTGATGACTACGTGGCTAAACCTTTTTCCCCTCGTGAAGTGTGCGCCAGAGTGCGCACTTTACTGCGGCGGGTGAAAAAGTTCTCGACGCCGCCTCCCGTTCTTCGTATTGGACATTTTGAGTTGAATGAGCCAGCGGCACAAATTAGCTGGTTTGATACGCCCTTAACGCTGACACGGTACGAATTTTTACTGTTGAAAACATTACTCAAATCGCCTGGTCGCGTCTGGTCCCGGCAGCAATTGATGGATTGTGTCTGGGAAGATGCGCAGGATACCTACGATCGTACTGTCGATACCCATATTAAAACGCTGCGTGCCAAGCTGCGCGCCATCAACCCCGAGCTTTCACCGATCAATACCCATCGCGGTATGGGATACAGCTTGAGGAGCCTGTAATGCGCATCGGCATGCGGCTGTTGCTGGGCTATTTTTTACTGGTGGCGGTAGCGGCCTGGTTCGTGCTGGCAATTTTTGTCAAAGAAGTTAAACCGGGCGTTAGAAGGGCGACGGAAGGAACGTTGATCGACACGGCAACGTTGCTGGCGGAGCTGGCGTGTCATGATTTGCTCTCTGGCGATCCTGCGCATGGACAACTGGCGCAGGCGTTTAACCAACTGCAAAATCGCCCGTTTCGCGCCAATATCGGCGGAATCAACAAAGTCCGCAATGAATACCATGTCTATATGACTGATGCGCAGGGGAAGGTATTGTTCGATTCGGCAAATAAAGCCGTCGGGCAAGACTACTCTCGCTGGAACGATGTCTGGCTAACGTTGCGTGGTCAGTATGGCGCGCGCAGCACGTTGCAAAACCCTGCTGACCCCGAAAGCTCGGTGATGTATGCCGCCGCCCCCATTATGGACGACTCACGGCTTATCGGCGTCCTGAGCGTGGGTAAGCCGAATGCGGCGATGGCGCCGGTGATTAAACGTAGCGAGCGGCGAATTTTATGGGCCAGCGCTATTTTGCTGGGAATTGCGTTGGTGATTGGTGCAGGAATGGTGTGGTGGATCAACCGCTCTATTGCCCGACTCACCCGTTATGCTGATTTCGTTACAGACAATAAGCCCGTTTCTCTCCCCAATCTCGGTAGTAGTGAGCTGCGAAAGCTCGCGCAGGCGCTGGAAAGTATGCGCGTGAAGCTGGAGGGGAAAAACTATATTGAGCAGTATGTCTATGCGTTAACCCATGAGCTGAAAAGTCCACTGGCGGCAATTCGGGGGGCGGCGGAAATTTTACGCGAAGGTCCGCCGCCGGAAGTGGTGGCACGTTTCACCGACAATATTCTGGCGCAGAATGTACGTATGCAGGCATTGGTTGAAAGATTGTTACGGCAGGCAAGGCTGGAGAATCGTCAGGAAGTGGCACTGTTGCCAGTGGATATTTCTATGCTGTTTAGAAATGTCAGCGAGGCGCGCGCAGTACAACTGACAGAAAAAAATATTACTCTGAGTGTTATTTCCTCAGAGGTTAAGGTTGCCGCTGATCCTGCGTTGCTGGAACAGGCGTTAGGAAATTTACTGGATAACGCCATCGATTTTACTCCCGGTAATGGCTGCATTACGCTTAGCGCCCACGTTGAACAGGAACATGTAACGCTTAATGTTCAGGATACCGGTAGTGGCATTCCTGACTACGCGCTTTCGCGTATTTTTGAGCGTTTTTACTCTTTGCCGCGCGAGAATGGGCAAAAAAGCAGCGGCCTGGGGCTGGCGTTCGTCAGTGAAGTCGCCCGCTTGCTTAATGGCGAAGTTACGCTGCACAACGTGCCGGAAGGCGGCGTGCTGGCCTCGCTTCGACTTCACCGTCACTTCACATAACTTCAAATTCTTCCCACATAGCCTTCGTAAACTGCCGCTATTGCAAAGGAGAAGACTATGTTGAAATCCCCCCTGTTCTGGAAGATAGCTACCCTGTTTGGCGCTGTATTACTGTTGTTGATTCCATTAATGCTGATTCGGCAGGTGATCGTCGAACGTGCCGATTATCATAGCAATGTTGAAGATGCGATTCGGCAAAGCACCAGCGGGCCGCAAAAGTTGATTGGGCCGCTCATCGCTATTCCTGTAACTGAACTTTATACGGTGCAGGAAGAGGGGAAAACTGTTGAGCGAAAACGAAGTTTTATCCATTTTTGGTTACCGGAATCGTTGATGGTTGATGGCAATCAGAACGTGGAAGAACGCAAGATCGGCATTTATACCGGTCAGGTCTGGCACAGTGATTTAATGTTGAAAGCCGATTTCGATGTTTCGCGCCTGAGTGAATTGAATACCCCTAATCTCACTCTGGGTGAGCCCTTTATTGTCATTAGCGTTGGCGATGCGCGTGGGATTGGTGTGGTGAAAATGCCTGAGCTTAACGGAACGGCGCTGGTCATTGAGCCCGGAACGGGATTAGGGCAAGGCGGGCAGGGCGTACATATCCCTTTATCCGAAGGGAACTGGCTAAAGCAGAACCTGAAGTTGAATATGGCGCTGAATTTAAGCGGTACGGGTGATTTTTCCGTGGTGCCGACGGGGCGTAATAGCGAGATGACCTTAACCAGTAACTGGCCGCATCCCAGTTTTTTAGGTGATTTTTTGCCGGCGAAGCGGGAAATTAGCGCGTCAGGTTTTCAGGCTCAGTGGCAAAGTAGTTGGTTCGCCAATAACCTCGGAGAACGTTTTGCTACAGACAATGATAACAGTTGGGACGATTTCCCGGCGTTTAGTGTTGCGGTAACTACGCCCGCCGATCAGTATCAATTAACGGATCGTGCGACTAAATATGCCATCTTATTAATAGCCCTGACTTTTATGGCCTTTTTTATCTTTGAAACGTTAACCGCGCAACGTTTACACCCGATGCAGTATTTGCTGGTGGGATTGTCTTTGGTGATGTTTTATTTACTCTTGCTGGCGCTTTCTGAACATATTGGTTTTACGTTGGCATGGATAATTGCCAGTCTGGTGGGCGCGGTAATAAACGGTGTGTATTTACAGGCGGTATTAAAAGGCTGGCGTAACAGCATATTGTTTACCGTGGCATTGCTGGTGCTGGATGGTGTGATGTGGGGACTGCTGAATTCTGCTGATAGTGCGCTTCTGTTGGGGACGAGTGTGCTGGTGGCGGCGCTGGCAGGTATGATGTTTGTAACGCGAAATATCGACTGGTATGCATTTTCACTGCCGAAAATGAAAGCCAGCAAAGAAGTCACAATGGACGATGAGTTACGTATCTGGAAATAAAAGGCGCCGTTTGAAATTGATGAGGAACGTAAATTTGCCTGATGCGCCACGCTTATCAGGCCTACGAGGATGGTGCAATATATTGCATTTGTACGATTTTGTAAGCCGGATAAGGCGTTCGCGCCATTCAGGACGGGTCACAGCAATAAAAAACGGCGCTAAAAAGCGCCGTTTTTTGGTCGGTGGTAAAGCCGATTAATCTTCCAGATCACCGCAGAAACGATAACCTTCACCGTGAATGGTGGCGATGATTTCCGGCGTATCCGGCGTAGATTCGAAGTGTTTACGAATACGACGGATTGTCACGTCTACGGTACGGTCATGTGGCTTCAGCTCACGACCGGTCATTTTCTTCAGCAGTTCAGCACGAGACTGAATTTTGCCTGGGTTTTCGCAGAAGTGAAGCATGGCGCGGAACTCACTGCGTGGCAGTTTGTACTGCTCGCCATCAGGGCCGATCAATGAACGGCTGTTGATGTCCAGTTCCCAACCATTGAACTTATAGCTTTCAACGCTACGACGTTCTTCGCTGACAGTACCCAGGTTCATGGTACGGGACAGCAGGTTGCGTGCACGGATAGTCAGTTCACGCGGGTTGAACGGTTTGGTGATGTAGTCATCTGCGCCAATTTCGAGGCCGAGAATTTTATCGACTTCGTTGTCACGGCCAGTCAGGAACATCAACGCAACATTCGCCTGTTCGCGCAGTTCACGCGCTAACAGAAGGCCGTTCTTACCCGGCAGATTGATATCCATGATCACCAGGTTGATGTCATATTCGGAGAGGATCTGATGCATTTCCGCGCCATCTGTCGCTTCGAAAACATCATAGCCTTCCGCTTCGAAAATACTTTTCAACGTGTTGCGTGTTACCAACTCGTCTTCAACGATAAGAATGTGCGGGGTCTGCATGTTTGCTACCTAAATTGCCAACTAAATCGAAACAGGAAGTACAAAAGTCCCTGACCTGCCTGATGCATGCTGCAAATTAACATGATCGGCTTAACATGACTAAAGTACGTAATTGCGTTCTTGATGCACTTTCCATCAACGTCAACAACATCATTAGCTTGGTCGTGGGTACTTTCCCTCAGGACCCGACAGTGTCAAAAACGGCTGTCATCCTAACCATTTTAACAGCAACATAACAGGCTAAGACGTGCCGGACACCCAATAAAACTACGCTTCGTTGACATATATCAAGTTCAATTGTAGCACGTTAACAGTTTGATGAAATCATCGTATCTAAATGCTAGCTTTCGTCACATTATTTTAATAATCCAACTAGTTGCATCATACAACTAATAAACGTGGTGAATCCAATTGTCGAGATTTATTTTTTATAAAATTATCCTAAGTAAACAGAAGGATATGTAGTATTTTTTAACAATTCAATCATTAGTACGGTCAGGAAATAGTTTAGCTTTTTTTAAGCTAAGTAGAGGGCTTTTTCTGCGACTTACGTTAATATTTTGTAAATTCGCTCCGCGTAATAAGTTGACATTAATCATCTTATTCGTGGTTATTTGGTCAAGAAGAGTGGCAACATGCGTATAACGATTATTCTGGTCGCTCCAGCCAGAGCAGAAAATATTGGTGCAGCGGCGCGGGCAATGAAAACGATGGGATTTAGCGAACTGCGTATTGTCGATAGCCTGGCGTATCTGGAACCAGCTACGCGTTGGGTTGCTCATGGCTCTGGTGATATTATTGATAATATTGCTGTTTTCTCAACACTGGAAGAAGCGTTGCAGGACGTGGATTTCACCGTCGCCACTACCGCACGTAGCCGGGCAAAATATCATTATTACGCCACGCCTGTGGAGCTGGTGCCGTTGCTGGCAGAAAAATCGGCGTGGATGAACCATATTGCACTGGTGTTTGGCAGGGAAGATTCCGGTCTGACCAACGAGGAACTGGCGCTGGCTGATATTCTTACCGGCGTACCGATGGTGGCGGATTATCCTTCGCTTAATCTGGGGCAGGCTGTGATGGTCTATTGCTATCAATTAGCAACATTAATACAACAACCGACGAAAAGTGACGCATCGGCAGATCAATACCAATTGCGTGCTTTACGCGAACGCGTTATGTCGTTGTTAACGACGTTAGCGGTGGCAGATGACACAAAACTGGTGGACTGGATACAACAACGTATCGGGCGTTTAGAACAGCGTGATACCGCAATGTTGCATCGTTTGCTGCATGATATTGAAAAAATATCACCAAATAAAAAATTACAATGAAGGTTATTTTCAGATTTTCATTCTGACTGCAACGGGCAATATGTTCCTGTGCAGATTAAAAAAAGAGTGCCTGGTAGCAGCTTATGAACTTATTGCCTACCGTGAGTAAATTAAAATTTTATTGACTTAGGTCACTAAATACTTTAACCAATATAGGCATAGCGCACAGACAGATAAAAATTACAGAGTACACAACATCCATGAAACGTATCAGCACCACCATTACCACCACCATCACCATTACTACAGGTAACGGTGCGGGCTGACGCGTACAGGAAACACAGAAAAAAGCCCGCACCTGACAGTGCGGGCTTTTTTTTCGACCAAAGGTAACGAGGTAACAACCATGCGAGTGTTGAAGTTCGGCGGTACATCAGTGGCAAATGCAGAACGTTTTCTGCGGGTTGCCGATATTCTGGAGAGCAATGCCAGGCAGGGGCAGGTGGCGACCGTCCTCTCTGCCCCCGCCAAAATCACCAACCATCTGGTGGCGATGATTGAAAAAACCATTAGCGGCCAGGATGCTTTACCCAATATCAGCGATGCTGAACGTATTTTTGCCGAACTTCTGACTGGACTCGCCGACGCTCAGCCGGGATTTCCACTGGCGCAACTGAAAACTTTCGTCGATCTGGAATTCGCTCAAATAAAACATGTTCTGCATGGCATCAGCCTGTTAGGGCAGTGCCCGGATAGCATTAATGCCGCGCTGATTTGCCGTGGCGAAAAAATGTCGATTGCCATTATGGCGGGGGTGCTGGAAGCGCGCGGCCACAACGTTACGGTTATCGATCCAGTTGAAAAACTGTTGGCAGTGGGTCATTACCTCGAATCCACCGTTGATATTACTGAGTCTACCCGCCGTATTGCCGCAAGCCGCATTCCTGCTGACCACATGGTGCTGATGGCCGGTTTCACCGCCGGTAACGAAAAAAGCGAACTGGTGGTGCTGGGGCGTAACGGTTCTGACTACTCTGCAGCCGTACTGGCAGCTTGTTTACGCGCCGATTGTTGTGAGATCTGGACTGACGTTGATGGCGTTTATACCTGTGACCCGCGTCAGGTGCCCGATGCGAGGTTGTTGAAGTCGATGTCCTACCAGGAAGCGATGGAGCTTTCCTACTTCGGCGCTAAAGTTCTTCACCCCCGCACCATTACCCCCATCGCCCAGTTCCAGATCCCTTGCCTGATAAAAAATACCGGAAACCCTCAAGCGCCGGGTACGCTCATTGGCGCCAGTCGTGATGAAGATGAGTTGCCGGTGAAGGGAATTTCCAACCTGAATAACATGGCGATGTTTAGCGTTTCCGGTCCGGGAATGAAAGGAATGGTCGGCATGGCGGCGCGCGTCTTTGCAGCGATGTCACGCGCCCGTATTTCAGTGGTGCTGATTACGCAATCGTCTTCTGAATACAGCATCAGTTTCTGCGTACCACAAAGCGACTGTGTGCGAGCTGAACGGGCGATGCAGGAAGAGTTCTATCTTGAACTGAAAGAAGGTCTGCTGGAGCCGCTGGCAGTCACTGAACGGCTGGCGATTATCTCAGTAGTGGGCGATGGTATGCGTACGTTGCGTGGCATCTCAGCGAAATTTTTTGCTGCGTTGGCGCGCGCTAATATCAATATTGTCGCCATTGCTCAGGGATCTTCCGAACGTTCTATCTCCGTAGTGGTAAATAACGATGACGCGACTACTGGTGTGCGCGTTACCCACCAGATGCTATTCAATACCGATCAGGTTATTGAAGTGTTTGTCATTGGCGTCGGTGGCGTGGGCGGGGCGTTGCTGGAGCAACTGAAGCGTCAGCAAAGCTGGCTTAAGAACAAGCATATCGACTTACGCGTTTGCGGCGTCGCCAACTCGAAGGCGTTGCTGACTAATGTACATGGCCTCAATCTGGAAAACTGGCAGGAAGAGCTTGCACAAGCCAAAGAGCCGTTCAACCTTGGGCGCTTAATTCGCCTGGTCAAAGAATATCATCTGCTGAACCCGGTCATTGTTGACTGCACCTCCAGCCAGGCAGTAGCGGATCAATATGCCGACTTCCTGCGCGAAGGTTTCCACGTTGTTACGCCGAACAAAAAGGCCAACACCTCGTCGATGGATTACTACCATCTGTTGCGTCATGCGGCGGAAAAGTCGCGGCGTAAATTCCTCTACGACACCAACGTCGGCGCGGGATTGCCGGTTATTGAGAACCTGCAAAACTTGCTCAGTGCTGGCGATGAATTGATGAAATTCTCCGGCATTCTTTCGGGCTCGCTCTCATTTATCTTCGGTAAATTAGATGAAGGTATGAGTTTCTCTGAAGCGACCGCTCTGGCCCGGGAAATGGGCTATACCGAACCGGACCCGCGAGATGATCTTTCCGGTATGGATGTGGCGCGCAAATTGTTGATTCTCGCCCGTGAAACCGGGCGGGAACTGGAGCTGTCGGATATCGAGATTGAACCTGTGCTGCCAGCCGACTTTAACGCGGAAGGTGATGTTGCGGCATTTATGGCGAATCTGGTGCGACTGGATGCTCTCTTTGCCGCGCGCGTGGCAAAGGCGCGCGATGAAGGCAAAGTATTGCGCTATGTTGGCAATATTGATGAAGATGGCGTCTGCCGCGTGAAGATTGCTGAAGTCGACGGTAACGATCCGCTGTTTAAAGTGAAAAACGGCGAAAACGCATTGGCCTTCTATAGTCACTATTATCAGCCGCTGCCGCTGGTTCTCCGCGGTTATGGCGCGGGCAATGACGTTACGGCTGCTGGCGTCTTTGCCGATCTGCTACGCACTCTTTCATGGAAGTTAGGAGTCTGACATGGTTAAAGTTTATGCTCCGGCGTCCAGTGCCAATATGAGCGTCGGGTTTGATGTGCTTGGAGCGGCAGTGACGCCTGTTGATGGTTCCTTGTTGGGAGATGTCGTGACGGTTGAAGCGGCAGAGCATTTCAGCCTCAATAACCTCGGACGGTTTGCCGATAAGCTGCCGTCGTCCCCACGAGAAAATATCGTTTATCAGTGCTGGGAACGTTTTTGCCAGGAACTGGGTAAGCAAATTCCGGTGGCGATGACTCTGGAAAAGAATATGCCGATCGGTTCTGGCTTAGGTTCCAGCGCCTGTTCGGTGGTCGCGGCGCTGGTGGCGATGAATGAACACTGCGGTAAGCCGCTCGATGATACCCGCCTGTTGGCCTTGATGGGCGAGCTGGAAGGGCGTATCTCCGGCAGCATTCATTACGACAACGTGGCACCGTGTTTTCTTGGCGGTATGCAGTTGATGATCGAAGAAAACGGCATCATCAGTCAGCAGGTACCAGGGTTTGATGAGTGGCTATGGGTGTTGGCGTATCCGGGAATTAAAGTCTCGACGGCAGAAGCGCGGGCCATTTTGCCGGCGCAGTATCGCCGCCAGGATTGCATTGCTCATGGGCGGCATCTGGCGAGTTTCATTCATGCCTGCTATTCCCGCCAGCCTGAACTTGCCGCGAAGCTGATGAAAGATGTTATCGCGGAACCGTATCGTGAGCGTTTGTTGCCGGGCTTCAGGCAGGCACGGCAGGCGGTAGCGGAAATTGGCGCGGTGGCGAGTGGTATCTCCGGCTCAGGCCCGACGTTGTTCGCACTGTGTGACAAACCGGATACCGCCCGGCGCGTTGCTGATTGGCTGGGTAATAACTACCTGCAAAATCAGGAAGGTTTTGTTCATATTTGCCGGCTGGATACGGCGGGCGCACGAGTACTGGAAAACTAAATGAAACTCTATAATCTGAAAGATCACAACGAGCAGGTCAGCTTTGCGCAAGCCGTAACTCAGGGATTGGGCAAAAATCAGGGGCTGTTTTTTCCGCACGACCTACCGGAATTCAGCCTGACTGAAATTGATGAGATGCTGAAGCTGGATTTTGTCACCCGCAGCGCAAAGATCCTCTCCGCGTTTATTGGTGATGAGATCCCGCAGAACGTACTGGAAGAGCGCGTACGCGCGGCGTTTGCGTTCCCGGCTCCAGTTGCCAAAGTTGAAGGCGACATCGGTTGTCTGGAACTGTTTCACGGACCGACGCTGGCATTTAAAGATTTCGGCGGTCGCTTTATGGCGCAAGTGCTGACCCATATTGCGGGCGATAAGCCAGTGACCATTCTGACTGCGACTTCCGGCGATACCGGAGCGGCAGTAGCTCACGCTTTCTACGGTTTACCGAACGTTAACGTGGTCATCCTTTATCCGCGCGGCAAAATCAGCCCACTGCAAGAAAAACTGTTTTGTACGCTGGGGGGCAACATTGAAACCGTTGCTATTGACGGCGATTTCGATGCCTGTCAGGCGCTGGTGAAGCAGGCCTTTGATGATGAGGAACTGAAAGTAACGCTGGGGCTGAACTCCGCTAACTCTATCAACATCAGCCGCTTACTGGCGCAGATTTGTTATTACTTTGAGGCTGTAGCGCAGTTGCCGCAGGAAGCTCGTAACCAGTTGGTTGTCTCGGTGCCGAGCGGAAACTTCGGTGATTTGACGGCGGGGCTGCTGGCAAAATCACTCGGCTTACCGGTGAAGCGTTTTATCGCTGCCACTAACGTTAACGATACGGTGCCTCGTTTTCTCCGCGATGGGCAGTGGTCACCAAAAGCGACTCAGGCAACGTTATCCAATGCGATGGATGTTAGCCAGCCAAACAACTGGCCGCGCGTGGAAGAGTTGTTCCGCCGCAAAATCTGGCAACTTAAAGAGCTGGGGTATGCCGCGGTGGATGATGAAACCACTCAACAGACGATGCGCGAGTTAAAAGCGCTGGGATATATCTCGGAACCGCACGCTGCCGTAGCTTACCGTGCGTTGCGCGATCAGTTGCATCCTGGCGAATACGGCCTGTTCCTCGGCACCGCACATCCGGCGAAATTTAAAGAGAGCGTGGAAGCGATTCTCGGTGAAACGCTCGAACTGCCAAAAGAACTGGCAGAACGTGCTGATTTGCCATTACTTTCGCATAACCTTCCCGCCGATTTCGCTGCGCTGCGTAAACTGATGATGAATCATCAGTAACATCTATTGATTATCTAAAAAAGCCGGGCTTGCGTTTATGCAGCCCGGTTTTTTTGTGGAGAAAAAATGGAGAAAATCGACAGGGAAAAAGGAGAAATTCTCAATAAATGCGGTAAGTTAGAGATTAGGATTGCAGAGGATAACAACGATCGTTCTCTTACCGTAATCTCCTTATATCGACCCATAACGGGCAATGATAAAAGGAGTAACCTGTGAAAAAGATGCAATCCATTGTTCTCGCACTTTCCCTGGTTCTGGTCGCTCCCATGGCAGTGCAGGCTGCGGAAATTACGTTAGTCCCGTCAGTAAAATTACAGATTGGCGATCGTGATAATCGCGGCTATTACTGGGATGGCGGTCACTGGCGGGACCACGGCTGGTGGAACAAACATTATGAGTGGCGAGGTAATCGCTGGCACCCACATGGGCCGCCGCCACCGCCGCGTCACCATAAGAAAGCGCATCATGATCATCACGGTGGTCATGGTGCAGGCAAACATCACCGCTAAATGACAAATGCCGGGTAACAATCCGGCATTCAGCGCCTGATGCGACGCTGGCGCGTCTTATCAGGCCTACGTGAATTCTGCAATATATTGAATCTGCATACTTTTGTAGACCGGATAAGGCGTTCACGCCGCATCCGGCATTGACTACAAACTTAACGTAGTTCGTAACGTTTAAACACCAGTTCGTCATTACTGGACGAGGCTTCGTCAAAGAAATAGCCTTCGCTATTAAAGCCAGTCAGTTGTTCTGGTTTGGTCAGGCGATTTTCAATAATAAAACGGCTCATCAGGCCGCGCGCTTTTTTGGCATAAAAACTAATAACTTTGAACTTGCCGTTTTTCTCATCGAGGAAAACCGGCTTAATAATCTCAGCATTCAGTTTCTTTGGTTTAACCGACTTAAAATACTCATCTGACGCCAGATTAATCACTACGCGATCGCCTTGCGCTTCGAGCGCCTCGTTCAGCTTGTTGGTGATGATATCGCCCCAGAACTGGTACAAATCTTTTCCTCTGGCGTTCTCAAGACGGATCCCCATTTCCAGACGATAAGGCTGCATTAAATCGAGTGGGCGCAGTACGCCGTACAGGCCGGAAAGCATCCGCAAATGCTGTTGGGCAAAGTCGAAATCGTCTTCGTTGAAGGTTTCGGCCTGCAAACCGGTGTAGACATCACCTTTAAATGCCAGAATTGCCTGTCGGGCATTCTCCGGCGTGAAATCTGGCTGCCAGTCATGAAAGCGGGCGGCGTTGAGACCTGCCAGTTTGTCACTGATGCGCATTAGCGTGCTAATTTGCGGAGGCGCCAGTTTTCGCGCTTCATGAATCAGTTGCTGGGTGTTGTCTAACAGCTCTGGCAGCGTATAGCGCGTAGTGGCTAACGGGCTTTGGTAATCAAGCGTTTTTGCAGGTGAAATCAATATCAGCATATCCAGTCCTTGCAGGAAATTTACTGCGACTGTAGCAAAAAAAGTGGATGAATTGATCGATAGTTGTGATTACTCCCGTGAAACATCATCCCATGCGTCAGGGGAGAGCTGGCGACTGATATCTGGATAGCGCAGGGGATCAAATACCGGGCGCACCCCAAGCTTACGCTGGCGTAGATAATCGCTGGCAATGGTATGAACCACCGGAGAGAGCAGTAAAATCGCGGTCAGATTAGTGATCGCCATACACGCCATAATAATATCAGCCAGTTGCCACATTAGAGGAAGGCTAAGTAGCGTGCTGCCAATTACCGTAGCAAAGGTGCAGATACGCAGGCACCAGAGCGCTTTGGGATTGTTCAGGCGTAAAAAAAAAGAGGTTATTTTCGGCATAAATGTAGTTGGCGACGATAGAACTGAAGGCGAACAGAATAATCACTACTGTGACAAACTCCGCTCCCCATGGTCCCATTAATACCCGCATCGCTTTCTGGATAAGCTGAATACCTTCCAGAGGCATGTAGGTTACGCCGTTTCCGGCCAGCAATATCAGCATGGCGCTTGCCGTACAGATGACCAGCGTGTCGATAAAAATGCCGATCATCTGGACAATCCCCTGCGCCGCCGGATGCGGAGGCCAGGAAGCTGCTGCCGCGGCCGCGTTTGGCGTAGAACCCATCCCCGCTTCATTGGAAAACATACTGCGCTGAAAGCCGTTAGTAATCGCCTGACTTAGGGTATATCCCGCCGCGCCGCCAGCCGCTTCCTGCCAGCCAAAGGCACTCTCAAAAATGGATAAAATGATGTGAGGAAGCTGCCCAATGTGTATTGCGCAAATAACCAGACTGGTGAGTACCCAGATTAATGCCATCATTGGGATAAACCATTGCATCAGTCTGGCGACGCCACAAATACCGCGGGTTATCACCAGTAAGGCGAAAGAGGCGAGTATGATGCCAGTTATCAATGGTGGAAAATTAAACGAAAAACTCAGGGCGCGGGCAACGGAGTTTGCCTGGACGCCGCTGAAAATTAAACCGTAAGCGATGAGCAGGAAGATAGCGAACAGCACTCCCATCCAGCGCATCCCAAGTCCGCGCGCCATATACCATGCCGGACCGCCGCGGAACTGCCCATTGGCATCGCGTTCTTTATAAAGCTGGGCGAGGGAGCATTCAGCAAAAGAGGTCGCCATGCCGATAAACGCGGCAACCCACATCCAGAAGACAGCTCCAGGTCCACCGGCGGTAATAGCCAGCGCAACACCAGCCAGATTACCGCTACCCACGCGCGCGGCAAGACTGGTACATAATGATTGAAAAGAGGTTAAACCGCCCGGTTGTGGATGAATGCTTATTTTCAGACTTTTGCCAAACTGGCGAATATAGCGAAATTGAACAAGCCCGGTGCGAAAAGTAAACCAGCAGCCTGCGCCAAAGAGCAGGTAAATCATCACCGAACCCCAGAGGACGCTGTTAATAAAGGAAAAAAATCTGGCATGCATATCCCTCTTATCGCCGGTGCGCGATGACTTTCCTGTGTTAGCGTTACTAATTGATTAAGAATTATATACGACGGGCATGGATTAATAATGCTTGCGTAGCATACATGGGATTTTGTTTAAGAATGGCGAGCAATATCAACGCAGTGTCAGAAATCCGAAACAGTCTTGCCTGTTGCTAACCCTCTCGTCGGCGGTTGCGCTGTCGTTGCGTCGTGATATCATCAGGGCAGACCGGTTACATCCCCCCTAACAAGCTGTTTAAAGAGAAATACTATTATGACGGACAAATTGACCTCCCTTCGTCAGTACACCACTGTAGTGGCCGACACTGGGGACATCGCGGCAATGAAGCTGTATCAACCGCAGGATGCGACAACCAACCCTTCTCTCATTCTTAACGCAGCGCAAATCCCGGAATACCGTAAGTTGATTGATGATGCTGTTGCCTGGGCGAAACAGCAGAGCAACGATCGAGCACAGCAGATCGTTGATGCCACTGATAAGCTGGCGGTGAACATTGGCCTGGAAATTCTGAAACTGGTTCCGGGTCGTATTTCAACTGAAGTTGATGCGCGTCTTTCCTATGATACAGAAGCGTCAATTGCGAAAGCAAAACGCCTGATCAAACTCTACAACGATGCTGGCATCAGCAACGATCGTATTCTGATTAAACTGGCGTCTACCTGGCAGGGCATCCGTGCTGCAGAACAACTGGAGAAAGAAGGTATCAACTGTAACCTGACTCTGCTGTTCTCATTCGCTCAGGCGCGCGCTTGTGCAGAAGCCGGCGTGTTCCTGATCTCTCCATTTGTTGGGCGTATTCTTGACTGGTACAAAGCAAATACCGATAAGAAAGAATATGCTCCGGCAGAAGATCCGGGCGTGATTTCCGTGTCGGAAATCTACCAGTATTACAAAGAGCATGGTTATGAAACCGTGGTTATGGGCGCAAGCTTCCGTAACATCGGCGAAATTCTGGAACTGGCAGGCTGCGACCGTCTGACTATCGCACCGGCACTGCTGAAAGAGCTGGCTGAGAGCGAAGGTGTTGTTGAACGTAAACTGTCTTACACCGGCGAAGTGAAAGCGCGTCCGGCGCGTATCACCGAGTCCGAGTTCTTGTGGCAGCATAACCAGGATCCGATGGCAGTAGATAAACTGGCGGAAGGTATCCGTAAGTTTGCTGTTGACCAGGAAAAACTGGAAAAAATGATCGGCGATCTGCTGTAATCATTCTTAGCGTGACCGGGAAGTCGGTCACGCTACCTCTTCTGAAGCCTGTCTGTCACTCCCTTCGCAGTGTATCATTCTGTTTAACGAGACTGTTTAAACGGAAAAATCGTGATGAATACTTTACGTATTGGCTTAGTTTCCATCTCTGATCGCGCATCCAGCGGCGTTTATCAGGATAAAGGCATTCCTGCGCTGGAAGAATGGCTGACATCGGCACTGACCACGCCATTTGAACTGGAAACCCGCTTAATCCCCGATGAGCAAGCGATCATTGAGCAAACGTTGTGTGAGCTGGTAGATGAAATGAGTTGTCATCTGGTGCTCACAACGGGCGGAACTGGCCCGGCGCGTCGTGATGTGACGCCTGATGCGACGCTGGCAGTGGCCGATCGCGAGATGCCGGGATTTGGTGAACAGATGCGCCAGATTAGCCTGCATTTTGTACCAACCGCGATCCTTTCGCGTCAGGTGGGGGTGATTCGTAAACAGGCATTGATCCTTAATTTGCCTGGTCAGCCGAAATCCATTAAAGAGACGCTGGAAGGGGTGAAGGACGCCGAAGGTAACGTTGTGGTGCACGGTATTTTTGCCAGCGTACCTTACTGTATTCAGTTGCTGGAAGGACCATACGTTGAAACGGCACCGGAAGTGGTTGCGGCATTCAGACCAAAGAGCGCAAGACGAGAAGTTAGCGAATAAAAAAATCTCCCCATGCGGGGGACGCTGATACTGATGACAAACATAAAATTGCCTGATGCGCTACGCTTATCAGGCCTACGTGATTTCTGCAATATATTGAATTTGCATGACTATGTAGGCCGGATAAGGCGTTCACGCCGCATCCGGCATGAATAAAGCGCACGTTATTAACAATCTGAGCTCCCCCTGAGCGGGGGAGCTCAAACAATTAGTGGGATTCACCAATCGGCAGAACGGTGCGGCCAAACTGCTCGTTCAGCACTTCCCCCATCGCCAGATAGATTGCGCTGGCGCCGCAGATCAGACCAATCCAACCTGCAAAGTGGATGATTGCTTCGTTACCGGCAATGTTACCGATAGCCAGCAGAGCAAATAGCACGGTCAGGCTGAAGAAAACGAATTGCAGAACGCGCGCGCTTTTCAACGTACCAAAGAACATAAACAGCGTAAATACGCCCCACAGTCCCAGATAAACACCGAGGAACTGCGCATTTGGCGCGTCGGTCAGACCCATTTTGGGCATCAACAAAATAGCAACCAGCGTCAGCCAGAAAGAACCGTAGGAGGTAAAGGCGGTTAGACCGAACGTGTTGCCTTTTTTATATTCCAGCAGACCAGCAAAGATTTGCGCGATGCCGCCGTAGAAGATGCCCATGGCAAGAATAATACCGTCCAGAGCAAAATAACCCACGTTGTGCAGGTTAAGCAGAATGGTGGTCATGCCGAAGCCCATCAGGCCCAGCGGTGCCGGATTAGCCAACTTAGTGTTGCCCATAATTCCTCAAAATCATCATTGAATGAATGGTGAAATAATTTCCCTGAATAACTGTAGCGATTTCAGGGCGCGGCATAATAATCAGCCGATGAGGCAGTGTCTACGATCTTTTGAGGGGAAAATAAAAATTTTCCCCGGTGTCCGGTATTAGACCTGAGTGGCGATAACCATCCGGCGCAGGCAGGCAATTTGCAACACGGCAGGGATAGTGACGCGGTAAGCGCTACCGCTGATGGCTTTAACACCGTTTAAGGCTGCACCGACCGGGCCGCCAAGGCCCGCGCCACGCAGCAGACCATGTCCAAGCACACTCATTGCCGCATGGGTACGCAAAATGTGGGTCAGTTGGCTGGAAAGCAGATGTGATACGCCTTTTGCCAGCAGTTTGTCTTTCATCAGTAACGGCAGCAGTTCTTCCAGCTCATTAACTCTTGCATCGACCGCTTGCAGAAATTCCTGCTTATGTCCTTCATCCATTTTCTTCCAGGTATTGCGCAGAAATTGTTCGAGTAACTGTTGTTCAATTTCAAAGGTGGACATCTCTTTATCGGCTTTCAGTTTCAGGCGTTTTGAGACATCCAACAAAATGACCCGGTACAATTTACCGTGTCCGCGAAGTTTATTGGCGATGCTATCACCGCCAAAATGTTGTAATTCTCCGGCAATCAACTGCCAGTTGCGGCGATGTTGCTCGGGATGTCCTTCCATCGATTTAAACAATTCGTTGCGCATCAACACGCTGGACAGGCGAGTTTTACCTTTATCGTTATGAGTAAGTAATCGGGCGAAGTTTGCCAACTGTTCTTCGCTGCAATGTTGTAGAAAATCTAAATCTGAGTCATGTAGGTAGTTGACGTTCATGTCATTGTGGCTTCTGTATTAAAAGGTTAGTCGTCGCCGATAACTTTCAGCGTGGCCATATCGGACGAATTTACCGTATGACCGGAAAAGGTGATTTTTGACACGCAGCGTTTGTTGTCGTTGTCGCTGTTGATGTTGATCCAGTTGGTTGTTTGCCCCTCTTTGATTTCAGAAGGCACGCTCAGGCTTTGGCTGGCGCTACGGGCAGCTTTGAAATAAACCGATGCACCGCTCAGCTGTAAATCACCGTGATCAGCGGTGAGTTGTATACGTTTAACAACGCGGCAAACAGGCAGCTTTAGTGCCAGATCGTTGGTTTCGTTACGTGGCATGGCAATAACGCCGAGTATTTTATGGTCATTGGCCTGTGCGGTATTGCACAACATCAGGCCAAGCGCCAGACAGGTGGAAATCTTCAACGCGGATTTCATGAGAGATTCTCTTAGCGGAGAGCGGTAGGGGAATGAATGGTCCATTTTACCGCTGGCAGGAAAAAGATTCAGGCGCGTAATCTTTTCTTTTTATTACAATTTTCCCATGAATATAAAAGCGTTAATTATCTATTTTGCGAATGCAATAATTCCCTGTTTCTTCCCCTTTTCCTGCATATCGTGAAGTTTCTGCGTAAAAGCACAAAAAATTTTTGCATCTCCCCCTTGATGACGTGGGTTACGACCCCATTTAGTAGTCAACCGCAGTGAGTGAGTCTGCAAAAAAATGAAATTGGGCAGTTGAAACCAGATGTTTCGCCCCTATTACAGACTCACAACCACATGATGACCGAATATATAGTGGAGACGTTTAGATGGGTAAAATTATTGGTATCGACCTGGGTACTACCAACTCTTGTGTAGCGATTATGGATGGCACCACTCCTCGTGTGCTGGAGAACGCCGAAGGCGATCGCACCACGCCTTCTATCATTGCCTATACCCAGGATGGTGAAACTCTGGTTGGTCAGCCGGCTAAACGTCAGGCAGTGACGAACCCGCAAAACACCCTGTTTGCGATTAAACGCCTGATTGGCCGCCGCTTCCAGGACGAAGAAGTACAGCGTGATGTTTCCATCATGCCGTTCAAAATTATTGCTGCCGATAACGGCGACGCATGGGTCGAAGTTAAAGGCCAGAAAATGGCACCGCCGCAGATTTCTGCTGAAGTGCTGAAAAAAATGAAGAAAACTGCGGAAGATTACCTGGGCGAACCGGTAACTGAAGCTGTTATCACCGTACCGGCATACTTTAACGATGCTCAGCGTCAGGCAACCAAAGACGCAGGCCGTATCGCTGGTCTGGAAGTAAAACGTATCATCAACGAACCGACCGCTGCTGCACTGGCTTATGGTCTGGACAAAGGTACTGGCAACCGTACTATCGCGGTTTATGACCTGGGTGGTGGTACTTTCGATATTTCTATTATCGAAATCGACGAAGTTGATGGCGAAAAAACCTTCGAAGTTCTGGCAACCAACGGTGATACCCACCTGGGTGGTGAAGACTTCGACAGCCGTCTGATCAACTACCTGGTTGAAGAATTCAAGAAAGATCAGGGCATTGACCTGCGTAATGATCCGCTGGCAATGCAGCGCCTGAAAGAAGCGGCAGAAAAAGCGAAAATCGAACTGTCTTCCGCTCAGCAGACCGACGTTAACCTGCCGTACATCACCGCAGACGCGACCGGTCCGAAACACATGAACATCAAAGTGACTCGCGCAAAACTGGAAAGCCTGGTCGAAGACCTGGTGAACCGTTCCATCGAGCCGCTGAAAGTTGCACTGCAGGACGCTGGCCTGTCCGTATCTGATATCGACGACGTTATCCTCGTTGGTGGTCAGACTCGTATGCCAATGGTTCAGAAGAAAGTTGCTGAGTTCTTTGGTAAAGAGCCGCGTAAAGACGTTAACCCAGACGAAGCTGTAGCCATCGGTGCTGCTGTTCAGGGTGGTGTTCTGACTGGTGACGTAAAAGACGTGCTGCTGCTGGACGTTACCCCGCTGTCTCTGGGTATCGAAACCATGGGTGGTGTGATGACGACGCTTATCGCGAAAAACACCACTATCCCGACCAAGCACAGCCAGGTGTTCTCTACCGCTGAAGACAACCAGTCTGCGGTAACCATCCACGTGCTGCAGGGTGAACGTAAACGTGCGGCTGATAACAAATCTCTGGGTCAGTTCAACCTGGATGGTATCAACCCGGCACCGCGTGGTATGCCGCAGATCGAAGTGACCTTCGATATCGATGCTGACGGTATCCTGCACGTTTCCGCGAAAGACAAAAACAGCGGTAAAGAGCAGAAGATCACCATCAAGGCTTCTTCTGGTCTGAACGAAGATGAAATCCAGAAAATGGTACGCGACGCAGAAGCGAACGCCGAAGCTGACCGTAAGTTTGAAGAGCTGGTACAGACCCGCAACCAGGGCGACCATCTGCTGCACAGCACCCGTAAGCAGGTTGAAGAAGCAGGCGACAAACTGCCGGCTGACGACAAAACTGCTATCGAATCTGCGCTGACTGCACTGGAAACCGCTCTGAAAGGTGAAGACAAAGCCGCTATCGAAGCGAAAATGCAGGAACTGGCGCAGGTTTCTCAGAAACTGATGGAAATCGCCCAGCAGCAACATGCCCAGCAGCAGACTGCCGGTGCTGATGCTTCTGCAAACAACGTGAAAGATGACGATGTCGTCGACGCCGAGTTTGAAGAAGTCAAAGACAAAAAATAATCGCTCTATAAACGGGTAATTATACTGACACGGGCGAAGGGGATTTTCCTCTCCGCCCGTGCATTCATCCAGGGGCAAATAAAAAGAGATGGCTAAGCAAGACTATTACGAGATTTTAGGCGTTTCCAAATCAGCGGAAGAGCGTGAAATCAAAAAGGCCTACAAACGCCTGGCCATGAAATATCACCCGGACCGTAACCAGGGTGATAAAGAGGCCGAAGCGAAATTTAAAGAGATCAAGGAAGCTTATGAAGTTCTGACCGATTCGCAAAAACGCGCGGCATACGATCAGTATGGTCATGCGGCGTTTGAGCAAGGCGGCATGGGCGGCGGCGGTTTTGGCGGCGGCGCAGACTTCAGCGATATTTTTGGTGACGTTTTCGGCGATATTTTTGGCGGCGGACGTGGTCGTCAACGTGCGGCACGTGGTGCTGATTTACGCTATAACATGGAGCTCACCCTCGAAGAAGCTGTACGTGGCGTGACCAAAGAGATCCGCATTCCGACTCTGGAAGAGTGTGATGTTTGTCACGGTAGCGGTGCAAAACCAGGCACGCAGCCGCAGACCTGTCCGACCTGTCATGGTTCTGGTCAGGTGCAGATGCGCCAGGGGTTCTTCGCCGTACAGCAGACCTGTCCACACTGTCAGGGCCGCGGTACGCTGATCAAAGATCCGTGCAACAAATGTCATGGCCATGGTCGTGTTGAGCGTAGCAAAACGCTGTCCGTTAAAATCCCGGCAGGGGTGGATACAGGTGACCGCATCCGTCTTGCGGGCGAAGGTGAAGCGGGCGAACACGGCGCACCAGCAGGCGATTTGTATGTTCAGGTTCAGGTTAAACAGCACCCGATTTTCGAGCGTGAAGGCAACAACCTGTATTGCGAAGTACCAATCAACTTTGCTATGGCTGCACTTGGCGGCGAAATCGAAGTCCCGACCCTTGATGGTCGCGTCAAACTGAAAGTGCCTGGCGAAACCCAGACCGGCAAGCTGTTCCGTATGCGCGGTAAAGGCGTGAAGTCTGTCCGTGGCGGCGCACAGGGCGATCTGCTGTGTCGCGTAGTTGTCGAAACTCCGGTAGGCCTGAACGAGAAGCAGAAACAGCTGTTACAAGAGCTGCAAGAAAGCTTCGGTGGCCCAACCGGCGAACACAACAGCCCGCGTTCGAAGAGCTTCTTTGATGGCGTGAAGAAGTTTTTCGACGATCTGACTCGCTAACCTCCCCAAAAGCCTGCCCGTGGGCAGGCCAGGGTAAAAATAGGGTGCGTTGAAGATATGCGAGTACCTGTAAAGTGGCGGGGATCACTCCCATAAGCGCTAACTTAAGGGTTGAACCATCTGAAGAACGCGACGCCTCGGTGCCTCGTTAAGACGATGCCTCGCGTTCTTCAATTGCGTTTTGTAGGCTGTCAGGGATACTGTCCCACGAATGGC
>OLIF01000121.1_pt1 | contig 30055 bp, 31 predicted proteins | sample 1609681 | NCBI WGS metagenome assembly OLIF01 (sample SAMEA4350143, study PRJEB24818) | metagenome | biome: human; feature: gut; material: faeces | place: Denmark | collected 2013-09 | reverse complement strand
TGCAGGATTTTAATTTCCATAACTGTCTCAAAAGTGACCATAAGCTCACCTGAATCAGGAGAGCAGATTCCCCCCTGGATCTGATTTCAGGCGTTGGGTGTGGATCACTATTGCACCGTTCGTGACAGCAGTACTCTTCCGCTGTCCCGCGGCTTCTAGGAATCGTGCCACCTCTACTGTACTCTGTTATCATAATGAAATAAGCAGGCAGATACGGCAGATATGAAAAATAACAGAACTGAGTTTATTCCCCGCTTTAACCTTACATTATGCTTACCCCGTTACTGGATGACGTGGATAGGTATCGGTATTATCTGTGTGTCAGCAATGGTGCCCCCCGCTCTGAGGGAGCCGCTGCTGGGAAAAGTGGGCACGCTAGTTGGGCGGTTGGGGAAAAGCGCTCGTCAACGGGCGTTGATTAATTTATCGCTTTGTTTTCCAGAGTACAGCGATAAAGAAAAGGAGAATATCATTGATGCCATGTTTGCAACAGCCCCCATGGCCGTTGTGCTTATGGCTGAATTAGCGCTGACCGGGCCTAGTAAAATTTTGCAGCGTATACACTGGAATGGTCTGGATATTGTGGAAAAGATGGCACAGAACAATGAAAAAGTCATTTTTCTAGTGCCACATGCTTGGGGAGTGGATATTCCCGCAATGCTAATGGCGGCGTCGGGCAGAAAAATTGCAGCGATGTTTCATAACCAGAGAAATCCTGTAGTTGATTATGTCTGGAACAGTGTTCGTCGCCGTTTCGGAGGAAGACTGCACGCACGTAATGACGGTATTGGACCCTTTGTCCGCTCCATCCGACAGGGATATTGGGGATATTATCTGCCAGATCAGGATCATGGCCCGGAATCCAGTGAGTTTGCGGATTTTTTTGCGACGTATAAAGCAACTTTGCCTGTTATCGGACGGCTCAGTCGTATCACTGGAGCACGGATAATACCGCTTTTCCCGGTTTATGACGGAAAGACCCATCAGCTTACTATTCATGTCAGTCCGCCACTTGCTATACGACAGGAGAGTGATGCTCATATTGCGCGACAGATAAACGAAGTGGTCGAAAATTTCGTTCGTCCACATCCAGAGCAGTATACGTGGATCCTCAAATTGCTGAAAACGCGTAAGGAAGGGGAAGAAGACCCATATTGGTCTTGATGTACAGGAAAGAAAAGCCTCACAGCCCCCCAATACAACAGTAGGGCGATTGTATGGCAATAAGTGAACAGGCTGACTGGGCTGGATAGCGATAGATGATAGGTATCGATTGTGCCTTGTCTCCAGACCTGCTCTTCGGTTTAAGAGACAAGGCACAATCCGAGATAAATGTTCGTAAAAGTGAAGACGTAAAACTTCAATACTCCGAGCCCAGAGTATCATACGATAGTGTCCACTAAATTTTGTGGAACCAGAGAAAACTGAACAGATAATGAAAATGGGGAACTTACCGGCAGTCTGGTCCACGCCACTGCAATGAACCATGCCATTGAAGGACAGGCGAATAGCAATGAGCCGCTTTATTATCGAGTTCGGTGACCGCCTAGACGGTCACTTCTGAGACAAGGCATTTACACAGAATCTTAAACAGGCTCACAAATCCAGATCTTTGAATATCTTCGGAGTTTGTGCCAGCCGGAAGTAGGACTTCCAGCCTCGAAGGTATATCCGCATCTGTTCGGCAATCTAGGTCATGCTTTGGCCTCCAACACGTCTGGTGATGAGCCGGATACGCCGTTTGAACGTGCCGAGCGCCTTCGGAGCAACAGCAATTCTGACGCAATGTCCTGTCAAGAGTCATATATTCTGGCTTTCCTTCTCGTTCGGCCCTTCGTCGGAATCCTGACTACTACAGCCTCTGCTGACTTCTAGCTCCGTCTTACGACGTTGCCCTTTCAGGCATGAGGCGAGATCTCCCCAGATAAGAAAGTGAGTAGGCCACCGGAACCTCCCCGACAGCCTCTCGCAGAACCGTACGTGAAACTCTCGCTTCATACGGCTCCCGTCAGGCAAACGCGCTTCCTGGTCCTGCTTTCCAGTGGGCAAACAACTCCTGCTTCTCTTTCGACAGTCTTTCCATTAACTGACACGCCTTCGTCTTTTTATACCGCAGGGTCTTGTATTTCTTTCTCGCCCACGCAATCAGCGTCAGATTAATATATCTGCATACTTTCTTCATCACTGATTTGTGGTATCTCGCGTAATAGTTCAGCCCCCCCGATATCATCGGATTCAGCCATTTCGCAATATCTTCGAGACTCATCTCCGCCCTGCGTCTGAGCCGCAGTTTCCTGAGTTTTCCGATCATGCCTTTCTGCGCACTGTTACTCACCGCCGGGCTGAAACCCGTAAAGAGATTTCCCCTTCACTGATTACGTGCTCTTCTCGCCCTGAACGTATACCCAAGAAAATCAAACTGCACTGTTTCGTGGTTCGCCTGTCGTTCGCTGTCTTTGCAGTAAACAATTTTCGTTTTCCCCGGATGTAATTCCAGTCCACATTCCTTAAAACGTTTTGCCAGTTTATTCAGTAATTCCTCTGCCTGTTGTTTACTGCCACAATGAATTAATCCATCATCTGCATAACGACACTAGGGAATTTCCGGATAATGTAACGTCAGCCATTTATCCGCGCAATGTTTATCCACTACCCTGAGTAATAAATCGTGGGGGATATTATCGAATAACCCTTTAATATCAAACTCAAGACACCAGTCGTATTGCCAGCAACGTTTTCTGGTGACTGCTATTGCATCCAGCGCCGATTTTCCATACCGGTATCCGTATGAATCATTCAGGAAATAACGCTCCACTAATGGTTCAAACGTTACCAGCACCGTCATCTGCGCTATTCGATCGCTTACTGTCGATATTCCTAAAAGTCTTTTACTGCCATCCTTCTTCGGAATTTCCACCGCACGCACTGGCAGCGGCATCCAGCTTCCCGACGATAATCAGTTCCAGATTTTGTACAGATTTTCTTTCAGATCCCGCTCAAAATCTTTCAGCGTCTGGTTATCCACTCCGGCAGCTCCGGCATTCGCCCTTACCCGCCAGTACACTTCCACAACATGCAATTTACTGACCTGAAACGGTTTTGTCTGTCTGTTCACATACAGCCACCTCCTGTCTACAGTTGGGCTGTGATGCAGACTGCCCGACGCTGTCCCTTCGCTCCACGTTCATTACAAACGCTTCCTCACGACTACGAACAGCTCTCCCCCGGTTTCGCACATCGATACTCTCATACTCATAATTTCGGTTATTTGTTGTTGGCCCGCTCAAGGTCTTTCAGTGACCGTTGCAATGGCTGTGACGGAGCATCCTTAAACCATTGTGTTTCAGTGGCATTTTTCCACTCAACCAGCCAAGGAGCCATTTTTACGTAAGGGATGTATTTATTACCGACCTCATGATTCTCATTCTGAAGCTGCCAGAGCACGGTTAAAAATGAAACGACAAGCTCCGACAAAGCGCCTCATTTCACGTTCCTGTTGATCATCTGGTCTTAACCGGAATTTGAATGCCTGTAGTCGTTTCATCCCGCTATTTTAAACAAAAGAAAGTCAGGCGGAAAACCGCACCTTATATCCCCGCCATGAAGGACAGGATTTTACGACGCACAGGATAAAAATTACTTATCAGCCTCTTCCTTTCAGTATTTATCCCCCCGGTTACTATCTCATTCTCTCGCTGGCAAGATTATAAACGTTAATACGTTCACGTTTACCTACTGCGACAACCGCAATAATTAACATGTCATCAATAACCTGATAGACCAGACGAAAACCCGATGCACGAAGTTTGATTTTGTAGCAATTTTTTAGTTCACGTAGTTTTGCTGAAGGTATATGAGGATTTTCGCTGCATTTTTTTAATTTTTTTGCGAACTGTTGCTGAATGGATTTATCCAGTTTCATCCATTCTTTGAGCGCACCATCCCTGAATTTTACCGTATAAGTCATAAATAACTATCCAGGTCCACATCATGCAGTGGCTGATTGCTACGTTCAGTAACCAGTTTCACCAGCTCCTGATCATCCAGAGCATCAAGCATCCTTTCATACAGTTCCGCAGGCACACAGTAGAATGCCGGCTGGTTTCGGTTAAGAATGGCGACAGGATAACCATCTCCGGCACCGACTGTTGCCATTGGGTTTTTTTTCAGTTCACTGACACTTGCACTGGTGTCAGACAGAATGATATTAGGCATAACACACCTTCGAGATTGTTTAAAGAGTCTTAAATATACGTTTAAAAAGACTGGTTAACAAGTCTGTTTCAGACATGTATTTGCAAATGTGCTTAATGGTGGGTTAAGCCGGAACCACAGAAAGGAGAAAACAGCATAAGTCGGTACGGCCGTTCAGATGTCTCTGTACACAGTCGGAGTGACCCCGGAAGGATTCAGGTATATCTCTGCGTTAACGGACCGTCAGGACCGCTAACGACCGTGTATAACAGACGAATCACAATATCTTCCCGATGATTCGAGGACCAATTTGAGCATCGGGTATTATTAGAGGGGAGTTCCAGGCTGATACTCTGCCCGATAATACGACTGGGACCATGGTCCCAGTCTGATGAGCCGACTGATGATACGGCTGGGACCGTGGTCCCAGGCAGCAGATAACCTCACCGATAATATAGATGAAACCGTAGTTCAGGAGAGAGTATTCAGGCCAGTTATACTTTTTGGTCTGTAATAAAGGAAAGAGAGACAACGGTATCAGGTTCCCGGCTTTCCAAGCTCCTTAAGAATAACTTCTATTTTCTCTATACACTCAGCAGGTATGCGAGACCTGTCCAGGTTAATCACCATTTTGTCCCCCTTATAAAAGGCGGTTGCCCCAGGAGCAAACTGATGCCGTGAGCTTAAGCTGTTTTTTGATGCAGATGACGTTTTAAGCACAGATGTTAAAAGAGAGATGATTTCTTCAGCTTCAAAGATTACCCCTATTTTTTTCTGTTCATGAAGGTTAGATGCCTGTTGTATAAGTAATTCTTCTTTATCTGTAAAGGCCTTTTGAAGCGCCTCACCTGACCGGGCTGATAGCTCACCTGGATGAGAAAAAAGAGCAACAACTGATTTAGGCAGCTTAGCTGTGTTGATACAGCGGGTAATAATCTTACGAGAAATATTTTCCGCATCGGCCAGCGCAGAAATATTTCCGGCAAACTCATTCTGCAGTCGTCTTGCATAACGTTGACCACGTTCATAAGCACTTGTTGGGCGATAATCATTACCCAATCTGGACAATGCAGCCATCTGCTCGTCATCCAGTTCACCAACCAGAACACGATAATCACTCTCGGTAAGTGCAGCAGCTTTACGACGACGACTCCCATCGGCAATTTCTATAACCCCAGACACTCTTCGACCGAACGCCGGTGTCTGCTGACCGGTCAGTAGAAAAGAAGGGATGAGATCATCCAGGGCATCTTCTGTCAGCAACTCCTGATCACGTTCATTACCAGACCATACCCGAGAGGCCTTCTCAACACTATCTCCCCGAAGTACCTCAAGGGTAAACTTCACTTGCCGACCACATACAGGCAAAGTGATGGCATTACCGCGAGCCATAGCCCCTACGCGCGCAATTAACGAATCCACCATCGGGGCGGCAGGCGTCGATGACGAAGTATCTTCAACAGATTGAGTATTAAGAGCATGTTTTGGAATGACAGGTGCACGCTTCATTATCTAATCTCCCAGCGTGGTTTAATCAGACGATCGAAAATTTCATTGCAGACAGGTTCCCAGATAGAAAGTGCATTTCTCCAGGCGCCAGTTGAAGATCGTTGATCAATGGCCTGTTCAAAAACAGTTCTCATCCGGATTTGACCTTTACCAACTTCATCCGTTTCACGTACAACATTTTTCAGAACCATGCTTCCCCAGGCATCCCGAATTTGCTCCTCCATCCATGGAGACTGAGAACCATTACTATTACTGTATTTGGTAAGCAAAATACGTACATCTGGCTCAAACCCTTTGAGATCTACGTTTTTGAGCAGATCACGAAGCATATCGAAAAATTGCAGCGCAGAGGTATAGTCGAACAATTCAGCAGGTGTGGGGACAATCAGAACATCAGCAGCACATACGACATTAATCGTGCCAATCCCTAGGTTAGGCGCACTGTCAATAACAATAACATCATAGTCATGAGCGACGGTTTCAATGGCCAGTCGGAGCATCAGATGTGGGTCAGTAGGTAATTTACCTTCATCAAATTTGCTCATTAATTCAGTTTCAATACGGTGCAGAGCCAGACAGGAAGGAATAATTTCAAGCCCGGGCCAGCAAGTGGGCTTTATTGCATAAGTGGCATCGTCCTTTTCCCCAAGATAGAAAGGCAGGAGAGTATCTTCTGCATGAATATGAAGATCAGGCACCCACCCGTGATACATTGATGCTGTTCCCTGGGGATCATTACCTTCCACGAGCAGAACACGTAGCCCTTTCAGAGCCATATCCTGAGCAAGGTGAACAGAAACAGAGGTTTTATAAACACCACCTTTATGAGCAGCAACCCCAATCACTGGCGGAAATACATCTTCAGCACGTCTCAGTCGCGTACCAAATACGTCGCGCATGTGATTAATCTGTTCAATTGTATAACCAATACGCTGTTCAACCCGTCCCCGTGTTTCCATATCTGGATGTGGCAGCCGACCGGCTTTCTCGGCATCCCTGATGGCCTGAGAAGAAACTCCAACTAAATCTGCTGCTTCACCAATTCTCCAGCGCCGGGTGATTTTTCTCGCGTCCGGGCTGTCATCATTAAACTGCGCAATAGCAATAGCCTTCGTCATTTCATGGCCAGCGTTTATGCACTGGTTAAGTGTATTCATGAGTCCCATTCTGAACATCCTTCAATCATAACTTTGCATTTTTTTATTAAATCTTGTAATTTATTGCAAAGCAACATAAAAATCGCAAAGTTGTCGAAAGTTATAGCAATACAGCAAAAAAGAGGTAAGAAGAACATACACGCCTCAGTCACTAATTATCGATATCGCTTATCGTAGCCATGTAGCCGGAAGGCTGTTCAGACAGATAGCTCTTGCGCTCAGTTCAGCTTTACAGAGCGTATACCCGGCTGTCATTCAGTCCTGGATATATTCAATAACGTAACGTCGCCATTTTCCTGGCACAGTACTGGAGTAACCACATATCAGGAGCCAGCTTTACAATAAAAGCTGCTCCAGACTTTTTCTATTTCAAGGCTACAGGACCTCTTCTGTTACAGAATATATGGCATGGCATAGCCTGTTGTTACGCATTACAGGAGTATCAGCGACTTCTGCCTGTATGCTGTCGGTGCTCGCCGCAGACCGGTGACCGGGTGAAGCCCGCGAACCGGCGAGGAAGCGCAATGTATCAGTAGTCACAGTGAGCATGTACGCCCTGAAGTCCTTTCATAAAACGGTTGTGTATGCTGTTTTTCCGGCATGATTTATCCACATATCCAGAGACCCGATCCAGTAAACAGATCCATAGATGATCAACAAAGGATCCATTAAAGATCCCAACATTGTTGTAAACCTTGTCACTCATGCTCCGGGACTACGATCACATAAGCTATGGTATGCTAATGATAAACTGTAGTGGGTTAATGATAAGCTGTATTCAGTAATGCATATGCTGCAGCAAGTTAATGACATAAACTATGGTCAGTACGCCATGCTCAGCTGTTAAATACAGACTGCAGGTTTTTCTTCGGTCAGTTAGCGGGGTTCTGACACTCAATTTTCTGTTTATTCTTTTACTGTCCACAGGATGGAGGCTTTCTGGAAAACGAAAATTCAGACATCAAAAAACTGTTCGGCGAGGTGGATAAGTCATCCGGTGAGCAGGTGACACTGACACCAAACAATAACAACACCGTACAACCTGTGGCGCTGATGCGTCTTGGCGTCTTTGTACCTACCCTTAAGTCACTGAAGAACAGTAAAAAAAATACACTCTCACGCACTGATGCCGCGGAAGAACTGACGCGTCTTTCCTTGGCCCGTGCAGAAGGATTCGATAAGGTTGAGATCACCGGCCCCCGGCTGGATATGGATAACGATTTCAAGACCTGGGTGGGGATCATTCATTCCTTTGCCCGCCATAACGTGATTGGAGATAAAGTTGAACTGCCTTTTGTCGAGTTTGCAAAACTGTGTGGTATACCTTCAAGCCAGTCATCACGCAGGCTGCGTGAGCGCATCAGCCCTTCCCTGAAACGCATTGCTGGTACCGTGATCTCCTTTTCCCGCACCGATGATAAGCACACCCGGGAATACATCACCCATCTGGTACAGTCAGCCTACTACGATACTGAGCGGGATATTGTGCAGTTACAGGCCGATCCCCGCCTGTTTGAACTGTACCAGTTTGACAGAAAGGTCCTTCTTCAGCTTAAGGCGATTAATGCCCTGAAGCGCCGGGAGTCCGCCCAGGCACTTTACACCTTTATAGAGAGCCTGCCCCGGGATCCGGCACCGATATCACTGGCACGGCTGCGTGCCCGCCTCAATCTGAAGTCTCCTGTATTTTCTCAGAACCAGACGGTCAGACGGGCAATGGAGCAGTTGCGTGAGATTGGATATCTTGATTACACGGAGATCCAGCGGGGGCGGACAAAATTCTTCTGTATTCACTACCGGCGTCCCCGGTTAAAAGCGCCGAATGATGAGAGTAAGGAAAATCCGTTGCCACCTTCACCTGCGGAAAAAGTCAGTCCGGAGATGGCGGAGAAGCTTGCCCTGCTTGAAAAACTGGGCATCACGCTGGATGACCTGGAAAAACTCTTCAAATCCCGCGGAACATAAACTGTAGTCAGATAAGAGAGACTCTTTACTGACTACAGTTTATATTAACAACGGCAGTGAGTGATGTGCTCACTGTAGTTTATATTCAGTTTCCAGCTGTACGGTCTGTGGCTGAGCTGCCATCTGTCTGTTCCTTACATAAGTCGCCCCGTAACCCGATGCAGAGGCATTGCTCACTTCATAAAACATGGCTTACTCACTACAGCTTATCTACTTGCTCCAGCTTATGTTATATCTGTTCTGCTTACCACTGCTTATATAAGGAAGCGTGTATGCCGTCACTTCAGGGGAGGCAGTGTACGCAGGATCTCTGCAGCATCCCGCCCGTCACCAGTGAAAGGCACTGCCAGCGTGGCAGCCATATCCAGCGCAAACACTCTGGTATAAACCTCCATCGAACGTGGATCCCTGTGACCAGCCAGTGCCTGGATGACTTTCCGGGGCTGGCGGTGATAGAGCATGTGCATGATATAGCTGTGCCGGAAGGTGTGTGGTGTGACCGGAATCGAAAAGTGAACCCCGTCTGCTTCGGCCCGTCTGACAGCCTGCTTCAGCCAGTTGCGCATGGTTTCGCCGGTCACGGCCCATAATGGTTCACGACGCCGGGGCCGGGTGGTGATCATCCAGCTTTCCATCTGCCTGACATAGCTTATATCTGTCAGCGGAACCAGGCGGACTTCATCTTTTGGCGGGCGTCCGCGTCGCGCACGCACTTTTTCGGACAGGAGCCGCACAAACGGTCTTACTCCATCCAAGCCAAATGATTCCGGCGTCAGCATCCGGGCTTCGCCAATACGCATTCCGGTATTCCAGAGGGTGGCGAACAGCATATGGTGACGCTGATCCGGCATATAGAAGAGAAGGGCACTGACTTCCGGGGCCAGCAGGTAGGCCGGTGTGGCCCCCGTGGAGGTGGCCATTCTCCTCAGGGAGAGCGCTATCCCCCCCCGGCGCAATGGGTAACAGGGAGACGCGTTCTGGTGAATTCTGCAGGGGAATGACATTGTTCATGAGTTATTTTTCACGTAGCACACGCACTGTTTATGGATACAGGTATTCTGACCTGAACTCCCGGATCCTTCCACGACAATAAATCGCAGCGCGCGGATCCTTTTATTTGCTTATCACGCATTATTGCGGGTAAAACCAAATACGTAAAGGCACGTTTTGCAGCAGGGAGCCCGTATTAAGCCAGTCGTGGCGCGGGCTGAAGGCTGGTTTGCCGTTTTTGGGAGAAAAATACAGTAAAGCCAGACTTAATGCAGCATGTGCAAGAGCTCTGAAAACAAAGGTATGGCGTCTGTCAGGTATTAAATCGATCCTAGAAAAAGGTCTGGATAAACAACCTGTTCAGGATCCAAAACCAGAACTGTTATCCACGATGGAACACGAAAACGTACGCGGCAGTGAGTATTACCACTGATACGGGATCCAATGATGAATCATCTTTACGAACAACTGACCGCACTTAAACTCACCGGCTTCCGTGATGCGCTTAAAAAGCAACTTGCTCAGCTAGGCACATACCAGGAGCTGGGCTTCGAAGAACGCCTGTCATTACTGACAGCAGAAGAACTAACCTGCCGTGAAAACAGGAAGGCAGAGCGTCTGATCAAACATGCACGGTTCAGACTTAATGCTGAGTTATCAAAGCTGGATTATCGTAACAATAGAGGGCTGGACAGGGCCCTCATCCGTTCACTCAGTCAGGGAAACTGGTTAACCCTGAAACAAAATATTTTACTGACCGGGGCCACCGGCAGCGGTAAAACGTTCCTGGCATGTGCACTTGGTCATAATGCCTGCCGACAGGGATACAAGGTCTACTATTATCGCCTTAAAGCGCTGATGGAACAGTGCTATCAGGAGCATGCTGATGGAAGATACAGCAAACTTTTGACCAGGCTGAATAATAGCGATCTGCTGCTTCTGGATGACTGGGGGCTGGAACCTCTCTCATCAGAACAGCGTAGCGACCTGCTGGAAATAGTGGATCTGATGTACCAACGAGGCTCAATCATCGTAGTGAGCCAGTTGCCGGTGGAAAACTGGTACAAAATGATCGGAGACTCCACACATGCGGATGCCATCCTAGATCGACTGGTTCATGGCCGTATCAAGATCGAACTTAAAGGAGAATCAATGCGGAAAATACAATCTCCTTCACGGTAATACGCAGTTTATCTCATTTAATGAGATTTTACTCTTTGAAGATCTGGCGCTATTTAATCAGAAGCTGGCGGAATATCTGGTGCTGTGTAACAGCAAAAGGCCCCATAAGGCACTCGCACTAATGACGCCCGTGGAATATTTTGTCACGAACGGTGCAATATGTGGTGGAGCCATACACAGTCTTGACTTTTACTATTAAAGAACTTATACATAATATGTGTGCAGACTATTTTCTCTAAATGATATACTGTTGTATGGACGACTGAGTTAATTAATCATAATCACGCAACATGCAAATAAAAAACAAACCCAATAATATCATTTACTCTTTAAAAGAGATAAAGCAGACCTAACAAACATTTTAGTGAATATATAGCATTAAGTAATCGGGTATATCACTACGAAATAACCACAAACTTGAACCGTTACATTTGTTATTTAAACAACAAGGATAATAGGCGATGAAAGTACCAGACTCCTTAAGTGGTATTATTCAAAACAATATTGGAATTATTAATAAAGATATTTATCAAAACAATGATAAAAGTTCATCTTACAAAAACATATCATTCGTAGAGCTATTGCCTACATTCAGACCAGGTGAAACTATTATCTTAGATAATAGTTCCAATATAATAAAGAATTTTTTTAGAAAGACTATAGTGGCACAAAGTTATAGCAAAATGTTCTCTCAGGGGACGATTTTTAAATCTTTAAATTTTTCTCTTAACGCGCCATCAGGAGAAAGAGCGTCATTTCAATCACTTGCCCACCTTAATAAGGTGTCTAAACACTATCTTTCTGAAATTAGAAAGAAAGTTACCCCTCTTTCTTCTGATGAGCGTTATTTGCTTTCTATTATTGTTAATTCTAAATTTAACTTCAGACATCAAAGTAACTCTAATCTGTCAAATGGCTCTCTTAATATTAAATCATATAGTAAAATTCAGTCAGAGAGTCTGTGCACTAACAAAAATACATATAGTGATGATATAAAAAAATAGCTAATCATGATTTTGTTTTTTTGGTGTTGAAATCTCCAACCATAAAGAAAAAATTCCTCTTAATACGAAACATCATGCTGTGGATTTTGGTGCTAATGCATATATAACTGACGTTGAATCCCCATATGGTTATATGACACTAACCGATCATTTTGATAATATTATCCCATATTCATTTTGCCACGAATATGAATCATTTTTCTCGAAAAATTTTAAAGAAGTGCTTTATGAAGTCAGAAGATATGTACATGGGAACAATGGAAGAAATGATGTACCAATATTCACCACTAAAGATATGCGACTTGGTCTTGGTTTACATCTTATTGATTTTATAAGACAAAGCAAAGACGAACTATTCAAGGAGTTTTGCTATAACAAAAATATTGACCCAGTAAGTCTGGACAGAATTATTAACTTTGTTTTTCAGCCAGAGTATCATATTCCAAGGATGCTAAGCACAGAGAATTTTCAAAAAATAAAACTTAGAGAAATGTCTTTGGAAGAGGCTGTTAAAGCTTCTAATTATGAAGAGATTAATGAACAAGTAACTGATAAAAAAGCGGCTCACAAGGCTCTTTTGAGTGCTATAGAAAATGCAAAAGATGATGTTGCTTTTTATATTTTATCTAGATTTAAATATTCTAAACAAGATATCGTTGAAATGAATAATATATCTAATGATGATGTGGAGTATAGTCTTAGCCGTACTGGTGCAAGTCCTGGAATACTTGAGTTTTTTATTGTAAATGGATTGATTGATGTAAATAAAAAATTTACTAAAGTTAATGAAGGGGATACTATGCTGGATAATGCGGATAAATTTAAAGACCTGAGTCCGGAATGTAAAAAATATTTGATTTACTATTAACGTATGGAGCTGTATCCGGCAAAAATATATAGTTTCACAAAATACCCAGTATCGTAAGATTATCTGATACAGATATAGTAAACTGTGATAGGGGGATTTTTGTCAACTTTTTACAAAAAAGATAAATAGCATATCCTGAAGTGATTGGGGTTGGTCCCATAAGGCACTCCCCGAGCTTCCGGGAGAGTGTTTTATCTGCTAACTCAGACAGCCAGATCGTCATTTCCGATGGATACATAATGAGCTCTTTCTGCTTTTACCGGAGAGATAGGGCTCAGTCTGTTATTTCAGAGGAAAACGCACTGCTATTGCTGATAGCGAGGATGTCGTTCTTGCTTCAGAGCGGGTAGCAGCTATAAAACAAATAAAAGAATTACAGCGCTTGCCGATAAGAAAAAATGAACGTTGAGATTCTCAAAGCCGTCATGGGGGATGGTCAGTTGTGAAAAATGGATAGCGCAACGGCCCGTGTAATTTGACAGGATCGCGGAAAACCGCGGTTATCCAATCATGCTGCGTATGGATAACGGTCCGGTATTCATCTCTCTGCATAGTGCACGGGGCTATCGCTCCCCGAGAGAATATCTGCGGCAGTGGGTCAGTCATGGGTTAAGTGATGACAGGTGTCCTGGAAGGATAGGGGAAAATCCACAAACTGCTCTCCATCGATGTTATTCACCGATCTCCCTCATGGGAATAGGCAGCTATTGTTTTTAGGTGTTACGCCGAGTCGGGGATTCATTTCGAATACAAGTTTATTAAACTCAAGTGTAAAAACTACAGGAGTAATATTTGCTATGACAGCATTATCTGACAGCATCTCCCTGGCGATGGCTGGTAATTCAGCCTCCGACGATGAATTCCTGTGGCTGGAAGAGCTGCAGGGTCAAGAATCACTACAATGGGTCCAGAAGGAAAATCAGCGTACCATGGCGCGTTTCACCCGAAACCAGAACTTTTTGCGTATTGAGCGTGAAGTACTGAATATCCTCAACAAGGACACACAGATCCCGTGGGTGAGTAAATATGGCGATTACTATTACAATTTCTGGCAGGATCAGGCTCACCCACAAGGCCTGTTGCGACGTACCACCCCGGATGAATACCGGAAAGAGCATCCGGCCTGGGAAACTGTGCTGGATATTGATGCATTGTGTAAAACTGAAGGCAGGGAGTGGATATTTCAGGGTTTGCAACCTCTGGCCCCGGAATACCGTCACTGTCTGCTATACCTGTCGCCGGATGGCGGTGATGCCTCCGAAATTCGTGAATTCGATCTGGTGACCAGATGCTTCGTCAAAGACGGATTCAACGTACCTGTGGCAAAAAATCAGGTATCCTGGGTTGATCAGAACACGCTGTTTATCGCAACCGATTTTGGCCCCGGCTCAATGACCCGCTCTGGCTACGTACGCATCGTCAAACGCTGGCAGCGTGGTCAGCCACTGAACATTGCTGAAACGTTGTATGAAGCGCAGCACGAAGACATGGAGGTTTTTGCTTACCGCGACGCCACACCGGGCTTTGAGCGTGATTTTGTTGGCAGGATGACAGACTTCTGGTGCCGTGATTATTTCTTGCTGACGCAGAGTGACCAGCTTATCAAAATCGATATCCCGGCTGATGCTGAACTGGATACTCATCGGGAATGGATATTAGTCCGGCTGACCAGCGACTGGGAGGTCGGCGGTAAGCGTTATCCGTCCGGTGCACTGCTGGCGGCTGATTTTGATGATTTTCTGGCTGGTAAGCGTGAATTGCAGTTGCTGTTTGCACCCTCTGTCGGGAGCGTGTTAAGCGATTACAGTAAAACACGTGACTATTTGATCCTCAGTATCATGAATAACGCGACCAGTCGACTGGAAGTACTGATGCCGCAGAAGAGCGGCTGGCTACGCCGCCCACTGGCCAGCCCCGTTACCATGAGTATCATTTCTGCTGAGGCCATTGATGAAGAAAGCAACGACTATTTTCTGACCATCAGCGGATTTCTGCAACCCGCCTCTCTGTATACCGGTAACCTCGACGATGGTGAAATCACATTGTTGAAACAGGCACCACAGGATTTTGACGTTACAGGTTACCAGGTCAGCCAGCATTTTGTTCGCTCCCGGGACGGGACCCGTGTGTCGTATTTTCAGATTGCCGCTAACAATCTCAGGCTGGACGGTAGTACGCCAACACTGTTGTATGGTTATGGCGGTTTTTCCGAGTCACTGCTACCTGAGTATCTGGGGAATGAGGCTCCGACCTGGCTGGAACGAGGTGGTGTGTATGTCGTGGCTAATATCCGTGGGGGCGGTGAATACGGTCCTGACTGGCACAAAGCGGCGCTGAAACAAAACCGGCACCGTTCTTTTGAGGATTTTGCTGCCGTGGCAAAAGATCTGATTGCACGAAAGGTAACTTCTTCGCATCATCTGGGAATTCGCGGTGAAAGTAACGGAGGATTACTGACGGGCAATATGCTGACGTTGTATCCGCATTTGTTCGGATGCATTGTCTGTGGCGTGCCTTTACTGGATATGAAACGCTACACGCAGCTTTCCGCCGGTGCGTCGTGGATTGCGGAGTTTGGCGACCCGGATAAGCCCGAAGAGTGGGACTATATCAGAACATTTTCTCCATACCACAATATTAAAGCAGAAGAGAACTATCCACCGGTGTTGTTTTATACAGCCACCAGTGATGACCGGGTCAATCCGGCTCACGCACGCAAAATGGCTGCACGCATGCAGGCGATGGGGCATCAGCAGGTCTACTTTTATGAGAATACGAAAGGGGGGCACAATGCTGCCGCAGACAAACAACAAGCAGCATTTATCAGCGCACTGGTGAGCGAGTTTATGTGGTTTCATTTGAGGTGAGAAAAAGACGAAATATTATACCCCAGCAGTGTGAAGTTGTTTCTGCTTCGTAACGGTACACGGGGACAGGATGCCCCGTCGAATATTTCACTGCCGTCGCGACAGTCAGTGATTCCTGCAGAGGGAAACCACGTAAAACAATCTCGGCCTTTTTGTTTCTGCCTGAGTCGATAGCTTTCTCCCTTGATTTTAACGACATGTGAGTGGTGTAAGATACGGTCCAGCATCGCTGAGGCCAAGGCTGCATCACCGGCGAACGGTTGATCCCTCTGCCCGAACGGCAGATTAGAAGCCAGGATCATTGCGCTCTTTTCGTAATGTCAGGCAATGACCAGGAAGAATAGTTTTGCTTCTTCCTGACTGAATGGCAGATAGCCTATTTCATCAATGATGTGCTGGCGGGGGGCCCATTACTCCACGCTGAAGTGCCGTTTTATAACGGCCATGACGTTGGGTACTGGTTTAATTAATTTGGCAATCTCAGGCATAACAGGGTATTTCATCGCATGGATGGTTGCACGGTAAACCCAAAAATCACCGACATGCTGCATCAACATAGCAAATTTTCCTTACTTGCAAGTATGGGGAATAATGAGTCTGCCAAATCCACCCTCTGTGTGGGAATTGATGTTTCCAAAGCGACACTGGACATTGCTGCTACCAGTGAGTTCAGTTCACTACGATTAACGACATTGATGGCTTTGATGCCATTATTGCTGAGCTTAGAAAGTATTCGGGGCGTTGATTCTGATGGAGACCACCGGCGGTCTTGAAGCCGCTGTGGTCTGCTCGCTTCAGGCCGAAAGAATTGGGGTTGCAGTTATCAATCCAAGACAGGCCAGAGACTTTGCCAGAGCGATGGGATTCTAGGCAAAGACTGACCGTATTGACGCCAGAATGCTTGCTCAGATGGCTGAAGTCATTAGTCGCCATCCGGAGCGGGAACGTTTTATCCGGCCTCTGCCGGATGCTGAGCGTCAGGTGCTTGCGGCATGATTGCCATGTTGGTAGCTGAGCGTAACCGCCTGAATCCTGCACATCCACAAAGCAGAAAAAGCATTAATATCATCATCCAGGCTCTGGAGAATGAACTTGCCCGAATTGATGAAGATATGAACAGTCATATTCAGAGTCACTTTAAAGAGCTTACTGAACGTCTGAGCAGCATCAAAGGTGTTGGCACTATAACGGCTGCGGCATTACTGGCAGAAGTGCCAGAACTGGGCAACCTCTTGAGACGTGAAATCAGTGCACTTATAGGTGTTGCTCCGGTAAACCGGGACTCGGGAACCATGCGCGGTCGTCCGGGTCCAAGAGCAGCCCTGTACATGGCAACCCTTGTGGCAACTCGGTGTAATCCTGTGATAAAGGCATTTTACATACGTCTGCTTGCAGCCGGAAAAACCAAAAAAGTGGCGCTGGTTTCCTGTATGCGTAAGTTGCTGACCATTATGAACGCAATGCTCAGGAAGAACGAAGCATGGAATGAGTCGTACCATCATGCTGCTCCATAATTTTTACGTTCAAGACAGTTGCTCTGTTCAGGGTGGCCAAATTCAGTGTACCCTTAACCAATTTTCAAGATACAAGGGGAGGTGTTAAGAAAAATCCAAGAACAGGTTGATTAACTGGCAAAAATGTTAAAAATATCTCTGTTATCGGTAATCTCCTAGCTATTCCGGGATTACATAGAAGTATCAGCATGGCAGTATATCTGGATCCTCTCTGTTTTTTACACGAGGATATATTCGGAATGGTTAACTGACGATAAAATTTTATGTTAAATGCAAGGTATCTTCCCGTACTGATGTATCATCATGTCAGTCGTTGTCCGGGACTTGTGACACTTTCACCAGAAACATTTGGTGAACAGATGAAGTGGCTCGCAGAGAATAACTGGCGGACTGTAACATCCGCTGAACTTGAATATTTTTATCAGGGGGGGAGTCTTCCACGAAAGAGTGTCATGCTCACATTTGATGATGGTTATCTCGATAACTGGTTCAGGGCATGGCCGGTACTGAAGGAATATAATCTTCATGCACATATTTTTCTCATTACGGGATTGATTGGTGAGGGAAAAGTACGTAACAGGCAGGAGCAGGAATATTCTCACCGCGAGTGTGAACAGTTGATTGTCGATAACCGTTCAGATGAGGTCATGCTTCGTTGGTCTGAAGTCCGGGAAATGAGTGATTCTGGACTGGTTGAATTTCATGTGCACACCCATTCACATAAACGCTGGGACAGGTTGTCTGTATCACGTGCTGAACAGTGCCGGCTAATGAAAGAAGATATTCTGGCGGGAAAACAATGTCTGACGGAAAAGCTGGGGTCCTGCAGTTCCCATCTGTGCTGGCCTGAAGGATATTATAACCGGGATTATATTAATCTTGCCGGAGAGCTTGGTTTCTCTTATTTATATACAACCGAAAGAAGAATGAACTGCCCTGAAAATGGTTCATTACGTATAGGGCGTATCAGCACAAAAGAGCGGGAACATTCCGGCTGGCTGAAACGACGCCTTTTTTATTATACAACGCCACTTTTCTCTTCATTACTGGCTCTTCATAAGGGGCCAAGATTACCAGATAATTAATGATGAAAATTTTATTCACTGAATCTTCGTCAGATATTGGAGGCCAGGAGCTACAGGCTCTGGCCCAGATGACGGCTCTCCGAAAGCAGGGGTATTCCGTTTTACTTGCCTGCAGGGAAAAAAGTAAAATTGCTCAGGAAGCCAGAAAAAGAGGGCATAATGTCGCTTTTATTCCTTTCAGGAACAGTCTTCACCTTCCTTCCATCCTCAGGCTGCGACAGATTATAGGGGAATTTAAACCTGAGCTGGTCATCTGCCATAGTGGTCATGATAGTAATATCGCCGGACTGAGCCGTCTATTATGCAGTCACCGCTTCAGTATTGTCAGGCAAAAAACCTATATTACCCGTAAGACCAGAACGTTTTCCTTGAATTATCTGTGTGATGCCATTGTTGTGCCAGGTTCATCTATGATGGCACATCTGAAGGCGGAAGGTGTCCGGACTCCGGTAACAGTTATTCCTCCTGGTTTCGACTGGCCAGCATTACATAATGAAGCCATGCGACCGTTACCCCCGCATATCCAGAACTGGGCTGCATCAGCAGATAATGTTCCGCTTATCGTTCAGGTGGGGATGCTGCGTCCCGAGAAAGGACATGAATTTATGCTGCGTGTGTTACATCAGTTGAAGATGGAAGGGAAATCATTTCGCTGGCTCGTGGTGGGCGCTGGTCGTGAGGAATTCGAATCACGTCTGCGTCAGCAGATAGAATACCTGGGAATGAGCGGAGATATATTAATGGCTGGCGCCCTTTTCCCGGCGGCACCGGTCTATCGGATTGCCAGTGTGGTGGTCATGCCTTCGGAAAATGAAGCGTTTGGTATGGTGCTGGCTGAAGCGTCAGCCTCCGGCGTGCCCGTTATTGCCAGTGAGACCGGCGGGATCCCTGATGTCATTCAGAAGAATGTGACAGGGACGCTGTTACCCGTGGGGGATGTGTCTGCATGGACCGGTGTACTGCGCAATTTTTTATCCCGACCGGAAAGCTTCCGGATGATGGCTGCCAATGCCAGAGAAGATATCGCATACCGGTTTGATATTAACAGAACGGTACAGATTATTGTGTCTCTGGCCCATCAGGCTAAGAGGAAACGCAACAGGTAACGACAGACCCACTTTTCAGCCTGAGTTGAGCCTGTACATAGATTTGTGTAATTGCCTGATTTTGATATGTTCAATTCAGCATCAAATGAAGGTTGATTTATGGACGAAAAACAGTTTGAACCGCCCCGGAAATCCTGGAGACTAAACTTCCTGAGAAAGAGGTAAACAGGATGACTAAAAATATTCGTTTTTCCTCTGAAGTCCGTCAGCGGGCAGTTCGTATGGTTCTGGAAAGTCAGGGCGAATATGACTCACAATGGGCAGCAATTTGTTCCATTGCCCCAAAGATTGGGTGTACACTGGAGACTCTGAGTGTCTTGGTACGCCAGCATGAGCGGGATACAGGGGGCGGTGATGGTGGGTTCACCACCGCTGAACGTCAGCGCCTGAAAGAGCTGGAACGTGAAAAGCGTAAGCTGCACTGCAGTAACGATATCCTTTGTGATAAATCATAAGACAATACAAAAAATAATATCGAGCAGCGTTTAGGTGTTGTTTAGGAACAATAGTGACATAATTAAATACCGGATAGCCAAGAGACCAGAAGTATGAAAACAGTATTGAAGATTTCACTTACAACACGTTCCAGACGGATGGCAAACAATAACTAACCATATATTATTATATTTTCCACCCAGTAATATATTTATTTGAAACTATCTGTGAGTATGTACCCTGTAATTGACACAAAGAAAAATACAGATTTAACAGGTATTTTATGAGTAAAAAAACATTTATCAGCTTCCTTAATAAAGTCATTTTCTCACCTCAATCACTTGATGGAAAATGGAGAAAAAAGAAGTTCAGGTTTATGTATGTTTTGCGTTGTATCGTAAATCCTGTTGCCAGTATTCAGTATTATTATGGATTGCAATCACTGGATTATATTGATGATATATTAGCGATACAACCTATTTTACCTGCAAAAATTCATCGTCCTTATCTGCATAAGGGCGGGCGAGTCAGCAATCGCGCTCAATATATTCTTGAGCATTATCGTTTTGTACAGTGCCTTCCGGGAAGATATTTGCCGTTTTTTCTTCCGAAACAAAGTACTTCTCTGGTTAAATTTACTGGAAAGGATGGAGAGGACTTTGAAATTCATTGTTCTTCCAGCGGTTTTGATCGTGAGGGAGAACTAATGTTATCGCTTTACTTTAATAAAATTCCAGTATCCAGATTGACATTCTCTATTATTTCGACAAAGAAAGGATATACAGCATTTATCGGTGGATTACAGGGAGCTCCCAAAGATACTGGACCTGAAATTATCAGATGTGCGACCAGATCCTGCTATGGGCTTTTCCCGAAACGAATTATTTTTGAAGCATTTTGTACACTGATGGAGATTTGTAATGTTACTGAGTTTCTGGCCGTCAGTGAGCACAGCCATGTCTTTCGTCAATTAAGATATCGATATCAAAAGAGCAAAACATTTGTTGCAGTATATAGTGATTTCTGGAAGTCTATTGCAGGAAAACCATACCGTAACTGGTATACATTACCGCATAAGACAGTTCGCAAACCACTAAGTGATATCTCCAGTAAAAAACGAGCTGAGTACAGGAGACGATATTTTTTAATGGACCATATTCACGAGATGATTGCTCATACTGTTAACGGGCAAGCGACTTGATGGCATCCGGGAAGCCTTTCAGACCATCTACACAGGCGATGAGGATATCGTTCAGACCGCGGTTTTTCAGTTCAGTCAGCGCATTGAGCGTAAGCGTCAACGGAGCACCGTATTAACGGTTGCAGTGTTTCCGACAGACGACCCGGTAAAAAAAGAGGTGTGGCTGGCAATCCAGTCTGCGTCTCGGAAATAGACGATGAAGGTCTGTCGCATAAAATCCCCGGATTAACTGAGAGCCATTACGGTCCATGCTTTTTGCAGCGGCTATAAAAGCATCCTTCAGTTCAGTGTCGATTCTTAAGCTCATATTAACCTGCGCCATTTATCACCTCGTCATTACAACGTGTATACGCTATTCAGATATCGTCACCAGGATATGCCGCGTCAGCGGCATGGAAGGCGGTACTCCGTTGGCATATGGCACAGGAATAAAACCGCCGAAGCCCGGCGCAAGCCGGTACTGATTGATAGATTTCACCTTACCCCCTCCCGGCCCTGCTAAGCCATATCCACTTTCAGCCATGATAAAGGTTCTGTGCGCGGTCGGAGTGGCCCCGACAAGGGTTTACCCGCAGTCGGGGCGTATTTCCGCGTTAGCGGGCCTCATGCGCTCCTTCACACGACGCTCCACTTCGCGTTTTACTGCCTCACGATTAGCAGTGAAGCGTCCTTCCGCAATTTCACGCGTCAGCTGCCGTTTCACCAGGGTGACGATATCCTGACGTTCCCTGCCCGCATCACGACGCGCACGGGCACGCTTTATTCCACGGGACTTAAGCTCTGTCTGGTAACTGCGGAAACGCTCACGAACAAAACGCCAGGCTTTCGCTATCAGCTCATCCATGCCCAGGGTATCCAGCCCCTGCTTTTTGCGCTGTCTGTTTTCCCATTCCACACGGCTGCGGCGCGCGGCGGCCACTGCCTCCTCTGATACATCGAGGGCAGCAAACAGTGCCGGTGTGAACGTGATATCGGTCGGAATGACGAATCATCCTCTTGCGGCCAAAGATACCACACCCGTTACAGCGCCAGAATGCCCAGCACAGCCAGATGACAGGCGTAGAATACCGGGAAAAAATCTCCGGGCCAGAAACGGGGTAATGATTTCCCTGCACAGGACACCAGACCAACGGTCAGCACCGTCATCACAAGACCAGCTACAGCCGCCGTATCACTGGAGGCAAGGTTAAGTGCCGGAATCACGGCCAGCAGGCATGCGACCAGCGCCAGACGTTCCGTTCTGTCTTCCGCCCGGTACAGCCAGTGACAGACCACCAGTATCAGCAGCCCGGCAATACCGTAACTGGTGCCGGACAAAGGTAACCATACTGCCAGAAGCAACATGGTTCCTGCGGAACACCACCAGGTGCGCGTTTCACACCATGTCAGCACCTGTGCCGCAACCGCAAAGGCAAACAGGATATTCCCCTCATACCAGGGAAAGCCTGCCAGATAATACGCGAACTGTGCAATAACTCCCCATACCCACAGCCGGTTAATGGCCGGTTGCCGGATATGCGCATGACGGGACAGATTCATCCCCCACACAAGGGCAAACAGCGGAAAGGCTCCTCGCCCGGCCAGAAACATCCACGTCTGGTCCAGAGGTTCGCTGCCCGCTGTCGGTTATCAGGATCTGTACGTTATGACGTGCGGCACCGTCCAGCAGGGTTAACGTCTCTTTCAGGGAGTTTTCCTGTTTCACTTTCATCAGTGTCGCGATCAGTCTGTCCAGTGGCATAAACAGTACCCGATGTCCCGCATCCACCGCTTTCACGCCAAGAGCTATGGCCAGATGAGTTTTTCCTACACCAGGAGGTCCCAGCAGGATCACGTTTTCGCTGCGCTCCACGAACGCCAGACCAGCCAGTTCCCGAACAACCTTACGGTCGATGCCCGGCTGGAAGGTAAAGTCGAACTGCTCCAGCGTTTTGACCCACGGCAGACGAGCCTGCTTCAGCCTGGACTCCATACCGCGCTGATGCCTGCCGTTCCATTCCTGCTGTAGCGCCATGCACAGGAACTCCCGGTAGTTCAGCTCTTTTTTAGCTGCCTGTTCCAGCAGGCTTTCAACGTGATAACTCAGATGCTCCATTTTCAGGCGACTCAGCAGGACTTCCAGCTCATGCATCACAACAGCTCCTCATAGGCACTCAGTGGCCGATGTTCCACCTGACTGACCTGCTGCCAGGGCGTGGCGTGATGCTCCGGCACTGTCTGCCAGCCAGACGATGCCGAACAGAGGCGATGTGAGGCCACCAGTTTCTCATAACTGTAGATCCGCAACTCGTCATCCAGCGATATTCGTATCGATACCGGCTGACCACACAGCGCTTCGGGAACGCTGTAACGATTACCACCAACCTTCTTTGAACTGGCGAAGTTCCCGTTTGTCAGCCACATCGGCTATCCATTGCTCCAGTTGTTGATTAACATGAGTGAAGCTGTCGAACCTGCGGTACCGGACGAAGAAGTTCTCCTTGAGGTATTTCACCATCCGCTCAACCTTACCTTTTGTTCTGGCCCTGCGTGGACGGCACACCCGTGGCAGGAAGTTATAGTGGTCGGCCAGCAACAGGAATCCGGAGTTGAACACGACTTTCCCGTTGTTATTCTTCAGCACCGCAGCCTTCTGGTTATCAACCAGCACCGTTTTCACACAACCACCGAAGTAGCGGAAGGCGCGAACCAGTGATTCGTAGGTATGCTCAGCATCCTGTTTTGGTGCGGCGAAGACATGGAAGCGGCGGGAGAACCCCAGCGTATTAACCGCAAAGTTAACTTTGCACCGTTGCCCGGCGACCTCCACCTCAACTTCGCCCCAGTCGTGCTGGAGCGGGTATCCGGGCTGAGTTTCGAAGCGAACTGTTCTTTTTGACGGACGCATTTTACGTTTGGGCTGGATGTAGTAACGCAGCATGGAACGTCCGCCCGTATAACCCATTGCCTTAATCTCCGCGAAGATAACCTCGCTATTCCAGACATTCTCTGCCAGGCGCATGTCGATGTAATCCATAAACGGTTTCAGCTTAACCATTTTATGGCGGGTCTTTCTGGCTGGCGGTTCAGGGTATTTGAGGTCGCGTCTGACCGTCCGTTCAGAGCAACCAATCTGAGCCGCAATATCGACAATGTACGCGCCCTGCTGGCGCATTTGCTTTATCATGTAAAAGTCCTCTCTGCTCAGCATGTTGATGTCCTTTCTGGTGTGAGAACCTTAAGGAAACAACATGTTGGGTGGAGCGGACAATCCAGATGGTGAATTACCGCCTTATATCACTGGCGCTGACAACATCATTCCACGCGAAAGCGGGCAGACTTCCGCATGGTCTTTCAACACGAGATAACCTGAATACCTTTGAAGGAGGGTAAGCAGATGACCGCGAAAAACATAAACGCGGGTGCACCCACCGACATCGTGACTCACTGGCACAATATCAACTGGGCCAGGTGCCGTCGCGAGGTCAGAAGGCTGCAGGCGCGTATCGTGAAGGCAACACAGGAGGAAAAAGCGGGCAAGGTAAAAGCCTTGCAATGGCTACTCACCCACTCGTTCAGCGCCAGAGCAATGGCAGTTAAACAAGTGACAGATAACAGAGGGAAGAGAACACCGGGCGTTGATGGAAAAACATGGTCAAAACCCGGCAGCAAGATGAAGGCTATATACACACTAAAAAGAAGGGGAAGCGGAACACATTAAGATGTCAGATTTACATCGTGTCATAACGCATATTGTCAGTGAATTCGATGCACAGCATTCGGCTGTATCTGTTTCCCTAGAAAGTTGATCAGCAGTAAAATAGTCTTGCATCGAAACTATTTTACACAAAGCATACACAGAAATATGAGACCGTGGGAGAAGCAATACTGCATATTTTTATTTTTTTATCAATTCATGGCATTCACATTAAATGCGATTATAAGTTACTATAATTCAAAAGATCGATATTATAATTACATGTGTTTCTGTTGTTTTTTTATCTGTTTGTGTGTTTTTTGTTAATTGTTGATTTGAATTTCTGTGAAAAACCAAAACAAAGAAACATAAATAAAAGAACTCATATCTTGAGCTGACTCTATGAATCTAAGGAGTATCGTATAGATGATTGATTCAGTATTTCCACCAGAAAATTGTTTCTCTGTGAAAAATATTAAAATTTATCAACCAACTATTATTTTTACGAAAAATGCCGAAATAAAGTTGTTTTGTATGCATGATAATATAACTATCCCTCCGCATGCAATAGCCTTTATTGAGAAGGGGGTGAATTTTAACGTGATGGTTTTAAAAAAAGAAACAGGGATACCTTATAAAAGTGTTGTTATTGATAATGCCACAATGATGTCAGTGCATCAATTGTTCGAAACAGCATTTTATCGGGATAAAAAACTATCAATACAACCAAACCGGACATTAAAAGAAAGAGTTATTTTTATCGAAAAGCCCAATAGTGAAGATGATTTCTTTTGTAAGATCCATGATAATAAAGAAGACCTAATACATCGCTCCTGTAAACTGGCATACATTCTATCCATGCTCCCTGAAAAAGATAAGCTGTTTATATCAATGACGGCATCTATTGTAAAAAGCTTTAGTGATAAAGTTCGGAGTGTAATTGAAGAGAGGCTTGATAAGAAGTGGAAGCTATCTGATATAGCAGAAAAATTTCATTGCTCAGAAATAACAGTAAGAAAAAAACTAGAGAAAGAAAATATAACATTCAATCAGCTTGTCTATGATATCAGAATGAAAAATGCAGCAAAACTCATATTAAGCACAGATTGTAATGTTGCTGCTGTTGCGGCAGCAACAGGCATATTAAGCACATCTTATTTCATAAAGCAATTTAAAAGCTTTTTCGGCATGACACCCAAAAAATACTATCTTAATTTTATAAAATAAGTTATCGTATTCCGTATGTGTTTATATTATAGATCTACATTTTTCTGGTACGGCGTAAGCCAGCTTTGCTGGCCGATTATCCGTGACAGAAGTTTCATTTTACTACGGCCCTTTTCTCCGTGTTTCTTGAAGGAATCAACTGGATACATCTGAAACGAATGGAAAACACATTAAGAGTGTTTGCCATTTTGATATCGATTACATATGAGCTCGCAGCTTTATGGCTGCAATAAGGCCGGATATAAAGCTGCAACCTGCTGTCGTGTCAACGACACGATTTTTGACCGTTATGGGGATGCTGTCCGCATCCCCATTTTTACTATCTTATATCACTTGCGCTGACAGAAAGGACTGCGTTATCTGGCTTCAAGAGGTCTGCGGACAGAACAGATGAGATAACTGCTGAACGGCCACTACATAACCCACAAGAAAAAACCGCAGATAACCGCTCTAACAGGATGTGGCAAGAGCTGGGTGGCCAATGAGCCGGGCGAACAGGCATGTCGGCAGAAACACAGTGTGATTCTTCAAGGAGAGAGAAAGTCCCAGAGGCCCCCTTCCCCGCCAGTGGAAAGTGCCGAAAAAAGAGTTAAAAAGCAGTAGAAAAAGTTAAGTTCCCGGTTGAACGAATGGATGCGAATCGCTGATCGAACTTCGATGCCAATCCGTAATCGAATAGAGAGGAATACGCATTCATCAGAGAAGAGAGAAATTTGTTATATAAGTATATCTGACATTACTATAATAAATAAATAAAATGTAAAACATACAAACTCTAGATATTTCAATTTCTTCATGAGTTCTCCATGCTGTATAAAAATCATAAGCAACATAAAATAAGCCATTTCTGGCAGGTATGGTGACATTTTACTGAAAAATGTGATATTGAAGGGTATTGACAGACACGGCATGTGCTCCCTCCGATTAATTATATGTGATATCTGAATGTGGGGGCAGCATATCAGTATGGAGAATAGGAAATAATCAGGATGAATGTTATTTATACAGAATCATCATCAGATACAGGCCGACAGGGATTACAGGCGATTGCCCAGATGAGCTCTATGATGCGAGCAGGCCATCAAGTCATTTTAGCCTGTCAGAAACACAGCCAGATTGCCCGGGAAGCAGTTAATCACGGTATCCAGACAGTATATATTCCCTTCAGAAGCAACCTGTATCTTCCTTCAATTATTGCGCTCAGGCGGTTAATTGTGACATTCAGACCTGACATTGTGATTTGCCACAGTGACTATGACAATAACATTACCGGAGTGGTCAAAACTTTCCTGTTCGGAAAAATAAGGCATTTTCGCATTATTCGACAGAAAAATAATTGTCCCCGAAAAATAAAGATGTTTCCTCTGAATTACATGAGTGATGTTATTGTGGTACCATCCTGGAAGATACGATCACGCCTGATTCATGAAAGATGCAGGCAGCTTGTTGTTGTGATTCCACCCGGAGCGGATTTTTCAGTACTCAGACAACAGGCTGATATGGCATTGCCGACACATATCAATGCATGGCTGAACCACAGGGAACCGGCTCCGGTCATTGTGCAGGCCACAATGATACATCCTGAAAAGGGGGTCCATTTCATGCTGAATGTTCTCCATTGCCTCAGACAAAAAGGGTTATCTTTTTACTGGCTGATTGCAGGAAGTGGGAGCAGAGAACATGAAAATCTGCTTAAGGAGGAAATTAAAGACCTGAATATGGAAGACTGTGTACTTATGTGCGGAGCATTAACACCTGTGGCGCCACTTTATCGTATTGCCTCCCTGCTGGTTATGCCGTCAGAGTGTGAAACCTTTGACCCGACGATTGTGGAAGCAACTGCATGTGGAGTCCCCGTAATGGCCAGCAGCACAGGAAACATCACAGAAATTATACAGAATGGTCGAACCGGGACATTAATTTCACAAAATGATAAAATGGCATGGATAAATGCGCTGGAAAATTTTCTTATTGCTCCCGAGTTTTCGCAGAAGGCTGCTCTTTGTGCCAATGAGGATATTAAGTTACGTTATAATATTGATGGTACTGCCAGAAAACTGATAGAATTAGGTAGTTAGTGAACTGTTGCCTAGAAAAGTTAGTTCTGACCTCTCTATAAATATCAATACAGTTCCAGTAAGACGCTTACCGTAAAAACTGTACAGCGGTCTTGATACATTACTGTCGAATCTTGATATTAGAGATCCAGAAAAAAATTAAAGTTGCCCACCTGGTTGAATTCTGTTCAGAAGTTCAATCCCTTAAATCGGTGCGAGAGATTTTCATTTACGATAGCCAAATACGGCTATCGTAAATGAGGTGACTAAAAATATCAACCCACAATATAAATTAGCTTGTTTATTTTTACTTAAACCTCTGTTTAGCGATATTTATCGTTACACGACTCCCCACATTCCTGAACGATTCAGTAGTGCTTCATAATTTCCGCATCCAGACATTGGACATTGGACATTAGACATTAGACATTAGACATTAGACATTAGACATTAGACATTAGACATTAGACATTAGACATTAGACATTAGACATTAGACATTAGACATTAGACATTCTAACAGAGAATGTCTGATTGGCTTGTAACATTTACAAGAGCTATTCTACCACCCAGCGTGAAGTCACTGTTATTACCACCGATTTCTGCCCATATGTTGAAGGAATACCATACTTACACAAAGAAAAAATTATGTTATCTTTATACGTTACATTCGGAGTACCTGGAGTGATTGTTCTAATCAGATATTCTGCATCAAATTTATTCTTATCCTCAGTTGCAGCACTACAAATAGCTTGATTTCCAAAGCTAAAGGCAAAACCAAGTGCACCCTGAGCATTTGTATCTTTTACGAACTCATAAATAAATCCATTTTTAGTTACATTACCACCAGAGTTCCCACTGACTTTAATATACTGTTTTGTATTGTTTGAAACATTATGACATGTGGTTACTATGCCACCTTGTTGTTGCTTAATAATTCCATTTGGAGCATTGGAATATATATATCACCCATTCATTTTGGGGATGCGGACGATTTCCTGGACTGCTTTATCATTCCAGCCCGCATTGTTGGCGGTACATTTTGGGACTGACGGCACCCAGCGATAATTTTATACGCTGCTCGTTATACCATCTGATGTAAGCATCCACTTGCTGCATGAACTTTTCTGGCGTGATGCCCGACCATTTACGCCCATAATACATTTCCGTTTTCAGTCTGCCGAAAAAGCCTTCGCATGCGGCATTATCAGGTGAACATCCTTTACGGGACATTGAGCGAATAAGACCTGCTGCATTCACTCTTTCCAGCCAGCCTGGCCAGCGATAATGCCCACCTCTGTCACTGTGTATCATCGGTCGTTCGCCAGCATTTAACGTTTCGACAGCGCTATCCAGCATAGTGTTGACCAGTTCAGCATCGGGGCGTGTACTGAGAGACCAGCTCACAACTTTTCCATCGAAGCAGTCCATCACCGGTGACAGCCAGACTTTACCTGCAGGGAGCTGGAACTCCGTGATATCTGTCAGCCATTTCTGGTTAGGTTGCTCCGCCTTAAAATCTCTGGCGATAAGGTTATCCGGAGCCGCTCTCCCGGTCTGAAAAGCTCCGCACTGATACCGCCCTCCCTTAACAGATGTATTACGCCGGTTGTTTCATAACTGCTGCATCCGGCAACCCATACGGCCTCCATGATTACAGCAACTTATTTATCCGTCCGGTCAGTCAGTGCGTTCACCGCAGCAACGTAGCTTTTACGGAAAGCTTCCACACTGTCTGCCTGAAATGCACTGTTCTCAATACGGTATCTGCCGTTGATATACACGGACGGGGTGCCGGTCACGCCATACTCCCTGAACAGACGTTTCTGCTTCTCTGTCATCTCAGCCACTTCCTTACTGGCAAGCGCCTGCATATATTCTCCCGGATAAAAACCCGCACGGATAAAAATCCCCGGAATATCCTCTGCTGATTTCAGTCTCCGCGTTTTCTGCACGGCATCAAATAACAGCGGCTCCACCTTATCTTCCACACCCAGCACCATTGCCACTGACCACGCC
>OLIF01000120.1_pt1 | contig 30335 bp, 24 predicted proteins | sample 1609681 | NCBI WGS metagenome assembly OLIF01 (sample SAMEA4350143, study PRJEB24818) | metagenome | biome: human; feature: gut; material: faeces | place: Denmark | collected 2013-09 | reverse complement strand
GATGCAATGGATATTACCGTTCCGTACACACCAGGAGCGCTACGCGGCGGCAGTCATGTGCATGTTTTTAGTCCGAACGGTGAAATGGTGAGTTTTACCTATAACGACCATGTAATGCATGAACTTGATTCGGCGCTGGATTTGCGAAACGTCGGGGTTGCGGCGCCGTTTGGCCCGGTCAACGTACAAAAGCAGCATCCGCGTGAATACAGCGGTAGCCGCTGGTGCGTGCTGGTAAGTAAAACCACGCCCACGCCACAGCCTGGCAGTGATGAAATCAATCGTGCTTATGAAGAAGGATGGGTAGGAAATCACGCACTGGCGTTTATTGGCGACACACTTTCGGCAAAGGGCGAGAAAGTGCCGGAGCTGTTTATCGTTGAGTTACCGCAAGATGAAGCTGGCTGGAAAGCGGCAGGTGATGCGCCGTTAAGTGGAACGGAAACAACCCTGCCTGCGCCACCGCGTGGCGTCGTGCAGCGACGTTTAACCTTTACCCACCATCGGGCTTATCCGGGATTAGTCAACGTCCCGCGCCACTGGGTGCGCTGTAATCCGCAGGGTACGCAAATCGCGTTTTTAATGCGTGATGATAATGGCATTGTGCAACTGTGGCTTATCTCGCCACAGGGCGGCGAGCCGCGCCAGTTAACCAATCACAAAACGGATATTCAGTCTGCATTTAACTGGCATCCGTCAGGTGAATGGTTAGGCTTTGTGCTGGATAATCGAATTGCTTGTACCCATGCGCAAAGCGGCGAGGTTGAGTATTTAACCGAAAACCACGGCAATCCACCTTCTGCGGACGCCGTGGTTTTCTCGCCCGATGGCAAATGGCTGGCGTGGATGGAAGCCGGTCAGTTGTGGATCACCGAAACTGACCGCTAGCTCAGTTTGCAGGCATTCTGGCCGGGGGAATGACGTCATTGGTTGCTTGCGCGTTGACTTCGCTTTTTTCAACGCGTGAGCGTACCGAGCTGTCTTTGCGGAACACATCCCACGGCAGCAAGATGGTGTCCATGACTGCGGTAAATGGCATGTCGAGTATCGCCAGCGATTTTGTGCCCCAGTTTGTCTCGTCATCGCCAATCATCGTGGCGCTGGCGCGCGTGCCTGGATAGGTCCCCTCTTTGCCCCCTGTATGAGACATCACGCTGGAACATCCTCCCAGCAACGCCATCCCGCTGCACATCATGAGTGCTAACAACACATTTTTTATCATAATAAATTCATCTGTTGATCGTTGGTGTTGGCATGATGAGTTATAGCGATCCCTTGCTGAAAATAACATCATCATCTCGTCGCACTGTGGTGGCTATCGCACTTTAAACGTTTCGTGCTGTCACCCAGTCTATGCAATAGACCATAAACTGCAAAAAAAAGTCCGCATAAAAGGCTTGAAAAGTTTATATCCAGACCCATTTTTACATCGTAGTCGATGAGAACGCGCCTGATGGGTGTTCTGGCTACCAGATCTGTCCATTGTGGAAGGTCTTATATTCTCGCTGATTTCAGGAGCTATTGATTATGCGTAACTTTGATTTATCTCCGCTTTATCGTTCTGCTATTGGGTTTGACCGTTTGTTTAATCATTTAGAAAACAACCAGAGCCAGAGTAATGGCGGCTATCCTCCGTATAACGTTGAACTGGTAGACGAAAACCATTACCGCATTGCCATCGCTGTGGCTGGCTTTGCCGAAAGTGAACTGGAAATTACCGCCCAGGACAATCTGCTGGTGGTGAAAGGTGCTCACGCCGACGAACAAAAAGAGCGCACCTATCTGTACCAGGGCATCGCTGAACGCAACTTTGAACGTAAATTCCAGTTAGCCGAAAACATTCATGTTCGTGGCGCTAACCTGGTGAACGGTTTGCTGTATATCGATCTTGAACGCGTAATTCCAGAAGCGAAAAAACCGCGTCGTATCGAAATCAACTAATTCCCACAGGTCGCTGGGCGCGGCCTGATATTTGATGCTCGCCGTCAGGGAGCATATGCGAATCCGCGGATTTGCAGGTACTTACTCGCTTCTTAGAAGGAGAAATGACTATGCCTAACTTCGATTTATCCCCGCTGATGCGTCAATGGATCGGTTTTGACAAACTGGCCAACGCGCTGCAAAACGTCGGTGAAAGCCAGAGTTTCCCGCCGTACAACATTGAGAAAAGCGACGATAACCACTACCGCATCACCCTTGCGCTGGCGGGTTTCCGTCGGGAAGATTTAGATATTCAACTGGAAGGTACGCGCCTGATTGTAAAAGGCACGCCTGAGCAGCCAAAAGAAGAGAAAAAATGGTTGCATCAAGGGCTTATGAATCAACCATTTAGCCTGAGTTTTACGCTGGCTGAAAATATGGAAGTCTCCGGTGCGACCTTCGTGAACGGTTTACTACACATTGACCTGATTCGTAATGAGCCTGAACCCATCGCAGCGCAACGTATCGCTATCAGCGAACGTCCCGCGTTAAATAGCTAATTAGCTATTCTTTTTGCCCCGCCGTCAGGTGGGGCTTTTTTTATCTGCAGCCTTCAACAATGCGTTAATTTTCGCAAGTTTAAGATATTTCGCTCCCCGCTTTCCCATAATAATGTGCGCTATAAGGCAAATCTGCTTCACCGATTCAGCCATAATCCCTAGCAATTTAAATGTTATTTCAAGAGAAATGGACGATGAGTGATATAGCATTAACGGTCAGTATTCTGGCTTTGGTGGCGGTCGTCGGCTTATTTATCGGCAATGTCAAGTTTCGTGGTGTGGGATTAGGCATTGGCGGCGTACTGTTTGGTGGGATCATCGTTGGCCATTTCGTCTCCCAGGCTGGGATGACATTAAGTAGCGATATGCTGCATGTTATTCAGGAATTTGGCCTAATCCTGTTCGTTTATACCATCGGGATTCAGGTGGGGCCGGGCTTCTTTGCCTCGTTGCGCGTCTCCGGGTTACGCCTCAACTTGTTTGCTGTTCTGGTTGTCATCATCGGCGGTCTGGTTACCGCTATCTTACATAAATTGTTCGATATTCCACTGCCGGTTGTACTGGGGATTTTCTCTGGTGCGGTGACCAACACGCCTGCACTGGGGGCCGGGCAGCAAATCTTGCGCGACCTGGGTACGCCGATGGAGATGGTTGATCAGATGGGGATGAGCTACGCAATGGCGTACCCATTTGGTATTTGCGGCATCTTGTTCACTATGTGGCTATTGCGGGTCGTGTTCCGCGTGAACGTTGAAACGGAAGCGCAGCAGCATGAGTCCACGCGAACCAACGGCGGTGCGCTGATCAAAACCATCAATATTCGCGTAGATAACCCTAATCTGCACGATTTAGCCATTAAAGATGTGCCTATTCTCAATGGCGACAAAATCATTTGCTCGCGACTGAAACGAGAAGAAACTCTGAAAGTGCCTTCGCCGGAAACGCTCATTCAGTTGGGTGATTTACTGCATCTGGTGGGGCAGCCAGCGGATTTGCATAATGCACAACTGGTGATTGGTCAGGAGGTCGACACCTCACTGTCGACGAAAGGCACCGATTTGCGTGTCGAGCGTGTGGTGGTTACCAATGAAAATGTGCTTGGTAAGCGTATTCGTGATCTGCACTTTAAGGAACGCTATGACGTTGTTATCTCGCGCCTGAATCGCGCCGGGGTTGAGTTGGTCGCCAGCAGCGACATCAGTCTGCAATTCGGCGATATTCTCAACCTGGTGGGCCGTCCCTCCGCGATTGATGCCGTCGCCAATGTGCTGGGAAATGCGCAGCAAAAACTGCAACAGGTCCAGATGCTGCCGGTGTTTATTGGAATCGGGCTTGGCGTACTGTTAGGTTCTATCCCGGTATTTGTTCCGGGATTTCCGGCAGCGTTGAAACTGGGACTGGCGGGAGGGCCGCTGATTATGGCGTTGATCCTCGGGCGTATCGGCAGTATCGGCAAGCTTTACTGGTTTATGCCGCCAAGCGCCAACCTCGCGCTACGCGAGCTGGGTATCGTACTGTTCCTCTCGGTCGTTGGCCTGAAATCCGGCGGGGATTTTGTCAACACACTGGTCAATGGCGAGGGGTTAAGCTGGATAGGTTATGGTGCCTTGATCACCGCAGTTCCGCTGATGACTGTCGGCATTCTGGCGCGGATGTTAGCCAAAATGAATTACCTGACCATGTGTGGAATGCTGGCAGGCTCCATGACCGATCCTCCTGCACTGGCGTTTGCTAACAACCTGCATGCAACCAGCGGTGCGGCGGCGCTCTCTTATGCTACCGTCTATCCGCTCGTGATGTTCCTGCGTATTATCACGCCACAATTGCTGGCTGTGCTTTTCTGGAGCATTGGTTAACTCTTTTCCGGGTGGAGTCGCCGTAAATGGTACTCCACCTGGTACTCACTGGCGTTTCTGAACATCACCGAATAATTCAAAAATTCCCCGTTCTCGCTGTATGACAATGATGTGATCCGTAGCAGCGGCGTGTGCTCCGCTACCTTCATTTGTTGCGCCAGCAGTTTATCGGCAAGAACTGGCGTCAGGCTTTCATAATTACCGCCGATGAGAATCCCGCACTCTTTTTCAATATATTCAAACTTCGACCCTTCCAGATGTTGCAACGAAAGATTGCGGAACAGTTTCACTGGCATATAACTGTCTTCCAGCATCAACGGTTTTCCCTCCACAAAGCGAACGCGACGGGAGAAGTAGATCTGCTCGTTGATCTGAATTCGTAACTGGCTGGCAATGGCGGGAGGCGCCGGCATGATTTCAAAAATCAGCACCTGGCTGGTAACCGTTTTTCCCTGACGTTTTAGTACTTCCACCAGCCCCGTCAGGCTGGCGGTCTGATGCAGTACATCTTTGCGCACCAGGTAAGTACCGCTGCCGTGGCGACGGACCACAAGACCCCATGCTACCAGCAGGTCAATGGCTTTCCTGATGGTCATCCGTGATACCGCAAACTCCTCCGCCAGTTTCTTTTCGCCGGGAAGAAGGCTATTAAGATTGAAGTCTGTGGAATTCAGGCGAATTCTCAAACGTTCCGCAATAGATTTGTAGATCATCCGTAGATCTCTTTTTCCAGCAAAAGCCTGTATTTTTTACCGTTGCTCAATATGTAACACCTTGAAAATAATATATTTTTCAATATTGGTTTTACACATCACTTAATGCAAACTGGAAATGTCCACTATTTCGTCAAAATGTAGATCTCAGTGACCTGATGAAAAGCATGAAAGCGATCACGATTCACGCTGGAGCGTCATGTTCTGCCGATTGCATCTTCCTATCCTCGCTCCAGGCCTGGCGTATAACCAATCAGGCTTCCTACTTACTGATTTGATAAAAGAGGATGTGGAATGCTCAGTCAAATTCAACGCTTTGGCGGCGCGATGTTCACGCCGGTACTGCTGTTTCCCTTTGCCGGGATTGTGGTTGGCCTCGCCATCTTGCTGCAAAACCCGATGTTCGTGGGGGAATCATTAACCGACCCGAATAGTTTATTCGCGCAAATCGTACACATTATTGAGGAAGGAGGCTGGACCGTATTTCGCAATATGCCGCTGATTTTTGCGGTCAGTTTACCTATCGGTTTGGCGAAGCAGGCGCAGGGGCGCGCCTGTCTGGCTGTACTGGTAAGTTTCCTGACCTGGAACTATTTCATTAACGCCATGGGGATGACCTGGGGAAATTATTTCGGCGTCGATTTCACCCAGGATGCTGTTGCAGGAAGCGGTCTGACGATGATGGCGGGAATTAAAACTCTCGATACCAGCATTATCGGTGCGATTATCATTTCAGGGATTGTTACCGCGCTACACAACCGCTTATTCGATAAAAAACTGCCGATTTTTCTGGGGATCTTTCAGGGAACATCGTATGTGGTCATTATCGCCTTCCTGGTGATGATTCCCTGCGCCTGGTTGACGCTGCTTGGCTGGCCGAAAGTTCAAATGGGCATTGAATCACTGCAAGCGTTCCTGCGTTCGGCGGGGGCATTGGGGGTGTGGATCTACACCTTCCTCGAACGTATTTTGATCCCAACCGGTTTACACCACTTTATCTATGGGCCGTTTATTTTTGGCCCGGCAGCCGTTGAAGGCGGAATTCAGATGTACTGGGCGCAGCATCTACAAGAGTTCAGCCAGAGCACTGAATCGTTGAAATCTCTGTTCCCGGAAGGCGGCTTCGCGCTGCACGGCAACTCAAAAATCTTTGGCGCCATCGGGATTTCACTGGCTATGTACTTTACCGCCGCACCGGAAAATCGGGTGAAGGTCGCTGGTTTGCTCATACCCGCAACCTTAACCGCTGTGCTGGTAGGGATTACCGAACCGTTAGAGTTCACCTTCCTGTTTATCTCGCCGTTACTGTTTGCCGTTCACGCTGTGCTGGCCGCATCGATGTCAACGGTGATGTATCTCTTTGGCGTGGTAGGCAATATGGGCGGCGGCCTGATAGACCAGGTCTTGCCGCAAAACTGGATCCCGATGTTCAGCAATCACGCCGACATGATGCTGACCCAAATCGCCGTTGGCTTGTGCTTTACCGTTCTGTATTTCGTCGTCTTCCGCACGCTGATCCTCCATTTCAATCTCTGTACGCCGGGACGTGAAGATGCCGAAGTGAAGCTCTACTCAAAAGCGGAATATAAAGCGGCGCGCGGAAAAACAATGGCTGCTGAGCCAGATGCGAAACTGGGGCAGGCTGCCGGGATCCTGCAAGCACTTGGCGGAGTAACCAATATTTCCAGCATCAATAATTGTGCGACGCGCCTGCGTATTGCCTTGCATGACATGACGCAAACGCTTGACGATGAAGTCTTTAAAAAACTGGGGGCGCACGGTGTTTTTCGTAGTGGTGATGCTATCCAGGTGATCATTGGTCTGCATGTTTCCCAGTTACGCGAGCAGCTCGATAGCTTAATCAGCTCCCATCAATCGCCAGAAAATATCCCCGTTACGGAGGCCGTATAATGACCAAATTCTCAGTGGTAGTCGCAGGTGGAGGAAGCACCTTTACGCCCGGTATCGTGTTGATGCTGCTGGCGAACCAGGACCGCTTCCCACTTCGTGCACTGAAATTTTATGATAACGATGGCGCCCGGCAGGAAGTGATTGCCGAGGCCTGCAAAATCATCCTCAAAGAGAAAGCGCCGGAAATTGAGTTTAGTTACACCACCGATCCTGAAGCAGCGTTCAGCGACGTTGATTTTGTCATGGCGCACATTCGTGTCGGCAAATACCCGATGCGCGAACTGGATGAAAAAATCCCGCTGCGCCACGGCGTTGTTGGTCAGGAGACCTGCGGACCCGGCGGAATAGCGTACGGCATGCGGTCCATTGGCGGCGTCCTGGAACTGGTGGACTATATGGAAAAATATTCACCAAATGCCTGGATGCTCAACTACTCCAATCCGGCGGCGATTGTGGCTGAAGCGACGCGTCGGTTACGACCGAATGCGAAAATCCTCAACATTTGCGACATGCCAATCGGCATTGAAAGTCGAATGGCGCAAATTGTTGGTCTGAAAGACCGCAAACAGATGCGCGTGCGTTATTACGGGCTTAATCACTTTGGCTGGTGGACGTCTATTGAGGATTTGCAGGGCAATGACCTGATGCCGCAGTTGCGACAATATGTCTCGAAGCACGGTTATATTCCGCCGCTGAAAGATACTCATACCGAAATGAGCTGGAACGATACCTATGCTAAAGCGCGAGATGTGCAGACGCTGGACCCGGATACGTTGCCAAACACCTATCTGAAATATTATCTCTTCCCGGATTATGTTGTTCAGCATTCCAACCCTGAACATACCCGTGCGAATGAGGTAATGGAACATCGCGAAAAACAGGTATTCGACGCTTGTCGGGCTATTACGAAGGCGGGCAACTCTGCGGCAGCCAGTCTGGAAATTGATGAGCATGCGTCATACATCGTCGATTTGGCGACGGCTATCGCCTTCAACACTCTGGAGAGGATGCTGCTGATTGTGCCGAACAACGGGGCTATCCATAACTTTGATGATGAAGCGATGGTGGAGATCCCTTGTCTGGTTGGTCACAACGGACCGGAGCCACTGGTGGTCGGCGACATCCCGCAGTTTCAGAAAGGGCTAATGAGTCAGCAAGTGGCGGTGGAAAAACTGGTGGTTGATGCCTGGGAACAGCGTTCATATCAACGCCTGTGGCAGGCGATAACACTATCAAAAACCGTGCCGAGTGCATCAGTCGCCAAAGCCATTTTGGATGAGTTGCTGGAGGCCAACAAAGCGTATTGGCCTGAACTGCATTAATTGTGCGGATCGGTATCCATTGGATGCTGGTCCGTATTCTTCAGCACAGCTGACGGCGCATAACCAAATTTATGCTTAAAGGCTTTGCTGAAATGAAAGGAGTCGAAGAAGTTGAGCGTATCAGCGACTTCGCCAACCGAGTTCCCTTGTTGCTTTAATAGCGATAGCGCCAGATCCAGACGCGCATCGAGGTAATATTCTTTTGGCGTCTTGCCGATGTAGCGTAGAAACAGGCGGCGTAACCAGGCCTCGCTACAGGGGATGGTGGCAGCCATATCGGCCACGCTCCAGCGTTGTTGTAGGCTGGCGTGTAAGGTGGCAATTAATTTTTCAATTTGTCTCCGTTGCGGATCTTTTTTGCCGTCGGCATAAATAAGACAAATCCACTGATAAATAATCTTCGTCAGAAAAGCGACCGCCAAATTATTTTTTATCGCTTCTGCTGAAGTAATTAGTTCAGCAACTTCTGTTAATTCCTGGTTATAAATTTCGCCATTATAAATAACGCTTTGTTGACCAATGGGAATATCCATAATACTGGTAGGAGTAAACTCCATCCAGTATTGTTCCCAGACTAATTCCTCACAGTGATAAGAGTGAATATCCATCGGTTTTAGAAATATAATACAATTACCGTGCAGCGTTATTTGCTCACCACCCTTTAAAATGATTTTACCGCATCCCTGGACGGTGTACACGGCAACCCACGAGTTGGCGATAAGCGGCTTCTTCTTGTCTCGCGGCCAGATCACACGGTAATGCTCATCAGCATAGGTGTGCCAGAGCGAGATCAGGGAAATTCCGCTGGAGATCACATTTTCATTAATTAACAGGGGAATATTGTATGGAGTTTCGTTTTTTACATCCGAACTTTGCAAGTTTCCATTCATTTTAATATCCCTCCGGCGAATTATGCTCACAACCTGAACTTAACAGAAAACAACCCGTTCAGGGATACGACGTTTGTATTTTAAGAATCTGACTGCCTGACCCGGCGCGCTTTACCTCTCCCTATATTTTTGCGTCCGGGACATAAACATAAATAAGGGCTATGAGATGAATTCGTTACAAATCTTGAGTTTTGTCGGTTTTACTCTGCTGGTGGCGGTCATCACCTGGTGGAAGGTCCGTAAAACAGATACCGGATCGCAACAAGGCTATTTTCTTGCCGGGCGTTCACTAAAAGCGCCGGTTATTGCCGCTTCGTTAATGTTAACCAACCTTTCCACGGAACAACTGGTTGGCCTTTCCGGGCAGGCCTACAAAAGCGGCATGTCGGTGATGGGCTGGGAAGTGACTTCTGCGGTGACGCTGATCTTCCTCGCGCTAATCTTTTTACCGCGCTATCTGAAGCGTGGCATTGCCACCATCCCCGATTTCCTGGAGGAGCGTTATGATAAAACGACGCGTATTATCATCGACTTCTGCTTCCTCATTGCCACCGGTGTCTGCTTTCTGCCGATTGTTCTCTACTCCGGCGCGTTGGCGCTCAACAGCCTGTTTCACGTCGGGGAATCGCTACACATTTCCCACGGCGCGGCTATCTGGCTACTGGTTATTTTGCTTGGTCTGGCGGGAATTTTGTATGCGGTGATCGGCGGACTGCGCGCAATGGCAGTGGCGGACTCCATCAACGGTATTGGGCTGGTTATTGGCGGGTTGATGGTGCCTGTATTTGGCCTGATCGCGATGGGCAAGGGCAGCTTTATGCAGGGCATTGAGCAACTCACCACCGTTCACGCCGAGAAATTAAACTCAGTCGGTGGCCCGACCGATCCCTTGCCGATTGGCGCGGCATTTACCGGTTTGATTCTGGTTAACACCTTTTACTGGTGTACAAATCAGGGCATCGTGCAACGTACGCTGGCGTCAAAAAGCCTGGCGGAAGGGCAAAAGGGGGCGCTGTTAACGGCGGTGTTGAAAATGCTCGACCCGCTGGTATTGGTGCTGCCAGGGTTGATTGCGTTTCATCTGTATCAGGATTTACCGAAAGCCGACATGGCCTACCCGACGCTGGTCAATAACGTTCTGCCGGTGCCATTGGTGGGTTTTTTTGGTGCAGTGTTATTTGGAGCAGTCATCAGTACTTTTAACGGCTTTCTGAATAGTGCCAGTACGTTATTCAGTATGGGTATTTACCGACGTATCATTAACCAGAATGCTGAGCCACAACAACTGGTTAGCGTTGGGCGTAAATTTGGCTTCTTTATCGCTATCGTTTCTATGCTGGTTGCGCCGTGGATAGCCAACGCACCGCAGGGGCTGTATAGCTGGATGAAACAACTCAACGGCATTTACAACGTGCCGCTGGTTACCATCATCATTATGGGCTTTTTCTTCCCGCGCATCCCGGCGCTGGCAGCAAAAGTGGCGATGGGGATTGGCATAATCAGCTACATCACCATCAACTATCTGGTGAAATTCGACTTCCATTTCCTCTATGTGCTGGCCTGTACGTTCTGCATCAACGTGGTCGTGATGCTGGTGATCGGTTTTATCAAACCGCGTGCCACGCCGTTCACCTTCAAAGATGCGTTTGCGGTGGACATGAAACCGTGGAAAAACGTCAAGATTGCGTCAATTGGCATCCTGTTCGCGATGATTGGCGTCTATGCCGGGCTGGCTGAATTCGGCGGCTACGGTACGCGCTGGTTAGCGATGATCAGTTATTTCATCGCCGCCGTAGTGATTGTCTACCTGATTTTTGACAGCTGGCGGCATCGTCACGACCCAGTCGTAACCTTTACTCCCGATGCGAAGGATAGCCTATGAAACGCCCCAATTTTCTGTTCATCATGACCGATACCCAGGCCACCAATATGGTCGGTTGCTATAGCGGTAAGCCGCTGAATACGCAAAATATTGATAGTCTGGCGGCGGAAGGTATTCGCTTTAATTCCGCCTACACCTGTTCACCGGTGTGTACACCGGCGCGCGCCGGGCTGTTTACCGGTATCTACGCTAACCAGTCCGGGCCGTGGACCAACAATGTCGCGCCGGGCAAAAACATCTCCACTATGGGACGCTACTTTAAGGATGCGGGCTATCACACCTGTTACATCGGCAAATGGCATCTCGACGGTCATGACTATTTCGGCACTGGCGAGTGTCCGCCGGAGTGGGACGCTGATTACTGGTTCGATGGGGCGAACTATCTTAGCGAACTGACGGAGAAAGAGATTAGCCTGTGGCGCAATGGCCTAAACAGCGTTGAGGATTTACAGGCGAACTATATTGACGAAACCTTCACCTGGGCGCACCGCATCAGCAATCGGGCGGTGGGATTTCTGCAACAGCCCGCGCGTGCCGACGAACCTTTCCTGATGGTGGTTTCGTATGATGAGCCGCATCACCCGTTCACCTGTCCGGTGGAGTATTTAGAGAAATACGCTGATTTTTACTACGAACTGGGCGAGAAAGCAGAGGATGACCTGGCGAACAAACCGGAACACCACCGCTTATGGGCGCAGGCGATGCCATCGCCGGTCGGTGATGACGGGCTTTATCACCATCCGCTCTATTTTGCCTGCAATGACTTTGTTGATGACCAAATCGGACGGGTCATCAACGCCTTAACGCCAGATCAACGTGAAAATACGTGGGTTATTTATACCTCCGATCACGGTGAAATGATGGGCGCACATAAGCTGATCAGTAAAGGAGCGGCGATGTATGACGACATCACCCGCATTCCACTGATCATCCGTTCGCCGCAAGGGGAGCGGCGACAGGTCGATATGCCAGTCAGTCATATCGATTTACTGCCGACAATGATGGCGCTGGCAGATATCGAAAAACCAGAGATTCTGCCGGGGGAAAATATCCTTGCCGTGAAAGAGCCACGCGGCGTGATGGTGGAGTTTAACCGCTACGAGATTGAGCATGACAGCTTTGGCGGTTTTATTCCGGTGCGTTGCTGGGTGACGGATGACTTTAAACTGGTGCTCAACCTCTTCACCAGTGATGAACTTTACGATCGCCGTAATGACCCAAATGAAATGTATAACCTGATCGATGATACCCATTTTGCCGACGTTCGCAGCAAAATGCATAACGCCTTGCTGGATTATATGGATAAAATTCGCGATCCGTTCCGCAGTTACCAATGGAGTCTGCGTCCGTGGCGTAACGATGCGCAACCGCGCTGGATGGGCGCGTTCCGTCCACGCCCACAAGATGGCTATTCGCCGGTGGTACGCGACTATGACACCGGCCTGCCGACACAAGGAGTGAAGGTGGAAGAGAAAAAACAGAAATTTTGACGATAATGCCCGCTGGCGATAACCCGGCGGGCAAAATATTCAGGCTGCTTAAACCAGTGAACTACCGGTCAGGAAGGAAAAGATCAGCAGTAGTAGAAGAATGCCGCACACGATACCGATCCCAAAGAGCACGGCATGGAAAACCAGTGTCCCGCCGCCAAAAAACAGCGCGCCGCTGATACTCCAGTTACTTTCTTTACGCATACCGCCAACAAATGCGCAGAGTAGCGCAGCAATGGCCAGCGCTATGCCGCCTTGCTTGAGGATTTTATCGACATCCGGCGCCTCTTTTTTCTCTACCGTGGTAATTTTTTCACCTTTAATTCCGGCGAGAAGACCTCTTTTTATTTCAGCCGTTTTTTCCGCAACGACGCTTTCCAGCGTTGGCGGCGGCGCAGAGAATGGGCCGAATGAAAAGTGGATAATGCCCATTATTAGCGCGATGGTGCCGAATAGCATACCCAATGAGCTGATTTTATTTTGCGCTATGATACCCATCTGACCTCCTTGTAACGAATGGCAAAAGCTTATCAGGAAAGGGGCGGACGAAATTCTTAAAAATAGCTGTACAAGGCAGAGCGTTAGTGAAATTGCAAAGGAGTCACAATGAAAATTTCTCGCCCCGGTGAAGCGCCCGATTATCGCTTCTCGCTGGCCAATGAACGTACCTTTCTCGCATGGATCCGTACTGCGCTTGGGTTTCTGGCGGCGGGCGTGGGGCTGGACCAGCTAGCGCCGGATTTCGCCACGCCCGTTATTCGTGAACTGCTGGCATTATTGTTGTGCTTGTTTTCCGGCGGGTTAGCGATGTACGGCTACTTGCGCTGGTTACGCAATGAAAAAGCGATGCGTTTGAAAGAAGATCTGCCCTATACCAACAGCTTATTAATCATCAGCTTAATATTGATGATCGTGGCGGTGATCGTTATGGGACTGGTGCTGTATGCCGGATAGTCGCAAAGCCAGGCGGATTGCTGATCCCGGGCTTCAACCGGAGCGCACATCGCTGGCGTGGTTTCGTACCATGCTGGGCTACGGCGCGTTGATGGCGTTGGCTATCAAACATAATTGGCACCAGGCCGGCATGTTATTCTGGATTTCGATAGGCATCCTCGCCATCGTGGCGCTGATCCTCTGGCACTACACCCGTAATCGCAATTTAATGGATGTCACAAATAGCGATTTTTCCCAATTTCGCGTAGTCCGTGACAAATTTATGATCTCTCTCGCGGTGTTATCTCTCGCAATACTGTTTGCTGTAACGCATGTACATCAACTTATCGTATTTATTGAGAGAGTCGCATGACAGGAAGTCTGGTCATGAATGCTGAAGAGGACTGGCACCAACTGGTTGTAGAGCATAAAGATACTCTGCAACCTGCCGATTTTTATCAGGATTTCAAACTGCGGGGCATTCGCTCCGTGCAACTTATTCCCCATATTGAATTTGATGACCGGGGCGAGCTGACGGCTGCTTCGGTAACAGCGGAGCTGTGGGGGCGATTTTTAATCACACTGTTCGAGTGTTGGGCGCGTGCAGATATCAGTCGTATATCAATCGAACTTTTTGACGTCACATTACAAAAGTGGTGCAAAAGTGAAAAACCGCAACCATGGAAGGGTTGCCAGGGGTGTGACTGGCATCGTTTATGTCCGTATGCCCGAGAGCATCAGCCGGACAAAGTGCTTTGCGCTGGCTATAAAGCGTTTTACTCCTACACTGCGCCACACATGCGGGTAATGCGCGATTTGATAAAGCAGCATCGTTCACCCATGGAGTTGATGACGATGCTGCGCTGATGTGAACTTAAACGGCCTGCCCCTGGTGAGATATCCGCGTCGCCAGCGGCAGCCAGCACAGCACAATTAATAATCCCATCAAGGTCATCAGCAACCCCAGGCTTCCCTGGCCGGTTTGTGGCAGCATTGCAGAGAGCGAGGCCAGTACGCCGGAACCGATATTTTGCAGGCCGCCGACCAGCGCGCCGGCGGTGCCAGCCAGGAAGGGGAATGGCTCCATCGCGCCGCTGGTCGCCAGCGGAAACAGCATCCCGGCACCAAAAAAGAAAAGTGCTGCGGGAACGAGCAGCGTCCAGACATTCATAATGCCGAACCAGCCGGGGATCCACATCATCAACCCAGCCAGCAGACAGCAGATAACCGACTGCCACATCAACGTCGAGAAGCGTTTATTCGGACGTCCGGCAAACCATGCGCCGAAGAATGCTGCCGGGATCGGCAGAATAAACAAAATACTGACCGTCATGCTGCTCAGCCCTAACACCGCGCCCATCAAAACCCCGGAGCAGGCTTCGAAAGCGGCGATTCCGGCCAGGCCGCCAATCAGCATTAACAAATAACAGTTAAAACCGCCATTGCCGAAAAGGGTTTTATAACTGGTAAGCAGTCGCGTACGCGGCGCGTCAGCAGGGCGCGTTTCCGGCATCCAGCGTGCCATACTGAACGTTACACCCGCACAGAGCACCAGCAAAAAAAGATAGCAGGCACGCCAGTTCCACATGGTATCCAGCAGACCGCCGATCAACGGTGCAAGCAACGGACTGACGAGAATTCCCATATTTAACAAACTATTAGCGTGGCGCAATTGTGTCCGTTCATACAAATCACGCGGCAGCGTACGCGCCATTACACCACCGACGCCGGTTCCCATCCCCTGCATCGCGCTGGCGGCAATCAGCACCGTCAGGCTGGAGGTGGTGACTGCAATTAGCGTAGCCAGCATAAAAATGGACATCCCGATGAGGATCACCGGGCGGCGACCGACTCTGTCGGAAATCGGACCGTAAAACAGTTGTGAGACACCGTAGGTCAGCAGATAAGCGCCCATCACGCTCTGGACCGCGCCTTCGCGGACGTTGAGATCGCGCGCCATATCAGCAATTGCAGGAATATAAATGGTTTGCGCCATCTGACCGACGGCCACGAGTAATACCAACATCAATAACAAATTGACGTTTCTATGCCTTTTCATTATCACGGATGCTTTTATAAAAATAATTAGAATAAGTTGCTATGCATTCCCATAAATGCGGGAGAGGAATCTATCACATTGATGAATGTTAGCCAGATATGTGTCAGGAATGGCTAAAAGCAAAACGGCAGAATATGTAAACAAAAGCGGCAATAAATGTTGCCGGAAGCAGCGAGGGTACGGTTAGTCGGGTAAGGTACTTATGCCGAATTTGGCATGAATAAGACGCACTCTGTCAATAATCTGAGCGCTTCTTCAGATGACGATTCTTTATTGCCTGAGTTTCAGTTCAAAGTGTGATCTGTTACGTATTTTTGTCCTGATGAAAAATTTTCCATTGTCTCCCCTGTAAAGCTATGCTTGTATAAATATTGTTAAACACAAAACAGACAAGGTTCCCAATGACTCCTTCCATGCTGAACGCAAAACTACTACCTACTGCGCCATCCGCCGCAGTGGTTGTCGTGCGTGTGGTGGTGGTCGTCGGCAGTGCGCCGTAGGGACTGGAACAACACACGATTCCAAAACCCCGCCGGCGTAAACCGGGCGGGGTTTTTCGTTTCAGTCCCTCTCCCGGAGCGTCGGCCCAGAAGAAAAGGACTGGAGCATGGCAAGTTCGGGCACGACATCGACACGTAAGCGCTTTACCGGCGCAGAGTTTATCGTTCACTTCCTGGAACAACAGGGTATTAAGATTGTGACGGGGATTCCTGGCGGTTCGATCCTCCCTGTTTACGACGCCTTAAGCCAAAGTAGGCAAATCCGCCATATTCTGGCGCGTCACGAACAGGGGGCGGGATTCATCGCCCAGGGAATGGCGCGCACCGACGGCAAACCGGCGGTCTGTATGGCCTGTAGCGGGCCAGGCGCGACAAATCTGGTGACTGCAATTGCCGACGCGCGGCTGGATTCCATCCCGCTGATTTGCATCACTGGTCAGGTTCCCGCCTCGATGATCGGCACCGACGCCTTCCAGGAAGTGGACACCTACGGCATCTCTATCCCCATCACCAAACACAACTATCTGGTCAGACATATCGAAGAACTCCCGCAGGTCATGAGCGATGCCTTCCGCATTGCACAATCAGGCCGCCCTGGCCCGGTGTGGATAGACATTCCTAAGGATGTACAGACGGCAGTATTTGAAATTGAAGAATTATCCGCCCCAGTAGAAAAAGCCGTCCCGCCAGTCTTTAGCGAAGAAAGTATTCGTGAATCGGCAGCGATGATTAACGCCGCCAAACGCCCGGTGCTTTATCTGGGGGGCGGTGTCATTAACGCGCCTGTACGGGTGCGTGAACTGGCGGAAAAAGCGCAACTGCCGACGACCATGACTTTGATGGCGTTGGGTATGTTGCCAAAAGCACATCCGCTGTCGTTGGGTATGTTGGGGATGCACGGCGTGCGCAGCACCAACTATATTTTGCAGGAGGCGGATCTGCTGATTGTTCTTGGTGCGCGTTTTGATGACCGGGCGATTGGCAAAACAGAGGAGTTCTGTCCGCGCGCCAAAATTATTCATGTCGATATTGACCGCGCAGAGCTGGGCAAAATCAAGCAACCACATGTGGCGATTCAGGCGGATGTCGATGAGGTGCTGGCGCAGCTGATCCCGCTGGTGGAAGCGCAACCGCGTGCAGATTGGCACCAGTCGGTAGCGGATTTGCAGCGCGAATTCCCGTGTCCAATCCCGAAAGCGTGCGATCCGTTAAGCCATTACGGACTGATTAACGCTGTTGCCGCCTGTGTCGATGACAATGCGATTATCACCACCGATGTTGGTCAGCATCAAATGTGGACGGCGCAGGCCTATCCGCTCAATCGTCCGCGTCAGTGGCTGACCTCCGGCGGGCTGGGAACGATGGGCTTTGGCCTTCCTGCCGCGATTGGCGCGGCGCTGGCGAACCCGGATCGCAAAGTGTTGTGTTTCTCCGGCGACGGCAGCCTGATGATGAATATTCAGGAGATGGCGACCGCCAGCGAAAACCAGCTGGATGTCAAAATCATTCTGATGAATAACGAAGCGCTGGGGCTGGTGCATCAGCAACAGAGTCTGTTTTACAAGCAGGGCGTTTTTGCCGCCACCTATCCGGGAAAAATCAACTTTATGCAAATTGCGGCCGGATTTGGCCTTGAAACCTGTGATTTAAATAATGAAACCGATCCACAGGCCGCGCTGCAGGAGATTATCAATCGTCCGGGGCCGGCGTTGATCCACGTACGCATTGATGCCGAAGAAAAAGTTTACCCAATGGTGCCGCCTGGCGCGGCGAATACTGAAATGGTGGGGGAATAAGCCTTGCAAAACACAACTCATGACAACGTGATTCTCGAACTCACCGTTCGCAACCATCCGGGTGTAATGACCCACGTTTGTGGGCTTTTTGCCCGCCGCGCTTTTAACGTTGAGGGTATTCTCTGCCTGCCGATCCAGGACAGCGACAAAAGCCACATCTGGCTACTGGTCAATGACGATCAGCGACTGGAACAAATGATAAGCCAGATAGACAAACTGGAGGATGTGGTGAAAGTGCAGCGTAATCAGTCCGATCCGACGATGTTTAACAAGATTGCGGTGTTTTTTCAGTAACCGCTCAAGGCTTGAACAGCGGCGCGCTTATCGTTAAGGTAAGCGCGTTTTTTTACCCGTCAGGACAAGACCATGATCACCGTTGCCCTTATAGACGATCACCTTATCGTCCGCTCCGGCTTTGCGCAGTTGCTGGGGCTGGAACCTGATTTACAGGTAGTTGCCGAGTTTGGTTCGGGGCGCGAGGCGCTGGCTGGGTTACCGGGGCGTGGCGTCCAGGTGTGCATTTGCGATATCTCGATGCCGGATATCTCTGGTCTGGCGTTGTTAAGTCATCTCCCGAAAGGCATGGCGACGATCATGCTTTCTGTCCACGATAGCCCGGCGCTGGTAGAACAGGCGCTTAATGCGGGTGCGCGAGGTTTTCTCTCTAAACGCTGTAGCCCAGATGAGTTGATCGCCGCCGTGCATACGGTTGCTGCTGGTGGGTGTTACCTGACACCGGATATCGCCGTTAAACTGGCATCCGGTCGCCAGGACCCTCTGACCAAACGTGAACGCCAGGTAGCGGAAAAACTGGCGCAAGGAATGGCGGTAAAAGAGATTGCCGCTGAACTTGGCTTATCACCGAAAACTGTGCACGTGCATCGTGCCAATCTGATGGAAAAACTGGGCGTCAGTAACGACGTTGAACTGGCGCGCCGCATGTTTGATGGTTGGTGATGAACAGGTTTTTTTCCCGTTTAATTACTATTATTGCCTGCTTTTTTATCTTCTCTGCCGCGTGGTTTTGTCTGTGGAGTATCAGCCTGCATCTGGTTGAGCGGCCTGAGTTGGCTGTTTTACTGTTCCCGTTTGGTTTGCGGTTGGGGTTGATGCTGCAATGCCCGCGTGGTTACTGGTCTGTGTTGCTGGGGGCGGAATGGTTGCTGATTTACTGGTTGGCGCAGACAGTAGGGTTAACCCATTTCCCCTTTTTAATGATTGGTAGTGTGCTGACGTTGTTGCCTGTGGCGTTGATCTCCCGCTATCGCCATCAGCGTGACTGGCGCACCTTGCTGTTACAAGGTGCTGCGCTGACGGCGGCGGCATTGTTACAGTCTCTACCCTGGATTTGGCACGGGAAAGAGTCGTGGAACGCGCTGTTGCTAACGTTAACTGGTGGCCTGACGCTGGCCCCCATTTGCCTGGTGTTCTGGCATTATCTCGCCAGTAATACCTGGTTGCCGCTCGGTCCTTCATTGGTTTCCCAGCCGATCAACTGGCGTGGTCGGCATCTGATCTGGTATTTGCTGCTGTTTGTCATCAGTCTGTGGCTCCAACTGGGGCTGCCGAACGAACTGTCGCGCTTTACGCCATTCTGTCTGGCATTACCAATTATTGCTCTGGCCTGGCACTATGGCTGGCAGGGCGCGTTGATTGCGACGCTGATGAACGCCATTGCGCTGATTGCCAGCCAGACCTGGCACGATCATCCGGTAGATTTATTGCTCTCGTTGTTGGTGCAAAGTTTGACCGGATTGTTGCTTGGCGCAGGTATCCAGCGCCTGCGTGAACTTAATCAGTCGTTGCAAAACGAACTGGCGCGCAATCAGCATTTGGCTGAGCGACTCCTGGAAACCGAAGAGAGCGTGCGTCGCGATGTGGCGCGTGAACTGCATGATGATATCGGTCAGACCATTACCGCTATTCGTACCCAGGCGGGTATTGTCCAGCGACTGGCGGCGGATAACGCCAGTGTGAAACAGAGTGGACAGTTGATCGAACAACTGTCGCTGGGGGTTTACGATGCGGTACGCCGTTTGTTAGGGCGGTTACGTCCGCGCCAGTTGGACGATCTTACGCTGGAGCAGGCTATCCGTTCGTTGATGAGAGAAATGGAGCTGGAAGGCCGTGGTATTGTCAGCCATCTTGAATGGCGGATTGATGAATCAGCGTTAAGCGAAAATCAGCGCGTGACGCTGTTTCGCGTTTGCCAGGAAGGGCTGAATAACATTGTGAAACATGCCGATGCCAGTGCGGTCACGTTGCAAGGTTGGCAGCAGGGTGAACGGTTAATGCTGGTGATTGAAGACGATGGCAGCGGCCTGCCGCCGGGATTCGAGCAACAGGGATTCGGTCTTACCGGAATGCGTGAGCGGGTAACGGCACTGGGCGGCACGTTGACGATTTCCTGTCTGCACGGTACACGCGTCAGTGTTTCTTTACCCCAACGTTATGTGTAAGGCTTGATGATGTTGCAGTTTCTGAAAGCGCCTGCCGATGCGCCGCAGATTAGCGATAAACATGAAATTGATGTTCGTTACCGCTACTGGCGTCGACATATTCTGCTGACTATCTGGCTGGGCTATGCGCTATTTTACTTTACCCGCAAGAGTTTCAACTCCGCCGTGCCGGAAATCCTTGCCAGCGGCGTACTAAGCCGTAGCGATATTGGCCTGTTAGCGACGCTTTTTTATGTGACCTATGGCTTGTCGAAGTTTGTTTCCGGCATCGTTAGCGACCGATCAAATGCCCGTTATTTTATGGGGATCGGCCTTATCGCTACTGGCATCATTAATATTCTGTTTGGTTTTTCCACTTCTCTGTGGACGTTTGCCGTTCTCTGGGGGTTGAACGCATTCTTCCAGGGCTGGGGTTCTCCGGTGTGCGCCCGTCTGTTAACCGCCTGGTATTCGCGTACCGAGCGCGGCGGCTGGTGGGCGTTATGGAACACGGCGCATAACGTCGGGGGAGCGTTGATCCCTATTATTATGGCCGCATCCGCACTGCATTACGGCTGGCGTGTCGGGATGATGATTGCTGGTTGGATGGCCATTGTGGTGGGAATTTTTCTCTGTTGGCGATTGCGCGATCGTCCACAGTCGCTGGGGTTATCCGCAATTGGCGACTGGCGGCACGATACGCTGGAAATGGCTCAGCAACAAGAAGGGGCAGGATTGACGCGTAAGGAAATCCTCACTAAATATGTGTTGCTTAACCCGTACATTTGGCTACTTTCCTTCTGCTATGTGCTGGTTTACGTGGTTCGTGCGGCGATCAACGACTGGGGCAACCTGTATATGTCCGAGACGCTGGGGGTTGATCTGGTGACGGCGAATACCGCAGTGACGATGTTTGAGCTGGGCGGATTTATCGGTGCGCTGGTCGCCGGTTGGGGCTCGGATAAACTGTTTAACGGCAACCGCGGGCCGATGAATTTAATTTTCGCCGCCGGGATTTTGCTGTCAGTCGGCTCGCTGTGGTTAATGCCGTTTGCCAGTTACGTGATGCAGGCGACTTGTTTTTTTACTATCGGCTTTTTTGTTTTTGGCCCACAAATGTTAATCGGCATGGCGGCGGCAGAGTGTTCTCACAAAGAGGCGGCAGGTGCGGCGACGGGATTTGTCGGTTTGTTTGCGTATCTGGGGGCATCGCTTGCCGGTTGGCCGCTGGCGAAAGTGCTTGATACCTGGCACTGGAGTGGTTTTTTTGTGGTCATTGCTATCGCCGCCGGGATTTCAGCGCTGCTGTTACTGCCCTTTTTGAACGCTCAGACACCACGCGAAGCGTGATGCATCTCACTTTTTTACCTCATATTCGGCAAAACTAAGAAATTTTCCAGGTTTTGCCTGGACGCTATCCCAGGCCTGCTTTGCTGCTGATTTTTACAATGAATACCTTACTCAGGTATTCATTTCAGGAGCAACCCCGCCATGCTGGCCTTCCTTAATCAAGTGCGCAAGCCGACACTGGACCTTCCTGTCGAAGTGCGGCGCAAAATGTGGTTCAAACCGTTCATGCAATCCTACCTGGTGGTCTTTATCGGCTACCTGACGATGTACCTGATTCGCAAGAACTTTAACATCGCCCAGAACGACATGATCTCCACCTACGGGCTGAGCATGACGCAACTGGGGATGATTGGCCTGGGTTTCTCCATCACTTATGGCGTGGGTAAAACACTGGTTTCCTATTACGCCGACGGCAAAAATACCAAACAGTTCCTGCCGTTTATGCTGATCCTCTCCGCCATTTGTATGTTGGGCTTTAGCGCCAGTATGGGTAGCGGTTCGGTAAGCCTGTTCCTGATGATTACCTTCTACGCCTTAAGCGGTTTTTTCCAGAGTACCGGTGGTTCGTGTAGTTATTCCACCATCACTAAATGGACGCCGCGTCGTAAGCGTGGGACTTTCCTCGGTTTCTGGAATATTTCACATAATCTCGGCGGTGCAGGCGCGGCAGGCGTAGCGTTGTTCGGGGCGAATTATCTGTTCGATGGTCACGTCATCGGGATGTTTATCTTTCCATCGATTATCGCGTTGATTGTCGGTTTTATCGGCCTGCGTTATGGCAGTGACTCCCCGGAATCTTATGGTCTCGGTAAAGCTGAAGAACTGTTTGGCGAAGAGATCAGCGAAGAGGACAAAGAGACGGAATCCACGGATATGACCAAGTGGCAGATCTTTGTCGAATATGTGCTGAAAAACAAAGTGATCTGGCTGCTGTGCTTCGCCAACATCTTCCTGTACGTGGTGCGCATTGGTATCGATCAGTGGTCAACCGTGTACGCTTTTCAGGAGCTAAAACTTTCTAAAGAAGTAGCGATTCAGGGTTTTACGCTGTTTGAAGCAGGCGCGCTGGTTGGCACGCTGTTGTGGGGCTGGCTCTCTGACCTGGCGAATGGCCGTCGCGCGCTGGTGGCTTGTATTGCGCTGGGGCTGATTATCGCCACACTCGGTGTCTATCAGCACGCCAGCAACCAGTATGTCTATCTGGCTTCTCTCTTCGCATTAGGTTTCCTGGTCTTTGGTCCACAATTGTTGATTGGCGTAGCGGCAGTCGGCTTTGTTCCGAAAAAAGCGATCGGCGCGGCTGACGGGATCAAAGGCACTTTCGCCTATCTGATTGGCGACAGCTTTGCAAAATTAGGTCTGGGAATGATTGCCGATGGCACGCCAGTATTTGGTCTCACTGGTTGGGCCGGTACTTTCGCCGCGCTGGATACTGCCGCAATTGGTTGTATCTGCCTGATGGCGATGGTAGCGGTCATGGAAGAACGTAAAATTCGCCGTGAGAAAAAGGTTCAGCAGTTGACAGTGGCATAAACGTAACTGGTGACTTTTGCCCGGCCTTGCGCCGGGCTTTTTTTTACTTATTCCGCGATTTCCAGTGTGGTAAAAGCAAACTTTTCGCCATCAAACAGACCCTGACTGGTGAGTTTCAGCGCCGGGATCACGGGCAGGGAGAGAAATGCCATCTGAATGAACGGTTCATCCGGTAACGGTCCACATTTACGGGCGGTGACTTTCAATGCGTCAATTTGCTCCGCCAGCGACTGCGCCGTGTCGGTGCTCATTAGCCCGGCAATGGGGAGCGGGAGATGACTCTGGACCTGACCGTTATGTACTACGCACAACCCGCCGCCATCCTGAATCACTTGATTTACCGCCATCGCCATCTCTTCCGCGCTGTGACCGATCACCACAATATTGTGGCTGTCATGGCTGACCGTTGCAGCCAGCGCACCTTCGTTCAGGCCAAAGCCGCCGAGCAAACCACAGGCCGGGGCCAGTCGCTGACCGTAACGCTCAAGTACGGCGATAAAACAGACATCATCGCGATCAAAACCGTTTTCGCTGTAGACGCAGGAGTGAGAGTGCGTAATCAGTTCGTTATGGATAACGTCAATGACCCGATAGCGTTTTCCGGGAGTAAATTGCAGGGCAAAGTCGCTGGCGGAAACCGGCTGACGGACAATGGTATTGCCGTACGGCGGGGCGGATTGCGCCAGTCTTGCTGGTTCTTCCGCCTGCAAGGTTTGCGCGTCTTCACCAGTACCTGTTGCACTGTAACCTTACGTGCATCGCTTAACAGGACAATATCGGCCTGTTTTCCGGGAGCCAGTAAACCAAGATGATTCAGACCAAAATGACGCGCCGTCGACCAACTGGCTACGCGATATGCCACATGCAACGGCACATTGTGCTGTTCGATCAGGCGACAAATTAAGGCGTCGATATGGCCTTCGTGGGCAATTTCCCACGGGTTACGGTCATCGGTGCAGAGCATGCATTGCGGGCTGTTAAATTCATTGATCAACGGCGCCAGCGCGTTGAGATTACGGGCAGCGGAGCCTTCGCGGATCATTAACGACATGCCGAGTTGTAATTTTCGGCGACCTTCTTCCAGCAGATAACTTTCGTGGTCGTTTTCGATTCCGGCGGCAATATAGGCGTTAAGTTCTTTACCGCCTAAACCGGGACAGTGACCGTCCAGCGTCAGATGGCGAAATGTGTCCAGTTTATCGAGCAGCGAATCCTGACCGCTGATCACACCTGGATAGTCCATCATTTCCGCCAGACCAGTTACTTGCGGATGGTCTCGCTAGGCAACCATTTGCTTGAGGGTAAAACTGGCGCCGTTAACATCGCAGCCTTCCAGTGCAGGGACGCAAGAGCTGACCTGTAAATATTGATTCTGCTTTGCTTGTTCCGCACAGCGAGCAAACCAGGCAAACCCAGCTTCGCCCATGACGTTGACGATTTCATGAGGATCGCAAATGACGGTCGTCAGGCCGCGCGGTAGTGTGGCGGTTTCAAAGGTGACGGGGGTCATCATGCTGGATTCAATATGTAGATGCGCATCGATAAATCCGGGTACCGCCGTTGCGCCGCACGCATCAATTCGGTGCCGGGCTGGGGCATCGGCGTATTCTGCGCCAATACCGGCAATGTAACGTCCTTTAATCACAATAGGGCCGGAAATTTCTCCACCATTGATCAGATCCAGAACAGAAACATTATCAATAATATAATCGGCAACGGCTTCGCCACGGGAAACGGCTAACAATTCCTGGTATTCAGCTCTGATAATGTGATGAAATTTATAGTTAATAGAGTTATTCATATTTTTCTCATTTTGATTTTATCAATTTGATTATTATTTATCATAAAGAAACGTCGCGAGATTATTAAAGAATATCCATTAATCTGCAATTGAAATGTGATAATTATCACTGAACCGTTGTTGTCATTTGCTTTACAAAAGCAAGGGATTAAATCTCCTCCAATGGACAAAAAAATGAATAATGACAATACCGATTATGTGAGTAATGAATCAGGGACGCTTTCGCGATTATTTAAACTTCCTCAGCATGGAACAACTGTACGTACAGAATTGATTGCGGGTATGACCACCTTTTTAACCATGGTGTACATCGTTTTTGTTAACCCGCAAATTCTTGGTGCAGCGCAAATGGACCCTAAAGTGGTGTTCGTTACAACCTGTTTGATTGCGGGAGTTGGCAGTATTGCGATGGGGATATTTGCTAACTTACCCGTGGCGTTGGCACCCGCGATGGGGCTGAACGCCTTCTTCGCGTTTGTCGTGGTCGGGGCGATGGGGATCTCCTGGCAGACCGGGATGGGCGCCATATTTTGGGGCGCAATCGGGCTGTTTTTGCTGACCCTTTTTCGTATCCGGTACTGGATGATCTCCAACATTCCGTTAAGTCTACGTATTGGCATCACCAGCGGAATCGGATTATTTATTGCCTTAATGGGATTAAAAAATACGGGGGTTATTGTCGCTAATAAAGACACGCTGGTGATGATTGGCGATTTAAGTTCACATGGCGTGTTGTTAGGCATTTTAGGCTTTTTTATTATAACTGTGTTGTCATCTCGTAATTTTCATGCGGCGGTACTGGTTTCTATCGTGGTGACTTCCTGCTGCGGATTATTTTTTGGCGATGTTCATTTCAGTGGTGTCTATTCCATTCCACCCGATATTAGCGGTGTTATTGGTGAAGTTGATTTAAGTGGCGCATTATCGCTTGAGCTTGCCGGTATTATTTTCTCCTTTATGTTGATCAACCTATTTGATTCATCAGGGACATTAATTGGCGTAACTGATAAAGCTGGCTTAATAGATAGTAACGGTAAATTCCCCAATATGAATAAGGCGCTGTATGTTGATAGCATCAGTTCGGTTGCCGGGGCGTTTATTGGAACTTCATCGGTGACGGCCTACATTGAAAGTACTTCCGGCGTGGCGGTAGGCGGTCGCACAGGGCTGACTGCTGTGGTTGTTGGCGTTATGTTCCTGCTGGTTATGTTCTTCTCGCCGCTGGTGGCGATGGTTCCCCCTTATGCAACCGCCGGGGCGTTAATCTTCGTTGGCGTGTTAATGACTTCAAGCCTGGCACGTGTTAACTGGGATGATTTTACCGAATCAGTACCGGCATTTATTACTACGGTGATGATGCCTTTTACTTTCTCGATCACGGAAGGTATTGCGCTGGGCTTTATGTCGTACTGCATTATGAAAGTGTGCACTGGACGCTGGCGTGAGCTGAACCTGTGTGTGGTAGTGGTGGTGGCGCTGTTTGCGCTGAAAATCATCCTGGTGGATTAGTATCTGACAAGAATTTCCAGATATCATGAGTGTCGGTTACGCAGGAGAACTCATGATCTGGATAATATTCGCCACTCTGGCGGTGGTATTTGTGGTTGGTTTTCGGGTGTTGACATCCGGTGCCCGAAAAGCGATTCGTCGACTGAGCGAGCGGCTGAATATCGATGTTGTGCCCGTTGAATCGATGATCGATCAGATGGGAAAGTCAGCGGGCGATGAATTTTTACGTTATCTGCATCGCCCTGATGAATCGCACCTGCAAAACGCTGCGCAGGTGCTACTCATCTGGCAAATTGTGATTGTTGATGGTAGTGAACAGAACCTGCAGCAGTGGCATCGGATTTTGCAAAAAGCCCGCCTCGCCGCGCCGATTACTGATGCGCAGGTACGTCTGGCGCTGGGCTTTCTGCGAGAAATAGAGCCTGAAATGCAGGACATGAATGCTTTCCAGATGCGCTATAACGCATTATTTCAGCCAGCAGAGGGCGTTTACTGGCTACATTAAAGCTGCTTTGCCTGATGCAATGCTGGCGGGTTTTCCCCTTGAAACATACCTGGGGTTGCATCATGAGTGAATATATCGAATAAATCGGCGGCGATACGCTGGATAATATTGTTCAGCGATAAACGTTGATCAGATATTGTTCTTATCTTATTGATATTTTCCTTCTTCTTTCTGCATTTATCATATCCCTATCAGGAATCATCACTTTCTCTCGTGTACAACAAACGTCATTTAATCTGAGCGCTTAGTGGCAGGGATGACGAGATGACAAGGAAGGGACAAGAGAGCGGTAATTGTCGTGGCGATAATACCGTATGTGGATTTGGTGCCCGTTTACGGCGACTGACTGCCGGTGTTTGTTTGATTACTCAGACAATATTCCCGGTTATGGCCGCTGCACCAACGCACATAAAAGACAACACACACCAGAGTGTTTCCACGCCATCCACCCAGCCTAATGTCAGAACAACTCCTTATATGCTGGGTGCGCTGGAGTCACCTCAAACTGTTGCAGCGCGATTTGGCATCACTGTTGATGAATTACGACGTCTGAATCAGTTTCGCACTTTTGCTCGCGGCTTTGATAATGTTCGTCAGGGCGATGAGCTGGACGTTCCGCTCATGGCGAACAATCTGGCAGGCCGCAATCTCAAAGAAATGCAGGCGGAACGTGACGGTAAGGATCCACAATTGCAGGTTGCTGAAGTGGCGCAACGAGGCGGGGCGTTACTTTCTCAGGAGATAAATAGCGATTATGCCGAGGATATGGCCCGCGGATGGGTTGCTTCTTCTGCCTCTGCACAGGCTTCAGACTGGCTTAGTCGCTGGGGAACGGCCCAGGTTTCTCTTGGCATTGATGAGGATGTCAGTCTTAAAAGCTCTTCGGTTGATTTTCTCCATCCCTGGTATGAGACGCCGAATAATCTGGTGTTCAGCCAGCATACATTGCACCGGACAGATGACCGCACTCAGACTAACCACGGTATTGGCTGGCGTTACTTCGCTTCGGACTGGATGTCCGGGGCTAACTTGTTTATTGATCATGACTTGACGCGTTATCACACCCGTACCGGGATGGGTATCGAGTACTGGCGTGATTATCTGAAACTGGGCGGTAACGCCTATCTGCGCCTGAGCAACTGGCGCAGTGCGCCGGAACTGGATAATGACTATGAAGCACGCCCGGCAAACGGCTGGGATCTTCGTGCTGAAGGATGGCTACCAGTCTGGCCACAACTCGGCGGTAAACTGATGTTTGAGCAATATTACGGTGATGAAGTGGCACTGTTTGGTAAGGATGAACGGCAAAATGATCCTTATTCCATCACTGCGGGATTAAGCTACACACCAGTTCCGCTCATCTCTTTTAGCGCGGAGCAGCGGCAGGGTAAGCAGGGAGAAAATGATACCAAAATTGGCATGGAGCTGACGCTGCAAACCGGTCATTCGTTGCAAAAACAGTTGGACCCGGATGAAGTTGCTGTCCGGCGTAGTCTGGTGGGGAGTCGCTATGACCTGGTCGATCGCAATAACAATATTATCCTTGAGTATCGCAAGAAAGAGTTGATACGCCTGACGCTGACCGATCCGCTGAAAGGCAATCCGGGTGAAGTCAAATCGCTCGTTTCGTCGCTCCAGACGAAATACGCTTTGAAGGCTTATGGCATTGACGCGGCGATCCTGCAATCGGCTGGTGGGGAAGTGGCCGTCTCAGGGAAGGATATTCAGGTTACCATCCCTCCTTATCGCTTCACGGCAACGCCGGAAACCGATAACGCCTTTCCGATAGCCGTTACCGCTGAAGATACAAAAGGCAACTACTCGCGGCGCGAAGAAAGTATGGTGGTGGTGGCCAGGCCACAACTGAGTCTGACAAGTTCAATGCTTACCGTCGATCCGCAAACGTTGCTTGCTGATGAAAAATCAATGGCAACGCTGACCTATTCTGCCCGCGATGCCAACAATCATCCGATTCCCGGAATGACATTAAAAACCGTCATAAAGGGGGTGCAGGATGTTGCGCTAAGCGAATGGAAAGATAACGGCGATGGCACTTACACCCAGGTCATTACTGCCGGAAAAACATCGGGTTCTTTGTCGCTAATGCCGCAATTTAATGGTGAAGATGTTGCGAAGATGCCCGTAATGATTGGCATTGTGGCGAATGGAGCGTCACGCGATACCTCTACCATTGAGACGGATCAGTCTAATTACATCGCCGGTAAGCCGATTCTCGTTACGGTGACTTTGAAGGACGATAAAGGCAATTTGGTGTCGGGAAGTAAAGATCTTCTCAATAATGCAGTCATGGTGGATAACACCAAATCAGAAACAAGCCGCGTCTGGATTGAAGAAAGTGACGGTATCTATAAAGGAAACTATACGGCGGATCTTTCTGGCGATGCGTTAACGGCGCAACTGACGTTGCCGGGCTGGAAAACTAAGCATTCTGATAAGTTCAATATAGCAGCGGATAAAACATCGGCCAAAATCAGTGATATGCGGGTTATGACCGTCAATGTGGTGGCGGATACACTGGATATGCATACCGTTCAGGTGACGGTAAATGATGAACACGGAAATATCGTCAAGCAAAGTGCGGTCTCATTTAAAGTGACGGCTGGCGCAGCTCTGTTTGTCAACGGGATGCAACAAATTACCGTTGATACAGATGAAAACGGTATTGCTGCGGTTAATCTGACCAGCAATGAGGCGAAACTCAACACCGTCGAGGCTGAGATCAATGGTATCAGTCAGTCTGTTGATGTGAACTTTAATCATGGCAACGCGGTAGCACAGAACTCCGCCATCACGCTGGACCGGACGGAATATGCTGCCGGAGAGCTCATTACGGTGACGGTGACGCTGAGGGATGCACAGGGGAATGCGGTGCCGGACGGTGCGGCATTACTGTCCGGCAGCAGCGTGACCGTGGAAGGCGCGGACGGCCCGTCCGGCAGCTGGACGGGAACGGACGGAACATACACCGCCACCTGGCGCGCGAAGACGGCGGGCGATGACTATCACGCCACGCTGAAACTGGCGGGCTGGAGTGAGAATAAACGGTCGGACACGTATGCCATCCGAGCCAGTGAGGCAGTGAGCCTTAACTCCGCCATCACGCTGGACCGGACGGAATATGCTGCCGGAGAGCTCATTACGGTGACGGTGACGCTGAGGGATGCGCAGGGGAATGCGGTGCCGGACGGTGCGGCATTACTGTCCGGCAGCAGCGTGACGGTGGAAGGCGCGGACGGCCCGTCCGGCAGCTGGACGGGAACGGACGGAACATACACCGCCACCTGGCGCGCGAAGACGGCGGGCGATGACTATCACGCCACGCTGAAACTGGCGGGCTGGAGTGAGA
>OLIF01000118.1_pt1 | contig 30846 bp, 23 predicted proteins | sample 1609681 | NCBI WGS metagenome assembly OLIF01 (sample SAMEA4350143, study PRJEB24818) | metagenome | biome: human; feature: gut; material: faeces | place: Denmark | collected 2013-09 | reverse complement strand
GTCAGACTGTCGATGCCGCCCTGAAAGATGCACAGACTCGTATCACCAAGTAATGCGATGAAATGCCGGATGCGGCGTGAACGCCTTATCCGGCCTACGAAATCGAAACGTATGTAGGCCTGATAAGACGCGTCAGCGTTGCATCAGGCAGTTGTTGCCGGATGCGGCGTGAACGCCTTATCCGGCCTACGAAATCGAAACGTATGTAGGCCTGATAAGGCGCGTCAGCGTCGCATCAGGCAGTTGTTGTCGGATACGGCGTCATCGTTTATCCGTCCTGGAATGAGGAAAAACCCCATGGATGTCATTAAAAAGAAACATTGGTGGCAAAGCGACGCGCTGAAATGGTCAGTGTTAGGTCTGCTCGGCCTGCTGGTGGGTTACCTTGTAGTTTTAATGTACGCACAAGGGGAGTACCTGTTCGCTATTACCACGCTGATTTTGAGCTCTGTGGGACTGTATATTTTCGCCAATCGTAAAGCCTACGCCTGGCGCTATGTTTATCCAGGAATGGCCGGGATGGGGCTATTCGTCCTCTTCCCTCTGGTTTGTACCATCGCCATTGCCTTTACCAACTACAGCAGCACCAACCAACTGACTTTTGAACGCGCTCAGGAAGTGTTGTTGGATAGATCCTGGCAAGCGGGCAAAACCTATAACTTCGGTCTTTATCCGGCAGGTAATGAGTGGCAACTGGCGCTCACCGACGGCGAAAGCGGCAAGAATTATCTCTCAGACGCTTTTAAATTTGGCGGCGAGCACAAACTGCAACTGAAAGAAAGCGCCACCCTGCCTGAAGGCGAGCGCGCGAATCTGCGCGTGATAACCCAGAATCGTCAGGCGCTGAGCGACATTACCGCCATTCTGCCGGATGGCAACAAAGTGATTATGAGTTCCCTGCGCCAGTTCTCTGGTACACAACCACTCTATATCCTCGGCAAGGACGGTACACTGACCAATAACCAGAGCGGCGTGAAATATCGCCCGAATAACCAAATTGGTTTTTACCAGTCTATTACCGCCGACGGTCACTGGGGTGATGAAAAGCTAAGCCCGGGCTACACCGTAACCACCGGCTGGAAAAACTTTACCCGAGTCTTTACCGACGAAGGCATTCAGAAACCGTTCCTCGCCATTTTCGTCTGGACCGTAGTGTTTTCGCTGATCACCGTCTTTTTAACGGTGGCGGTCGGCATGGTTCTGGCCTGTCTGGTGCAGTGGGAAGCGTTACGCGGCAAAGCGGTCTATCGCGTCCTGCTGATTCTGCCCTATGCCGTGCCATCGTTTATTTCCATTTTGATTTTCAAGGGATTGTTCAACCAGAGCTTCGGTGAAATCAACATGATGTTGAGCACGCTGTTTGGCGTAAAACCCGCCTGGTTCAGCGATCCAACCACTGCACGGACGATGCTGATTATCGTCAACACCTGGCTGGGTTATCCGTACATGATGATCCTCTGCATGGGCTTGCTGAAAGCGATTCCTGACGATCTGTATGAAGCCTCAGCGATGGATGGCGCAGGTCCCTTGCAGAACTTCTTTAAGATCACACTGCCGCTGCTGATTAAGCCGCTGACGCCGCTGATGATCGCCAGCTTCGCCTTTAACTTTAACAACTTCGTACTGATTCAACTGTTGACCAACGGCGGCCCGGATCGTCTTGGCACGACCACGCCAGCCGGTTATACCGACCTGCTCGTTAACTACACCTACCGTATCGCGTTTGAAGGCGGCGGTGGTCAGGACTTCGGTCTGGCGGCGGCGATTGCCACACTGATCTTCTTGCTGGTGGGTGCGCTGGCGATAGTGAACCTGAAAGCCACGCGAATGAAGTTTGATTAAGGGAGATAACGAAAATGGCAATGGTCCAACCAAAATCGCAAAAAGCACGATTGTTTATTACTCACCTGCTACTACTTATTTTCATCGCGGCGATTATGTTTCCGCTGCTGATGGTCATCGCTATCTCGCTGCGCCAGGGAAACTTCGCCACCGGTAGCCTGATCCCGGAGCAAATCTCCTGGGATCACTGGAAACTGGCGTTAGGTTTTAGCGTTGAACAGGCTGATGGTCGCATTACGCCACCGCCGTTTCCGGTACTGCTGTGGCTGTGGAACTCAGTGAAGGTCGCCGGTATTTCCGCAATTGGTATTGTGGCGCTCTCCACCACCTGCGCTTACGCCTTCGCCCGTATGCGCTTCCCTGGCAAAGCGGCATTACTGAAGGGGATGCTGATTTTCCAGATGTTCCCGGCGGTGCTCTCACTGGTGGCGTTGTATGCGTTGTTTGACCGTCTGGGTGAGTACATTCCCTTCATCGGTCTGAATACGCATGGCGGCGTTATCTTCGCTTACCTGGGCGGAATTGCGCTGCACGTCTGGACGATTAAAGGTTATTTCGAAACTATCGACGGCTCGCTGGAAGAAGCGGCAGCGCTGGATGGCGCAACGCCGTGGCAGGCTTTCCGCCTTGTCCTGTTGCCATTATCAGTACCGATTCTGGCGGTAGTGTTCATCCTGTCGTTTATTGCCGCAATTACCGAAGTTCCGGTCGCGTCGCTGTTACTGCGTGACGTGAACAGCTACACCCTGGCCGTGGGTATGCAGCAATACCTCAACCCGCAAAACTACCTGTGGGGCGACTTTGCCGCCGCTGCCGTGATGTCTGCCTTACCAATCACCATCGTCTTCTTGCTGGCTCAGCGCTGGCTGGTCAACGGCCTGACGGCAGGTGGTGTGAAAGGTTAAAGATGTTGTTCTGTCAATGTTATGCCGCTGCACCCTCAACTTACGTTATCCCAACTTGTGACTGTTATTCGGCGCTCTTCGGAGCGCCTTTTTTTACTCCCGCTTCAGCCGTTTCGAATTACACAGCCACAGGGTGATCACCAGCAGCAGGATCGCCGCCGAGTAGATCAACACATCCAGTGGCGATTTATGATCGACGATGATCAAGCGCACAATGGCAGTGATCCCGATATAGACAAAGTAACGTAAGGGAAAATGAAAACCGGACTGAAAGTACTTCACAATCAGTGCGATAAATTCGAAATAGAGAAAGTAAACCACCAGCCCTTCCACCAGCTCATATTTGCTGGTCTGTTCTGGCGCGAATAACACATCAGCCAGATGCACCGTTTCTTTGCCGAGGAAGACGATCAAAATCAGGCCGAGACACAACAGGCCAAGATTAAGTACGGATTGCAAAATAGTGGAGATAAACTCCACGCGAGGACGAGTGAGCGACGTCATAGCAGCAACTCCTTCTCAGTGGCGAGCTTCCTGTATAACGCAAAAATGTGACGGGGATCTATATTTTTTGTGTATGTTTTGTTCAACCTGGATTCAGTGGGCATCTCCCAACCAACGCCTTATCCGTCCTACCCGTAGGCCGGATAAGCCGCGTCTGGCGGCGCATCCGGCAAGACAAGCCGCACCATAGCCTGTACTGCAAAAATCACCCATACGGGTGATTCCCAGCCACCAGTAATGCGCGAAAAATCGACCATGTTCCTCTGGAACAAATGAAACGCAACCTGATAAAGGTGGTAAAAATGAAGCCTTATTTTGCTGCTTTGTTGTTATCAGTCTCTGTTCTTCCTGCTTTTGCTGGTCCACTCGGTACTGCTGATAAAGCCGATCTTCCGCAAAGCAATGTCTCCAGCCCAATGATGGCCCAGTCGCTCAGGCAACCAGACCTGCAACCGATATCGACGGACAGGAAAACAGAATGTTTTCGCCTTTACACGCCAGATCGCAAACCGGGGGTAAACTGCATTCCTGATGGCTCAACAGGCCATTAAGAATAAAGGTGTCAGTGGTTACACATACTGGCACCTTTTCCATGATTTCACAGAAATTAACGCGACGGTCATGGGGCACGCCATACAACTGGAACTCCCGCCCCTATACACCAAACATCATGTCGAAATAACCGCCGTAAATCTGCCCGTAAAAGCTATTGCCAGAACTCATTATTTTTTATTTATCGACAAGAAAATTTAAATAAAAAAATGCCGACATAACGTCGGCATTTTTACAGAAGGTTATTTAATTAACCACGCCAGGCTTTATAACGGTTAATCAGGCCATTAGTCGAGCTGTCGTGGCTGCTGATGGCTTTATCATCTTTCAGCTCCGGCAGAATACGATTAGCCAGTTGTTTACCCAGCTCAACGCCCCACTGGTCGAAGGTGAAGATGTTCAGGATAACGCCCTGAGTAAAGATTTTGTGCTCATACAGCGCAATCAACGCACCGAGGCTGAACGGAGTGATTTCGCGCAGCAGAATAGAGTTGGTTGGACGGTTGCCTTCGAACACTTTGAACGGCACCACGTAGTCAAGCGTTGCTGGATCTTTACCCTGATCGCGATATTCCTGCTCAACCACCTCGCGGGATTTACCAAACGCCAGTGCTTCAGTCTGAGCAAAGAAGTTAGACAGCAGTTTCTGGTGGTGGTCAGAGAGTGGGTTATGAGTGATAGCCGGGGCGATGAAATCGCACGGCACCATTTTGGTTCCCTGGTGGATCAGCTGATAGAACGCGTGCTGACCGTTAGTACCTGGCTCACCCCAGATAATCGGACCAGTCTGGTAATCCACTACATTACCGCTACGGTCAACGTACTTACCGTTGGACTCCATATTGCCCTGCTGGAAGTACGCCGCGAAACGGTGCATATACTGGTCATACGGCAGAATTGCTTCAGTTTCCGCACCAAAGAAATTGTTGTACCAGATGCCGATCAGCGCCAGCAGTACAGGCAGGTTCTTCTCCGCCGGCGTGGTGGAGAAGTGCTTGTCCATGGCGTGTGCACCGGAAAGCAGTTCAACAAAGTTATCAAAACCAATGGAGAGAACAATCGACAGGCCAATCGCGGACCACAGAGAGTAGCGACCACCGACCCAGTCCCAGAACTCGAACATGTTGGCAGTATCAATACCAAACTCGCCGACGGCTTTCGCATTGGTGGAGAGCGCCGCAAAGTGTTTCGCAACGTGTTTCTCATCACCTGCGGCTTTCAGGAACCAATCACGCGCACTGTGGGCGTTGGTCATGGTTTCCTGAGTGGTGAAGGTTTTAGAGGCTACCAGGAACAGAGTCGTTTCCGGGTTTACTTTTTTCAGCACTTCCGCGATGTGAGTCCCATCGACATTAGAAACAAAGTGCATGTTCAGGTGATTTTTGTACGGACGCAGCGCTTCAGTCACCATATACGGACCAAGGTCAGAACCGCCAATACCGATGTTCACCACGTCAGTGATTGCTTTGCCGGTATAGCCTTTCCACTCACCAGAAATAATCGCTTCCGAGAAGGTTTTCATCTTCTCCAGCACGGCGTTGACTTCCGGCATCACATCTTTGCCATCAACCAGAATCGGAGTATTGCTACGGTTACGCAACGCGACGTGCAGCACAGCGCGGTTTTCGGTGCGGTTGATCTTCTCACCAGAGAACATCGACTTAATCGCGCCCGTCAGATCGCACTCTTTCGCCAGATCTTGTAATTTCGCCAGCGTCTCTTCAGTAATGCGGTTTTTGGAATAATCCACCAGCATCTGATCGTCGAAAGTTGCGGAGAACTTAGAAAAACGATCGCCGTCTTTAGCAAAAAGATCGGCGATCGTAACGTCTTTCATTTCATCAAAGTGTTTCTGTAGTGCCTGCCAGGCAGCGGTCTGCGTCGGATTAATGTTTTTCATTAGCAATACTCTTCTGATTTGAGAATTGTGACTGTGGAAGATTGTAGCGCCAGTCTCAGAAAAATGTGATTGTTTTAGTGCCGTTAGCGTTATGTTGAGTGTAAACCCTTAGCGCGGTGAAGCTTTTATTAGCTCAACTACTGACCGCCAGAAGTGAATGAAAAATCCGCATGACCCCATCGTTGACAACCGCCACGCTCACCCTTTATTTATAACTGTACAGCCTGCGCTTGCGCAGGTTTGTATTACCAAAACATTTTGCGCCACAGCAAAGCGGCAAGTGAATGACGCCAGTGACGCGGTTGCGCGAAAAGCAAAGGTAATAGCCAGAAGAGGTGCGTTGCCCAGGTAACGGTGTTGGAGGAACCAGTCCTGTGATAACACCTGAGGGGGAGCATCGCCGAGGTGATTGAACGGCTGGTTACGTTCATCATCGGCTACAGGAGCTGAATCCCCTGGGCTGTCACCAGAAACGTTCGCAGTCGGGCGTTTCGCAAGTGGTGGAGCACTTCTGGGTGAAAATAGTAGCGTTTATCGCTCTGCGCCCACCCGTCTTCCGCTCTTCCCTTGTGCCAAGGCTGAAAATGGATCCCCTGACACGAGGTAGTTATGTCTGAAATTATTGTTTCCAAATTTGGCGGTACTAGCGTAGCTGATTTTGACGCTATGAACCGTAGCGCTGACATTGTGCTTTCTGATACCAATGTGCGTTTAGTCGTCCTCTCGGCGTCTGCCGGAATCACCAATCTTCTGGTCGCGTTGGCTGAAGGGTTGGAGCCTGCCGAGCGATTCGAAAAACTCGATGCCATTCGTAATATTCAGTTCGCCATTCTGGAACGTCTGCGTTACCCGAATGTCATTCGAGAAGAGATTGAACGTCTGCTGGAGAATATTACTGTTCTGGCAGAAGCCGCGGCGCTGGCAACGTCTCCGGCGCTAACGGATGAGCTGGTCAGCCACGGCGAATTAATGTCCACGCTACTATTTGTTGAAATCCTGCGTGAACGCGAAGTTCAGGCGCAGTGGTTTGATGTGCGTAAAGTGATGCGTACCAACGATCGTTTCGGTCGTGCGGAGCCAGATGTTGCCGCGCTGGCAGAACTTGCAACGCAACAACTTATCCCACGTCTCAACGAAGGCTTAGTGATCACCCAGGGATTCATCGGTAGTGAAAGTAAAGGTCGCACTACGACACTGGGGCGCGGCGGTAGTGATTACACAGCAGCGCTATTAGCAGAAGCGCTCAACGCTGCTCGCGTCGACATCTGGACTGATGTCCCCGGCATTTACACTACCGATCCACGCGTGGTGCCAGAGGCCAGACGCATTGATGAAATCGCCTTTGCAGAAGCCGCCGAAATGGCGACCTTTGGCGCGAAAGTGCTGCATCCAGCGACATTACTACCCGCCGTACGCAGTGATATTCCGGTGTTTGTCGGCTCCAGCAAAGATCCTCGCGCTGGTGGTACTCTGGTATGCAATAAAACCGAAAATCCGCCACTGTTCCGTGCACTGGCCCTGCGCCGTAAACAAACGCTATTAACTTTGCATAGCCTGAATATGCTGCATTCCCGTGGTTTTCTCGCAGAGGTTTTCGGCATCCTAGCGCGGCATAATATTTCGGTGGATCTCATCACGACCTCCGAAGTGAGCGTTGCGTTAACTCTCGACACCACCGGCTCGACCTCCACCGGCGACACATTACTGACGCAATCCCTGCTGATGGAACTTTCGGCATTGTGTCGGGTAGAAGTGGAAGAAGGCCTTGCACTGGTGGCGCTGATTGGTAATAACCTGTTAAAAGCCTGCGGCGTCGGCAAAGAAGTGTTCGGCGTGCTGGAACCGTTCAACATCCGCATGATCTGCTACGGCGCTTCCAGCCATAACTTGTGCTTCCTGGTGCCTGGCGCTGATGCAGAGCAGGTTGTGCAGAAGTTACATAGCAATTTGTTTGAGTAAAAGCAGTACGGCCCGGATGATACCTCCCGGGCCGTCTTTATTTCTCTGTCACTGCCACCATCAATAATCGCTCCGGGCCCTGACATCTCCCCCTACACTCCAGCCGCTTTCCTCTTACACCGAAGAAATGTTGTGGCTTCTAACGTTTCCAGTTCTTTTAAACACAACATGGCTGGACTATTTTCTATGGCCTTAGCGATATTCAACAACGACGTGTAGCGGCAAGATTAACTCACAAATTAAGCTTATCTTTTGTGTATTGCAGATCGAGCGCTATCCGCCTGTTCCGTATTCCCGTACACTGACCTCTCTGGCTAACTGAGGGCACCATCATGGCACTCCCCCGCATTACCCAAAAAGAGATGACTGAGCGCGAACAACGCGAACTGAAGACGCTACTGGATCGGGCGCGTATTGCACATGGTCGCGTGTTGACCAACTCGGAAACCAACAGCATTAAAAAAGAGTACATTAATAAGCTGATGGTTGAACGAGAAGCGGAAGCGAAAAAAGCCCGCCAGTTGAAGAAAAAGCAGGCTTATAAACCAGATCCCGAGGCGTCATTTAGCTGGTCAGCAAATACGTCGACGCGTGGCAGACGCTAATTAACGCCCTTTCTTTTTACGCCCCGGCGAGGTGAAACGTTTACCATTTGACGCCGGGCGACTACCTTTTTCCGCCGTTTTTTCCATCTTCACCACCGGACGCTTGATACCTGTCGTTTTCGGTTTGGCCTTTGCTTTGGGCTTCGTCCCGGAAGATGAATTTTCAATGAGCTTAAAGAGCTCGATGAGTTCGTCGTCAGTTAAATCGCGCCACTCCCCCAACGGAATACCGCTTAAGCTGACGTTCATAATGCGTGTACGTTCCAGCTTTTTCACTTCATAGCCAAAGTATTCGCACATGCGACGGATCTGCCGATTCAACCCCTGTACCAGCGTAATGCGAAAGACAAACGGCGCTTCTTTTTTTACTTTGCACTTTTTAGTTACCGTACCGAGGATCGGTACACCTGCCGCCATGCCGGTGACAAACTCATCTGTCACCGGTTTATCCACCGTCACCAGATACTCTTTTTCATGATCGTTTCCGGCACGCAGGATCTTATTGACCAGATCGCCGTGGTTAGTGAGGAAAATCAGCCCCTGAGAATCTTTATCCAGACGACCAATCGGGAACACGCGTTTGCTATGGTTGACGAAATCGACAATGTTGTCGCGCTCACCATCTTCGGTGGTGCTGACAATGCCCACAGGCTTGTTCAGGGCGATAAGCACCAAATCTTCGGCTTCCCGTGGCTCAATCAACTGACCGTTTACTTTTACAACGTCGCCGGGATTTACCTGATCGCCAATGGTGGCACGCTTGCCATTAAGGAACACATTGCCTTGCTCGATATAGCGATCCGCTTCGCGGCGTGAGCAAATTCCGCTTTCGCTGATGTATTTATTTAAACGGACTGATGAGTCGGGCAGCATAAATTCTCCTGTAAACCGCGGAATATACTCCGACTCAGACTCAGGAAAAACAGCGATTCGCCATAATGATGAAATTAATTGTGATCCGACACACTTTTCTACACAAAATTCCACAACGATAGTTCCTGTTGGAACCTCCATAAATATACATAAATATCAATAAATTAAATATCGATGCACATCTGTGCTTATCTGCAACATACACAAAATCAAATGTGCATAATTAACCCCACATTTTTTACAGATAAATAGTGAAAAATTCTTTTGAAACGCCTTATTGATGAGGTTATATCAGATCAAGCGGCAAAAAATGAGATTTGCACAAATGTGCAGGAGGCTAAAATGGCGGTGGATAATGGTGATGATATTCGCCTGATCGTGAAAATTGCGCAGCTTTATTACGATCAGGAAATGACTCAGGCGCAAATCGCCCGCGAGTTAGGTATTTATCGCACGACCATCAGTCGCCTGCTAAAACGCGGCCGTGAACTGGGCGTGGTGAGCATCTCTATCAATTACAACTACAACGAGAACTTGTGGCTGGAACAACAGTTAAAGCACAAATTTGGCCTGAAAGAAGCGGTAGTGGTGCCCTGCCAACATGAACAAGAAGAAGAGCAACTGGCAATGCTGGGTGTACAAGGGGCGCAAATGTTGGAGCGGCTGCTGGAACCCGGCGATATCATCGGTTTTTCCTAGGGGCGTGCAGTGCGGGCGATGGTTGAAGGGCTTTCGACCACCAACCAGTCACGCCAGCATATTTGTGTGCCTATCATTGGCGGCCCCTCGGGAAAACTGGAAAGCCGTTACCATGTGAATACCCTCACCTACGGCGCGGCGGCAAAACTAAAAGGGGAGTCTCATCTCGCCGATTTTCCAGCATTACTGGATAATGCTTTGATTCGTAACGGCATTATGCAATCACAACATTTTCGCACTATTGCAGATTACTGGAATAATATTGATATCGCGTTAGTTGGGATTGGTTCGCCCGCAATACGCGACGGTGCGAACTGGCACGCCTTTTATGGTCGGGAAGAGAGTGACGATTTATACGCAGGGCAAATTGCGGGCGATATCTGTTCCCGCTTTTATGATATTAATGGTGTAACCGTAGAGACTCAGATAAACGAAAAAACATTATCTATCGAAATCCATAAATTAAAGAACGCACGTTACTCGATTGGCATAGCCATGGGAGAAGAAAAGCTGAGTGGAATTCTTGGCGCGTTACGCGGTAAATATATTAATTGCTTAGTTACCAATTGCCAAACAGCCGAATTACTATTGCAATAAACACTATTTATTCTGATTCGACATAATTCATTTTATGGGGGATCACTTTATCTACACGGAGAGAAAATGATGCAAACATGGTTAAATTTAGCAGGCAAGATAATTATTGTGACCGGTGGAACATCGGGAATTGGTTATGCCATTGTTGAGGAGTTATTAGCACAAGGTGCGAATGTCCAGGTTGTGGATATTCATGCTGGCGAACATAACCATGACTATCAATTCTGGCCAACAGATATTTCTTGTGCTCAACAAGTAAATAACACTGTTGCACAAATAATTCAGCGCTTTGGGCGGATTGATGGTCTGGTCAATAACGCTGGTGTGAACTTTCCACGTCTGTTAGTGGATGAAAAAGTCCCGGCAGGAAAGTATGAACTCAACGAGGCTGCATTCGAAAAAATGGTCAATATCAACCAGAAAGGTGTGTTCTTAATGTCGCAAGCAGTGGCACGCCAGATGGTAAAACAGCGGGATGGCGTGATTGTAAACGTCTCTTCCGAAAGTGGTCTGGAAGGCTCCGAAGGCCAAAGTTGCTACGCCGCGACCAAAGCCGCACTGAACAGTTTTACCCGCTCATGGGCAAAAGAACTGGGTAAGCATGGTATCCGTGTGGTCGGTATTGCGCCGGGGATTCTGGAAAAAACCGGACTACGTACCCCCGAATATGAAGAAGCGCTGGCATGGACACGTAATATCACTGTCGAACAACTCCGCGAAGGCTACAGCAAGAACTCAATTCCCATCGGGCGTTCAGGACGACTCGCCGAAGTGGCTGATTTCGTGTGTTATCTGTTGTCTGAACGAGCCAGTTATATTACCGGAGTGACCACTAACATTGCGGGCGGCAAAACACGCGGTTAAGGAGGCAATATGGTTAATGCAATCTTCTGCGCCCACGGCAAATTGGCCTGTGCCATGCTCGAATCGGTCCAGATGGTGTACGGCGATGCCAGGGTCGAAGCCGTTGAATTTATCCCCGGCGAAAACGCCAGTGATATCGTGACGAAGCTTGAAAAGTTAGTAAGCACACACACTCAAGATGAGTGGCTGATTGCCGTGGACTTACAGTGCGGCAGCCCGTGGAATGCGGCTGCCACGCTGGCAATGCAAAATCCACGTCTACGCGTAATTAGCGGTTTATCACTACCTCTGGCGCTCGAACTGGTAGACAACCAAAGCAGTATGAACGTTGATGAATTGTGTGAACACCTGACACAAATCGCCTCACAAACCTGTGTTGTCTGGCAGCAACCAATAACAACTGAGGAGGAGTTCTGATGAAGATTACTCTTGCCCGTATTGATGACCGCCTGATCCACGGTCAGGTCACTACCGTCTGGTCGAAAGTCGCAAATGCCCAGCGGATTATTATCTGTAATGACGATGTTTTTAACGATGAAGTACGCCGGACATTATTACGCCAGGCCGCCCCACCGGGAATGAAAGTGAATGTCGTAAATATCGAAAAAGCCGTCGCGGTTTACCATAACCCACAATATAAAGACGAAACGGTTTTTTATCTTTTTACCAATCCACAAGATGCTCTGACGATGGTTAAACAAGGCGTCAAAATTGATGTATTAAATATTGGAGGGATGGCCTGGCGACCAGGGAAAAAACAGTTAACCAAAGCGGTATCATTAGATGAAGATGATATTAACGCATTTAATGAACTGGATAAATCAGGCGTGAAATTAGATTTACGTGTAGTCGCGTCCGATCCATCAATTAATATCATTGATAAATTAAAAGAATATACAACCACTGAATAAAAAATAGTGCCTGTGTATTTATGCTTTAACAGGCAGGGATGATCACACTTATAAGGTGAAAAATTATGGAAATTAGTACTCTACAAATTATCGCCATATTTTTATTTTCCTGTATTGCCGGAATGGGCAGCGTACTGGATGAGTTTCAGACTCACCGTCCACTTATCGCCTGTACGGTGATTGGTTTAATTCTCGGTGATTTAAATGCTCGGCGGCACGCTGGAATTGATAGCCCTTGGCTGGATGAACGTCGGTGCGGCGCAATCTCCTGATTCAGCGCTCGCCAGCATTATCTCCGCCATTCTGGTTATTGTTGGTCAGCAAAGCATCGCCACCGGTATCGCTATCGCACTGCCTGTAGCGGCTGCGGGTCAGGTACTGACCGTGTTTGCCCGTACCATCACTGTGGTGTTTCAACATGCGGCAGACAAAGCCGCAGAAGACGCGCGCTTTCGCACTATCGACATTCTGCATGTCTCTGCGCTTGGGGTTCAGGCATTACGCGTCGCGATTCCGGCGCTCATAGTCTCTCTGTTCGTCAGCGCCGATATGGTAAGCAATATGTTGAATGCCATTCCTGAATTTGTAACCCGTGGATTACAGATTGCTGGCGGTTTTATCGTGGTGGTCGGTTACGCCATGGTACTACGCATGATGGGCGTGAAATATTTAATGCCTTTCTTCTTCCTCGGCTTCCTGGCAGGTGGCTATCTCGATCTCAGCCTGCTGGCTTTCGGTGGCGTCGGCGTGATCATGGCCCTGGTCTACATCCAGCTAAATCCGCAGTGGCGTAAAGCCGAACCGCAAACACAAGCCGCTTCCCCTACCGCTCTTGACCAACTTGACGATTAACGGAGCCATCATGGAACAGAGAAAAATTACACGCAGCGATCTGGTGAGCATGTTTCTGCGCTCCAACCTGCAACAGGCATCATTTAACTTTGAACGTATTCACGGGCTGGGTTTTTGCTACGACATGATCCCCGCCATCAAGCGACTCTACCCATTAAAAGAAGATCAGGTTGCAGCGCTCAGGCGACACCTGGTGTTCTTCAACACCACGCCAGCCGTGTGTGGCCCGGTCATCGGCGTCACTGCCGCCATGGAAGAGGCGCGGGCCAATGGCGCAGAAATTGATGACGGCACCATTAACGGCATCAAAGTCGGCCTGATGGGGCCGCTGGCAGGGGTTGGCGATCCGCTGGTCTGGGGAACGCTGCGCCCGATTACCGCCGCGCTCGGCGCATCGCTGGCGCTGTCCGGCAACATTCTTGGTCCGTTACTGTTTTTCTTTATTTTCAATGCAGTTCGTCTGACCATGAAATGGTATGGGCTGCAACTGGGCTTTCGTAAAGGAGTAAATATCGTCAGCGACATGGGCGGTAATTTGCTGCAAAAACTCACCGAAGGCGCCTCAATTCTTGGTCTGTTTGTGATGGGCGTGCTGGTCACTAAATGGACGTCGATCAGCGTGCCGCTGGTGGTTTCACAAACGCCTGGCGCTGATGGCTCCACCATTACCATGACCGTGCAAAACATCCTCGACCAGCTCTGTCCCGGCCTGCTGGCACTGGGGCTGACGCTGCTGATGGTACGTCTGCTCAACAAAAAAATTAACCCGGTATGGCTGATCTTCGCCCTGTTTGGCTTAGGGATTATCGGTAATGCACTGGGCTTCCTGTCCTGATTCTTCGCCCCGACGTAACCGTCGGGGCCATCGCTCAACATGAGGTGGTTTATGAAAACAACAGCTCTGCGTCTTTATGGTAAACGTGATTTACGCCTGGAAACCTTTGATCTTCCTGAAATGCAGGAGGATGAAATCCTTGCTACGGTGGTCACCGACAGCCTGTGCCTCTCTTCCTGGAAAGAGGCCAATCTGGGTGAAGACCATAAAAAAGTGCCCAACGATGTGGCGACCCATCCCATCATTATCGGCCATGAATTTTGCGGCGACATTATCGCTGTAGGTAAAAAGTGGCAGCACAAATTTCAACCAGGCCAGCGCTATGTGATTCAGGCTAACCTGCAACTGCCGGACAGCCCGGACTGCCCCGGTTATTCCTTTCCGTGGGTGGGCGGCGAAGCAACGCATGTAGTTATCCCAAATGAGGTCATGGCACAGGATTGCCTGCTGGCATATGAAGGCGAAACTTACTTTGAAGGCTCGCTGGTTGAACCGCTTTCCTGCGTGATTGGCGCGTTCAACGCCAACTATCATCTTCAGGAAGGAAGTTATAACCACACGATGGGGATTCGCCCGCAAGGACGCACGCTAATCCTCGGCGGCACCGGCCCGATGGGGCTGCTGGCGATAGACTACGCGTTGCATGGGCCGATTAACCCATCACTGCTGATTGTCACCGATATTAATAACGACAAACTGAACTACGCTCGCAAGCATTACCCTTCAGAGCCACAAACACTGATTCACTACCTCAATGCCGCTGATACTTCGTACGAGACATTAATGGCGCTGAGCGGTGGTCACGGCTTTGATGATATTTTTGTCTTTGTGCCAAACGAACAGCTTGTCACCCTTGCCTCTTCCTTACTGGCGGCTGATGGCTGTATGAATTTCTTCGCCGGACCGCAGGATAAACACTTCAGCGCGCCGATTAATTTCTACGATGTACATTATGCCTTTACCCATTATGTAGGCACGTCGGGCGGCAATACCGATGACATGCGCGCCGCGGTCAAACTGATCGAAGAGAAAAAAGTGCAGGCCGCAAAAGTGGTGACACATATTCTTGGGTTGAATGCCGCGGGCGAAACCACGCTTGAATTGCCTGCCGTCGGCGGCGGGAAAAAACTGGTGTATACTGGAAAAAACCTGCCGCTGACCTCACTCACACAAATACAGGATGAAGCACTGGCGGCGATCCTGGCGCGTCATCGGGGAGTCTGGTCTGGTGAGGCGGAACAATATCTGCTCGCCCATGCCGAGGCGATTTTCCATGATTAATCGCGATACTCAACTCTGTATGTCGCTGGCTGGGCGACCCGGCAACTTCGGCACGCGTTTTCACAATTATCTGTATGAAAAGCTGGGGCTGAATTTCATCTACAAAGCGTTCACCACCCAGGATATTGAGGCGGCGGTGAAAGGTGTTCGCGCATTAGGTATTCGCGGCTGTGCCGTGTCGATGCCGTTTAAAGAAAGCTGTATGCCCTTTCTCGATGCTATCGATCCCTCGGCAAAGGTCATTGATTCTGTGAATACCATCGTGAATGACGACGGCAAGCTGACCGGGTTTAACACTGACTACATTGCGGTGAAAAGCCTGATTATTCACCACCAGCTCAATACCACCAAACGGGTGATGATTCGTGGTAGCGGCGGCATGGGCAAAGCGGTAATTGCTGCCTTTCGCGACGCGGGGTTTTCCGATGTCATCATTGCTGCCCGCAACCACGAGAGCGGCCCGGCGCTGGCAAAGCAGTATGGCTTCCAGTGGCAACCACAGCCAGAAGGAATCGACTGCGACATTCTGGTTAACGTGACCCCTGTCGGCATGAGTGGTGGTAAAGAGAGTCATGAGCTGGCCTTCAGCGAGACGATGGTCTCTGCGGCAAGCGTCGTTTTTGACGTTGTGGCATTACCGCCGGAAACGCCGCTGATTCGCCTGGCGCAGCAGCTTGATAAGCAGACGATCAGCGGTGCAGAGGTGATCGTCTTACAGGCCGTCGAGCAGTTCGCGATGTATACCGGAGTCCGGCCCGATGCGCAGTTGATTGCTGAAGCGGCACGATTTGCGCGAGAAGGATAGAAACATCAGCGCCTTAACCGGCGCTCAGGTTGTTGGCAAAATACGCGTTGTTCATGCCGGATGCGGCGTCAACGCCTTATCCGGCCTACATAATCCTGATAATTCAATATACTGCAATTATCGAGTAGGCCTGATAAGAGTAGCGCATCAGGCAAACGTCTTAGCAGACACTCAGATTGTTAACAAAGTACGCGTTGTTCATGCCGGATGCGGCGTGAACGCCTTATCCGGCCTACATAATCCTGATAATTCAATATATTACAATTACCCGGTAGGCCTGATAAGCGTAGCGCATCAGGCAATTTGATGTTTATCACCAGTCTCAACGCCTTGTCTGCCAACCATCCTCAGAACGGCTGGTGCAATGCGCGACATCGTGAGCCATATCATTAAGCGATTAAAATCATAGTGGTAGCATGCCTCCCGTGTTTTCTTACGAACCGGAGAAGTAATGGAACTGCTTTTATTGAGTAACTCGACGCTGCCGGGCAAGGCCTGGCTGGAACATGCGCTGCCGCTGATTGCTGAACAGTTGCAAGGTCGCCATTCCGCGGTGTTTATTCCTTTCGCTGGCGTTACGCAAACCTGGGATGATTACACAGCCAAAACGGCTGAAGTTCTCGCTCCGCTGGGTGTTTCTGTCACCGGTATTCATAGCGTTGCCGATCCTGTTGCCGCCATTGAAAATGCGGAGATCGTCATTGTTGGCGGCGGCAATACTTTTCAGTTGCTGAAACAGTGCCGCGAGCGCGGGCTGCTGGCCCCCATTACTGACGTGGTTAAACGTGGCGCGCTGTATATTGGCTGGAGCGCAGGCGCTAACCTTGCTTGCCCAACCATTCGTACCACCAACGATATGCCGATTGTCGATCCGCAAGGTTTCGATGCGCTGAATCTGTTCCCGCTGCAAATTAACCCACACTTCACCAATGCCTTGCCGGAAGGCCATAAAGGTGAAACCCGTGAGCAGCGTATTCGTGAACTGCTGGTGGTCGCGCCAGAACTGACGATTATTGGTCTGCCGGAAGGTAACTGGATTACGGTGAGCAAAGGTCAGGCGACGCTGGGTGGCCCAAATACCACCTACGTGTTTAAGGCTGGAGAAGAAGCGGTTCCGCTGGAAGCTGGACACCATTTTTAAGTAAATTGCCGGATGCATGATCCGGCATTTTGTACACAGTGCCTGATGCGACGCTTTATGCGTCTTATCAGGCTTACAGAGTCACGGTATTAATACTCGTCCCGTCCTTCATCTTCATCTGGTTGTTCCAGCACACTGTAAGCGACCGAACAAAACAGCGAGTTCAGACGCTGCATATCTCCCAGCAAGCCTAAATGCAACGAACTGGTTTCAATACTTTGCACGTTTTGTTGATGCAAACGATCAACGTGAGCATGGGAATAGCGGCGATTAAGAATGCGAAAACGATGCTTGCTGCGGCGTAAACGACGGGCACTGGTGACATCGCCAGAGAAGAAAACCGACATTGCCAGTTTTAAATTACTGAGCAATTGCTCATAGAGCGCGTCCAGTTCTTTCAACCCATCAATCGAAAATGCCCGCCGCGCTGCCAGCGATTTATCGGCGATTTCACTCCCCATGCGCTCGACAATATCGGAGGCCTGCTCAAGGTTGAGCGCCATCTCAATAATCTCCGCCCAGCGGCGCGACTCCTCCTCAGCCAGTTCTTCCTTCGGCATCCGCGCCAGATAGAGCTTAATAGCGGTATAGAGCACGTTGATATCATCCGCCAGCTTACGCAGTTCTTTCTCTTCACGCGGCTCGCCGTGCATCACTTTATTCAACCCTTCCATCATCTGTTCCATCGCGTCACCGATACGCAGTGTTTCACGGGCGGCATTCGCCAGAGCAAGAGTCGGCGTGTCCAGTGCGCTAACGTCCAGATGTTTCGGCCTTAGTTGGGTATCCAGTTCCGGTTCATCGCGAATAATGGTTTTACAGAATCGCGCCATCAGGCCAACAAACGGCAGCATGGCCAGGCAACGAACGAGGTTGTAGAAGACATGAAAATAGATAACCAGTTCCGCTTTTGGCAAAGGCAGTTTATCCATTGATTCAGCCAGAACATGGACAAACGGCAGGATAATCAAGCTACCCACCAGCTTGAACAACAGGCTACCCAACGCAACACGACGCGCGGCAGCATTGGCGGCGCTGTTGTTGAGCATTGCCAGCAGACCGGAGCCGAGGTTAGCGCCAATCACCAGACAGAGCGCTACCGGGAACGAGATAATCCCCGCAGTAGTCAGGGTGGCAGTCAGCAGCACAGCGGCAAGGCTGGAATAACTGATAATCGCGAACATCGCGCCAATTAGCGCATCCAGTAAAATATCGCCAGTCAGCGAGGCAAAGATCACCTGAACGCCATTAGCCTGAGTGATTGGCGTGACGGCCTGCACAATCAACTCCAGTGCCAGCAAAATCAGCCCAAGACCAATACCGACGCGCCCCAGTTGTCCGGCGCGTGACTGCTTGCGTCCGAGGAAAAAAATCACGCCGATAAAAATGAGTAGCGGCGACAGCCAGGATAAATCGAAGGTGAGGACCCGAGCCATTAGCGCCGTCCCGACATCGGCACCCAGCACAATCACCAGCGCAGGCGCGAGAGCGACCAGATCCTGGGCGACGAACGAGGTGACCAGCATAGTGGTGGCATTACTGCTCTGCACCAGTGCGGTAACGCCGATCCCCGCGCAGAAGGCGAGCGACTTTTTCTCAACACTTCGGCTAAGCACAGTTCGCAACCGAGCGCCAAAGACGCGCATCACGCCCGTTCGAACAATATGCGTTCCCCAAACCAACAGGGCGACGGCAGAAAGCAGGTGAAGCAGTGTTAACACGAGTTCAGGTTCTCCTTATCGTTATATGTTCCTGAAACCAATAGATAACCCCAGGTCTGGAAACGCATCACCACCATAAACCGTCATCTTTGTTGTGACTTTTGGTGTCCGTTTTCCGACTAAGATAATTCCAGTATAAGTGTTTCATATTAATAAAGAGACAGGGCACTCAGTGAGTACCCTGTTTGTTGTAAGGAAAAGTGACAGATTTGTGAATCAGTCCGCGTCATACCCCAGATTTGGCGCCAGCCAGCGTTCAACATCTGAGACACTCATGCCTTTACGGCGGGCATAGTCTTCAACCTGATCGCGCTGAATTTGCGCCACCGCGTAATACTTGCTGTCTGGATGACTGAAGTACCAACCCGAAACCGATGCACCGGGCCACATGGCGAAAGATTCCGTGAGTTTCATACCGGTATGTTTTTCCACTTCCAGCAGCTCCCAGATTGTGGCTTTTTCCGTATGTTCCGGGCAGGCAGGGTAGCCCGGTGCCGGACGGATGCCCTGGTAGTTTTCGCGGATCAGTTCTTCGTTGCTGAGGTTCTCGTTCGGCGCATAGCCCCAGTAGACTTTACGCACACGCTCATGGAGATACTCCGCAAAGGCTTCGGCTAAACGGTCAGCAAGGGCTTTTACCATGATTTTGTTGTAATCATCGTGCTGTGCTTCAAAGGCATCAGCCAGTGCGTCCTCTTCCAGCCCGCCAGTCACGGCAAATGCGCCGATGTAATCTGCTTTGCCGGATAGCTTCGGCGCAACGAAGTCAGCGAGACAGTAGTTAGCGAAGCCGGTTTTTTCGGTCTGTTGACGCAGATGGTGGCTGACATTAATCACATGGGTACGCGTTTCGTCACGGTAGATTTCGATGTCATCACCCACACGGTTTGCCGGGAACAGGCCCACCACGCCACGCGGATTGAGCGTTTTCTCGGCGCTTAATTTATCCAGCATGTCATTGGCGTCTTTAAACAGCCGCTGCGCCTCAACGCCTACCACTTCATCTTCCAGAATGCGCGGATACTTCCCGGCCAGCGACCAGGTCATAAAGAACGGTGTCCAGTCGATGTAATTACGCAGCGTTTCGATGCTGGCTTCCACTTCCTGCACACCGAGACGGTGCGCCACCGGTGGCGTGTAAGCCTGCCAGTCAAAAGCGAAGTCGTTATCACGCGCCGCTTCCAGCGAGACTGGCGGTGTGCGAGGTTTCTTGCGCCCGTGCTGAATACGCACGGTTTCGTACTCTTTGCGGGTACGAGCGACAAAGTCGTCACGCTGAGTATCGGAAAGCAGTGCCGTCACGACGCCAACGGTGCGCGAGGCGTTCTGCACATACACCGTCGGACCGCTGTAGTTCTGCTCGATTTTCACCGCAGTGTGCGCTTTTGAGGTGGTCGCGCCGCCAATCAATAGCGGGATGGTGAAGCCCTGACGTTCCATCTCTTTCGCCACGTTGACCATTTCGTCCAGCGACGGCGTGATCAGCCCCGAAAGGCCAATCAAATCAGCATTCACTTCTTTGGCGGTACGGAGAATTTTTTCCGCAGGCACCATCACGCCGAGATCGACAATTTCATAGTTATTACATTGCAGCACCACGCCAACGATATTTTTACCGATATCGTGCACATCGCCCTTCACAGTGGCGATCACCATCTTACCGTTGGTTTTGCCCTGCTCTTTGCTGGCTTCGATAAACGGTTCGAGATACGCCACCGCCTGCTTCATAACGCGCGCCGATTTCACTACCTGCGGCAGGAACATTTTACCTTCGCCAAACAGATCGCCGACCACATTCATGCCATCCATTAGCGGACCTTCAATCACTTCGATAGGGCGCGTAGCCTGTTGGCGGGCTTCTTCGGTGTCCTGTTCGATAAATTCGGTAATGCCTTTAACCAGCGAGTATTCCAGACGTTTATTCACTTCCCATGAGCGCCACTCCGCCTGCTGGGCGTTGGCGGTGTCGTCGGTTTTGCTGCCGCGATATTTCTCGGCAAGTTCCAGTAAACGCTCGGTGCCATCGTCGCGACGGTTGAGGATCACATCTTCTACCGCCTCGCGCAGCTCGGCAGGCAGATCGTCGTAAATGGCCAGTTGTCCGGCGTTAACGATCCCCATATCCATACCGTTACGAATAGCGTAATAGAGGAATACCGCGTGAATAGCTTCGCGCACCGGGTCGTTGCCACGGAACGAGAACGAGACGTTAGAGACTCCGCCGGAAATCAACGCATGGGGCAGTTCGCGTTTGATGTCTTCACACGCACCAATAAAATCCTGCGCGTAGTTGTTGTGCTCTTCAATGCCAGTTGCGACCGCGAAGATGTTCGGGTCAAAGATGATATCTTCTGGCGGGAAGCCAACCTCTTCGGTGAGGATTTTGTACGCCCGACGGCAAATTTCAATTTTCCGCGCACGGGTATCGGCCTGCCCCTGTTCGTCAAAGGCCATCACCACTACCGCCGCGCCATAGCGACGCAACAATTTCGCATGATGGATAAAAGCATCGACGCCCTCTTTCATCGAGATAGAGTTAACAATGCCTTTGCCCTGGATACACTTCAGACCTTTTTCAATAACGTCCCATTTTGAGGAGTCGATCATAATCGGTACGCGGGCGATATCCGGTTCACCCGCAATCAGGCTGAGGAAACGCACCATCGCCGCGTCGGCGTCGAGCATCCCCTCGTCCATGTTGATATCAATAATTTGTGCACCGCTTTCCACCTGTTGACGCGCTACATCCAGCGCTTCGTTGTACTTCTCTTCTTTGATCAGGCGTTTGAATTTGGCGGAACCAGTGACATTGGTACGCTCACCGACGTTAACAAACAGGCTGTCGTCGCCAATATTCAGCGGCTCCAGGCCGGACAAACGGCAGGCGACGGGAATTTCCGGCAGTTTGCGCGGCGCTAATCCTTCCACTGCACGACTCATCGCTGCAATATGTTGCGGCGTGGTGCCGCAGCAACCACCGACGATATTGAGAAAGCCTGCTTCTGCCCATTCACGTATCTGTTTTGCCATCGTGTCGGCGTCGAGATCGTATTCACCAAAAGCGTTAGGCAGCCCGGCGTTCGGGTGCGCGGTGACGTAACATTCGGCAATACGCGACAGCTCCTGCACATACTGGCGCAATTCATCTGGCCCCAGCGCACAGTTGAGGCCAAAAGTCAGCGCTTCGGCGTGGCGCAATGAGTTATAAAATGCTTCGGTTGTCTGGCCGGAGAGCGTGCGCCCGGAGGCGTCGGTGATGGTGCCGGAGATCATAATCGGCAGCTCAACGCCCAGTGCTTCGAACTCCGTTTTCACCGCAAAGACCGCCGCCTTGGCGTTGAGGGTGTCGAAGACGGTTTCAATCAGAATCAGGTCGACACCACCTTCGACCAATGCTTTGGTGGATTCGCGATAGGCTGCAACCAGTTGGTCAAAGGTGATATTGCGAAATGCCGGATCGTTTACATCTGGCGAAATAGACGCCGTTCGGTTGGTTGGGCCAAGGACACCGGCAACATAGCGCGGTTTCTCCGGCGTGCGCGCGGTCCACTCGTCAGCACAGGCACGTGCCAGTTTCGCCGCCGCAAAGTTGATTTCCGCCGACAGGGATTCCATCTGGTAATCCGCCATCGCAATAGTCGTAGAGTTGAAGGTGTTGGTTTCGATGATATCCGCGCCCGCTTCAAAGTAAGCGTTGTGGATTGCGGAGATCACATCCGGCTTGCTCAACACCAGCAGGTCGTTGTTACCTTTGAGATCGCACGGCCAGTCGGCAAAACGCTCGCCGCGAAAATCGGCTTCGCTCAGACGATAACTCTGGATCATGGTGCCCATACCGCCGTCCAGCACCAGAATTCGTTCATTTAACTGCGCACGCAGTTGTTCAACTTTGCTGCTCACACTTGCTCCCGACACGCTCAACCCAGATTTAATAAAAATTCAACAAACCATACTGGCATAAACGCATCAGTGGTAAAAGCGACCACCAGGCAACATGAGATTTGTTCAACTTGTACTCATCGGAGCAGTGCGACAACTATTGCAATAACCAGAGATAAAAATGAAAATAATTTCCATGATACAGAAAAAGGAGTCTGTTATGGTCACCCCCATTCCTGCAAAACGCGGCAGAAAACCTACCGTTGCCACCGCCCCCACGACTGGACAGGTTCAGTCTTTAACGCGTGGCCTGAAATTACTGGAGTGGATTGCCGAATCCAATGGCAGTGTGGCGTTGACCGAATTAGCACAGCAAGCGGGCTTACCCAACTCGACCACTCATCGATTGCTGACCACTATGCAACAATTGGGCTTTGTCCGTCAGGTTGGCGAACTGGGGCACTGGGCGGTAGGCGCACATGCTTTCATGGTGGGTAGTAGCTTTCTCCAGAGCCGTAATTTGTTAGCCATTGTCCACCCTATTCTGCGTAATTTAATGGAAGAGTCTGGCGAAACAGTAAACATGGCGGTTCTTGATCAGAGCGATTACGAAGCCATTATTATCGATCAGGTGCAGTGTACCCACTTGATGCGTATGTCCGCTCCTATTGGCGGTAAATTGCCAATGCACGCTTCTGGTGTGGGTAAAGCCTTTTTGGCCCAACTAAGTGAAGACCAGGTGACGAAGTTACTGCACCGTAAAGGCTTACATGCCTATACCCACGCGACGCTGGTCTCGCCAGTCCATCTGAAGGACGATCTCGCCCAGACGCGTAAACGTGGCTATTCATTTGACGATGAAGAACATGCACTTGGACTGCGTTGCCTCGCGGCGTGTATTTTCGATGAACATCGCGAACCATTTGCCGCAATTTCGATTTCCGGGCCGATTTCACGTATAACCGACGACCGCGTGACCGAGTTTGGCGCGATGGTGATTAAAGCGGCGAAGGAAGTGACGCTGGCGTACGGTGGTATGCGGTAACTTTTCGCCACTGATTTATACAAACCGCACGCTAAATCGCTGCCTGCGTCGGTACGCATAAACATCTTCCACATGCCCTTCACGGATGCGCTTTTGTAGCGCACGCCAGTAGTCGGCGTGAAACAAATCGGCGTGCATCTCTTCGAATAGCGGACCAATGCGCGGATCGGCGCATAGCCAGTGGCGGAACTCTTCCGGGAAAACATCGCCCGGCGAGACGCTGTACCACGGTTCGCTGGCAAGTTCGTCTTCCGGGTAGCGCGGCGGCGGGATGTCACGGAAATTCACTTCCGTCATGTAGCAAATTTCATCGTAATCATAAAACACCACACGACCATGACGAGTAACGCCAAAGTTTTTAAACAGCATGTCACCAGGGAAAATGTTGGCGGCAGCAAGCTGGCGAATGGCGTTGCCGTACTCTTCAATGGCATCACGCAGCTGCTGGCCTTCTACTTGTTCCAGCCAGATATTGAGCGGCACCATCCGCCGTTCGATGTAAAGATGGCGAATCACAATCTGTTCGCCGAGATCGGTGATTTTTTCCGGCGCTTCCTGGAGCAGTAATTCCATTAATGCCGGAGCAATTTGCCGTTTCTCCAGCACAAAGTTTTCAAATTCCTGGGTGTCCGCCATTCGCCCCACGCGATCGTGCTCTTTCACCAGTTGATAGCAGGCGCGAACATGAGCGGCTGACATCTCTTTCTGCGGCGCAAACTTGTCTTTAATCACTTTAAATACCCGGTCAAAGCCCGGCAGCGTAAACACCAGCATCACCATTCCACGAATACCCGGCGCTTCAATGAACTGCTCATGACAACCCTGTAAATAAACGAGATATTCACGGTAACTTTCGGTTTTGGCGTGCTTCTGGCAGCCGATAGCCATATACAATTCTGCGGTCGTTTTGCCCGGCAGAATTTCCCGTAACCACTCAACCAGCGCACCAGGCAGCGGTGCATAAACCATAAAATAGGAGCGCGCGAAGCCAAAGACAATGCTCGCTTCGGCGGTGGTCGTCAGGCAGGTATCAATAAACAACTCGCCGTCGTCCGTCTGGTGGATCGGCAGCAAAAATGGCAACGTGCCGGAAGGCGTTATTAGTTTGCCCACCAGCCAGGCAGCTTTATTGCGGTAAAACAGTTCGTTCGCCACCTGTAAATGGCTTTCCGCGAGGTTGTCTGTCCCCAACATTTCTGTCAGATGGCGAATGATGTAATGAATGCCACGGCTTTTATTTTGCCAGCGCAGACGCAGCGGCAGGTCGCTGAGAACGCGCATCAGCAGTGAGTCCCAGCCGTGATCGGGGTAAAAGTCTTTCGCCAGCGGGCGTGGAATGGTACGAAAACGACGCTCTGGCTGGGAGCTGAAGATAAAAAGCCGCTCGGGAGTAAGCGAGCGGTGGTCAAATAACCGACAGTACACGGAGTTGAAAAAGCTCTCCGCAATCTCGAAGCGCGGGTACTCCGGCAACAGCCGCGTGTAGTGCTCTTTGACGCGCAGTAAAAATGCCGCGTCCGTGCTTTTGCCGTTGGTGATACAGCGCAGTTGCTCCACGACCAGCCCCACGTGATGATCGTAAAGATGGATGCGGCTTTTCATCGCCTGCTGGACAGCATGCCAGTCGGCTTGTTCGAAACGCTGCTGTGCCCCGGAAGTCACTTCGAGGAATCGACCATACTGAGCGTCGAAGCCTTGCAAAATGGTTTGTGCAATCAGTAATTCCAGGCCACGCGACATTGGGTGCCCTCATCGAAAACAGAGAATTGCCGGATGCGGCGTGAACGCCTTATCCGACCTACGTTCGGCAACGGCTGTAGGCCTGATAAGACGCGTCAGCGTCGCATCAGGCGTTGATTGCCGGATGTGGCGTAAACGCCTTATCCGGCCTACGTTCGGCAACGGCTGTAGGCCTGATAAGACACGCCTGCGTCGCATCAGGCGTTGATTGCCGGATTCGGCGTAAACGCCTTATCCGGCCTACGTTCGACAACGCTTGTAGGCCTGATGTTGCGTGAACGCCTTATTCGGCCTACGTTCGGCAACGGCTGTAGGCCTGATAAGACGCGTCAGCGTCGCATCAGGCGTTGATTGCCGGATGTGGCGTAAACGCCTTATCCGGCCTACGTTCGGCAACGGCTGTAGGTTGCTTAGAACTGCGACTCTTCGGTGGAGCCGGTCAGCGCAGTAACTGAAGACGTGCCGCCCTGAATAATGGTCATCACTTTATCGAAGTAGCCAGTACCCACTTCCTGCTGGTGAGAAACAAAGGTGTAGCCATCTTTCGCGGCGGCGAATTCCGGTTGCTGGACTTTCTCAACGTAATGCTTCATGCCCTCGCCCTGGGCATAGGCGTTTGCCAGGTCGAACATGTTGAACCACATGCTGTGGATACCCGCCAGGGTGATGAACTGGAACTTGTAACCCATATCCGACAGCTGCTGCTGGAAGCTGGCAATAGTTTTGTCGTCGAGGTTTTTCTGCCAGTTGAACGAAGGCGAGCAGTTATAAGCCAGCAGTTTGCCCGGATATTTCGCGTGGATGGCTTGTGCAAAGCGACGCGCCAGTTCCAGATCCGGCGTGGAGGTTTCACACCATACCAGGTCAGCATATGGCGCATACGCCAGGCCACGGCTGATCGCTTGCTCAATACCCGCATGAGTACGGAAGAAGCCTTCACTGGTACGCTCGCCAGTAATAAATTCGCTGTCATATGGGTCGCAATCGGAGGTAATCAGATCCGCCGCATCGGCATCGGTACGAGCAACCAGCAGTGTTGGAACGCCCGTCACATCAGCTGCCAGACGCGCCGCGACCAGTTTCTGAATAGCTTCCTGAGTTGGCACCAAAACTTTGCCGCCCATGTGACCACATTTCTTCACTGATGCCAGCTGATCTTCGAAGTGAACTGCCGCTGCACCGGCTTCAATCATCGCTTTCATCAGTTCAAAGGCATTCAGTACACCGCCAAAACCGGCCTCCGCATCGGCGACGATCGGCAGGAAGTAATCGACATAGCGCGGATCGCCTGGCTCAATGCCCGCGGACCATTGGATCTGATCGGCACGGCGGAAAGTGTTGTTGATCCTTTCCACTACTGCTGGCACTGAGTTCGCCGGATACAACGACTGGTCAGGGTACATACTGGCCGCCAGGTTAGCGTCCGCCGCTACCTGCCATCCCGACAGATAGACCGCTTCAATACCCGCTTTCGCCTGTTGCAACGCCTGACCACCAGTCAGTGCACCGAGGCTGTTGATATAACCTTTTTTCGATTCACCGTGCAGCAGTCGCCACATTTTCGCCGCGCCCAGTTGCGCCAGCGTGCATTCTGGATTGACCGAACCGCGTAATTTCACCACATCCTCCGCGCTATACGGGCGGGTAATGCCTTCCCAGCGCGGTTGAGTCCACTCTTTCTGTAATTCTTCGATTTGTTGTGTACGGGTTTTCATGTACAGATGCTCCATAGTTATGTGGTGGTTTACGCTAACAGGCGGTAGCCTGGCAGGGTCAGGAAATCAATTAACTCATCAGATGTGGTGATCTGTTCCATCAAGCGTGCGGCATCCTCGAAGCGTCCGTTATTGAAACGTTGTTCGCCCAATTCACTGGCAATCACTTTCATCTCTTCCGCAAGCATCTGGCGGAATAGAGCTTTAGTAACCGGTTTGCCATTGCTCAACGTTTTTCGATGATGGATCCACTGCCAGATAGAGGTACGCGAGATTTCAGCCGTCGCCGCATCTTCCATCAGGCCATAAATCGGCACGCAGCCGTTGCCGGAAATCCACGCTTCGATGTACTGCACAGCCACGCGAATATTGGCGCGCATCCCTTCTTCGGTGCGTTCACCGTCACAAGGTGTCAGCAGTTGATCGGCTGTAATCGGAGCGTCTTGTTCGCGCATCACCTCAAGCTGGTTTTTACGGGAGCCGAGAATGTCGTTGAATACCGCCATTGCCGTGTCCGCAAGGCCTGGATGTGCGATCCATGTGCCATCGTGACCGTTATTGGCTTCCAGCGATTTATCCGCTTTCACTTTGTTGAGCACCTGGTTATTGCGCTCTTCATCTTTGCTCGGAATAAACGCCGCCATGCCGCCCATCGCAAAAGCACCACGTTTATGGCAGGTTTTAATCAACAGGCGTGAGTAAGCATTCAGGAAGTTTTTTTCCATCGTCACTGCCTGTCTGTCTGGCAGGACGCGATCGGGATAGTTTTTCAATGTCTTGATATAGCTGAAGATGTAATCCCAGCGACCACAGTTCAGACCGACAATATGGTCGCGCAGCGCGTGAAGGATTTCGTCCATCTGGAACACGGCGGGCAGCGTTTCAATCAGCAACGTCGCCTTGATCGTGCCGCGCGGTAGGTTAAAGCGATCTTCGGCATAGCTGAAAACGTCGCTCCACCATGCAGCTTCCTGCCATGACTGGGTTTTTGGCAGATAGAAATAGGGACCGCTGCCCTTTGCCAGTAAGGCCTGGTAGTTGTGGAAGAAATAGAGCGCAAAATCAAACAGGCTGCCAGGAATCGCTTCGCCGCGCCAGATGACATGTTTTTCCGATAAGTGCAGACCGCGTACCCGACAAATCAAAACCGCTGGATTAGGCTTGAGCTGATAAATTTTGCCTGCTTCATTGGTGTAACTGATGGTGTCGTTAACCGCATCGCGCAGGTTAATTTGCCCGTCGATCACTTTGTTCCAGTCCGGGGCCAGTGAATCTTCGAAATCGGCCATAAACACTTTCACATTGGCGTTCAGTGCATTGATCACCATCTTGCGTTCAACGGGCCCGGTAATCTCTACGCGGCGGTCTTGTAAGTCCGCAGGAATCCCGCGAATTTTCCAGCCGCCTTCACGAATGGAAGCTGTTTCCAAAATAAAATCAGGCAACTTTCCGTTATCAATATCTTGCTGCTGCTGAATGCGCGCTGCCAGAAGTTTATTGCGTTGTGACGTAAAATGCGTCACTAGCTCAGTCAGAAATTCTACCGCTTCGGCAGTAAGAATTTGCTTCTCCTGCTCGCCATACGGCCTTGTGAAAGCCAGTTCATCGGTTGTTGTTGCCTGTTCAGTCATCGTGCAGCTCCCCGTCATGGATCCGAAAACTTCCCCACTGTGAACGAAGGATCGTTGTGCGCTTTTCGTTCAGCACAACTAAGACTACTCATTTAAAATGCAAAATCAAAAACAATTTCCATTTTAAATAAAAATATCACTTAACCTATTGATAACAACACAAATAAAATTTATTTGCTTGGTGAGGTGTATTTCGGAAATAAAAAAGCACCCGAAGGTGCCCGAGATAAGGTGCTGAATCGCTTAACGATCGACTATCACAGAAGATTAATCCAGCGTTGGATTCATGTGCCGTAGATCATATGGCGTGATCTGGTAGACGTAATAGTTGAGCCAGTTGGTAAACAGCAAATTACCATGACTACGCCAGCTTGCTCGCGGTGTATTTTGCGGATCATTGTGCGGGAAATAGTTATACGGTACATCCGGGTCTAGCCCGGCTTCCACATCGCGGAAATATTCCTGCGCCAGCGTTTGCGCATCATATTCGGGATGGCCCGTCACAAAGGCAATGCGCTTATCTTTGCTGGCAAACAGATATGCATCCCCTTCTTCCGTCTCTGCCAGAATTTCCAGATCGGTATAATCACGAACCAACACTGCCGGAAAGTCAGCATAGCGCGAATGCGGTGCCAGGAATGAATCATCAAAGCCACGCGTCAGAAGCGCATGAGGATGGAGAATATGATGCTCATAAACGCCAGAGAGTTTGTCGGTGCGGGTTTGCTTAGGAATGCCGTAGAGGATATTGAGCGCGGCCTGTACAGCCCAGCAGACAAACAGCGTCGAGGTGACGTGATCTTTCGACCACTCCAGCACCTGTTTGATCTGCGGCCAGTAAGCGACATCATTAAACTCCACCAGGCCCAGCGGCGCGCCGGTAACTATCAGACCGTCAAAGTTTTGTTCCTGAATATCTTCAAAGTTACAGTAGAAGTTATTCAGATGCTCTGCGGGTGTGTTGCGCGATTCACGGGAATCGATGCGCAACAGCTGAATATCGACCTGCAAAGGTGAGTTTGAAAGCAGGCGCAGAAACTGATTTTCAGTTTCGATCTTCTTCGGCATCAGGTTAAGGATAAGCACCTTTAGCGGACGAATTTCCTGACCAGACGCACGAGAAGTTGTCATCACAAAGACGTTTTCTTCACGCAAGAAATTGACGGCGGGTAGCTCGTCCGGCACACGAATCGGCATAACCTGATTACCTCACTACATACGCTTATACGTTTAGACATCCAGATAGCTGAAGATAACCAGAAAATTTACCAATGTCGAGCCTGCATGTTGAAGGTGAGAAAGTTTCAAGGAAAAGGCTACGTTAGAATATAAGAATGACGAAAAGGAGAGAAAATGGTTATTAGTATTCGCCGCTCACGGCATGAGGAGGGGGAGGAACTCGTTGCGATTTGGTGTCGTTCTGTCGATGCCACTCACGATTTTTTATCAGCAGAGTATCGGGCCGAGCTGGAAGAGCTGGTGCATTCCTTTCTGCCGGAAGCACCGTTGTGGGTCGCGGTTAATGAGCGGGATCAGCCGGTTGGATTTATGTTGCTAAGTGGGCAGCATATGGATGCGCTGTTTGTCGATCCTGATGCGCGCGGCTGCGGCGTAGGGCGGATGCTGGTGGAGCATGCGCTCTCAATGGTTTCGGAACTGACAACCAATGTTAATGAGCAAAATACGCAGGCAGTAAGATTCTATAAGAAGATAGGGTTTAAGGTTATGGGACGTTCTGAGATGGACGATTTGGGGAAACCGTATCCGTTGCTGAATCTAGCGTATGTGAGGGAATGATGCGAAGTATGGCCCTGCGTAGGCTGGATAAGACGCGCCAGCGTCACATCCGGCCTTTTTTGCCCCAACGCAAAAAGGCCATCCTTATGGATGGCCTTCTGCTTAATTTGGTGCCTGGCAGTTCCCTACTCTCGCATGGGGAAGCCCCACACTACCATCGGCGCTACGGCGTTTCACTTCTGAGTTCGGCATG
>OLIF01000116.1_pt1 | contig 31433 bp, 29 predicted proteins | sample 1609681 | NCBI WGS metagenome assembly OLIF01 (sample SAMEA4350143, study PRJEB24818) | metagenome | biome: human; feature: gut; material: faeces | place: Denmark | collected 2013-09 | reverse complement strand
CAGAGTCAAGCATTTTTTGCTTTTCTCTGTCAGAATTCTCAGGAGAATCCTGCTGACCCGGCGGCGTGTTTGCCGTTGTTCCGTGTCAGTGGTGGCGCATTATAGGGAGTTATTCCGGCCTGACAAGCGAAAAATATAAAAACTTTATCAATCGCTTACTTTTCAGGCAAAACATCCTGAATATGGTCTTTCCCGTCTAATTTATAGACAAAAACGAGCCCCGAAGGGCTCGTTTTATCATTTACTGGACGGCGACAATCCGGTTTTCATTAACCTCCAGGCGAATGACTTTACCCGGAACCAATTCACCAGACAGTATTTGCTGTGCCAACGGGTTTTCGATCTGCTGCTGGATTGCACGTTTCAGAGGACGCGCGCCATAGACCGGATCATAACCGTTCTCGCTCAACAGTTTCAGCGCCTCGTCAGAAATGTGGATTTCATAACCACGCTCTTCCAGACGTTTGTACAGACGTTTCAACTGAATCTGCGCAATCGAAGCGATATGTTGTTCACCCAACGGATGGAAGACCACCACTTCATCAATACGGTTAATGAATTCCGGGCGGAAGTTGTGACTAACCACTCCCAGCACCAGCTCTTTCATGTGCGCATAATCCAGTTCGCCAAAACGCTCCTGAATCAGATCAGAACCGAGGTTAGAGGTCATAATGACGACCGTATTACGGAAGTCGACCGTTCTCCCCTGCCCATCAGTCAGACGCCCATCATCCAGTACCTGCAACAGAATGTTGAAGACATCCGGGTGCGCTTTTTCCACTTCATCCAGCAGGATGACGGAATACGGACGGCGACGCACCGCTTCAGTCAGGTAGCCACCTTCTTCATAGCCCACATATCCCGGAGGAGCCCCAACCAGACGAGACACCGAGTGTTTTTCCATAAACTCGGACATGTCAATACGGATCATCGCCTCGTCACTATCGAACATAAAGTTCGCCAGCGCCTTACAGAGTTCAGTTTTACCCACCCCCGTTGGACCGAGGAACAGGAATGAACCAATCGGGCGATTCGGATCAGCAAGCCCTGCGCGGCTACGACGAATGGCGTTAGATACCGCATCAACCGCTTCGTTCTGACCAATAACGCGATGGTGCAGTTCTTGCTCCATACGCAGCAGTTTTTCGCGCTCACTTTCCATCATGCGAGAAACAGGAATACCCGTCCAACGGGCCAGCACTTCAGCGATTTCAGCATCAGTCACTTTATTACGCAACAGACGCATAGTTTTGCCTTCGAGCTGCGTTGCGGCTTCCAGTTGTTTTTCCAGCTCCGGGATTTTGCCGTATTGCAGTTCAGACATCCGAGCCAGATCACCCACACGGCGCGCCTGTTCAATGGCGATTTTCGCCTGCTCCAGTTCTGCTTTAATGGTCTGCGTACCAGAGAGCGACGCTTTCTCTGCTTTCCACTCTTCTTCTAACTCAGAGTACTGGCGTTCTTTGTCACTCAGTTCTTCGTTGAGCATATCCAGGCGTTTTTTACTGGCTTCATCAGACTCTTTCATTAACGCCTGTTGTTCCAGTTTGAGCTGAATAATACGACGATCGAGTCGGTCAAGCTCTTCCGGTTTTGAGTCAATCTGCATACGAATGCTGGATGCCGCCTCATCGATCAGGTCGATAGCTTTATCCGGCAACTGACGGTCAGCAATGTAGCGATGAGACAGCGTAGCTGCCGCAACAATCGCCGGGTCAGTAATTTGTACATGGTGGTGCAGTTCGTAACGTTCTTTCAGACCACGCAGAATCGCGATGGTGTCTTCCACTGTTGGCTCGGCAACAAACACTTTCTGGAAGCGACGTTCTAATGCAGCATCTTTTTCGATGTACTGGCGATATTCGTCCAGCGTCGTGGCACCTACACAGTGCAACTCACCACGAGCCAGTGCCGGTTTCAGCATGTTCCCGGCATCCATTGCGCCATCGGCTTTACCTGCGCCAACCATGGTATGTAATTCGTCGATAAACAGGATGACATTGCCTTCCTGTTTGGCGAGATCGTTAAGCACGCCTTTTAAACGTTCTTCAAACTCACCGCGATATTTCGCCCCGGCCACCAGCGCCCCCATATCCAGGGCCAGTACGCGGCGACCTTTTAACCCTTCAGGCACTTCGCCATTGATAATACGCTGCGCCAGTCCTTCAACAATCGCAGTTTTACCAACACCAGGTTCCCCAATCAGTACCGGGTTATTTTTAGTACGACGTTGCAGTACCTGAATGGTACGGCGAATTTCTTCATCACGACCAATCACCGGATCGAGTTTGCCCTGTTCGGCACGTTCGGTTAGGTCAATGGTGTATTTTTTCAAAGCCTGACGTTGGTCTTCAGCACCTTGATCGTTCACACTTTCACCTCCACGCATTTGTTCAATCGCTTGAGTAATGTTGACGGTGGTCGCTCCTGCTGCTTTCAGGATATCGGCCAGCGTGCCGCGAGACTCAAGTGCTGCCAGAACAAACAGTTCTGACGAGATAAAGTTGTCACCACGTTTTTGCGCCAGCTTGTCGCAAAGATTAAGAACGCGCACCAGATCCTGTGATGGCTGGACATCGCCACCTGTACCTTCAACCTGCGGTAAACGATTTAATGCCTGATTGATATCTGTGCGCAACTGACCAGCATTGATGCCGGCTGATGTTAATAAAGGACTAACCGATCCCCCTTCCTGATTCAGCAGGGCGCTCATTAAATGAAGTGGTTCGATGAATTGGTTGTCGTGCCCGAGAGCAAGTGATTGGGCATCGGCAAGAGCAAGCTGGAATTTATTAGTAAGACGATCCAGACGCATAACTCCTCCCATAACGGATCAAAGTTGCTACTGGAGATTAAATGAGGTCATCCCTCAATTATTCAAGGTTATTGACCAGATTAATGTGAAAAGAAAATCACGCGTACCGGATCGTCTTGATTCTTTAGGTTATATCAGCCAAATGAAACTTGCCATACGACCCGTGATCTTGTCGCGACGATAAGAGAAGAAAGTCTCATTTTCCGTATATGTACAACGGTCACCGCCAAAAATTTGCTCAACACCAACGCTCGCCAGACGCTGCCGGGCAAGCTGATAAATATCCGCCAGATATTTATCACCACGCTGAATAAAAGCTTCACTCGCGTTGGCATCTACTGTCATAAACGCCTCCCGAACTTCCGGCCCCACTTCAAACGCGCGTGGACCAATTGCTGGCCCTAACCAGGCGAGAATATTTTCGGGTTTATCAGCAAAACAGGAAACCGTCTCTTCCAGCACGCCAGCACACAGTCCACGCCAGCCTGCATGGGCGGCAGCGACTTCCGTTCCCGCGCGATTGCAAAACAGCACTGGCAGGCAATCGGCAGTCATCACGGCGCAAACCGTGCCGGGAGTATTACTATAAGACGCATCTGCCCGTTTGGACGCATAGATTTCGCCAGTCAGTCTGAGCACGTCTTTGCCATGCACCTGTTCAAGCCAGATCGGTTTTGAAGGCAAATGTCCCGCAGCAAAAAGCCGTTTACGATTCTCCTCAACGTGCTCCAGGTTATCACCACAATGGGCACCGAGGTTAAGCGAGTCGTAAGGCGGCAAGCTCACGCCGCCGATACGGGTAGAGCTACAGGCAGCAACACCTTTTGGCAGCGGCCACTGCGGGACAATCAGCTTATTCATAACCAGTCCACTTCGTCCTTATGTTCTTCAAAATCCGCACGCATCGCCTCAACCAGTTCCACCATATCTTGTGGGATAGGCGCATGCCATTCCATTTCGATGCCGGAGATTGGGTGATAAAGACGCAGCATGGTTGCATGAAGCGCCTGGCGGTCAAACTTACGCAGCGTGGAGATAAACGCTTCCGAAGCACCTTTTGGCGGACGCGGACGGCCACCATAAACCGGATCGCCCACCAGCGGATGAGTGATATGCGCCATATGCACGCGGATCTGGTGCGTACGTCCAGTTTCCAGACGCAACCGCAGACGCGTGTGCACACGGAAATGCTCCATAATGCGATAGTGAGTCACCGCCGGTTTACCCATGGGATGCACCGCCATGTGAGTACGTTTGGTCGGGTGGCGGCTGATTGGTTCATCTACTGTACCGCCAGCGGTCATATGACCAATTGCCACCGCTTCATACTCACGAGTAATTTCACGCCGTTGCAAAGATTCGACTAAACGCGTCTGAGCCGGAACGGTTTTTGCCACAACCATCAGGCCAGTGGTGTCTTTATCCAGACGATGGACAATGCCCGCACGCGGTACATCAACAATGGGCGGATAATAATGAAGCAACGCATTCAGTACCGTGCCATCCGGGTTACCCGCGCCAGGATGTACCACCAGGTCGCGCGGTTTATTAATGACGATGATATCTTCATCTTCATAAACGATATCCAGCGGGATATCCTGCGGTTCAAAACGCGCTTCCTCTTCAATCTCAGCGTTGATGGCCACCTGTTCACCACCCAACACTTTTTCTTTCGGCTTATCACAAACTTTGCCGTTAACCAGCACACGCTGGTCGAGGATCCATTCTTTTATTCGCGAACGTGAATAATCCGGGAACATTTCAGCCAAAGCTTGATCTAAGCGTTGACCGAGTTGGTTTTCGGACACCGTTGCAGTGAGCTGTACTCGTTGTGCCATATATACTGCTTCTTCGTTTATCGTTGGGGTTTTACGGCTTTGCCGTTTAATATAGTGTGCTATTGTAGCTGGTCTTAACCGGGAGCAGGAACAGAGAATCTCCCGTAATACATTTTGAGGAAAGTCAAAACGTCATGACGCGCATGAAATATCTGGTGGCAGCCGCCACATTAAGCCTGTTTTTGGCGGGTTGCTCGGGTTCAAAGGAAGAAGTACCTGATAATCCACCAAATGAAATTTACGCGACTGCGCAACAAAAGCTGCAGGACGGTAACTGGAGACAGGCAATAACGCAACTGGAAGCGTTAGATAATCGCTATCCGTTTGGTCCGTATTCACAGCAGGTGCAGTTGGATCTCATCTACGCCTACTATAAAAACGCCGATCTGCCGTTAGCACAGGCCGCCATCGATCGTTTTATTCGCCTCAACCCGACGCATCCAAATATTGATTATGTCATGTACATGCGTGGCCTGACCAATATGGCGCTGGATGACAGTGCGCTGCAAGGGTTCTTTGGCGTTGACCGTAGCGATCGCGATCCTCAACATGCAAGAGCTGCGTTTAATGACTTTTCCAAACTGGTGCGCGGTTATCCAAATAGCCAGTACACCACTGACGCCACCAAACGTCTGGTGTTCCTGAAAGATCGTCTGGCAAAATATGAATATTCCGTTGCGGAGTACTACACCGAACGTGGCGCATGGGTTGCCGTTGTTAACCGCGTCGAAGGCATGTTACGTGACTACCCTGACACCCAGGCTACGCGTGATGCACTGCCTCTGATGGAAAATGCTTACCGCCAAATGCAGATGAATGCGCAGGCAGAAAAAGTAGCGAAAATTATCGCTGCTAACAGCAGCAACACATAAACAAGCTTTATAAGCGCAAAATGGCAGCCGCTGGGCTGCCATTTTTTATGCAGAAAAGTCAGCAACTGAAGCGATTTAGTCGTGACCGATCCCATCAAATATGGCCTGCTTTGAGATATTCCTCAAGTAAAAAAACACCTCTTCCTGCGATTTCTCACAAAAAAGCTTCGTTGACAAAAAGTGACAAAATTATGAGATTTGCATCACACATTTTGACATCAGGAACGGTATGCTGAATTTACCAAGACGGGAAGACAAGAGGTAAAATTTATGACAATGAACATTACCAGCAAACAAATGGAAATTACTCCGGCCATCCGCCAACATGTCGCAGACCGTCTCGCCAAACTGGAAAAATGGCAAACACATCTGATTAATCCACATATCATTCTGTCTAAGGAGCCACAAGGGTTCGTTGCTGACGCCACTATCAATACACCTAACGGCGTTCTGGTCGCCAGTGGCAAACATGAAGATATGTACACCGCCATTAACGAATTGATCAACAAGCTGGAACGGCAGCTCAATAAACTGCAGCACAAAGGCGAAGCACGTCGTGCCGCAACATCGGTGAAAGACGCCAACTTCGTCGAAGAAGTTGAAGAAGAGTAGTCCTTTATATTGAGTGTATCGCCAACGCGCCTCCGGGCGCGTTTTTTGTTGACAGCGTGAAAACAGTACGGATACTGTACTGAAGCCGCTTAAGGAAACAAACATGAAACATACTCCGTTCTTCTTCGCATTCTTTTTTACCTTCCCCTGAACGGAGGCATTTCGTCGTGTGAAACAGAATGCGAAGACGAACAATAAGGCCTCCCAAACCGGAGGCCTTTTTTATTGATAACAAAAAAGGCAACACTATGACATCGGAAAACCCATTACTGGCGCTGCGTGAAAAAATCAGTGCGCTGGATGAAAAATTACTGACGTTACTGGCAGAGCGACGTGAGTTGGCCGTTGAGGTAGGCAAAGCCAAATTGCTGTCTCATCGCCCGGTACGTGATATCGATCGTGAGCGCGATTTGCTGGAAAGATTAATTACGCTCGGTAAAACGCACCATCTCGATGCCCATTACATTACTCGCCTGTTCCAGCTCATCATCGAAGATTCCGTACTGACCCAGCAGGCACTGCTCCAGCAACATCTCAATAAAATTAATCCACACTCAGCACGTATTGCTTTTCTCGGTCCGAAAGGCTCTTATTCACACCTTGCCGCACGCCAGTATGCGGCCCGTCACTTTGAGCAATTCATTGAGAGCGGCTGCGCCAAATTTGCCGATATTTTTAACCAGGTCGAAACCGGTCAGGCTGACTATGCGGTAGTGCCGATTGAAAATACCAGCTCCGGGGCGATAAACGACGTTTACGATCTGTTGCAACATACCAGCTTATCGATTGTTGGCGAGATGACGCTGACCATCGACCATTGTCTGCTGGTTTCTGGTACGACTGATTTATCCACCATCAACACGGTCTACAGCCACCCACAGCCATTTCAGCAATGCAGTAAATTCCTTAATCGTTATCCACACTGGAAAATCGAATATACCGAAAGCACGTCCGCCGCAATGGAAAAAGTTGTACAGGCAAAATCACCGCATGTCGCTGCGCTGGGGAGCGAAGCTGGCGGCACGTTATACGGCTTACAGGTACTGGAGCGAATTGAGGCAAACCAGCGACAAAACTTCACCCGGTTTGTGGTGCTGGCACGTAAAGCCATTAACGTATCTGGCCAGGTTCCTGCAAAAACCACACTGTTAATGGCGACGGGGCAACAAGCTGGTGCACTGGTAGAAGCATTGCTGGTGCTGCGTAACCACAATTTAATTATGACCCGTCTGGAATCACGCCCGATTCACGGTAATCCGTGGGAAGAGATGTTTTATCTGGATATTCAGGCCAATCTCGAATCCGTGGAAATGAAAAAAGCATTGAAAGAGTTAGGGGAAATCACCCGTTCGATGAAGGTATTGGGCTGTTACCCAAGTGAGAACGTAGTGCCTGTTGATCCAACCTGATGAAAAAATGCCGGATGATATAAATCATCCGGTACAGGATTATTACTGGCGGCTGTCGTTCGCCTGGCGCAATAATACGCGGCTTTCACTCTGGAAGCGTTGAGCGTAATCGCCGAACCAGTGCTCTACCTTGCGGAAACTGTCGATAAACGCCTGCTTATCCCCCTTCTCCAGCAACTCAATCGCCTCACCAAAACGCTTATAGTAACGTTTGATCAACGCCAGATTACGTTCCGATGACATAATAATATCCGCATAAAGTTGCGGATCCTGAGCAAACAGTCGCCCAACCATCGCTAACTCAAGACGATAAATAGGAGACGAGAGCGCCAGAAGCTGCTCAAGCTGAACATTTTCTTCTGCCAGATGCAGGCCATAGGCAAAAGTAGCAAAGTGGCGCAGTGCCTGGATAAACGCCATATTCTGATCGTGCTCGACAGCACTAATCCGGTGTAACCGCGCGCCCCAAACCTGCATTTGCTCCAGAAACCATTGATACGCTTCCGGCTGGCGACCATCACACCAGACGACAACCTGCTTCGCCAGACTGCCGCTGTCCGGGCCGAACATCGGGTGTAGTCCCAGCACCGGACCATCATGCGCCGCTAGCATGGCCTGTAACGGTCCATTTTTCACTGATGCCAGATCGAGCAGTATACAATCATGAGGTAGCGGTGGCAGTTTCGCGATAACCTGTTCAGTAACATGAATCGGTACGCTGACAATCACCATTCCAGCATCTGCCACAATCTCTGTTGCCCGCGCCCAATCATGCTGTTCCAGAATCCGCACTTGATAACCAGAGAGAGTCAGCATCTTCTCGAACAAACGCCCCATCTGACCGCCGCCTCCAACAATAACCACCGGACGCAGTGACGGACAAAGCGTTTTAAAACCTTTATCGTTCTCACTGGAATAGGACTCACGCATCACTCGACGCAGAATGTCTTCAATCAAATCCGGCGGCACGCCAAGAGCTTCCGCTTCTGCCCGACGCGAGGCCAGCATGGATGCCTCACGCTCTGGAACATAAATAGGCAGCCCGAAGCGACTTTTCACCTCGCCAACTTCGGCGACCAGTTCAAGGCGCTTCGCTAATAAATTCAACAGCGCTTTATCTACTTCATCAATTTGATCGCGTAACGCGGTCAATTCAGCAACCATAATAAACCTCTTAAACTACACGCGCCGTCAGTTGCCCGTTGAGATCATGATGAATTTCACGCAGCAAGGCATCGGTCATTTCCCAGCTAATGCAGGCATCAGTAACGGATACGCCGTACTTCATTTCGCAGCGAGGCTGCTCGGAAGACTGATTCCCCTCGTGGATGTTGCTTTCGATCATGAGACCAATAATAGAACGATTACCATCTTTGATTTGAGCTACCACGGATTCTGCCACCGCAGGCTGACGGCGATAATCTTTATTGGAATTACCGTGGCTGCAATCTACCATCAGCGACGGGCGCAGTCCCGCCTGTTCCATCTCTTTTTCACATTGCGCAACATCCGCAGGGCTATAGTTCGGCGCTTTACCACCGCGCAGGATCACATGCCCATCTGGATTACCCTGCGTTTGCAACAACGCAACCTGCCCAGCCTGGTTAATACCGACAAAACGATGCGGCTGAGCAGCAGCACGCATGGCGTTAATTGCCGTTGCCAGACTGCCATCGGTGCCATTTTTAAAACCAACCGGCATGGACAACCCAGATGCCATTTCACGGTGCGTTTGCGATTCCGTAGTACGGGCGCCAATTGCCGACCAGCTAAACAGATCGCCCAGATATTGCGGGCTATTTGGATCTAACGCTTCCGTCGCCAGCGGCAGCCCCATATTCACCAGTTCAAGCAGCAATTTACGCGCAATTTGCAGCCCGGCTTCTACGTCAAAAGAGCCATCCATATGAGGATCATTGATCAGCCCTTTCCAGCCAACAGTGGTACGGGGTTTTTCAAAATAGACGCGCATCACCAGATAGAGGCTATCGCTGACCTCTGCGGCAAGGGCTTTAAATCGACGAGCATATTCCAGAGCCGCTTCAGGATCATGGATGGAGCAAGGTCCACACACCACCAGCAGACGAGGATCGCGCCCGGCGATGATATCTGAAATGGCCTTACGCGATTGGGCAATCCGGGTTTCTTGTTGCAGACTTAATGGGAAAGCAGCCTTTAACTGCTCCGGGGTCATCAGAATCTGTTCGTCGGTAATGTGTACGTTGTTCAGCGCGTCTTTTTGCATGATGGCGATCCTGTTTATGCTCGTTTGCGATAGTTGCTCCTCAGCGAGGATGACGTAACGATAACACAAAAAGTAAACTTTTCAATCCATATTTTGTACACCTTTATTTACACAAGCAATTTATTCGCGTTTTTACCCTTGTTTTCGTACAAATAAATTTACACTATATTTGAAAACAATCCGCTATGCTTTGAAAAAGGAGAAAGAAATGATGAAAAAGTTTATCGCCCCCTTGTTGGTTTTACTGGTTAGCGGATGTCAGATTGATCCTTATACTCACGCGCCAACCTTGACTAGCACCGACTGGTATGATGTTGGTATGGAAGATGCAATATCGGGCAGCGCCATAAAAGATGACGATACATTTAGCGATTCACAGGCGGATCGCGGTCTATACCTTAAAGGATATGCTGAAGGGCAAAGAAAAACTTGCCAACCTGATTTTACCTACGCCAGAGGGCTTTCCGGTAAAAGCTTTCCTGCAAGTTGCGACACAGTAGAAAATGCCAGCCAACTACATGAAGTATGGCAAAAAGGAGCAAACGAAAACGCCAGCACAATGCGTCTGAATTAAATTAAATTTCAAAAAAAATTAACCATGAGATTTAGCTCAAGTAATTTTAATTCTCACCGTAATGACGCTCGCCTAAAAGAATGATATTTTATTAAGTATCTGAAAAAATTTTTCGAGCGAAGATGGTGAGGAATCCTGAATGCGCTTTTCTCACCGAATAATCTTGCTGCTTACCCTCCTCCAGACAGGAGGGCCAGTATTCGCTCAGGAGATTACTGACGTTGCAAAAAATGTACGTTTGATGGTCTCCGGCATCGTCAGCTATACTCGCTGGCCTGGGCTGTCTGGTCAGCCAAGGTTATGTATTTTTTCATCTTCACGTTTTAGCGCGGCTTTGCAAGAGCATAGTGCGACGTCTTTACCCTATCAGCCCGTCATCATTAACACCAAACAAGATGCGTTAAGTTCAAGCTGTAATGGCTTTTATTTCGGCAGTGAATCTCCAACATTTCAAATGGAATTAATCGATCAATATCCATCCAGGGCGTTATTATTAATTGCTGAACAAAACACCGAATGTATTATTGGCAGCGCATTTTGTTTGGTTATCAACAATAACCGTGTCAGATTTGCCGTAAACCTGGATGCTTTATCACGTAGTGGTGTGAAGGTGAACCCGGATGTATTAATGCTCGCACGGAATAAAAAAGATGGATAACGATAATTCTCTTCATAAGCGCCCCACGTTTAAAAGAGCATTACGCAACATCAGCATGACCAGCATATTTATCACTATGACGCTGATATGGCTGCTGCTTTCCGTGACGTCAGTACTAACCCTGAAACAATACGCGCAAAAAAACCTGGCACTAACCGCTGCAACAATGACTTACAGCCTGGAAGCTGCGGTCGTTTTTGCCGATGGTCCTGCGGCAACAGAAACTCTGGCCGCACTAGGTCAGCAAGGCCAATTTTCAACCGCAGAAGTACGTGATAATCAGCAAAACATTATTGCTTCCTGGCACTACACTGCCAGAGAACCGGGAGATACCTTCAGTAATTTCATTAGCCACTGGCTCTTTCCGGCTCCCGTCATTCAGCCGATTCGCCACAATGGCGAAACTATTGGCGAAGTGCAGTTAACCGCACGCGACAGCTCAATTAGCCATTTTATCTGGTTTTCACTCGCTGTCCTGACTGCATGTATTCTGCTGGCATCAGGCATCGCGATTACCCTCACCCGTCATTTGCACAATGGTCTGGTTGAAGCGTTAAAAAACATCACCGATGTCGTACATGATGTGCGTTCCAACCGCAATTTTTCCCGACGAGTTTCGGAAGAACGTATCGCAGAGTTTCACCGCTTCGCTCTCGACTTCAACAGTCTGCTGGATGAAATGGAAGAGTGGCAGCTTCGTTTACAGGCCAAAAATGCGCAGCTTCTACGTACCGCGCTACATGACCCATTAACCGGGCTGGCTAACCGCGCAGCGTTTCGTAGCAGCATCAACACGTTGATGAACAGTTCCGATGCCCGAAAAACGTCGGCATTACTGTTTCTTGATGGCGATAATTTCAAATATATCAATGATACCTGGGGTCATGCGACGGGCGATCAGGTATTGATTGCTGTGGCAAAACGGTTAACTGAATTTGCAGGAAAACGTCACCAGGCATACCGCATAGGAGGTGACGAGTTTGCTCTGGTGCTTTATAGCGTGCAGTCTGAATACGACGTTCAACATATCTGTACAGCACTCACACAAACTTTTAATCAACCATTCGATCTTCATAACGGCCATCAAGTTAGCATGTCCTTAAGTATTGGTTACGCGATGACCTGTGAACATGCCTCCGTCGAAAAATTACAAGAGCTGGCCGATTACAATATGTATCAGGCCAAACACCAGCGCGCTGAAAAGCTGGTGAAATAACAAGGAAATATCTGCATGATAAAGCAACTGATAGTCCCTCTGGCGTTCTCTTCTCTGCTACTGACAGGTTGCCAGTCACCACAAGGGAAATTTACTCCCGAGCAAATCGCCGCAATGCAGTCTTATGGTTTTACTGAATCTGCTGGTGACTGGTCTCTTGGCTTATCTGATACCATTCTATTTGCTAAAAATGACTACAAATTGCTCCCGGAAAGTCAGCAGCAGATCCAGACCATGGCCGCAAAACTGAGCTCCACAGGACTGAAACATGCCCGTATGGATGGGCATACTGACAATTACGGTGAAGACAGTTACAACGAAGCCTTATCGCTGAAGCGAGCTAATGTCGTCGCCGATGCGTGGGCAACAGGCGGACAAATACCTCGTAGTAATCTCACCACTCAGGGTTTAGGGAAAAAATATCCCGTTGCCAGTAACAAGACCGCACAGGGTCGCGCCGAGAACCGCCGCGTCGCTGTGGTGATAAACACACCTTAAACTTAACTACAGCAGATAAAAAAAGGGCCAGCCAATTGGCCAGCCCTTCTTAACAGGATGTCGCCTGAGCGAAATCTTAGTTAAGACGCTCTTTGATACGAGCAGCCTTACCAGTACGCCCACGCAGGTAGTACAGTTTAGCTTTACGAACAGCACCACGACGTTTGACAGTAATGCTGTCAACTACCGGAGAGTGAGTCTGGAAGACACGCTCAACGCCTTCGCCGTTGGAAATTTTACGAACAGTGAATGCAGAGTGCAGACCGCGGTTACGAATAGCGATAACCACGCCCTCGAATGCCTGCAGACGTTTTTTGGAACCTTCAACAACCCATACTTTCACTTCCACGGTATCACCCGGACGGAAGGAAGGTACGTCCTGCTTCATCTGCTCTTGTTCAAGTTGCTTAATAATGTTGCTCATAATTTAATCTCTTATCCTGGGTAAACTGATATTTCGGGGGGCTTACGCCATCCCATCATGTTTATGTTGCTGTTGTGCGTGTTCCTTTTTGAACTCCGCCAGCAACCTTGCTTGCTCTTCAGTCAGAGCCAGGTTTTCCAGAAGTTCAGGTCTTCTAAGCCAGGTACGGCCCAGCGACTGCTTCAAACGCCAGCGACGTATCTCAGCATGGTTGCCCGACAGTAAGACTGACGGAACTTCCATCCCTTCTAACACCTCAGGCCGCGTATAGTGCGGGCAATCCAGCAATCCTTCAGCAAAGGAATCTTCCGTTGCTGAGGCTTCATGTCCCAGAACCCCCGGAATAAACCGGGAAACGGAATCAATCAGCGTCATTGCTGGTAACTCACCACCACTGAGAACGTAATCGCCGATTGACCATTCTTCGTCAATTTCGGTTTGGATCACGCGCTCATCTATACCTTCGTAGCGACCGCACACCAGAATCAATTTTTGATTCGTTGCCAGTTCGCTGACGCCCGCTTGATCAAGCTTGCGCCCCTGCGGTGACAGATAAATCACCTTAGCGCCTTCACCCGCCGCGGCTTTTGCTGCATGGATGGCGTCCCGTAAAGGTTGCACCATCATTAACATCCCCGGCCCGCCGCCGTAAGGACGATCGTCCACGGTACGGTGTCGGTCATGCGTGAAGTCACGAGGACTCCAGCTCTGGATGCTCAGCAGGCCATTTTTTACTGCCCGGCCAGTTACCCCGTAATCGGTAATTGCGCGGAACATTTCAGGAAACAGGCTAATTATGCCAATCCACATAGCGCCGTCTTTTACCGTTTATCCGGTGGTTTAAAAACCAGGATCCCAATCTACTTCGATTAAACGAGTAGCGAGATCGACTTTCTTGATAACCTGCCCATCGAGGAACGGTACGAGACGTTCCTTGATACCAAATGCATCTTTCAGGTTTGCCTTAATGACGAGAACGTCATTAGATCCGGTTTCCATCATATCTACGACTTTACCGAGATCGTAGCCTTCAGTGGTTACTACCTGGCAGCCCATCAGGTCTTTCCAGTAGTAGTCCCCTTCTTCAAGCTGAGGCAGCTGCGATGAATCCACGACAATTTCACAATTCGTCAGCAGGTTCGCCGCATCACGATCGTCAACGCCTTTCAGCTTGATGATCATGTCCTGATTGTGGTGCTTCCAGCTTTCCAGCTGGACTTGCTGCCACTGACCTGCCTTCTGGATAAACCAGGGCTGATAGTCAAAAATGCTTTCGGCGTCTTCGGTGGAAGAAAACACTCTGAGCCACCCACGAATACCGTAAGACGAACCCATTTTTCCCAAAACGATGGGATCAACGGGTGCTTGCGCGGTGAGTTGTTTGCTCATCATGACCACCGTGACAGATTAAGCTGCTTTGTTTACTTCTTTGATCAGCGCAGCAACGCGATCAGAAATAGTTGCGCCCTGGCCAACCCAGTGAGCGATGCGATCCAGATCCAGGCGAGTGCCTTCTTCTTTTTCGCTAGCGATTGGGTTGAAGAAACCAACGCGCTCGATGAAGCGACCGTTGCGTGCATTACGGCTGTCAGCGACAACAACCTGGTAGAACGGACGCTTTTTAGCGCCGTGACGTGCTAAACGAATAGTTACCATAACATCCTCTTGTGTGAATAAAACAACCGGACCCCATCGAGGAACGGAGTCCGGTGTCATATTAAAAGCCCGAAAATTTTACTCATTTTTGCGGGAATTGCAATCAACAGTTGCCAACTCTGCTGTAAAAGGCCGTCGGCGGTGCAGCCAGTTTGGTGCCGGAGTGAGCACAGTCACCGGAGCGTACACGCAGTATATGAGGATGACGAGCACACTCCGGTGCCGAAATGGCAAACAAGCCAGGACGATTAGCGACCAGGAAATCCCGGCGGCATCATCCCTTTCATACTTCTCATCATCTTCGCCATTCCGCCCTTCTTCATCTTCTTCATCATGCGCTGCATGTCGTCGAACTGTTTCAGAAGACGGTTAACGTCCTGCACCTGCATCCCGCAACCGGCAGCGATACGGCGTTTACGCGAACCTTTGATGATTTCTGGCTTAGCACGCTCTTTCAGCGTCATCGAGTTGATGATCGCTTCCATACGCACCAGCACTTTATCGTCCATCTGCGATTTCACATTATCCGGGATCTGCCCCATGCCCGGCAGTTTGCCCATCAGACTGGCCATGCCGCCCATATTTTTCATCTGGCGTAGCTGCTCAAGGAAATCGTTAAGGTCGAAGCCGTCGCCTTTTTTCAGCTTGCTGGCTAATTTCTCTGCCTGCGCACGGTCAACTTTGCTTTCAATATCTTCGATCAGCGACAGCACGTCACCCATGCCGAGAATACGGGAAGCGATACGATCCGGGTGAAACGGTTCCAGCGCCTCAGTTTTCTCACCAACGCCAAGGAACTTGATCGGTTTGCCAGTGATGTGACGAATAGAGAGCGCCGCACCGCCGCGGGCATCGCCGTCCACTTTGGTCAACACGACGCCGGTAAGCGGTAACGCTTCATTGAATGCTTTCGCCGTATTGGCCGCATCCTGACCGGTCATGGCGTCGACCACAAACAAGGTTTCAACCGGATTAATCGACGCATGGACCTGTTTGATCTCATCCATCATCGCTTCGTCAACGTGCAGACGACCGGCAGTATCCACCAGCAGCACATCGTAGAATTTCAGCTTCGCTTCTTTCAGCGCCGCGTTAACGATATCTACCGGCTTCTGACCAACATCGGAAGGGAAGAAATCGACGCCAACCTGCTCTGCCAGCGTCTCAAGCTGTTTGATTGCCGCCGGGCGATAAACGTCGGCTGAAACCACCAGCACTTTCTTCTTATGCTTCTCGCGCAGGAACTTACCAAGTTTACCGACACTGGTGGTTTTACCGGCACCTTGCAGGCCCGCCATCAGCACCACCGCAGGCGGTTGCGCAGCCAGATTCAGGGTCTGGTTCTCTTCGCCCATCGCCGCAACCAGTTCGTTACGGACGATTTTGACGAACTCCTGCCCCGGCGTCAGGCTCTTGTTAACTTCATGACCAACCGCTTTCTCTTTTACGCGATTGATAAACTCACGCACTACCGGCAGGGCGACGTCCGCCTCCAGCAGCGCCATGCGCACTTCGCGCAGCGTATCTTTAACGTTGTCTTCAGTGAGGCGTCCACGGCCACTGATATTGCGCAGCGTGCGCGACAAACGATCGGTTAAATTATCAAACATTGTCTCTCGCCTGGGGTGGAAACGGTTGGCCGCAATCGCGACACATCATCTGTATTTTGCCGCAGTATAACATGAAGGCGTCTTTGTTGTTATGCAACGGTTGGAGCAGCGTTCACCTGACGCTATACTGCTTTTCTTTCTCATTGCTCAAACTGTCGACATCACTATGCCCGTTTTTGCTCTGCTCGCGCTTGTCGCCTACTCCGTCAGCCTCGCGCTGATTGTTCCCGGACTGCTGCAAAAAAACGGCGGCTGGCGGCGAATGGCTATTATTTCTGCGGTCATCGCGCTGGTCTGCCACGCAATCGCTCTGGAAGCCCGCATCCTGCCCGACGGTGATAGCGGACAAAACCTCAGCCTGCTGAACGTTGGTTCGCTGGTCAGTTTGATGATCTGTACGGTAATGACCATCGTGGCTTCTCGCAATCGTGGCTGGTTGCTGCTCCCCATTGTCTATGCCTTTGCGCTCATCAACCTGGCGCTGGCGACTTTCATGCCCAATGAATACATCACCCATCTGGAAGCAACACCAGGGATGCTGGTGCACATTGGCTTGTCGCTCTTTTCCTATGCCACGTTGATTATCGCCGCCTTGTATGCCCTACAACTGGCTTGGATTGATTACCAATTGAAGAACAAGAAGCTGGCGTTTAGTCAGGAAATGCCGCCGCTAATGAGTATCGAGCGCAAAATGTTCCACATCACGCAGATTGGCGTGGTGCTATTGACGCTCACACTTTGTACCGGCCTGTTCTATATGCATAACTTATTTAGCATGGAAAATATCGACAAGGCCGTGCTCTCTATCGTGGCATGGTTTGTCTATATTGTGCTGTTGTGGGGGCATTATCATGAAGGATGGCGAGGACGCCGCGTCGTCTGGTTTAACGTCGCTGGCGCAGTCATTCTGACTCTGGCTTACTTCGGCAGCCGAATTGTTCAGCAGTTAATCAGCTAAACCAGAAAAGGAGTTTCCCCTGGAACATATCTCTACTACCACGTTGATCATTATTCTGATCATAATGGTGGTCATTTCAGCCTATTTCTCCGGCTCAGAAACCGGAATGATGACACTCAACCGCTATCGTTTGCGGCACATGGCGAAGCAGGGTAATCGCTCGGCAAAACGAGTCGAAAAGTTACTGCGCAAGCCAGACCGCCTGATAAGTCTGGTGTTAATCGGCAATAACCTGGTCAATATCCTCGCTTCCGCTCTCGGCACCATTGTTGGGATGCGTTTGTACGGTGATGCGGGCGTAGCAATTGCGACCGGCGTGCTGACCTTTGTGGTGCTGGTTTTTGCTGAAGTCTTGCCGAAGACCATTGCCGCGCTGTATCCAGAAAAAGTCGCCTATCCGAGTAGTTTTTTACTGGCGCCGCTACAAGTCCTGATGATGCCGCTGGTCTGGTTGCTCAACGCGATTACCCGAATGTTGATGCGCATGATGGGCATTAAAACCGATATCGTGGTCAGCGGCTCTTTGAGTAAAGAAGAGTTGCGCACCATTGTGCACGAATCGCGGTCGCAAATTTCCCGTCGCAACCAGGATATGCTGCTATCAGTGCTCGATCTGGAAAAAATGACCGTTGATGACATCATGGTGCCGCGCAGTGAAATTATCGGTATTGATATCAACGATGACTGGAAATCGATTCTCCGTCAGCTCTCCCACTCTCCTCACGGGCGCATCGTGCTGTACCGTGACTCGCTGGATGACGCCATCAGCATGCTGCGTGTACGTGAAGCCTGGCGGTTAATGTCGGAGAAAAAAGAGTTCACCAAAGAAACCATGCTACGCGCCGCGGACGAAATCTATTTTGTGCCGGAAGGTACGCCGCTCAGCACGCAGCTGGTCAAATTTCAGCGCAATAAAAAGAAAGTCGGCCTGGTCGTCAACGAGTACGGAGACATTCAGGGGCTGGTGACGGTCGAAGATATTCTGGAAGAGATTGTCGGAGATTTCACCACGTCGATGTCGCCAACACTTGCCGAAGAGGTCACGCCACAAAACGACGGTTCGGTGATTATCGATGGTACCGCCAACGTGCGGGAAATTAACAAAGCCTTTAACTGGCATCTGCCGGAAGATGATGCCCGCACGATCAATGGCGTCATTCTGGAAGCTCTGGAAGAAATTCCTGTTGCAGGCACTCGTGTGCGTATTGGCGAGTACGATATTGATATTCTCGACGTACAGGACAATATGATTAAGCAGGTAAAAGTTTTTCCTGTGAAACCGCTGCGCGAAAGTGTGGCGGAGTAACGAAAACGGCCCGGCATTCGCATGCAGGGCCGTGATTTATTACGAAACAAAAATTAATCTTTTGCTTTCGCTACAGTAACCATCGCCGCGCGAATCGTACGACCGTTCAGCGTATAACCCTTCTGCATAATGCCCAGTACGTTACCTGGCTCAACGTCATCAGATTCTACCATCGCGATAGCCTGATGCACATTCGGGTCCAGTGGTACGTTAGTTTCAGAGATAACTTCAACACCAAACTTACGCACTACATCCAGCATCGATTTCAACGTCAGCTCAATGCCTTCAACCATCGCAGACATATCCGGGTTGGCTTTATCAGCCACTTCCAGCGCACGATCCAGGCTATCAATAACCGGCAGCAATTCGTTGATGAATTTCTCCAGCGCAAATTTGTGGGCTTTTTCAATATCCAGCTCAGTACGACGACGCAGGTTTTCCATTTCCGCTTTTACGCGCAAAATGCCGTCACGCTCACGGGCCTGGGCTTCAGCCAGCTGAGCTTCGAGATTCGCAATTTTTTCATCGCGCGGATCCACCTGCTCAGCAGAAGCGTCTGGCTCAACTGCCTCAATCTCTTCGTGCTGATCCATGATAATTTCTTCCGGGGCTTGCCCCTCAGGCGTTTTCTGTTCTTTACTACTCATGAATTTCTCCGCGTTTTTTTCGCATTCATCTCGCTAACTTCGCTTATTATGGGGATCAGTTTCAGGGTTTCAAGGGAAGCACTCACATTGTCATCAATCTTCGCAACAAGGACCTCGGAAAATGAATAATCATTTCAAGTGTATTGGCATTGTGGGACACCCACGGCACCCCACTGCACTGACAACACATGAAATGCTCTACCGCTGGCTGTGCACAAAAGGTTACGAAGTTATCGTTGAGCAGCAAATCGCTCACGAATTACAACTAAAGAATGTGAAAACCGGTACGCTTGCAGAGATTGGTCAAACGGCAGACCTCGCGGTGGTGGTCGGAGGCGACGGCAATATGCTGGGAGCAGCGCGCACGCTCGCTCGCTACGACATTAAAGTCATTGGCATAAACCGTGGCAATCTGGGTTTTCTGACCGACCTCGATCCCGACAACGCTCAGCAACAATTAGCCGATGTGCTGGAAGGTCACTACATCAGCGAAAAACGTTTTCTGCTGGAGGCGCAAGTCTGCCAGCAAGATTGCCAGAAGCGCATCAGCACGGCGATTAACGAAGTGGTGCTTCACCCCGGGAAAGTAGCGCATATGATTGAGTTCGAAGTTTATATCGACGAGATCTTTGCATTTTCTCAGCGTTCCGATGGACTGATTATTTCGACGCCTACAGGTTCTACCGCCTATTCCCTCTCGGCGGGCGGGCCGATTCTGACACCCTCACTGGATGCAATTACTCTGGTGCCCATGTTTCCACATACGCTGTCGGCACGACCATTGGTCATTAACAGCAACAGCGCAATTCGTCTGCGCTTTTCGCATCGCCGTAACGACCTGGAGATCAGCTGTGACAGTCAGATAGCGCTACCGATTCAGGAAGGTGAAGATGTCCTGATTCGTCGCTGTGATTACCATCTGAATCTGATTCATCCTAAAGATTACAGCTATTTCAATACATTAAGCACCAAGCTCGGCTGGTCAAAAAAATTATTCTAATTTTGCGCCAGCCTCTTTACTGTATATAAAACCAGTTTATACTGTTCATATTAACAGTAATGGTTTTTCATACAGGAAAACAACTATGTTGGCACAACTGACCATCAGCAACTTTGCTATCGTTCGTGAGCTTGAGATTGATTTTCACAGCGGTATGACCGTAATAACCGGCGAGACCGGCGCGGGTAAATCTATTGCAATAGATGCTCTCGGTCTTTGTCTCGGTGGTCGCGCTGAAGCCGACATGGTGCGTACCGGCGCTGCTCGCGCTGACCTGTGCGCCCGTTTTTCGCTAAAAGATACGCCAGCGGCACTGCGCTGGCTGGAAGAAAACCAACTGGAAGATGGTCACGAATGCCTGCTGCGTCGAGTTATCAGTAGCGATGGTCGCTCTCGTGGTTTCATCAACGGTACGGCCGTTCCACTATCGCAGCTGCGCGAACTGGGTCAGTTACTCATTCAGATCCATGGTCAGCACGCTCATCAATTACTCACCAAATCCGAGCACCAAAAATTCCTGCTTGATGGCTACGCCAATGAAACGTCTCTGCTCCAGGAAATGCTTGCACGTTATCAATTGTGGCATCAAAGCTGCCGCGACCTGGCGCATCATCAACAATTAAGTCAGGAACGCGCAGCCCGAGCGGAACTGCTGCAATATCAGTTAAAAGAGCTGAACGAATTTAATCCACAGCCCGGAGAGTTTGAGCAAATCGACAAAGAGTACAAACGTCTGGCGAACAGCGGTCAATTGTTGACTACCAGCCAGAATGCATTGGCATTAATGGCCGACGGTGACGACGCAAACCTACAAAGCCAGCTTTACACGGCTAAACAACTGGTGAGCGAATTGATTGGCATGGACAGCAAACTGTCTGGCGTACTTGATATGCTGGAAGAAGCTACCATCCAGATTGCTGAAGCCAGTGACGAATTGCGCCACTATTGCGACCGACTGGATCTCGATCCCAACCGTTTGTTTGAGCTTGAACAACGTATCTCAAAGCAGATTTCGCTGGCACGTAAACACCACGTTAGCCCGGAAGCATTGCCACAATATTATCAATCTCTGCTCGAGGAACAGCGGCAACTGGACGATCAGGCTGACTCACAAGAAACTCTCGCGCTGGCAGTCACTAAACACCATCAGCTGGCGCTAGAAACGGCACGCGCATTACACCAACAACGCCAACATTATGCAGCTGAGCTGGCACACCAGATCACCGACAGTATGCATGCGCTTTCCATGCCGCATGGGCAGTTTACAATTGATGTAAAATTTGACGAGCACCACCTGGGGGCTGACGGAGCTGATCGCATTGAGTTTCGGGTAACTACCAACCCGGGTCAGCCAATGCAGCCAATTGCTAAAGTCGCTTCTGGCGGTGAATTGTCGCGTATTGCACTGGCGATTCAGGTCATTACCGCGCGTAAAATGGAAACCCCGGCGCTGATTTTCGATGAAGTGGATGTGGGTATTAGCGGTCCGACAGCGGCCGTCGTCGGCAAACTGCTACGTCAGCTTGGCGAATCAACCCAGGTGATGTGTGTTACCCATTTGCCGCAAGTCGCAGGATGCGGTCATCAACACTATTTTGTCTGCAAAGAAACCGATGGTGCGATGACAGAAACTCATATGCAATCGCTGGACAAAAAGGCGCGTCTGCAGGAACTGGCGCGCCTACTTGGCGGTAGTGAAGTCACTCGCAACACACTGGCGAACGCGAAAGAACTACTTGCAGCGTAAACTTTTTTACTGCTTCACGGTCAGAGTAGACAGCAAAACGCCGTAAGACCAGAAAGCAAAAGGTTTTAAAGTGATGAAAGGTCTATTATCATCGGCATATTACAGATGAGCCACGTACTGCTCGGGCCCGAAAAGGAATCAAATCACTATGCGCTGTAAAACGCTGACTGCTGCAGCAGCAGTACTATTGATGTTGACTGCAGGCTGTTCCACTCTGGAGCGAGTGGTTTACCGTCCTGACATCAACCAGGGAAACTATCTGACTGCTAACGACGTATCCAAAATACGCGTTGGCATGACGCAACAACAAGTTGCGTATGCATTGGGTACACCGCTAATGTCCGATCCATTTGGCACTAATACCTGGTTCTATGTGTTCCGCCAACAACCAGGTCATGAAGGCGTGACGCAGCAAACGCTGACGTTAACCTTTAATAGCAGCGGCGTATTAACCAATATTGATAACAAACCTGCTCTAAGCGGCAACAAATAAAATAGCTGTAAAAAGGTGCTCATTGAGCGCCTTTTTTCTGTCTGCTATTTATTCGCTGATTTTTCTGCTCGTTGCCTGCGCAGCTCTTTCGGATCGGCAATGAGGGGACGATAAATCTCCACCCGATCGCCATCATGCACAATATCGCTGAGTTTCGCCGGACGGCTGTAAATCCCTACTTTATTTTTAGCAAGATCAATATCCGTACGCAGTTCTAACAAACCGCTGGCACGAATCGCCTCTTCAACCGTCGCACCTTCCTGCAACTTTACACGTTGCAGGTATTGCCTCTCTGGTAATGCGTAAGCCACCTCAACAGCAATTTTACCGGACACTGTAAACCTCTTTTGCACGAGCAGTGAAAGCCTGCACCATATTAGAGGCCAGGTCTTTAAAGACACGACCAAAAGCGAGCTCAATCAACTTATTAGTAAACTCAAAGTCAAGATGAAACTCAATGCGGCACGCTTCTTGATTCAGTGGAGTAAACTTCCAACCACCAATCAATTTCTTGAACGGCCCATCAACCAGATTCATTAGAATACTTTGGTTATTTATTAGTTGGTTACGAGTAGTAAACGTCTTGCTAATCCCAGCTTTAGAGACATCAACAGCAGCGGTCATCTGCCCAGGTGTGTACTCCAGAATCCGGCTTCCGGTGCAACCTGGCAAAAACTGAGGATAAGACTGAACGTCATTCACTAACTGATACATCTGCTCCGCGCTGTAGGGCACCAGTGCAGTCCGGCTAATCTGAGGCATAACAATTTCCATCAACAAAAATCCAACAAATAATATCATTTATCCTGCTGTAAAAAAAACGCTATCCCGGCGCTGGGTAACATCGGGTTCATGCTAATATAGAGCCTTGTCCCCCGCAGGATTAATATGGGGTGTTTTCGATTTCAGATTACCGATGATTCACGACGCTTATGACGAAGAAAAAAGCACATAAACCTGGTTCAGCGACCATAGCGCTCAACAAGCGCGCCCGTCACGAATATTTTATTGAAGAAGAGTTTGAAGCGGGGCTTGCCTTGCAAGGCTGGGAAGTTAAATCCTTACGCGCAGGAAAAGCCAATATCAGCGATAGCTATGTCCTTCTGCGCGACAGTGAAGCATTCCTGTTTGGCGCTAACATTACGCCAATGGCTGTGGCCTCCACACATGTAGTGTGCGATCCAACTCGTACCCGCAAATTACTTCTCAACCAGCGTGAACTGGATTCTCTCTATGGTCGCGTAAACCGCGAAGGCTATACCGTAGTGGCGCTCTCCCTGTACTGGAAAAATGCCTGGTGCAAAGTAAAAATCGGCGTCGCCAAAGGTAAGAAACAACACGATAAACGTTCTGATATCAAAGAGCGCGAATGGCAGGTGGATAAAGCTCGTATCATGAAGAACGCCCATCGTTAAATCTACATAAGTGGCACTAATCAAATTCTCACCGCGCCTCCCTATCAGGTGGCGCGAATGAGCATCTTGTCGACTATCAAATCTGACACAGATGTAGCCATCCCATTGCTTAATCGAAGAAAAATCATACTATGCAGACGCTAATTCCCGGATGGTAACGCCTTTGGGGCTAGTCATTGCGCTTAAAAATCTGGTATACTTAACATTACACATTGGGGCTGATTCTGGATTCGACGGGATTTGCGAAACCCAAGGTGCATGCCGAGGGGCGGTTGGCCTCGTAAAAAGCCGCAAAAAATAGTCGCAAACGACGAAAACTACGCTTTAGCAGCTTAATAACCTGCTTAGAGCCCTCTCTCCCTAGCCTCCGCTCTTGGGACGGGGATCAAGAGAGGTCAAACCCAAAAGAGATCGCGTGGAAGCCCTGCCTGGGGTTGAAGCGTTAAAACTTAATCAGGCTAGTTTGTTAGTGGCGTGTCCGTCCGCAGCTGGCAAGCGAATGTAAAGACTGACTAAGCATGTAGTACCGAGGATGTAGGAATTTCGGACGCGGGTTCAACTCCCGCCAGCTCCACCACTTGTTCTTCCGGATACGTCCGGAGAAATCCTGAAAGCCCGCATGGCACAAGCTCTGCGGGCTTTTTTGTGTCTACCGTTGTCCGAGGATATCCAGCTAAATCCAGTGATTATTGGTATACGTTTAGGTATACGGTAGGATGTATACCTAAACGCGTATACCAATTCATGAAGGAACGGCTAAAGTGGCAAGAACGACACGCCCCCTGACCAGCACAGAAGTTCTGCGCGCTAGAGCGTTAGAAAAGGATCTAACGTTGCATGATGGAGATGGTCTTTTTCTGCTCGTTAAAACGAACGGTAAGAAGTTATGGCGTTTCCGTTATCAACGTCCAGCAACAAAGCAGCGAACAATGATGGGGCTAGGTGCATTCCCCGCCCTTTCACTTGCTGACGCCCGACGGTTAAGAGCGGATTATCTTTCCTTGTTAGCCAACGGAATTGACCCGCAAATTCAAGCTGAAATTGCAGAGGAACAGCAACAAATCGCACTGGACAGTATTTTTTCAACAGTCGCCGCTAACTGGTTCCAGCTTAAAAGCAAAAGCGTTACCCCTGATTACGCGAAAGACATTTGGCGTTCACTAGAAAAAGATGTATTCCCTGCCATCGGTGAGCTCCCAGTTCAGCAAATCAAAGCCCGAATGCTTGTTGAAGCCCTAGAGCCAATCAAAGCACGTGGGGCGCTAGAGACGGTACGTCGTCTGGTGCAGCGCATTAATGAGATAATGATTTATGCCGTAAACACAGGTCTGATTGATGCCAATCCAGCATCAGGTATTGGGATGGCCTTTGAGAAACCTAAAAAGCAAAACATGCCGACGCTCCGGCCAGAAGAATTGCCGAAACTAATGCATTCATTGACTATGTCAAACTTGTCTATTCCGACTCGCTGTTTGATTGAGTGGCAACTTCTTACTCTTGTGCGTCCTTCTGAAGCTGCTGGTACTCGCTGGGCAGAAATAGATCTCAACACGAAGTTATGGACTATTCCCGCTGAACGAATGAAGTCTAAGCGTGAACATATTGTCCCTTTATCTCCTCAGGCTTTAGTTATATTGGAAGTAATGGAGCCTATCAGTGCTCATCGTGAACATGTTTTTCCCAGCAGAAATAACCCTAAAAAAGCGATGAATAGTCAAACAGCCAATGCCGCTTTGAAGCGAATTGGATATGGCGGCAGACTAGTAGCTCATGGACTGAGAGCAATTGCCAGTACCGCGATGAATGAAGCTAATTTTAATCCTGATGTAATTGAAGCAGCTTTAGCTCATGCTGATAAAAATGAAGTACGAAGAGCTTATAATCGCTCAACATACCTAGCACAAAGGAAAGACCTAATCAATTGGTGGGGTTCATTTGTAAAACAATAATGGAGGGTTTCCCCTCCATTAATTACAGTTCAATTCCATTAACAATTGAGTAAATTTCCATTTTTACTAATGCAGGTAAATCATCAAGTAAACTGCTATTTTCATTAATCCATTGCATACAAGATAACTCATCTAAATTATCGCTTGTAATATATTCAGATATCATAACCGCTGAAGTTCGTGAAAAGCCTAGGCTAATCAGTGATATTTGCGTTTTTATGCTTACACCCAGTTCTAAATAAACCCCTATATCATCAATGTATTCAACAAGGTCGGCACGACCTTCAGAAATATAAAAATATCTTAACAAATCATTATAGCAAGAAAGTAGTTTCGGAGCTTGATACCTAGCAACCCTCTCAACATCCTCCATAACACTTCTTATTACAGAAGGCTCTTTATATTCTTTATTTTTATTTTTATAATAGTCTATTCTTTCTGATATCAATCTTGCTAATGGGTACCCTCTCATCCACTTAATTACCAACAAAGCCAAAACAAATGTGCCTTTCGAATTATATCCTAATTCAATACTCATCGTATCAGATATGCGTCTAAAGGCTGCAACATATGAAGATAAAGCATCATCGCTTGACGGATCAGCTAAGAGTAGTTTTTCTAAATTTTCTCTATCGCAATCACAAAACCTGTCCCACAGTTTTTGCATTAATATTGGGCTAATACCCGGATTACGTGCTACCACTTCAAGAGGAAAACTCAACAAATCTAATACATTAGTAATTTTAGCATCCAATTCATCTAAGTTTTCTAAATTATACTTTTCAAAGTAGGGATTAAATATCAGCCCATCATGAAGATAATATGATATACATAAATAACTAAACAATCCCTGTAATCTAGGATTTGCTCGTGTCATTCCATAATGATAAGGTGAATCAATGTATTCATAAATAGAATCAATCTCATCATGCAATGAGTCTGTTGCACGAATTATCTTAATGTTTTTCTTACTAACTGGAGGCGTACCATTCCAAATTCTTTCATTATTAGTATCAACACAAATCACATTCCCTTGAAATTCTTTACCCCATCGCCCAGCTCTACCAGCTAAATTCCAAAAATCATCCTCTTGCATAGGTTTACCACTACCTTTCTTAGGCCCACGAATAAAAATATTTTTACAGGCCAAATTTACACCTTCTACTAGAGTGGAAGTACAAATCAAATATTTTATTTTTCCTTTGCTAAATAATCTCTCGATCTCAGTTTTTATTATTAATGGCATATTCCCATAATGAAATGCAACTCTTTTCCTCAATGTAACATTGAGAGCAAATCGTTCATGAATAACTTTCTCGCTTAACTCAATTAAATTTAGAACATCTTCATCCTCAGTATATTGCTCCAAACCATCTGCAATTTGTTTAGCTGTTTTCTCCGCATCAGCAGCACCGTTTACATAAACCACATTGCCAGATACATGTCTTCCCAGCGTCAGTGCAATAAAAGACAATCGTTTACTGTCTGAAGAGGGCGTATTTTCTAGTTCAAAATCCCCAATAAATTTTCGTTCTCCCCTAAAAAAAAAGTACATCCGCCATTTTTTAGGAGTATTTGGACGTTGCTCAACCCAAATCAAATTTTGGTTAACAGTAACATAGCTACTTTTTATAACACTTGTTTTCCCTTTATAGGGGGCATCTAACAATAACAGTTCAGGATTAGAAGTAAAAGGGCTAGCAAAAATAACCTTAATATTCCTATTCCTAGCACATGTCATTTCCAACACATACTGTAAGAATATTCCTCTGAGTGAATCACCAATTTTATGAGCCTCATCTATTATTAAAAGATCCACTACAGGCTTTTCATTTAAAGAATTATAAAATATGTTAAGCCTTTCTTGAGTGAATATAAAAACATTCGTCCTTGAGTTATCATAAGCACTTCTGAGTGGTAATGTTTGTATATTAATTACACCAGTTCTATTCGGGTCAAGCCGTGTCAAAATAGATTCAAACACTTCACTTATTAATGCTCTCGTAGGCACCAAATAAATAATTAAACTTTTTTCTCTCTTGTAGATATAGTCCTCTACCCAAGACTCTAAAATAAAAGACTTACCAACTGATGTTGGAGCTGAGATGCTTATCCATTCGCTTTGTTGAGCACTATCCCAAAATTCAGATTGAAATTTATTTGCATAAATAAATTTATCATTCCCAATTTCTATTGTGTTTTCAATTTTCCTCTTCATTGTTTCAAGCTGACCAGCTATAGGTAGTCTTTTCTCAAACCCCTCACTAAGAAAACCTTTTTCTATTGCCAATGCTACTGTCGCATTATTTGCCAAAGCATCTAAAATCAATGCGGCACTGTCTTTCCGCTGCGCACTAAAAGAGTTAACTAAACAATATTGAGAAATCCTCAAGGCAGCGTCTTGGCAGAGTTCATCATTTGATTGTGACAAGATACTTCCACAAGTTAATAGATAACTAATATCCGAATCAGAAATATTTTGTTCATGAGACGCCTTAACCGAAGGAAATTGGTCAACTACAGATGCGATAGTTAATTTTTCTATTTTTTTTATAAAACCTTTATTGTGGACTAACCAGTTAGGTAGTTCTTTCATACTCATGTTACTCTCCTGCCAAAGAGGAAAGCAATGCCTTCCTAAAACTATCCACTGATGGAAATGGTACTAAAAACACATGTAATGATATCCCATGAATATTTTCCTCGACTATTCTTTTCTTTATACTATCTCTCCATACATCAATCTTGTTATTAAAAGAACTCACCAAGTCATTAATATTTAACTTATTTGGTTCAGTTGGATAATCATCAATATCAAACCCGACCAAACAAATACCACGATACTCTAGTTTATTAAACTCAGGCTCATCGGGATCCAAAAATTTCTTTAATGCATTTTCTAGTTTAGGGTCATCCACATTCATAAAGTCACTTAGCAACTGAATATCTCTTTCCTCCGCACTCCCAGTACCTAATGAACTAGTAATCAAAGGTGATATACTTTTCATGCATTTATATATTGCCTGACTTAAATCAGAATATAGCTTCGATTCCCCCCAATATAAACACAATTTTTGACTGTGATTATCAACACCTATATGTACGCCGTCAGCACCATGGTAATGCATTTCAGGGTTTGTTTTTAAGTTCATTTTACAAATGATTTGCGGGAGTTTTAAAAATTTTTCCGCGAACAAGAACAATATTAACTCCCCACCTTCACCACTATTTGAAAGGCTAGTAAACAACCCCATAGCTTGCATGAACAATTTAGTAATTTTAAGTGTTGATCCAGTATCACGTTGATATTGCATTGCCTCATTTATCTTTTTACGCGGAATTGCGTAGTCAATAACTTTCCCAACTAAAAATTGAATCAGAGCATTGATTTTAGGGCGTCCATTACCATCTAAATTGATACAATGAAAATGGCAGGATGCAGAAGTTCCTTCAATCAAATAATCTGATTTTATTTCATGGAAGTAACTATAAATTGTATCGCCATCATCCCTCAATAACTTATCTAACGCGGTCTGTAAAGCATCCATAACAAATCCAATGCAATAGCCAAAATCGTGGCTTAAAAGATAACTCTTATTGATTTTTAATGAAATAGCTCGCGCGCAGTGCTTTCCCCGCCTCGCCCGCCCGCTTTGCAGGGCGGTTTTAATGCAGTTGCACTGACACGCTTACGCCGCGTCGGGCGCGGCGTAATCTGCAGGAAATGAGGCGGGAAAACGCATGCAAAGCCATGCACCTTATCGATGCATGGCTTTTTTCAGTAAAAACAGGCTGATTTTCGGGGAATTTTACACAGACTGACGTGATGCCAGTTCTGCACTTTTACGCGAAAAAATCATGTTCTGCGCAGGGGTGAATTTTTCACGGCTGTCATCCACCGAAGCCGCGTCAGGCCTGAATCCGATGGTCGTTAAAATGTCGCTATCCTGTGCGGAATAATTAATTTTTTCACCCTTCGCAAGCCAGGACAGGAGGGCTTCACGCAGGGCATCTGTGGCACGCTGTATGGCACAGTTTCGGGCAATGGCCGTCAGCTCACTGTAGCCCATCAGCTCCGGTGCCAGTGCGGCCGCCAGTGCTGTGCCGTGCTGCTGCATAAAATCATTCAGCCGCTCGCGGATGCTGATGTGCTGAACGGCTTCATGCGAACGAATATAACGACCGGCGGCCTGATTCACCTGCCATTTTCTGACTTCGATAATATTGCGTAATTCGTCCAGGCGACTGACGTTTCTGCCTTCCCCGGACAGAAGCCGCAGATATTCCTGTTCGGCTGCCGCCAGTTCATTTTTGCGCTGAAGCCATGCCGCTTTGTTATTCTGGCAGACCTCAAAAGCCTGCTGTAATGACATTGTGGTCACACCCCTTCTCCTGATTAATGGTTGAATGGTGAGCTGTAACAGCCTTTAACTTTTCGGACAACAGCCGGTGCTGTGCTTACCGGTGCTGGTTTTTCCTCCGTGACCGGAGAACGAATCACGGCACAAATTGACTCATGCGTTTTAAATGTCGCCGAACAGTAAATATTCTGGCACTGCAGATAACTTTCTTTGACATTGTCACTCACATACCGGCTGGTGCGGGTATGCGCTGAATGACGACAGAAAGGGCAGCGCATCATGACAGCAGTCCTCTGGCCTTAAGCTCTGCTCCCTGCTGGTCTATTTTGTCCTGCCACACCTTGCGCTGTGCCGGTGTGCCTGCCACCTCATAATCCATGTGCGGGAGTGTTGCCGCTGACAGCCCGGTCAGCCGGAGAACCGGCTCGCCGGTGAGGCTGATTTGCATCTGTTTTATTTTCTGTTCCAGCGATGATTTCACCTGCTGCATGACAGCTTTATCGGGTGCGACGTAGCCCTGATGGCCGGTGGTGTTGGCGAGCGGATTTTCCTGTACCAGGATACTCAGATGCATTGCCCGGACAAGCGCCTCACAGGTTTCATTCAGGGCGTGTTCCAGCTCATGCTCTGCATACAGACTCAGCAGGTGATGATGTGCCTTCCGGTAGGCGGTGGCCGTGCTGTCACACGCCCCTTTCAGGCGTTCACGTTCGAAATTCAGCACCACGGCCAGATTGTCATATTCCTGTACCAGCTCCCGGCGTGCCACGCGCTCAATATGACGCTGTTTCAGCTCATCGCTCAGGACACCACCGGCTGCACGAAAGGCCGTGCGCCAGTCGTCAGCGTCGTTTCCGTCGGCCTGCACCAGCGCATTTTTTTCCTGCTCTGCCCGTTCAATGGCCGCGACGGTCTCATCCATCAGGCGGGCGTTCTCAAGATGGGCGGCTCTGGCCTTTTCCAGTTGTGCCAGTGCGGGTTGCAGATATTCAGGGATAGTGTGGTCAGACATTTTCCGGCTCCTCGTCACTTCAGGTTAAGAAAATTGTGACGTACACCGGACAACAACACGACGCATTGCAGATGTGCCAGCCCTGACACAGGAGACTCATCCTCAGACCGGCAAGCCA
>OLIF01000114.1_pt1 | contig 32026 bp, 28 predicted proteins | sample 1609681 | NCBI WGS metagenome assembly OLIF01 (sample SAMEA4350143, study PRJEB24818) | metagenome | biome: human; feature: gut; material: faeces | place: Denmark | collected 2013-09 | reverse complement strand
CAGTTTGAATGGATAAAATCTTCAAAAACAAGCTTGTAAACTCCTCTTTTTGAAAAAAATACAAATGACTTCAATCTGAAATGAAACAATAGAGGCCATCTCAAATTTATTTTGAGACAGCCTCTTTATCTTATGCAATAATCAGTATTAAACTTCTCTATACAAGACTTTTCGATACCTAATAAAAGGTCAACGTTTATGCCAAAAACCAGGCGAAAACATCAGCAGAATGCCAAATAGCTCCAATCTTCCTATTAACATCATAAAAGACAGTAACCATTTAGCAAGATCAGGAAGAGCACTCCACGAAAAGGCAGGTCCATATGCACCTAAACCAGGTCCAACGTTACCCAAACTAGAAACTACCAGTCCAAAAGACTCTGTAAGTTCAAGTCCCATAAACATTAAAGCTACCCAGCCTACAAAAATACAAATCAAATACAATAAAATAAAAGTATTTACAGTAGAGATAGTAGAAAGAGAAAGTGCCTGCTGATTTACCTTTACGGGTAATACAGCACGAGGATGAATCAGACGGCTGAACTCATTCTTCATATTACGGAAAAGAATAAGCAAACGCATATTCTTTATTCCCCCGCCGGTAGAGCCAGTACAACCTCCTGCAAACATTGTATAAATCAAAAGCATCCATGTAAAATGAGGCCATACATTATAATCATCAGTAGCAAACCCACAAGATGTATGAATACTTGCTACTTGAAAAAATGCCTTCCGAAAAGCTTCTTCCCATCCATAATGGTTTTGCATGACCAAAGGAACTGTGATAAGTAAAGTTACTATGCCTACAGACATCAAGAACCATCTACATTCATCGTCTTTGAACAGATTGAAGAATTTTCCTTTCAGGCACATAAAATATAATGAAAAGTTTATTCCCGACAGGACCATAAAAATCGCTATCACATACTCTATAAAAGGAGAATTCCAATATGCCACACTATCCTGTTTAGTAGAATATCCTCCCGTAGCAGTAGTTGTAAACGAATGACAGACAGCATCAAACAAATTCATGCCTCCCAACATCAACAATACCGTTTCCGTTATTGTAAGAAGCAAATATACAGTCCACAGCCACTGAGCCATTATACTGATTTTCGGATGAATCTTATCATGAGTCACCCCTGTCGCTTCAGCAGAAAACAGAACCTGATTTCCGACTCCGAATATCGGTAATACCGCTATCGTAAAAAAGACAATTCCTAAACCTCCAATCCACTGAGAAAAGCTACGCCAGAAAAGCATTCCATACGACAGTGACTCAATATCATCCAGAATCGTTGCACCTGTGGTTGTAAACCCTGACATCGTTTCAAAGAAAGCATCGGTAACAGAAGGTATTTCGCCACTGAGGTAGAAAGGAAGCATTCCAAACGTAGTAAATAAAAGCCATGTAAATGCAACAATACAGTAGCCATCACGACGAGAAAGCTTATTTTCTGCATTACGACCAAGGAACAACAGCACGCAACCGACAGCTGCGGCCAATAAGGTTGAATAAAGGAAATAAATATAACTATGTTCCTGATAGCACAGGGAAACACCTGCACATAATAAAAACAGCCCACCTTCTATAAACAATAAAATACCCAATATACGGAATATCATTTTGCGATTAATCAAACTATTCGCCCGATTTCCAGTTAAATATTCATTGTGTGTTATAAAGTCTTGCATTTTTCTTATTTTTCTAAAATGAAGTACAAAACTAATGATAAAGATTGAAATAGATTGGATTTTTCATGCAAAAAGATACAATTTAAACCGCATTTATACTGAACATTCAGAAATATTTACGTAATTTGCAACATTCATTAACCAAATTATCTTTTTACACAGTTATGGGTAAATTCACTTTTCATCTGATCAAAAAGCTGACAGGCATTGATATTGAACAATTACAAAACGACAACGAAGCTTTATTAATAAAGAATCAGCAACTTTCATTTGAAGTCAAAGATGCTAATAAAGAAGCAACTTATAAACGTACTCAGCTAACCGAAACACAGGAAGAGTTATCACTTGCACAAACTGAACTCACCCAATTACAAACCTCAATTGCAGAACATCAGAAAGAGATTTCACATCTCCAAACTGAAATATCCAGACTTCAATCCGACAAAGCAACCGGATTGGAGAAAATGCAATATTCTGAACAGGAAATTGTTTCACGAGATAATGATATTCAACAATTAAAAAATCAGCTAGCCGATTCTGAAAGACAGAAAGAAGTTCTAGCTACTGATAAGAAAGAACTGGAAGCAAAACTGGCTGAATCAGATAAACAGAAAGAAACTATTACTGCCAGTAAGAAAGAGCTGGAAGCAAGACTAACTGAAGCGGAAAAGCAAAAAGAAACTATTGCTGCCAGTAAGAAAGAGCTGGAAGAAAAACTGACTGAAGCGGAAAAACAGAAAGAGACTATTGCTGCCGGTAAGAAAGAACTGGAAGCAAAACTGGCCGAAGCGGAAAAGCAGAAAGAAATTATCACTGCCAGCAAGAAAGAACTAGAAGCAAAACTGACTGAAGCGGAAAAGCAGAAAGAAACTATTGCTACCAGTAAGAAAGAACTGGAAGAAAAACTGGCCGAAGCAGATAAACAGAAAGAAACTATCGCTACCAGTAAGAAAGAGCTGGAAGAAAAACTAGCTGAATCAGATAAACAGAAAGAGACTATTGCTGCCGGTAAGAAAGAACTGGAAGCCAAACTTGCCGAAGCAGAAAAGCAAAAAGAAACCATCGCCGCCAGCAAGAAAGAACTAGAAGAAAAACTGACCGAAGCAGATAAACAGAAAGAAATTATCACTGCCAGCAAGAAAGAACTAGAGGCCAAGCTGACTGAAGCGGAAAAACAGAAAGAGACTATTGCTGCCGGTAAGAAAGAACTGGAAGCAAAACTGGCCGAAGCAGAAAAGCTGAAAGAAACCATCACTGCCAGCAAGAAAGAACTGGAAGCAAGACTAACTGAAGCGGAAAAGCAAAAAGAAACTATTGCTGCCAGCAAGAAAGAGCTGGAAGAAAAACTGGCTGAAGTAGAAAAACAAAAAGAAATCCTCGAGGCTAATAAAAAGGAACTGGAAGAACAATCTGAAAAATCTTCACAAGATCTTGCAAAAAACTATACAGCCTTGCAAAGAGAACTTTCTAAAACTCAGGAAAAATTAGATGCTATCCAATCTGAGAATTCAACTTTGAAATCCAACCTTTCAGAATTGCAGAAAAAGATGCATCTTTTATTAGAGGAAAAGGAACAACTGATTCATGAAAAGGAACAGATGCAAACCGCTCAGCCAGAATCAGACAAGGAAGAACAACCTCTTCCTCAACCTGAGAATGAAAAAGTAACGGCCGAACCGGAAACTCCTCAAAAGGAAGAAGAGCAACAGCCTCATTCTTCGGATATACTGGAAGCTTATCAGGAAATGAAAGCACGGCTGGAAGAAAGTACCTTGCACTATCCATATACCCGAATTACTTCAGAAACAAACGGTTGTCAGTATATTTACGAATCACGTACGCTGCAATTAAAAGCAGAGTTGTTCATCTGGGGAGTAGAAGGGAAAGAAGTGGTGCTAGAAGAAAATCACTTTATCCCATACAACGAGATCGCAAAAATTGAAGGTATGGAAACACCTTTCGCTACAGACGTCATGACATGCGATTTCTCGGAAGAAGGTAATGGAGAAGAAGTTGCAGAAGCATTGCTTATGGCTATTTGCTGCTATCACCCTATTCACATCACATATCGGGACAAAAACGGACGAATCTCAGAACGCAATTTATACTGGATTTGTTTCCAACCGCAAGGCATATCCAGTGTCAGACTGCCTTATGAAAAAATATTCCGTGATATGTTCGATGGTGAAATAGATACTGACCACATCATGGCCATGTGTGCACACACTCCCGTTCCACGGATATTTATTATCAACCAGATATTAAGCATTCAGATTTATGATGCTTTTGTCACGACACGCAAGGGAATTGATACACAAATAGACGGCATGTATTATGCCGTACTGGCTTCGCAGTCGGAAGCTGCTGATATGATTTATAAATGTCTGCCCGAACAGTTTAAGAAGCTGCCTGCCGTTATCAGTTACCGGGCACATTACTGGATGCTGGAAAGTGACTATCAGAAAGCGATGAAATTATATCTTTCGTTTGCTCCAGACACAGAAGTGGAAAAAGGCAAGACTTGGGCTGCTATGAACATCGCAAACTTCGATAAATTTATCGACAACGATGTGGAAGCCGAAAGATTTTTACAACTGAAAGAAGCGCTGAAAGAAGAAGGTTGGCCTATCTAATAGTCCAATTCCTCACAACCGAGCGCTATCTCTCCAAAGGGAATCATGGCGTTAAACAGACATATCCGGGAATACGAAGAAAGGTTTTCTACGGATATGTCTGTTTCTATTATCTGCTTTCTGTCAAGCAAAAACTGACGCTGCGTTCCTTTCAGCAACGGAAAAGAAGGGGTATGCCATTCTGTTCCGTTCCAGAGAGCGACATTGGCAATCGATGTATCGGTAATCCTGCCATTCTTCACAATCAGTATATCATCTTTCTCTCCACGCAAAGCAAAAAGCTTGTCCAGCATGCTACGGTCTGCACTTTTCAGTTCGTATGCGATATCATCACAAGACACCAGTTTCAAGCTAGAAACCTGCCTTATCGTATATGGAATATATACGACCTCCTCTATGTTCTCTCCATATACTACCCGGCAGCGTGTCCGTTCCTGCCAAGGTTCTGGCTTCAGAATATCCTCCAAAGAAAGTGCGGGACAATTGCCCCACACCCTTTTTCGGGTTGTATCCATACGGGCATTATGATAGGACAGATTCCACACCTTTCCACCTTCTACACGAATTGTTTCAATAAATCGGCACATATATTTTCTGTATCATTTCTTCATATTCACTTCGGGCCGTACTGCGGAATGTAATTCCTCCCCCACTTTTATACACGAATCCACCATCTGTGTGTTCCAGAAAACGGATCATGACAGCACTATCCAGATTCTTACCATCAAAATATCCCATGACTCCGGTATAAAAACCTCTGTCGTATGTTTCTGCCTCACGGATTATCTCCACCGTTTTCTTCTTGGGAGCACCGGTAATAGAACCGGCAGGAAGGAGTTCGAAGAACAACGACCCCAACTTTTCGTGATAGTTTTCAGGTAAACGCCCTCTGATTTCAGAACTCATCTGAAGCAACCTTCCACAATGAGTATGCAGTTCGTCCAGATAACGGTAGCGCGTAACCGTCACTTCAGTAGCCACCCGGCTCAAATCGTTTCGTATCAGATCTGTAATCGTAGCATGCTCTGCCGCTTCTTTTTCATCCCTCAGCAATACTTCCTTCGCATCGGGCAACGAAGCGTCAATTGTTCCTTTCATCGGGAACGAATAAATATAGCCCTCTTTTATACGGACAAAAGTTTCAGGTGAAAACACAACAAAGCGATCATCATACCAAAGCTTATATCGTGCCGTAGCGTGAAGAAATACTTGATATAAAGAAAGATTCGTTTCAACCGGAGTGGCACACGTTAAATTTGTCAGAAATGAATTTCCCGCATACAAATTACGATGTACAATATCAAACGAACGCAAGTATTCTTCATACGATTGCGGATAAGCCTTCCAGAAAATATTTTCAGGTTTCAATTCTGATACAGAACATACATTCGCTATCTCAGGAAAAATAAAAGCCAGTTGCCCGGCAGGGATATCATCCAGTTTTGAGACCAGACATTCCGTTTCATCAAAATTAATCAGAAAGAAAAATCGGGTTCTTTCCTTTCCCAACTGGTTCATGCGGGCTATAGCCTCATTGCGGTTACAAAAAGTTAATTTGTTCATCGGGGAGAACGGGTTTTAAAAGACAAAATATAAATAGTAACACCGATAGTCACTACGGCCATTATTCCTTTGAGCCACCAATATGGAAATAAAAAAAGCACACAGTGAATAGCTGTAATCCAAAGTAACGAAACAGAGATAATTTTAGCTCGGAGCGGAATGACTCTGTCCTCACGAAAACTGCGGATATACGGTCCCAAATACTTATGTTCCAGCAGCCAGGTGTATAAACGTGGCGAGCCTCTGAAAAACAATGCGGCAGAAAGCAGCAAGAAAGGCGTAGTAGGCAGTATAGGAAGAAATATTCCTATAACTCCCAGCACTAAAGATATGGAACCAATGGCAACATAAATATATTTCATTGTACAAATATACGGAGAATGCGGCATATTTCACTGAAAAGACGACTAAATACATCTATATTTTCATTTTGCTTCTTTTTATTCTATCTTTGCAGAGAGTAAAAAAAACAAATTAATATGGAAATAACCAGTGCCGAATTTGTAGTCAGTAATTCAAGAGCAGACATGTGCCCTCAGACTAATCTGCCGGAATATGCCTTTATAGGACGCTCTAACGTAGGAAAGTCCAGCCTCATCAACATGCTGACCAAACAGCCAAAATTGGCTATGACATCTGCAACACCCGGAAAGACATTGCTCATCAACCATTTTTTAGTCAATAAGGAATGGTATTTGGTAGACCTCCCAGGATACGGTTACGCACAGCGGGGTAAAAAAATGATGGACAAGATACAAAAGCTTATAGAATATTATGTGCTTGAACGTGAACAGATGACCTGTCTGTTTGTACTGGTAGACAGCCGTCTGGAGCCTCAGAAAATCGATCTGGAATTTATGGAGTGGCTGGGTGAAAACGGTGTTCCTTTTGCTATCATTTTTACTAAATCCGACAAACAAAGCAGTGGCAAAACCAAATTCAATGTCAACCGATATATGGAGGTTTTGAAAGAACAATGGGAAGAACTCCCACCGTATTTCATATCTTCATCGGAAAAGAAAACCGGACGAAAAGAAATTCTGGATTATATAGAGTCTATCAATAATTCACTGTAAAAATAAGTTCCGAAAAACATACCTTCAGATAATACTAAAATTGTCTGCATGTTTACAAAAAAAATTCACGATGTTTTTTTAAAATTTGTACGAATTTTAGAAAAACATCGAGAATTTTTTTTCTACTTTTCACCTTTTATTTGGCGAAGCATAAAGATAAAATTATCTCACTGATTTACAGGCATATATAGAAAGCTACCCCTCTATTTCACTCAATTCAAGCCAACGCATTGTTTTCTCGTCAAGTTCATCATTCAGCATCGGAAGACGTTTTGACTTTTCTGTCAGTTCCTCCACACTAAGTGAACCGCTGCATAAAGCCTCCTCCAGTTGTTTCTTTTCTGCTTCCAAATCGGCAATTTCTTTCTCCAGCTGTTCAAACTCTTTTCTTTCCTTAAAAGTCATTCTACGCTTGTCGTTCAAACGCACACGCTGCGTCTTTTCTTCTTTCGGTTTTACAGCTTCGTTTTCGTGCTCAGCCTTAGCCAGCTTCCAGTCGCGATAGTCTGAGTAGTTTCCTGGGAAATCACGTATATCTCCCTGTCCCTTAAAGACTAACAGATGGTCTACAACCTTATCCATAAAATAGCGGTCGTGACTGACTACAATTACGCAGCCCTTAAAGCTTTGTAAATATTCCTCCAGCACCTGAAGCGTTACTATATCCAAGTCATTGGTAGGCTCGTCCAGCACCAGGAAATTAGGATTTTTCATCAGCACAGTACACAGATACAAACGGCGGCGTTCTCCTCCACTCAGTTTATAAACATAACTATGCTGCGTTTCGGGAGTAAACAGGAAATGCTGCAAGAACTGAGATGCCGTCAAACGCTTTCCGTTGCCTAGTTCGATAACCTCAGCAATATCTGTTATCACATCTATTACCTTCATCTGTTCATCAAACTGCAATCCCTCCTGCGAATAATAACCAAAGCGGACGGTTTCACCAATATCGAGCATACCACTGTCCGGCTTTTCCAGTCCCATCAGAATTTTTATAAAAGTAGATTTTCCTGTTCCGTTATTACCCACAATACCCATCTTCTCATAACGGGCAAAGATATACGAGAAATCGTCCAGAATCTTGATATCGCCAAAGCTCTTGCACAAATGGTCCGCTTCAAAAATCTTCGAACCAATGTACGAAGCTTTCACATCAAGCTTTACATTCGCATCATAGGAACGCTGTTTGGCTACCTTCTCCAGCTCATAAAAAGCTTCCTCACGATAGCGGGCCTTATGGCCACGTGCCTGAGGCATCCGGCGCATCCACTCCAGCTCGGTACGATACAGATTATTGGCACGTGCAATTTCGGCATTAGTCGCATCAATACGTTCCTGACGTTTTTCCAGATAATAACTGTAATTTCCCTTATATGAATAAATCTGCTTATTGTCTATTTCAATGATTTCCGAACAGACACGGTCGAGGAAATAACGGTCGTGTGTTACCATCAGCAAACTCAGGTTGGCACGATTCAGGTATTCCTCCAGCCACTCAGTCATATCCAGATCAAGATGGTTGGTCGGCTCGTCCAATATCAGCAAATCGGGTTCATTTATCAGCACATTTGCCAAAGCTACACGTTTCAGCTGCCCTCCGGAAAGATGTTTGATTTTCTGATCGAAATGACGGATTTTCAGCTGTGAGAGAATCTGCTTGGCACGGCGCTCATAATCCCACGCCTTTTCATGTTCCATGCGGACCAGCAAATCTTCCAGTCCCGGATTGCCGGGAGTTTCCATGCACTTTTCGTATTCTTTTATCAGCTCTACCGTACTATTGCCATGATGAAAACAAGCCTCCAGAACAGTAAGTTCTTCGGGATAAGAAGGGCTCTGCTCCAGATATCCTACACGAAGATCACGACGAAACGTAATATTCCCTTCATCGTACCCTTCCTTGCCTGCCAGAATATTCAACAATGTTGTTTTTCCACTTCCATTCTTAGCAATAAGTCCGATACGCTGTCCCTGTGCAATACCAAATGATATTTCATGAAACAACACCAAATCTCCAAACGACTTTGTCAGATTTTCGACTTGTAAATATGGAATCATTCTTTTTCTTCTAAAATATTAATTGTATAATTTAATTATCAAAGTACAGCTTCCACTTCAGAGCGAATCCGTTCATACTCAGCTTTCAGGTTGCACGGCTGACCATTTTTCACCTTACTCCAAATCAGTCGGGAAGGATACACCATCACATCAGTCTGGGCAAAACGCAAAGCCGGATACTCTTCTTTGCCGTCTATTACAGTTACCCAGTCCATTCCGTCCATTTCAGTCACAAGAATAGCACCGAAAGCAAAACCGAAATTCTCCCACGCCGAGCGCTGATTTGCATTAAAGCGTCCGCTATCTATCACTTTCTGTATGCTTTCTATATCAGCCTCACTGGAAGTAAAATCTTTAGTCAGCTGTTTTTTTATGGTAGATACAGCCCAGTCGTATGCTTCATTAATCGCATTAATCTCGAGTACACGTACCGGAATAATTTCTTTCCATGGTTTATCCTTTGCACCACGTACATTCAGCGAAGCTATTATCTGCTCTGCGACTTTGATATTTTCTCCTTTAGACACAGTAAACGAACATTCAATCGAAATATTTTCTTTACCCGTCACCCAAATGTGGGAAGTATACCACACACCGTTCTCCTGAAAACTTTCCGTCAGATATGCACAACTCCATTTGCCTACCTTGACCAATTTCACTCCACGGCTTTGCTGCATTTCATAATCAATACACTCTTGTGCATATGTATGACTTTCTCCCTGATAAGCTGATATACGGAAATTTCCCATCCATTTATCAGGATTATAAAACAAGAAGCTATCTTCTGTGTCTTCAAACTCACGCCAATCGGACGGATACTCCAATGAGAACCATGAACCGGGGGATATATATTTCATCATAACTGTTTGCTATTTTTACTGTACTACGTATAATTTTCGCTGTGAGGTTTTATCTCGGAATTACTTTACCGGCAGAATTTCAATCCAATAATCATCCGGATCATTGATAAAGTAAAGTCCCATTTTTTCATTTTCGAAACATACACAACCCATCTCTTTATGGAATTTGCGTACTTCATCGTAATCACATTCTACACGCAGGCAAAGATGGCTTTCATTTTCTCCTAACTCATAAGCTTCTGTATGGTCGCGCAACCAAGTAAGTTCGAGCAAGAAGTTCGAATGGTCATCAGCCATATACACTAAAATGAATGAACCGTCACTTGCTTCCTTACGATGTGATTCGTGTAATCCCAATGCTGTTTCATAAAACTTGATACTCTTTTCCAGATCAGTTACATTGATATTAAAATGGTCAAATCTTCCTTTTACTTGCATATTATATATATTTTTTATTAAACTATAAATCTATTTCTTGCCCTCTTGAACGAAGCATAGGCATAGAAGCACCGTTTTTCTGAGCTATCGGCAGGAAAGCTGCTGCCTTATCGTATGCTTCATCAAAATGCATCGGTACAAAGATAGACGTTTTTATCTGTTCTACAAACTGACGCGCACCACGCATATATTCTGTACCCAAACGAGGATCAACAGGAAACATCACGACATCCATATTGCGAGTATAACTACAGATACAATCCAGTTCAAAAAGATAATCCCGCTCATATCCTTTCCATTCAGCTTCGCTGCTTTCATCCATCCAGTGCCAATTATTCAAGTCACCGGCATGAAATATTTTTTTGCCTTCCGCCTCAACAAGAAAAGATATACCCACATCTGTAGACCCGAAAGCATGCACCCGCAATACATCATCTGCATAGCAATCTCCCTTCTTCAACCATACAGTATCCGTTGAAAGAAGTTTCTCCTCATGCAAAATATCCTGCGAGAATATATACACTATATCAGGATGTTTTTCACGAAAGGTTAGTACCTCTTTATTAAAATGATCCGCATGACTGTGACTGGAAAGTACATATAATCTGCCGGGACGCTGCAACAATTCATTATGTACGATGCCACTTGACGGAGAGGCAGAATCTTCAAAGTAATCGAAAATAATGGTATATCCTTCACCTAATAAGGCAAATCCACTATGATATAAGTATATAAGCTTCATAAATATAAAGATTTACTTTCCGATAGGCTGTATATATGCACGGGTAGCCTTATCTATCTCCAAAAACATATAATTTACCTTTCCCGAATGTATCAGTTCTTCATTTTCTTTATAGATACGGGTAGCATATTCCTTCGACTTGTCAAACATAAACCGGGAAATACTTTCCTGCGATTTTCCGGCTACAGTGGAATCCAGTTTTTCCTCCGGAAAGAAATCATCCAGGTTTACATCACCTATCATCGAAGTTTCCAGAAAATGAATATTTTTATGCATGCGATCAGTATAATATCCTACAAACATATGTCCGGGAACACGCACTAGTATCGGATTTATATTGATTGCTTTCAGTAAAGATGCAAAAAGCACACTGCCATCTACACAATTAATTTGCGCCGACTGCAAAGCATCATCAAAAGTGCGGACACGTTGAGTAAAAACAACATTCGAAGACAAACTGCTGTTACTGATGGAGCTATATTTGAAGTTTCTTTTCTGCAAAACATACCACAATGCATATACCTGCTTGTCGACAACCTCTTTGCTCTTGCCTTGATATCCCCAAAAACGATTGACGATACGAGCGTTCAACGCTTCACGTAAAATCTGGTCTATTTTAGGATTATCTTCATTCACATAAGCGGCAAAAAAATCTCCTGTATCGTGAAATTTCATGCGGCTGTCTATATATCCCAACAGGCATTCATTTATGCTCCGCACTGAAAATGTGTGCACCTTGCTACCCAATTCGCGTTTATTCAGTTTTAAATGCACAGAAACACTGACTGGAACAGCCTGTTCGTTTTCACGCAAAGCATTATAATTCCATACAATATCCGGGAAAACCAAATATTCCTTTCCCGATTCGGGTAAAATAAACTCAGATACGGAACGTGAAAAGAAAGGTGTTTCGTCAACCTCTATTCTTAGCTTGCTATTGGTATAAGCACTTTTCACACGAACAGCGATGCACGATTTGGGATTACCCAAATAATTGGTATCAGCCGGAAGGATGAGATTCGCATCGGTTGTTGCCGTTGACAAAATCGTTACAGGAAATATATTCCCTCCCAATTCGTCGGAAATCTCAAAACCAGAACGAAATGGTTCATACCGATAAATATATATTCCCGTAACCAATAATATCACTACCGCCAACAGACAGGTAGAAAATTTCCACTTGTTGCCAATACCAATATGAGAAAAGAATTTTACTCCAATCATATTACTATATTTAAAATAATGTCATCCAGGAGAAGCATCAGCAACATCCTGAATGACAATACATCCAATGTAAATACTCAGATTATCTGACAGCAATACATTCAATTTCCACTAAAGCTCCCTTCGGCAAAGCCTTTACAGCAACAGCAGAACGAGCAGGGAAATCACCGTCAAAATATTTAGCATATACTCCATTCATTTCTGCAAACAATGACATATCTGCCAAAAAAACAGTAGTCTTTACAATATTTGCAGTAGTCAAACCAGCTTCTGCTAAAATATTCTTAATATTCTCGAATGACTGAGCAGTCTGTTCTGCTACCCCACCAGGAGCAAATTCACCAATCGCAGGATCAACAGGAAGCTGACCTGACAAGAATACCATACCGTTTGCCTCAATAGCCTGGCTATACGGACCGATAGCAGCAGGAGCTTTTTCTGTAAAAATTACTTTCTTCATGTTGTTTTGTTTAGTTTTTAGTATAATAACTCAATGAATCAAATTCAACGCTAAAATAACACTTTTCTTACAAACTGAAGAAAAAAATAAAAAAAAAGGCAAGTCTATTGGATAATATCAGAAAAAGACGTAATTTTGTCAATGTAAAAACTTCTTTTTACTTACATCAAACTAAAAACAATCATTATAATCTGTAATTACTGATAGACGCATAGATAACGGCATATCCCGATTATTTGCCTGTTTGCAATCCTGTGTGCTGCGCTTTCAGATACTTACAAAATTCATTACAACATATTTATGTATAACATCATTCAACTAAATGACAAAGATTTGTCTGAATTGCAGCAGATTGCCAAAGAGTTGGGACTGAAAAAAAACAGTACGCTACGCAAGGAGGAACTGGTATACCGCATTCTGGACGAACAAGCTATCGTCGGTGCAACCAAAAAGGCGGCAGCTGCCAAAGCAAACGAAGAACACAAAGAAGGACAGCCGCGCAAACGCTCACGCATCAGCGTAAAAAAAGAAGGCGACAAAGTGTACACAGCAACTAAAGACAAAGCACAAAAACTAGAAGCAAACACTCCTCCTTTGCCTGCACCTGCTCCAATATTCAAAGACGAAATATCTCAACCCGCAGAAGTTCAAACAGAAACAACAAATGCTGATACTGTTGCAGAAAAGCCTAAAGCAAAACGTGGCCGTAAGCCCGGCAGCAAAAACAAGACGACATTAGAAAAAGAACAACTATCAGCTCCTAAAGAAACAGAAAAACAGACTCCGGCAGTTCCAGCTCCCGTTCCTGTACCTATGGAAAACGATGATATGGAACTTCCAGCATTAAATCTCACAGGTGGTGATGATTTTATTCCAATCGAAGATCTTCCTTCAGAAAAAATAGAACTTCCTACTGAATTGCTGGGTAAATTTGAAGCTACAAAAATGGATACAGCTGCACCTGTACCTGCCGAAAAACCTGAAAAGGAAAACAAGCCTAACAATAATAAGTATCAAGCCCGTCAGCAGCGTTACAACAACAATAACAACCGCAACAACAATAACAATCAGGCAGGACGTCAACAGCAACAACATCAAAATACCAATCATCCAGCTCCTCAGAATACAACCGCTAATCTTCCTGCTCCACAGCCAGTCGTAGCAGAACAGGTTGTCCAACAGCCAAAACCGGTTGAGAAGCCTTACGAATTTGATGATATTTTATCGGGAACCGGAGTGCTGGAAATCATGCCTGATGGATATGGCTTCCTCCGTTCTTCAGACTATAATTATCTTTCTTCTCCTGATGACGTTTATGTATCTCAGTCGCAAATCAAATTATTCGGACTGAAGACTGGTGACGTAGTAGAAGGTACGATCCGTCCACCCAAAGAAGGAGAAAAATATTTTCCTCTGGTCAAAGTTTCAAAAATAAACGGACTGGACCCCGGATTGGTACGTGATCGTGTTCCATTCGACCATCTGACTCCACTCTTCCCTGACGAGAAATTCAAACTTTGCAAAGGATATGATGACAATTTATCAGCCCGTGTAGTTGATCTTTTTGCTCCAATCGGAAAAGGACAGCGTGCACTTATCGTTGCACAACCTAAAACGGGTAAAACTATATTGATGAAAGATATAGCTAATGCAATAGCTGCCAATCATCCGGAAGTATACATGATTATGCTGCTCATCGATGAACGTCCTGAAGAAGTTACAGATATGGCTCGTAGCGTAAATGCAGAAGTTATAGCCTCAACATTCGACGAACCTGCAGAACGTCACGTAAAGATTGCTGGTATCGTACTGGAAAAAGCAAAACGCATGGTAGAATGCGGACATGACGTAGTTATTTTCCTGGACTCTATTACTCGTCTGGCTCGTGCCTACAATACAGTATCTCCTGCATCTGGTAAAGTTTTGTCGGGTGGTGTTGATGCAAATGCCCTTCATAAACCGAAACGTTTCTTCGGTGCTGCGCGCAATATCGAAGGTGGCGGTTCACTGACCATCATTGCTACTGCTCTGATTGATACCGGATCGAAGATGGATGAAGTAATTTTTGAAGAATTCAAGGGAACAGGTAATATGGAACTTCAGCTCGATCGCAATTTGAGCAACAAGCGTATTTTCCCAGCAGTCAACATCACAGCATCAAGTACACGCCGTGACGATTTATTGCTTGACAAGACAACATTAGACCGCATGTGGATTTTACGTAAATATCTTGCCGATATGAATCCAATAGAAGCTATGGATTTTGTAAAGGAACGTCTGGAAAGAGCCAAAGACAATGAAGAGTTTCTTATGAGCATGAATTCTTAACAAAACTGTTATATAGAAACGTTCAGGGCTGTATCGAATGATACAGCCCTTTTTCATCACTAAAACCAGAAAAACGACATACTTTATCTAACAGTAAATATAGAGATTCCATAAGATTTTTATATATTTGTAGTAACAGCATCCACGCAATTGTTCATATAAAATCTTAAAAACTCTTCATGTTATGAAAAGGTTGTTTTTATTCATAGCTTTATTTGCCACGGTGTGGGAAATGAAAGCACAAAGTATCGGTGACCCGTTTAGATGGGAAACTACATTGGGATTGAATGTTTCTGATCTTGGAGGTTTAGGTTCTCGTACAGGATTTCATATCGGAGCAAGATTTGAGATTCCCATTTTCGCAATGAATGAAAAGACATATATAAATGCAGGAACAATTTTGTCTTTAAAAGGCTGTTCTCAAGATCATAGAATTTTGGGAAGTGTAAAAACTAATCCTTATTATTTGGATATCCCTATTCATTTCGGCTATAGACATTCCATCACGAGAAAAGTTTCAGTATTCGCCGAAGCCGGTCCATACTTCAGTATTGGACTATTCGGCAAACACAAGATAGAACAAATATCAGCTACAGCAGATGGAGGTAGTGACCCCAATATCGTAAAAGAAGACTATACTGAGAATGTTTTCGGCAGTAATGGACTAAAACGCTTCGACTTTGGATTAGGATTCAGAATAGGAGCAGAACTACAAAAAAGATATTCTGTATCTTTAGGATATGACTGGGGATTAATAGACGAATATACCTCCGATACAGATAAAAATAATACAAGCATATATGAAACTCCTACTTTAAGAAATAGAAATCTAACAATTTCTTTAAGCTATAAATTCTAATAAAATATCAGCCCCGCAACTCTAGAATCGTCAGGAAGACATTAAAAATGCCCCCAAAAGTTAAACTTTTGGGGGCATTTTCTTTAGAAATTAATCGTCTATATCTACAACTTGATATTTGCTGTCAAAGGTTATTTCCCAGCGAGTAGAAAGCTTCACTTCATATCCTTTATCTTTTCGCTCTATCTGTATTATTTTTCCATCCGGATAATTATTTTTCAAGAAAGTCCAGATAGGTTCTGGAACAATGGCAGAAGGAACTTCTGATTTCGTACATTTAACTTCGGTCCAATCACCTGACTTGTTAAACTCTAATTTTTCTCCATTAGTAAAAATTACGTCATAACTTTTATTTAAAAGACCTGACTCCATCTTAGCCAAAGCGATTTTATGGTTCTTAAAATAAGTGGTTATTAAAGTCTGTGCTTTCGTCGGTAATTGTCCTACATGAATTGGCTTATCGTTGTCTGCCCACAACATTGTCTGTATAGAAAAAAGACATACAAGTAAAAAAACTAACTTTTTCATATCGATCTGCTTTTTAGTGTTATTTTATCAAATTCTCATTATCGTATTGCAAAGATGCAAAAGGAATCTGAAAAGAAATTGAAATCCAAAAGGATATTTCTCTTTTTATTCTGAATTCTGCTTACTTATCGTAAAGATATGTCTGTTTTCCACATAAGTATAATCAATCGTCAAATGATTCGCTTTACAAATAGAATCCACTAAAGCCAGTCCAAGCCCTGTTGATCCTTCTTTTTTCTGACCTTGATAAAAGCGCTCAAAAATACGCTCCCTATCCAATGGCTTTTCTCCAGTATTGCTTATTTCAAAAGTATTTGCAGTGATCTTTATATAAATAAATCCACCATCTATATTATGTACAAAAGAATTTTTCAGCAGATTTGTCACTAATACAGAAACCAATGAATCATTCATTTCAACACAAAATGAAGAGTCTGTTGTTACTGTAACCGTAATGTTACGATAAGCATATACCTCCTTATAGTCGTCCAAATAATGAGCAAGAATATCATTCAGACAGACAGAACGTGTATCTGCAAACTGCCCGTTCTCTATTTTACACAGCAGTAATAAAGAACGATTCATACGAGTCAGATTTTCCAGTGTCTGATGAGTCTTTATCAATTCATTCAGTTGATGTTCAGTCAAAGTTTCATCTTCCATCAGCATTTCCAATCGATTACGACAAATGGCAAGAGGAGTCTGCATCTCGTGGGAAGCGTTACCTATAAATGTTTTTTGCTGCTCAAAAAGTTTCTCACCTCGCTCGGCAAATGCCATGGTTGCCGCATTCAGCTTACGAAACTCCGTAATTTTAGTAGTATTCTCCAATGGCTCATTTTTCTTTCCCAGCTGACTACTATCCAGCCATTTGAGCAATACGTACAATGGCTTCATATTTTTACGGAATACCCATATATTAATTGATAGAATAATCAGCAACAACAAAACATATAAAAAGATAATCCAGCCTAAGATAGCTCTGAGCAAATCAAGCTTTTCAATAGTTGGCGTATAAACGACCAACTCCATATAGCGTTCATCTTCTGTTCGGAAAATTGTTATCAAAACGCGAGCCGGCTCTGTTTCACTCTTTTCTGTGATAAATACCATTTCATCACGATACGTAATCTGAGGATGAGAAGCTGCATATGATTCGCTCACTTCATATAAATAATATTGATTATTCGAACCGTTACTGGCTGTTGGCATATCCTCTCCAGACAGAGCACGAATTATAAGTCCTTCCGAGTAATCTTCAAGCGTATCATCCACCTCATCGTTCACTTCCTCTACGACTGCCATATAAAAAAATCCAGCCCATACCGTCAGAACAACGATCAATGCTAAAGAGATACGCCACAGAACTAAATGAAAGAGTTTCATTCTACAACTAATTTATATCCAAAACCATAAACTGATTTCAACTCGGGAGTAGCTCCTGCATCTTTCAAACGTTTACGAAGATTTTTTATCTGAGCATATATAAAATCAAAATTATCAACCTGATCGATATGATCTCCCCACACAGATTCGGCCAGCGTATTTTTATTTACCAACCTGCCAGGACGCGACATAAAATAATTCAATATATCATACTCTTTCCGGTTTAGTTCAATTTCTTTTCCTTGAACCATAACACGAAAATCATCAGGGAAAAGTTCTACATTTCCTACTTGTAATTTGCGTTCCCCTTCACGTAACTTACGACGGAACAAGCTCTTAATACGTGCATGAAGTTCTGCCAGATGGAATGGTTTGGGCAAATAATCATCTGCACCTAAATCCAGACCATTTACCTTATCCTCTAAAGAGTCTTTAGCTGAAAGAATGATAACGTTTGTATGTTTTCCTAGTGCATGAAGTTCTGCCAACAAATCAAGTCCGTTTCCATCCGGAAGCATTATATCAAGCAAAATACAATCGTAGTCATAATCCTCAATTTTCTGTAATGCAGTACGGTAATCAGGAGCTTGGGATACCACATATCTTTCTTTCTCAAGAAAATGAGTTGTTATTTCTCTTAAATCGTTATCGTCTTCTACTATTAATATTTTCATAAATAATTAGTTTTTACGGCAAAAATAAGACTTTAAGAGATATATGCAAGTAAATCATTTATCTAAATCTGAAAATATCGACAAATAAAAAAGCATGTCTTCATCCCATAAAAAAACAGAATAAAAACATGCTTCCTCTATAAGAGATATAATTTACTCTACTTCCAATCTAGCTATAGAATGCAATTCTTTTGCATCGTCAGGAGTCGGCTCATTCATATTTTCAAAACTCAGAATTCTTTCTCCGTAATATGCCTCATTAATCTTCAATTTAATGCCTTTTGCCTCTTCAAGCGGAAGAGTATTCAAGTTATAGCATACAACTCCAACACTAGGATTGAAAACATCTAATGTATCACCATAGGTATTATAGCGATATTCTAAATGTATGTATCCGTCATCTGCAATATCCGGCTCTCCTGCTTTCTTTACCAAACTAACTCGATGTTTATGAGTAGTAGGCAGCTTTTGGTTAAAAATAACATTCAGATAACCTCCGGCAATCCACATATTTTCTAAATAAGCCGGATGATCTGCAAATTCTTCTTCATTCTCATCTGTCAATTCCTCAACAGATTTTGTTAGAAACGGATATATCCGTTCAGGTTTTATACCTACATCATAACCATAATAGTTATCGAACAACGGATTAAAAACAAGAAAAGCACGCTGTCCTTCTACAAGAGAATAGTTCCAGACAGCATTAGCAGCAGGATACATTGTTCCCCAAGTGTCACCTGTGAAACTGTATACTCCTTCTCCTTCAACCCGTATAGTTACCCAGTCATTAGCTATATCACCAATGGAATATCCTTCATCGTCATCACAGGATTGTAGCAATCCGGCAAAAACAAAGAATGCAGCTATCCAATATTTTTTCAATTTCTTCATAGATAAATCTTTTTGTTTCTATTATTAGAAATTAAAAAACACCAGAATACTGCATGTATTAATAAAAATTAAGAGGCTGTGAAAAATTTCACAGCCTCTTATATTAAGAAATAAAATAAGTCATTTTATTCATTGAACCAACGAACATAGCAGAAGTCCTGACGATATGGCAATTCTGGATGTTTAGGGAACATACGGTAAGCAACTTTAAAGCTTCCTGCATTAGACAAGCTATGAGTTACCTGGAACGTATACAAATCACCTTCACGCTTAACCATTTCCATAGGAGCAACGCAATAAATGTATTCTTTTCCTTCTACATTTGTATAAGTTACTACCATTTCAATACCGATAGCATCGTTCAGTCCCTTTTCGTCAACTACGCATGTAATAGTGTAGTCTTTACCGCTTTCTACATTACCTTGACGAAGTTCTGCACACTTATCCATTGATACGATCTGGATAGAATCCCATTTTTCAGCTACTTCTTCTTTCCATTTAGCTATTTCCTTAACCTTAGCATAGTTATTTTCAGCTAAAGCATGGAAACGCTTAGCTTCTTTACCATAGAACTTGCTGAAATAGTCATCCAACTGACGCTTCATTGTATAGTGAGGAGCAATCTGTGCGATAGAGTTCTTGATAGTCTTAACCCAACCTTCAGAATATCCCTTCTTGTTACGAGCATAATACAATGGCAGGATTTCTGTTTCAAGGATACTATAGATAGTTGCAGCATCCAACTTATCTTGATATTCCTGATTCTGATAAGTACGTTTTTCAGTCAAAGCCCAACCAGCACCTTCACGATAGCCTTCAAGCCACCATCCATCAAGAACAGAGAAGTTTACTACACCATTCATCAAAGCCTTTTCACCAGAAGTACCAGATGCTTCCAATGGACGAGTCGGAGTATTCATCCAAATATCAACACCAGAAACAAGGCGACGTGCCAGCTTCATATCATAATTTTCGAGGAAGATAATCTTACCCAAGAATTCAGGACGCTGAGAAATTTCTACAATTTTCTTGATCAATCCTTGTCCTGCGCCATCGTGCGGGTGAGCTTTTCCTGCAAACAGGAACTGTACTGGATAGTCAGGATTATTGACAATCTTAGACAAACGATCCAAATCAGTAAACAGCAAATGTGCACGTTTATAAGTTGCGAAACGACGAGCAAAACCGATCAACAATGCATTCGGATTAATCTTATCCATCAATGATACAACACGAGAAGGATCACCCTGGTTCTTCAACCATGTATCACGGAACTGATTACGAATATAATTGATCAGTTTATTCTTCAGTGCTAAACGAGTTTTCCAAACCTCTTCATCAGGTACACTGTAGATTTTCTCCCAGATTTGCGGATTTGACTGATCCTTCAAGAAGTTTTTGTCAAAATATTTAGCATACAACTGTTTCCATTCAGAAGCACACCAAGTTGGGAAGTGAACACCATTAGTTACATAACCAACATGATTTTCTTCTGGGAAATAGCCTTTCCAAATACCAGAGAACATTTCCTGAGAAACTTTTCCGTGCAACCAGCTTACACCGTTTACTTCCTGGCAAGTATTACATGCAAATGTAGACATGCAGAAGCGTTCATTGTGATCACCCGGATTAATACGTCCCAAGTCCATCAAGTCATCCCAAGAGATACCCATACGTTGAGGGTAACCTCCCATATATTTACCAAACAGACCTTCATCGAAATAGTCGTGACCTGCAGGAACCGGAGTATGAACTGTATACAAAGAAGATGCACGAACAACTTCCAGTGCTTCATTGAATGACATTCCGCCTTCTACATAATCACACAAACGCTGAACATTACACAAAGCAGCATGTCCTTCATTGCAATGATATACATCCTTTTTGATACCCAGTTTCTTCAACAGCAAAACACCACCGATACCTAACAAGATTTCTTGCTTCAAACGGTTTTCCCAGTCACCACCATAAAGCTGATAAGTAATAGGACGGTCAAATTCACTATTCATTTCATTATCTGTATCCAGCAAATACAAAGGAACACGACCGACATTTACTCTCCATACATAAGCGTGTACATAATAGTTCAGGTATGGAACATCAAGTACCATAGGATGACCATCTTCATCTGTTACACGTTCCAATGGCAAACTACCAAAGTTTTGTGCTTCATAATTAGCAATCTGCTGACCATCCATAGACAAGCTCTGGCTAAAATAGCCATAACGATACAAGAATCCGATACCGCACATGTCTACGTTACTATCTGATGCTTCTTTCAGATAATCACCAGCCAAGATACCCAAACCTCCAGAATAGATCTTCAATACGTGAGTCAGACCATATTCCATACAGAAATAAGCTACAGAAGGACGAGAAGAATCTGGCTTCTCGTTCATGTATGCTTCAAACTTATTATAAATATCATTAATTTTCTTCAGGACATTGCTATCCGCAGACAAAGCCTCCAATTTTTCGTAGCTTAAACGTTCCAGTAAAGCGACCGGGTTCTGTCCAACAACCTGCCATAATTCAGGATCCAGTTCTCTGAACATTTCAGTTGCCTCATCATTCCATGCCCACCAAATATTACGAGCCATTTTTCCCAGCATTTTCAATGGCTCGGGAATACGAGATTTTACATTTACTTCTCTCCACACCGGAGCGTTAGCATAATTCGTTTTGACTTTCATATTGTTTAAAATTAGTATAAGAATTCAAGTTAATTTAAAGAAAGACGCTTGGTGGCATTACGCAAAGCAATGTCGTAAGCTTCATAATAGTACTGTATAAAATGTTTCCACAGTGCCTTTTCAGCAATATTTGCCGCATTCTTCCGTATTTTATTGATTTCTGTACTTGTCAATGATGAGAATTCAGAAATTGTATCTTTTATAGTATCTGCAACTTCCGAATAATTATAATCTGTACGATGGATAACCTTTACTCCATCCTGTAAAGTGGCATTCTTACCTGTTAAAGAGTTAACCCACAATCCAAACCCAGCCAAATCTGTCGTAATCGTAGGTACTTTAAATGCAATACTCTCCAATGGAGTGTATCCCCATGGTTCGTAGTATGATGGATATACACTTAAATCAGTTCCTATCAGCAAATCATAATAAAGTTCATTTAATATGCCATCTTTTCCATCCAAATAGCAAGGCACAAATACAACCTTCACCTTTGTATCAACAGAATTTGACATATTAAGATACTTCAACATATCCAGAACTTGATCATGACTCATATTATGTAACCAATGAGTAATGAAAGGACATTCTAATGGAGTATCATAATCTTTACCGCTATCCAAACGTTCACGTAAATCCTCACGGGCCTCACCTACCCATCCAGGGACATTGATGAAAGCCAGTACGTCTTTTTTCAGATTCTTATCACGAGTTAATCTGTTAAGAGCCTCCAGATAAACGTTTATTCCTTTATTCTTAAACTCATATCGTCCACTTGTTCCGATAATCATCGTATCATCATCAAGTTGAGTGCCCATTAATTTATTTGCCATATTCAATAATACAGCACGTGCATGTTTACGTTTCCGAGTAAATGCAGCACCTTTAGGAACAAAATCATCTTCAAAGCCATTCATCAGAACTACATCCGCAGATTTATTCAATAATTCACAACATTCATGGTTTGTGATTTCACTTACTGTTGTAAAACAGTCCACATGATGTGCAGTCTGCTTTTCAATAGAATGTTTTGACTCCATATTAAGTTCCTGAGCCATCTGATCGCCATTATAAGCAAATAAATAATCGTAAAGAGGTTTATTATTTCCGGCAATCGAACGTCCGATAGAAGTTGCATGAGTAGTAAAAATTGTTGCTATTTCAGGGACGGCTTTCTGTATATACAAAGCTCCCAATCCAGTCATCCACTCATGTGCTTGATAAACGACCTTATCACTAGCAGTCAAATTATAACGATAATAGCTTTCTACTACTTTCCCTGCAGCGTAAGAAAACATGGAAGCTTCATCATAGTCTCCATAAGCGTGAAGCGAATCTACTTGAAAATCAATCCATGCCTGAGTATAAATATCATTCTTTTGAGTATAAAACGGAGTAAAATCGACTAAAATAGCAATAGGATTTCCCGGTATATTCCAACGTCCTATACGTATTTTTAAGTCATCTTTTTCTAAAGCATGCTTACGCCATGCTTGTAACATTTTTTCATCTTCGGTAAACAAAGGATTCTCTTTCCCTAGCCAAACATCCGGACCAATAAAGAAAATCCGGTCGGGAAATGCACCCTGAAGGGTTTTTGCCCTCGTAGAAAGTACGGTATAAATACCTCCTACTTTATTGCACACCTCCCAACTCGATTCGAAAATGTAATCAGGTGTTAATAGCTGTTTCATCATCATCTTTAATATTTTCTAAATCAGGCACGAAGTTACAAAAAACATTTAATTGGGCGAAGAAATAAAAGTTTTTTATTCCTTTTTCATATCCTATAGACAAAAAAATACCTTGGTATTATTCAGTAACACCAAGGTATCTTATGAAAATATCAGGAATTTCTCTTAAAATAATCTGATATTAAGCCGTTTTCATTCGCACAATTATGCAGCAAGTGCAGATCCCATCAAGAATGTTGCAGCAAGAGCAACGATTGCATACAATTCAGGGAATACAGCTAAAATCAAAGTATTACCAAATACATTATGTCCTTGTCCGATAGCTGCAATACCGTTTGCACAAACTTGTCCCTGACGAATAGCAGAGAATAATGCAACCAGTCCCAAACCAATTCCTGAACCTAACACAGCACAAGCTTGAATTGCTGAAATTTCAGGAGTCAGTACATTAAAAATACTCTGGAACATAAAGTAACCTGCAAAACCGTACAACCCCTGAGTACCAGGAAGCGCTGTAAGAACCAAGAAGTTACCGAAAGCACCATCGTTTTTCTTCAAAGCACCAATTGATGCATTACCTGCGATTGTTACACCATAAGCACTACCAATTCCAGATAAACCAACCATAATTGCGATGCCAATGTAGGCAATCAAAAGATTCATTTCCATAATTTTATAAGATTTAATTTTTAGTTTTTACTTTAATTTTATTAGTTTTTAAAAGGTTTATATTCCTTTCCTCCGCCTTCATATCCCGAATTCTTAAAGAACTCTACGAAGGTCAAACGCATAGGATGCACCATAGCTCCCAGCACGTTCATAAACATATTGATAGCATGTCCGATTACAAAAATCAAAACCATAACTATCGGGCCGGCAATCACATTATCAGGACTCATACCTACAGCCAGACTATTAAACACACTAGCCAATATACCTCCTGATAATCCTAACGCAAACAAACGTACATACGAAAGGATATCTCCCAGTAATCCTGTAGCCATATTATAACTATCCCAAAGTCCTAATCCTATATTTACAAAGATATTTTTATCAGGACTATTGTATAAATAAGCCATCAACAAACCAGCTACAAGAAATACCAGATGAACGGTTCCACCCATTGGCATTACACCCGGAGCGGCGAATGCTATAGCTGAACTGACTAAAACAAGTATCCATCCGATTGTTGCTACTGCATATTTGAAGCCAAATTGAATGGTCTGGTTTACAGCTTTGAGAATCATACCAAAGATAATCTGTACTCCACCTAAAATCAGAGACAGGTTGAACATCTGCTGATTATCTAAAGATATAGCCTCTTTCAAGCTTTGGAAGAAAGGAACTTGAATGTCATACAAATTAAAGCCAAAACAAGTACCAGTCAACAAACCACACACCATCGTAGAAGCTCCCAATAACTGTACCAACGTAAGAATAGACTTCATCGATGCAGCTATGTTTTTCGCTACCAGACGATATACCGTAACAGCAAGAAGCATAAACAATCCATATCCGGAGTCACCCAAACATAGTCCGAAAAATAACATAAAGAATGGAGCAAAGAACGGAGTCAAGTCCAATTCATTATATTTCGGCAACATATACAGGCGCATAATCGGCTCAAACAATCGGAAGAAACCTTTATTGTTCAACAATATAGGTACATCGTCTTCCGGAGACGGATCGGATATTTCATAATAAACCTCCTCTGTTTCCAGAAAATGTTTAATCTCATCTATACGTTCTACCGGTGTCCAGCCTTGCAGCAACATCAATTTATTATCTGCCAACGAATTTGTATTCAGCACTACCTTAGAAAATTCTATTTGAGAATGAACTTTTGCTTGAGCAGCCTGTAAATCAGGGATTGCTGAAGCAGCCAGATCCTCCATCTGTTTCTGCAATGTTTCATTCTGCTTTATCAAACCTTCTCTCTTAACCTGAAGATCTGACAAAGAAATTTCAGGTAATTTTGCAGATTCCACTTCCAAATCAGCACAAACATGATTTGGAATAACTGTTACAAAATACAACTTCGATCCAACTCGATTTATAACTGTTGCATTATACAAATCTACCCATTCATCCTTAAATTGTTTATCAGAACAAATATAAAAATCAATCTGATATCCCGCATCATGCAGGCGCTCCAAGCTATGAGGATCAAAATCTCCCCATGGTTCCAATTGAGCAACTTCCTTCTCAACAGATTGGAGTTTATGAGCAACTTGTTGTATTTGCTGCTGTAAATTTTCCATTTCTGTCAGAACATCCATTCCTCTATCAGCACTTCCCGCATGATTGTCTACAGGCTGAACATTCATACCTTGCAGCAATTTGATAGCTGCTGCATAACGTGTAGATAAGCGAATACTTTCTTGTAAACCTGCATCCTCAGCACTTCCCTGTGCCTTGGTGGCTACATGAACTACCCCTAAATCACGTATACTCTTTAAAAAGGCATCATACTCTTTATGATAAACTAGAAACGTAAGTTTCTTCATCTTAGCAATCATACTTCAGCCTCCTTTCTTTTTTCTTGAATCGATTTCAGGATTTTCTGTGAAGATTTAGACAAGTTTTCTTCATCTTCCATAAAGCGCTTAATCTTTCTCAAAGCATCCTGATAACCGGGTATCTGCACCTTCTCAAAAAGATTAACCTTTTGAGTGGTCTTTTTACGCGCATGTTCCAACAAGCTCAATTTAGCGAGCGTAAATTCTCTTTCAATAGCGGTACGAGCTAAATTCTTTAATAGATGTATTCCATCTGCATACCATTTAGGACTACAAAATAAGCTAAACGGACGAACATCGAAATCAACATCTTCTAAGAGTGGTACACGTACACCAGCTATTTTACGTACGCCCAAATGAACATCCTTCACTTTAATCAATGAAGCATCAAATTCATTCCAGAGTGCGAACATGGCTTCATAAGCCTGAATTTGTTTTTCCAGACTTCCTTCCAGTTCCACAGCTTCAGTTTTACAGCGCTTCACTTCCAGTCGCAACGCACTCTCCTTATTTTTTATAATAGGCAAGGTGCGCACACGAATCTTGAGCTGTTTCTCAAGCTGTTGCAACGAAGTTTTATTATATTGAAACTTTATAGCCATTTCTCTGTGAATTAATAAATTACTTTCTCCAGTACTGGTCTACAAACTCTTTCTTGATGTTTACTTCTTCAGGTTTAAAGTATTTACTGAATAATCCCCATGTTACATCAAGCATTTCTGTGGTATTCAAGTTTACATCAATAGCCAATAACTGATTTGCGTAATCTTTCGCAAAAGCTAATGCACGTTCATCGTAATTAGTCAGATCGAAACCATTTTCCATCTTCGTTTTGGCATTAGCAGCATCAGCATACAAACGGACAGCTGCATTCATCACCTGAGGATGGTCTTTACGAGTCTTCTTACCACTAACAAGCTGTTTCAAACGTGACAAAGAACGGAACGGGTCTACAATAACTTTACCAATATCGCTATCACGACGTAAGAACAACTGTCCCTCAGTAATATAACCCGTATTATCGGGCACTGCATGAGTAATATCACCACCCGACAAAGTAGTTACGGCAATAATCGTAATAGAACCACCACTTGGGAATTGTACCGCTTTTTCATAAATCTTAGCCAAATCTGAATACAGAGATCCAGGCATAGAATCTTTAGACGGAATCTGGTCCATACGGTTAGATACGATGGCAAGAGCATCTGCATACGAAGTCATATCAGTCAACAGAACCAAAACCTTCTGATTATGTTCCACTGCAAAATATTCAGCAGCAGTCAGTGCCATATCAGGAATAAGCAAACGTTCTACCGGAGGATTTTCTGTAGTATTTACAAAACTGATGATACGATCCAACGCACCTGCATTCGAGAACACATTCTTAAAATACAAGTAGTCATCATTTGTCATACCCATACCACCCAAGATAATCTTGTCTGTTTCCGCACGTAACGCAACATTCGCCATTACCTGGTTGAAAGGCTGGTCAGGATCAGCAAAAAACGGGATTTTCTGTCCAGACACCAATGTATTATTCAGGTCAATACCTGCAATACCTGTAGCAATAAGTTCAGACGGCTGCTTACGACGAACAGGGTTTACAGACGGACCACCAATTTCCACTTCTACCCCTTCTATTTCAGGTCCTCCGTCAATAGGATCACCAAAGGCATTAAAGAAGCGACCAGCAAGTTGTTCGCTAACCTTCAGTGTAGGAGATTTTCCCAAGAATACAACTTCAGCATTAGTAGGAATACCTTCCGTACCTTCAAATACCTGAAGTGTCACTTCATCTCCGGCAATCTTCACGACCTGTGCAAGTTTGCCGTTTACCATAGCCAACTCATCGTAACCTACTTCTGTTGCTTTCAACGAGCAAGTAGCTTTAGTTATCTGGCTAATCTTAGTATATATTTTTTGAAAAGCTTTTGTTGCCATTTTCTTCCAATTACTTTATAAGTATTTTATTACTTCACGCTTCTTTCGGCAACCAGTGTAGCAAGCTGCTTACGGAAATCTTCATACTGTTCAGATTTATACTTAGAGTAGTTCATCTGCTTACAAATATTAATCATTTTCTTGAAGTAATCCATAACTTCCACAAAGGTTTCAAATTTGAAGTTTGTATGACAAATATCAATAACCATATTTACGATATCTTCCTGACGCTCCATCGGAGTAACTGAGTCGACTTCATCAAAAGCATCTTGCTGTAAAATCACAAAGTCTATCAATTCCGATTTCCAGAATATCACATGATATTCAACTGGTACACCGTCATCACCCAAGATATTGATCTGTTCTGCAATTTCCTTACCACGTAACAATCTCGTCTTCAACTCATTGACTTTTCCTGTCCACTGGTTATTGATACGTTCTGTTATGTAGTCTTCAAATTCCGGATATTCCAGATATTTAGAATAAGAATCAATCGGGTTCACAGCCGGATAACGTTTACGGTCTGCACGCTCTTGTTCTAGAGCATAAAAGCATCGAGCTACTTTCTTTGTATTTTCTGTAACCGGTTCTTTTAAGTTACCTCCAGCCGGAGATACTGTTCCGATAAAGGTAATAGAACCTGTTGCTCCATTATACAAATGTACGAAACCAGCACGTCCATAGAAGTTAGAAATAATAGCTGAAATATCCATCGGGAATGCATCAGGACCAGGAAGTTCCTCCATACGGTTAGACATTTCACGCAAAGCTTGCGCCCAACGAGAAGTAGAGTCTGCCATCAGTAACACCTTCAGTCCCATAGCACGATAAAATTCAGCCATTGTCATTGCTGTATATACAGATGCTTCACGTGCTGCAACCGGCATGTTTGAAGTATTGGCTACAATAATGGTACGCTCCATCAATTTACGTCCTGTATGAGGGTCCACCAGTTCCGGGAACTCTGTAAAGATTTCAACGACCTCATTTGCACGCTCACCACAGGCTGCAATAATAACGATATCGGCTTCTGCCTGTTTAGAAATAGCATGCTGAAGTACGGTCTTACCCGTTCCGAACGGACCAGGAATAAATCCTGTACCACCTTCTACAATCGGATTCATTGTATCAATAACTCGTACTCCTGTTTCCAATAATTTATAAGGACGAGGTTTCTCTACATAATTCGTCATAGCCTTTTTCACCGGCCACTTCTGAATCATATTAACTTTAATATCCTCTCCTCCTTTATCTGACAAAACAACTACAGTATCCTCTATAGTATAATCTCCTTCAGGTACAACTGATTTAACTTTATATGTACCTGTCAGCTGGAAGGGTACCATAATCTTCAGCGGCTGATGGTTTTCTTCAACCTCTCCCAGCCATGCAGAAGGACCAACTTCATCTCCAACTTTTACAATTGGTTTAAAGTGCCATTTTCTTTCCTTGTCAAGCGGGTAAGTATACTGACCACGCTTCAAGAACACCCCTTCCATCTTGTCCAGGTCATTCTGCAAACCATCATAGTTTTTCGACAGCATACCTGGGCCTAAGGTTACTTCCAACATATGACCTGTAAATTCTGCTTCAGCACCAACTTTCAGTCCACGTGTACTTTCAAACACCTGCACATATACATTCTTGCCTACTACTTTGATAACTTCGGCCATCAAACGATCCCCTCCCGTAGTGATGTAGCAGATTTCATTTTGTGCTACAGGACCGTCAACAGTCAGCGTAACCATATTGGCGATAACGCCCAAAACAGTTCCTTTTGTTGCCATTCTTATCTTTTTTTATTATTTTCTAAATTCTTCTGGTATTTGAACTTCATTTTTCAGGTCTTGAATCATCTTTCGGAAAAGTTCATTACCTTTTTCCTTATCCAATGAAATCCAACGTTCAATCATTTCCAGCTGCATTAAAAATACAAAAATACGCTCGATAGTAAAATAGTGGAAGAAGGATTCATCTTCCAACCATTTCCATTTCAGCATATCTACCTTCTTCTCACGTTCCACCAGTTCTTCAATATCAGCAATACGCTGTAATGCTTCAAAATATTCAAGTGTTTCGTTCAATCCAAAATCACGTGCATTTGAGGTACGCAACTGCTCACAGATACTCGTTGCTCCAACAATCACACTAGAGACTTCCAGTTTATACTTACGCGCCGCCAAAGCCGCAAGAATATTATTTAAATTCAGATTAAATTCAAACCAAGAAGCAATAAAAGCATTATTGGATGACATTCCATAAGAATAATACAACGCTGCCAACAGATCATCGGCACGATATAATTCATCTTGTGAAAGTTGCAAATATTGAGAAACAAAGTTAACCAGGTAAGAAGGATATTTTTTATCCGGAGTATCTCCTTCACGTACAGCTTCAATCAACTGAAGTAACTCTTCTGCTGAAAAATTACCCTTATCTTCTATTACTGTATCTTTATTTTTCAGTAACTTCAAGATAGCCGTATTATCAAACTTCAGATAAAATAAATCTATTAATTTTCGATCTTGAGCAGATAAATCCGGATACAATTCAGCCTTAAAATCAGACACAGAATAGCTTAATTTGCCGTCATCCAAAGATATATCCGGCAAACCGGCCACCAGACAATAATACGTACTCATAGTTTCTGGTTAAAACAACATTTTGACTAGCTGAGGACGAAGGAATTCCTTGAAATAGTTTTCAAATTCCTCTTCACCAAAATTCACTTTATACGAACCATCAGCAGGTGAAACAGAGAAAAGAGCCTTCGCTCCGTTTACTTCCTCTATCTTTACACCTTTATCTAAAAGATTTTTCGCATTTGAGGCAAAATATTTTTTCAGAGACTCTGCATCCTTCACAGAAATAACAATCGGTTCGTTTGCCGACCATTGAGTAGCCAATGTTACAATAAACTTGTTGAAAAAATCCTTGTCAGCGATAAATCCTTTTACAGCATCCGAAACTGTTTCATTTGTCAGTAGGTTAGTAATTTCGGTTTTCAGAGCATTCAGGGCCTGTCCAGCGAACAACTTCAACTCAGATTTCGTATTTTCAGTTAATTCATCTGCCGATTTACGGGCATTGGCTATAATTCCTTCCGCCTCTTTCTGGGCATCTGCAATCAACTTTTGAGCCTTTTTCTGAGCTTCATCGATAAGTCGTTGTGCTTCTTCATTACCCTTTTCCACCCCTTCACGATAAATCTTATCAGTGAGCTCCTGAATCTTGTTTTCCATAATGATTATTAAACTTTAACTTAGTTATAAGACTTACAATTTTATCAATTGTAATTATTACAATTTCTGAGTCAAATATACTAAATAAGCCTTAATCACCTACTATTTCGAAAGAAATATTTCCACCAATAAGCAAAGATTTTAAATAAAGAATAATAAGAATGTAATATATCGAATAAGCAACATGTTCTTCAACATAAAATTAGAAAAAGGATTGTCAAAGCTTATCGGCATCGACTCGTCGAAGGGCACGCTCCAGAAGGGCAAGGATGCGGACATTCTCATCATAGACAAGGACATCAGCATCAGGTGCGTGTTCTCCTGCGGCAGGACCGTGGAAGGCATGAACACCCTGGTGCATTGAAACGCTTCCGCCGCCGTACTCCCGGAGCCGGCGGCGTTTTTTCTGCCCTCATGCAAAAAAAGAAAGCCCCGCGGCACTTGTGATGCTGCAGGGCTTCTCCTAAGACGGCGACTACCTACTCTCCCACTTGCGCAGTACCATCGGCGTGACGAAGC
>OLIF01000111.1_pt1 | contig 33898 bp, 34 predicted proteins | sample 1609681 | NCBI WGS metagenome assembly OLIF01 (sample SAMEA4350143, study PRJEB24818) | metagenome | biome: human; feature: gut; material: faeces | place: Denmark | collected 2013-09 | reverse complement strand
TTCATGGGATATTTCAACCGATCTGGATGGTTCATCCGCCGACGGATAGAACGGCCGCGTAAACAAGCGCGAACCTGATGATTACCGTAGACATCGTCACCTGTAGTATCAGACTCCACCCAGTACACGGTGTCATCTTTCACATGTAAACGTAACAGACAGCGGCTTCCGCAGTTAACGGTGCAGGAGCTCCAGACTGCTTTCTCTTCTACCGGAGCTTCTGCAGCACAGGCTATTCGGGAGAATGGCAGAGTGAAGGCACTGCTTGCCAGTGCAAGGCTACCAAGAGCGGAGGTTTTCATCAGACTTCGGCGGCTAATTTCAGCCGTCATGAGCGCCTCTGTGGTGTGGATTTTCATCATTACTCACTTATTGCTTATTGAACAAAAATGTAATTCCAGTACTTCCTGGTCGTAGTTATTTATATTTTCTCGATTTCCACCAGATTGGTGTGCTGAGGGTTCCCTTTCGCCAGTGGCGAAGGACGCAGTGTGGTCAGTGTATTGACGCAACCGCCATGGTCGATTTTATCGCCAGACATATTTGCTTCATGCCATGCTCCCTGACCCATAGCACTAACGCCGGGGATAATGCGCGGCGTGACTTTCGCCGGAAGCCGAACTTCGCCGCGGTGATTAAACACCCGCACCATATCGCCGTTGGCAATACCGCGTTTTTGCGCATCAACAGGATTGATCCACACTTCCTGTCGACAGGCTGACTGCAATATGTCGATGTTGCCGTAGCTGGAGTGAGTGCGAGATTTATAATGAAAACCAAATAGTTGTAGCGGGAAGGCGCTACGTTCAGGGGAGTCCCAGCCTTCAAATGTTGAGGCGTAAATTGGCAACGGGCTGATCACTTCATCTTTTTCCAGCTCCCAGGTGCGGGCGATTTCCGCCAGTTGGCTGGAGTAAATTTCAATCTTACCGGATGGCGTTTTTAATGGATTAGCCTCAGGGTCGTCACGAAATGCCTTATAAGCGACGAAATGACCATTAGGATCTTTACGTTTATAAATCCCCATTTTCTTCAGTTCGTCATAAGACGGCAGCGTTGGATCTTTGGCGACCATTTTGGCGTACAGATACTGTAACCACTGTTCCTGGGTACGTCCCTCGGTGAACTTCTGATAGACGTCTGGACCGAGACGTTTGGCTACTTCGCTCATGATCCAGTAAATAGGTTTACGTTCGAATTTTGCGCGCGTGGCGGGTTGGAAAAAGATGAGGTATCCCATATTTCCGGCAGAGTCATTAGGGATAATATCTTCCTGTTCAACAGTCATCAGATCCGGCAGCAGAATATCTGCGTATTTCGCCGATGACGTCATAAAATTCTCTATGACGACAATCATTTCGCACTTCGATTCATCTTGCAGGATGTCGTGAGTTTTATTGATATCAGAATGCTGATTAACCAACGTGTTACCGGCATAATTCCAGATAAATTTGATAGGAACATCCAGCTTATCTTTGCCTCGAACGCCGTCGCGTAAAGCCGTCATTTCAGGCCCGCGAACAATTGCATCAGTCCAGGTAAAAACGGAAATTTGTGTTTTAACTGGCTTTTCGAGAACCGGCATCAATTCAAACGTAATAGCCCATGATGTTTCGCGTGCGCCGCTATTACCGCCATTAACTCCAACATTGCCCGTAAGGATGGGTAGCATGGCAATTGCGCGGGAAGTGAGTTCGCCATTAGCCTGGCGTTGCGGTCCCCATCCCTGAGTAATGTAGGCAGGTTTGGTGGTGCCAATTTCGCGGGCGAGTTTTATGATGCGATCTTCCGGGATCCCCGTAATTTTGGCTGCCCATTCAGGGGTTTTGGCTGTTTTATCGTCTCCCTCGCCAAGAATATAGGCCTTGTAATGGCCATTGCGCGGGGCATCCGCCGGTAAAGTTTTTTCGTCATAACCGATGCAGTATTTATCGAGAAATGGCTGATCAACGAGATTTTCCGTAATTAAAACCCAGGCGATGCCAGCCACCAGCGCTGCATCAGTGCCAGGACGGATAGGGAGCCATTCATCTTCCCGTCCGGCTGCGGTGTCGGTATAGCGTGGATCGATCACCACCATTTTGGCATTCGATTTTTCACGCGCTTTTTCGAGAAGATAAGTGATGCCGCCGCCGCTCATTCTTGTTTCGGCTGGGTTATTACCAAACATCACCACCAGCTTACTGTTCTCAATATCTGAGATGCTGTTACCGTCATTAGAGCCATAAGTGTATGGCATCGCGGCAGATATCTGGGCCGTACTGTAGGAGCCATAATGGCTAAGGTAGCCGCCATAACAATTCATCAGACGGCCGATTATTGATGCATAGGGTGAAGAACGTGTGATATTTCCGCCAATAACCCCTGTACTGTAATTAAGATATATCGCTTCGTTGCCATACTGTTCGACGGTTTTTTTCAGGCTATTGACGATGGTGTCCAGCGCTTCATCCCAGCTAATTCGTTCGAATTTTCCTTCACCGCGTTTGCCTACGCGTTTCATTGGATAATTCAAACGGTCGGGATGATTAATACGCCGGCGAATTGAGCGACCACGCAAACAGGCCCGTACCTGATGGTTTCCATACTCATCCTTGCCGGTGTTATCTGTTTCCACCCTAATGACTTCATTATCTTTGACATGAAGTCGTAAGGGGCAACGGCTACCACAGTTGACGGAACAGGCGCCCCAGACCACTTTCTCACTGGCTTGTTGCACTGCCGCCGCCGCGTTACGCATCGTAAAAGGCAATGAAAACCCGCCAGCCGCGAGTGCCAGTGAACCGATAGCCGTTGATTTAACTAATGTTCTGCGGCTAATGTCCACCTGACTTTCATTTTTGGACATAACTCACTCCCTGATATCTGTCGTTATATAAATGACTATATATTGAATATTTAGCGCGCTAACTATGGATGCAGTCTACCCATATTGGGTTAACGCTTATTAATCCATATCAATAGAAAGGTGTGAGTGCTAAAGAGGTATTCGTCGGATGAGATGCAAGTTGCCAGGTGTGGTGTAAACGACTTATCAGGCCTACAGGATCGTTGCGAGCTGCGGGCCTGATAAGATATGCCACGTAAATGTTTACTGCGGCTCGGCAGATGCGCCGTCCTGGGTAGCCTGAGTAGGTGCAGAGACGTTACCGCTGGTGGTACGGGTATAGAGAATTTTATGCGTATCGTTGGCGCAATGTCCGACAACCTGGGAATCCGGTTGATCAACCTGATCATTCGGCACAATGCTTAAGGTGAAATTACTTTCCGGCACGCCGTTATTGATAATACGCTGTGCAATATCGCTTTTTATGCGCTCACACGATTCCGGCGCGGCAAGCACCGCAGGTGAGGCGAGGGCAAGCAGAAGCACGGCACAACAAGCAGAAGTTTTCATCATTGGCTCCTTACGGGAAGATTACTCATTAAAGCATAGCATTTCATGTGTAAAGTACTGTATTTGCTACTATGATTGAGAATCATCTCTACAACCAGGTGACTGACGTGAATGACAAATTACTGCCATGTTTGCTTGCGATAATACTTACAGGATGTGACCGCCCGGAGGTAACGCTCTCTTTTACGCCAGAAATGGCCAGCTTCTCTAATGAATTTGACTTCGATCCGTTGCGTGGCCCAGTGAAAGATTTCACCCAGACACTAATGAATGAGCAAGGAGAAGTGGCGAAGCGTGTTTCAGGGACTTTATCGGAAGAAGGCTGCTTCGATTCTCTCGAATTACTGGATCTGGAAAATAATACAGTAGTCGCTCTGGTGCTGGATGCTAATTATTACCGGGATGCGCAAACGCTGGAGAAAAGAGTTCGTTTACAAGGTAAATGTCAGCTAGCTGAATTACCCTCCGCGGGCGTCAGTTGGGAAACGGATGATAATGGCTTTGTGGTTAAAGCCAGCAGTAAAGAGATGAAGGTGGAGTATCGTTATGATGCACAGGGATATCCACTGGGAAAAACGACAGAAAGCAACGATAAAAAACTATCGGTAACAGCAACTCCTTCAGACGATCCGATAAAGAAACTTGATTACACTGCAATTACTTTGTTGAATCATCAACAGGTTGGCAATATCAAACAAACTTGTGAATATGACAGCCACGCTAATCCAGTGGACTGCCATCTGGTTATTGTTGATGAGGGAGTAAAACCCGCCATCGAACGAGTTTATACCATCAAAAATACTATCGATTATTATTAATGCTATTGTGCTGTTGGCTTCAGTAAATTCTGACCTGGAGCTTTATGCTCTGCCAGATATTGATGCTGGAAAATGCACATGCGAATGGCATTGCGGTATTGGCCGTTAATAAAGAATTCATGCATCAGTTCACCTTCGACCGTAAAACCAAGCTTACGATAAATGTGAATTGCTTTTTCATTCTCTTTATCGACGATCAGATAAAGCTTATAAAGATTAAGCACGGTAAAGCCATAGTCCATTGCTAATTTTGCGGCGCGGGTAGCCAGACCTTGACCCTGGTATTCCGGGGAGATAATTATCTGAAATTCCGCACGGCGGTGGACATGGTTAATTTCAACTAATTCCACCAGACCCGCTTTTTCGCCGTCGCATTCCACGACGAAGCGGCGTTCACTCTGATCGTGTATGTGTTTGTCATACAGATCAGAGAGTTCAACGAAGGCTTCATAAGGTTCCTCAAACCAGTAACGCATTACGCTGGCGTTATTGTCGAGTTGATGCACATAGCGCAAATCTTCACGCTCCAGCGGACGTAGCTTAACACTGTGGGCGTTAATCATAACGTGTCCTTACATTCCTTATCTTAATAACAGGTTAGGGGGTGATAACGTGTCCGGTACGACGATCCAGACAGCGCAAAGTATTCGGTTCCCAGTAGGCATTGATGTTGGTGCTTTGTTCGCATTTATCGCGGTTATCAAATGCGGCGTCGGCTTTATCCCACTCTTTTTCAGTGCGTTTGTTCACTTTCTGGCGCAGATTGCGCGTGTCATTCCATTGCTCTTTTTCCATAGCCGCATGCTGGCGGCTTTGCGCACTATCACCAGACTCAATCACCAGTTTGTTGGTTTCTGCATAGGCTGTTGCGCTCAGTGCCAGAGCGCCAGGCAGCAGGAAGGCCAGCAGGTAGAGTTGTTTGCGAAGAGTGTTATTCATGATTTATTCCTTACATGAATGATTTGGGCTGATTTTACACGATCCACTGCGAACGCCAAACGTACCAGGGAAATGTATATATTGATGATATTATGCCGTCCTATAACTATACATGATGTCAATGAGTGACAAAGATGATTAAAACAACGTTACTGTTTTTCGCGACTGCCCTGTGTGAAATTATTGGCTGTTTTTTGCCATGGCTATGGCTGAAAAGGAACGCCAGTATTTGGTTGCTGGTACCGGCGGGGCTCTCTCTGGCGCTTTTTGTCTGGTTGCTGACTTTGCATCCGGCGGCGAGTGGGCGGGTTTATGCTGCTTATGGCGGTGTTTACGTCTGCACGGCGCTTTTATGGCTGCGAATTGTGGATGGGGTGAAACTGAGTCTGTACGACTGGACGGGAGCCATAATTGCGCTTTGTGGTATGTTGATTATTGTCGCTGGCTGGTGGCGTGCATAAAGATATTAAATCAATAAGATAGGTTGATTTTAATGTACTAAAACACCTTAATTTTACTTCTCTGTCAATTATTCACGGTGCAAATATGCGCCTTTTTTTGTGATCACGATGGCTTTTTACGATCTTTGTACTTGTATGGTAGTAGCTCAGTTGCGTAGATTTTATGCATTACGACAAGCGATGCAAGGAATCAAATATGAAGATCGTAAGGGCTGAAGTTTTTGTTACCTGTCCGGGACGTAATTTCGTTACCTTAAAAATCACCACAGAGGACGGTATCACAGGGCTTGGAGATGCCACCCTGAACGGGCGTGAGCTTTCCGTTGCCTCTTATTTGCAGGATCACCTTTGCCCGCAGCTCATTGGCCGCGATGCGCATCGTATCGAAGATATCTGGCAATTTTTCTATAAAGGCGCGTACTGGCGTCGTGGTCCTGTCACTATGTCGGCCATTTCGGCAGTGGATATGGCGCTGTGGGACATTAAAGCCAAAGCGGCCAACATGCCGCTTTACCAGTTACTGGGAGGGGCTTCCCGTGAAGGCGTTATGGTTTATTGCCACACCACGGGGCACTCTATCGAGGAGGCGCTGGATGACTATGCTCGCCATCAGGAACTGGGATTCAAAGCCATCCGCGTACAGTGCGGCATTCCTGGTATGAAAACCACCTACGGTATGTCCAAAGGCAAAGGGCTGGCTTATGAACCCGCAACCAAAGGGCAGTGGCCGGAAGAACAGTTGTGGTCGACGGAAAAATATCTCGATTTCATGCCGAAATTGTTCGACGCAGTACGTAACAAATTTGGTTTTGATGAGCATTTGCTCCACGACATGCACCATCGCTTAACGCCTATTGAAGCCGCTCGCTTTGGTAAAAGTATTGAAGACTACCGCATGTTCTGGATGGAAGATCCTACGCCTGCGGAAAACCAGGAATGCTTCCGTCTCATCCGTCAGCATACTGTCACGCCAATTGCTGTGGGCGAGGTCTTTAACAGCATCTGGGACTGTAAGCAATTAATTGAAGAACAGCTCATCGATTATATCCGAACAACGCTGACCCATGCGGGGGGGATCACTGGTATGCGTCGGATTGCTGATTTTGCATCACTGTATCAGGTGCGCACTGGCTCGCACGGTCCTTCTGATTTGTCTCCTGTTTGCATGGCGGCAGCACTGCACTTTGATTTATGGGTGCCAAATTTCGGCGTCCAGGAATATATGGGGTACTCCGAACAAATGCTCGAAGTGTTCCCGCATAACTGGACCTTTGATAACGGCTATATGCATCCAGGTGACAAACCGGGCCTTGGCATCGAGTTTGATGAAAAGCTGGCGGCGAAATATCCCTACGAACCTGCCTATCTACCAGTCGCACGTCTGGAAGATGGCACGCTGTGGAACTGGTAAGGAGTTATAAATAATGAAAAGCATTTTAATTGAAAAACCGAATCAACTGGCGATTATCGAACGTGAAATTCCCATCCCGAATACGGGTGAAGTACGAGTAAAGGTGAAACTCGCTGGAATTTGTGGTTCAGACAGCCATATCTATCGTGGGCATAACCCTTTTGCGAAATACCCTCGCGTCATTGGCCATGAATTCTTTGGGGTGATTGACGCTGTGGGGGAAGGTGTAGAAAGCGCCAGAGTAGGCGAGCGTGTCGCTGTCGATCCCGTGGTGAGCTGTGGGCATTGCTATCCATGCTCTATTGGTAAGCCGAATGTCTGCACAACGCTGGCTGTATTGGGCGTTCATGCTGACGGCGGTTTTAGCGAATATGCGATAGTTCCGGCGAAAAACGCGTGGAAAATCCCTGATGAGGTTGCCGATCAATATGCAGTCATGATTGAACCCTTTACCATTGCGGCAAATGTTACGGGTCATGGCAAACCGACTGAAAATGATACCGTTCTGGTTTACGGAGCTGGTCCAATTGGGCTGACCGTCGTTCAGGTATTAAAAGGCGTCTATAACGTTAAAAATGTCATTGTCGCTGATCGTATTGATGAACGACTGGAAAAGGCCAGAGAATGTGGTGCGGACTGGGCGATTAATAATGGGCAGACGCCACTTGGTGAAATATTTGCTGAGAAAGGCATTAAGCCAACATTAATCATTGATGCAGCTTGTCATCCATCCATATTGAAAGAAGCCGTTACGCTGGCTTCACCGGCGGCACGTATTGTTTTAATGGGATTTTCCAGTGAACCGTCGGAAGTTATTCAGCAGGGCATTACTGGTAAAGAACTTTCTATTTTTTCCTCCCGACTAAATGCGAATAAATTCCCAGTTGTTATCGATTGGCTAAGTAAAGGATTAATTAACCCTGACAAACTAATTACCCATACGTTTAATTTCCAGCATGTTGCTGATGCCATAAATTTATTTGAACAGGATCAAAAACGATGCTGCAAAGTCTTACTCACTTTTTCTGAATAATACCAATAACAGCGAGTAAGTAGTACACATCTTACCTCTTTTTTAGAGATATCCATTATGACAATAGAAAAACACGAAAGAAGCACTAAGGATTTGGTGAAGGCTGCCGTATCAGGATGGTTAGGCACTGCACTTGAGTTCATGGATTTCCAGTTATATTCACTCGGCGCTGCGTTAGTGTTCCATGAAATATTTTTCCCAGAATCATCAACTGCAATGGCGTTAATTCTGGCAATGGGAACCTACGGTGCAGGATATGTGGCACGTATTGTCGGAGCATTTATTTTCGGCAAAATGGGCGACAGAATAGGGCGTAAAAAAGTGCTTTTTATTACCATCACCATGATGGGAATCTGTACCACTTTAATTGGCGTGTTGCCGACCTACGCACAAATCGGCGTTTTTGCCCCCATTTTGCTGGTGACGCTACGTATTATTCAGGGGCTGGGTGCTGGGGCGGAAATTTCTGGTGCCGGTACTATGCTTGCTGAGTATGCCCCAAAAGGAAAACGCGGGATTATCTCCTCGTTTGTGGCAATGGGTACTAACTGCGGTACCTTGAGTGCAACGGCAATCTGGGCCTTTATGTTCTTTATCCTCAGCAAAGAAGAACTGTTGGCATGGGGATGGCGTATACCATTCCTCGCCAGCGTAGTGGTAATGATATTTGCTATTTGGTTGCGTATGAATCTGAAAGAGAGCCCAGTCTTTGAGAAGGTGAATGATAGTCAACAACCTGCGCCAAAAGCTGTGCCATCTGGCAGTATGTTCCAAAGTAAATCTTTCTGGTTGGCAACGGGCTTACGTTTTGGGCAGGCGGGTAACTCTGGCTTAATTCAGACTTTCCTCGCAGGTTATTTAGTACAAACACTGCTGTTTAATAAAGCGATTCCGACAGATGCCTTAATGATCAGCTCAATTATCGGCTTTATGACGATTCCTTTCCTGGGATGGTTGTCCGATAGAATTGGCCGCCGTATTCCTTATATTATTATGAATACTTCAGCAATTGTACTGGCGTGGCCGATGTTGTCTATTATTGTCGATAAAAGCTATGCCCCAGGCACCATCATGGTTGCATTGATTGTGATTCATAACTGTGCAGTGTTGGGATTGTTTGCTCTGGAAAACATTACCATGGCAGAAATGTTCGGCTGTAAAAATCGTTTTACCCGAATGGCAATATCAAAAGAAATTGGTGGTCTTATTGCCTCAGGTTTTGGTCCTATTCTGGCGGGTATTTTCTGCACCATGACTGAATCCTGGTATCCAATTGCAGTCATGATTATGGTTTATTCGGCTATAGGTTTAATTTCTGCGCTGAAAATGCCAGAAGTTAAAGACCGTGATTTGAGTGCGCTGGAAGATGCAGCGGAAGAGCAACCAAACATCATAAATGCAGTGCAGCCTTCAAGAAGTCTGTAAATCCTGAATCCCTTCTCTTAGTGAGGAGGGATTTTTTATTTATATAACAAACCTTTCAGCTTGCCATATTAAATTTAAGGGAATTGTCATGGGAAATAATTTGTTATCAGCAAAAGCTACACTCCCTGTCTATGATCGCAATAATCTGATACCGCGGATTGTTCATTTAGGTTTTGGCGCATTTCACCGCGCACATCAGGGTGTTTATGCCGATATTCTTGCCGCCGAACATTTTAGTGATTGGGGGTATTATGAGGTCAACTTAATTGGTGGCGAACAGCAAATCGCTGATCTAAATCAGCAAGATAATCTCTATACTGTTGCGGAGATGTCTGCAGATGCCTGGACCGCTCGTGTCGTTGGCGTCGTGAAAAAAGCCCTGCATGTGCAAATGGATGGCTTAGAAGCCGTGTTGATCGCCATGTGCGAACCGCAAATTGCCATCGTTTCTCTGACAATTACCGAAAAAGGGTATTTCCACTCTCCGGCGACGGGACAATTAATGTTAGAGCATCCGATGGTGGCCGCCGATCTGCAAAATCCCCACCAGCCAAAAACCGCGGTAGGTGTCATTGTTGAGGCGCTGGCGCGCCGTAAAGCCGCCGGATTACCCGCGTTTAGCGTGATGTCATGCGATAACATGCCAGAAAATGGTCATGTTATGCGTGACGTTGTCACGTCTTATGCGCGTGCTATTGATGAAAAACTGGCACAATGGATTGAAGAAAATGTGACGTTTCCGTCAACGATGGTAGATCGTATTGTGCCTGCAGTAACGGCAGAAACGCTGGATAAACTTGAACAACTTACTGGCGTACGCGATCCGGCGGGCGTGGCTTGTGAACCTTTTCGTCAGTGGGTCATTGAAGATAGTTTTGTCGCCGGACGCCCTGAATGGGAAAAAGCAGGCGCCGAACTGGTTAGAGATGTGCTGCCTTATGAAGAGATGAAACTACGTATGCTCAACGGCAGCCATTCATTCCTGGCTTATCTGGGATATCTGGCCGGTTATCAACACATTAACGATTGCATGGAAGATGAAAATTATCGTCACGCGGCACATGACTTGATGTTGCAGGAGCAGGCGCCAACGTTGAAGGTACAGGGCGTGGATTTGCAAGATTATGCTAATCGATTAATTGCACGCTACAGCAACCCGGCGTTACGTCACCGGACCTGGCAGATAGCGATGGATGGCAGCCAGAAACTGCCGCAGCGTATGCTGGATTCTGTACGCTGGCATTTGGCGCATGGCAGCGCGTTTGATCTGCTGGCGTTAGGTGTCGCTGGCTGGATGCGTTATGTCGGTGGCGTAGATGAGCAGGGCAATTCGATTGAGATCAGCGACCCGTTATTACCCGTGATTCAACAGGCCGTACAAAACAGTGAGGAAGGAGAAGCTCGCGTACAGGCATTGATGGCAATTGAGGCGATATTTGGCAACGATTTGCCAGACAATGTTTTATTTATCGATAAAGTGACGGAAGCGTACCTGGCTTTATTAGCCGATGGGGCAGAAGCGACGGTGGCGAAATATTCTGTGAAGTAAAAAAAGCAATGCCGCCTTCGGCGGCATTCACACGATTAGTTCATGCCGAGACGAATCAAGTCCAGAGGAGCGAGTTTTTCTTCGCAACCTTCAACAACAACGGTTTTACCGCGGCGAATTTGCTCTGCGGTCAGACCTTCGGTATCAATCGACAGGATCTTGCCAGTGTGACCGGTGCCGCTAACCATAACACGGCTGCCAGTGGTGATTGCGTTACGGTTACGATCGTAGGTCGTCATAGGTGTTTTCTCCTTTCTGATTTACAGTCGAAGCCCACGTAACGGGCGCAATATAAATACTCCTGTCGAGTGAATTATTTTTTGTTTATGATCAAGTTCACATCTTTTTTGATGCTTGCATGAACCAGAAGAAGGGGATGGACTCTCACCCCGAATGGGATGAGAGGAAATAAATTACTCTTCGCTGAACCAGTCGCTATTTTCCTGACGGATCTGTAGTACTGACTCGCTGATCTCCTGCAAGTGCAATGTCATTGCTTTCTCTACCGCATCGCCATCGTGTTTTTGCAGTGCAGCAAAAATATCCATGTGTTGGCGTAGCAGCATTTCTGGCGGCGAAACGTGGTCGAAACTCATATAGCGCACCCGATCAACGGTCGCCTTCAGGTTTTCAATCGTGTCCCAGGCGAGCGGACAATCGGCGATCTGGGTCAGAATTTGATGAAAGTTATCATCAAGTTCAAAAAAGTCATCCAGTTGCTTGCGTTCAATAGCAATACGCTGCTGGTGAAGATTTTGCTCCAGTTGATAGCACTGGCTTTCGGTAATCATGGTTGCCGCCCGGCGGGCTACTGCGCACTCAATGGCCTGGCGGATAAAGCTGCCGTTGCGTACCTGGGCCATAGAGATTTTATTGACGTAGCTGCCACGCTGCGGGCGGATTTGAATCAGACCGTTTTCAGCCAGTTTAATGAAGGCTTCACGAACCGGCTGGCGCGACACATTGAAACGAACAGAGACGTCTTTTTCCGACAACGGCGTACCTGGTGCAATCAGACAATGCACAATGTCACGGCGAAGAATACGATAAATTTGCTGATTGACAGGCTGTGTGGGGTTTAGTTGCGTTTCGACGGTCATGCGTTCTTGCTTATGAGTGGGTTAACTGCATGAGTCTACCACTTTTTTGTCACAAGCAATAACCCGGCGGTTAAGCCGGGTATAAAAATTAATGCCGATGGACATTCAGTCCGGCATAGGTTTGCGTTACTGGCATCATCTCCAGCGTGTTAATGTTGACATGCGCAGGCAGGGTAGCTACCCACCAGACTGCTTCGGTAACATCTTCAGCCGTCAGTGCGACGGTGTTTTGGTAAGTCTTTTCTGCTTTATCGTCATCGCCTTTAAAGCGAACATTTGAGAATTCGGTGCCGCTAACCAGACCCGGTTCAATGTCGGTAACACGAACAGCGGTGCCGTGCAGGTCAGTACGCAGGTTCAGACTGAATTGACGAACAAATGCCTTTGTCGCGCCATAGACGTTGCCGCCGGCATATGGCCAGCTACCCGCAGTGGAACCAATGTTAATAATATGACCACGATTACGCTCCACCATACCCGGTAGCACGGCGCGCGTCATATATACCAGACCTTTATTGTTGGTATCGATCATGGTCTCCCAGTCGTCAACACTCGCTTTATGCGCAGGTTCCATACCCAACGCCAGGCCGGCATTGTTTACCAGAATATCAATATTACGCCACTCGACAGGGAGCGATGTCAGCATCTCTTCAATGGCGGCGCGGTTACGGACATCAAGCTGTGCAATATAAAGGTTATCTCCCAGCTCATCTTTTAATTCCAGCAACCGTTCATGACGGCGGCCTGTGGCAATAACTTTATGGCCCTGTTGAATAAAACGACGAGTAATGCATTCACCAAAACCTGCTGTTGCTCCCGTTACTAAAACGATCATCTCACTGTTCCTCAACGCTTTTTGTGTGTAACTAACATAGCACGTGATGTTTGCCTGCGGGTAATACTGGTTGCAAGATTGCACTCTGTTATCAGGAAGCCTACGCTATGAAACACCTCGTTTTCAGGAGTAGAAAATGTCAACGACGAATCCTTTCCTTGCGCAGAGCACTCTGCCATATATGGCTCCCCGTTTTGATCTGATTGAGAATAACCACTATCGCCCGGCATTCGACGAAGGGATGCGGCAAAAGCGGATTGAGATAGAGGAGATAGCTTTAAATCCACAGACGCCAGATTTTAATAACACAATCCTGGCTTTCGAAAAGAGCGGGGAATTACTCACTCGTGTTACCAGCGTCTTCTTTGCCATGACTTCGGCGCATACCAATGATGAATTACAGCGTCTCGACGAACAGTTCTCGGCGGAACTGGCAGAACTGGCTAATGACATCTACCTCAATGGCGAATTATTTGCTCGGGTTGACGCTGTCTGGCAGCGGCGCGAAACGTCAGGTCTTGATAGTGAATCTGTCCGTCTGGTTGACGTTATTCACCAACGTTTTGTCCTTGCCGGAGCCAGACTGGATGAAGCCGATAAAGCAAAATTAAAAGTACTGAATACCGAAGCGGCGACGCTAACCAGCCAGTTTAATCAGCGGCTATTAGCAGCGAACAAATCCGGCGGTCTGGTGGTTGATAATGTTCAACAACTGGCGGGAATGAGCGAGCAAGATATTGCGCTGGCGGCAGAGGCGGCGCGCGAGAAAGGCCTGGATAACAAATGGCTCATCCCGTTGTTGAATACCACACAACAACCGGCCCTTGCCGAACTACGCGATCGTCAGACGCGTGAAAAACTGTTTACTGCAGGTTGGACGCGGGCTGAAAAAAATGACGCCAATGATACCCGCGCTATTATTCAACGGCTGGTGGAAATTCGGGCGCAACAGGCGAAATTACTTGGTTTCCCCCATTATGCTGCGTGGAAAATTGCCGACCAGATGGCAAAAACGCCAGAAGCGGCACTCAATTTTATGCGTGAAATTGTTCCGGCGGCGCGTAAACGGGCGGACGATGAACTGGCATCAATTCAGGCGATTATCGATCAGCAACAAGATGAATTTCGCGCTCAGCCCTGGGATTGGGCATTCTATGCTGAACAGGTACGACGCGAGAGATTCGATCTCGATGAAGCCCAGATCAAACCTTATTTCGAATTAAACACGGTGTTGAATGAAGGTATATTCTGGACCGCTAATCAGCTTTTTGGCATCAAGTTTGTCGAACGTTTTGATATTCCTGTCTATCATCCCGATGTACGCGTGTGGGAAATTTTTGATCATAATGGCGTGGGGCTGGCGCTATTTTATGGTGATTTCTTCGCCCGTGATTCAAAAAGCGGTGGCGCGTGGATGGGCAATTTTGTTGAGCAATCCACGCTCAATGAAACGCGACCGGTGATTTACAACGTCTGCAATTATCAGAAACCTGCCGTCGGTGAACCCGCTTTATTATTGTGGGATGATGTTATTACTTTATTCCATGAATTTGGTCATACTCTGCATGGCCTGTTTGCCTGCCAGCGTTATGCCACGCTTTCGGGAACTAACACGCCACGTGATTTTGTTGAATTCCCTTCGCAAATCAACGAACACTGGGCAATGCATCCGCAGGTTTTTGCTCGCTATGCCCGTCATTATCAGACAGGGAAAGCCATGCCAGAAGAGTTGCAACAGAAAATGCGCAATGCCAGCCTGTTCAATAAAGGCTATGAGATGAGCGAGCTATTAAGCGCCGCACTTCTCGATATGCGTTGGCACTGTTTGCAGGAAAATGAAGCCATGCAGGATGTGGATGATTTTGAACGACGGGCGCTGGTAGCAGAAAATATGGAGCTTCCCGCGGTACCGCCACGTTATCGCAGCAGTTATTTCGCTCACATTTTTGGCGGCGGATATGCGGCAGGTTATTACGCTTATTTGTGGACGCAAATGTTGGCAGACGATGGTTATCAATGGTTTGTCGAGCAGGGCGGTTTAACGCGTGAGAATGGGCAACGTTTTCGTGAAGCTATCCTCTCCAGAGGCAATAGCGAAGATTTAGAACGCTTGTATCGCCACTGGCGCGGTAAAGCCCCCCATATTACGCCGATGCTGCAACATCGCGGGCTGAACGGTTAAATTGGATATTGTGTGTCAGCAGGAACGCTTGCTGGCACACAAATTTGCCAGAAAGAATGCGGCCTGTATTTATCCTCTAACATGGCATGAAAAGATCGCACCTTGCCAATAAGGTGAGAATTAATCACTTTTTTTCTACCAGATTTGTTTTAAATCACGGTGTTAACTTTTGAGTGCGCCATTAAAGGTGTATCTATGAAAATATTGACATAAGTTTTCTTTTCTTTCGTTAGAATAGCGCACACAAGGAACGGTGAAAAAGGAGTGGCAATGATCAAGAAGACAACGGAAATCGATGCCATCTTGTTAGATCTTAATAAAGCTATCGATGCCCATTACCAGTGGCTGGTAAATATGTTTCACAGCGTCGTCGCAAGAGATGCCAGTAAACCAGAAATTACGGATAACCATTCTCATGGGTTGTGTCAATTTGGTCAGTGGATTGAGCATCTGGGGCCACTCGATAATGATGAATTACCTTACGTTCGGTTAATGAATTCTGCCCACCAACATATGCATGACTGTGGTCGGGAATTAATGTTGGCTATTATCGAAAATCGCTGGCAGGAAGCTCATTTTGCAAAATTTCAGGAAGGGTTGCTTTCTTTTACGGCGACATTGACAGATTACAAAATTTATCTTCTGACCATCCGCAGTAATATGGATGTTCTGACAGGATTGCCTGGCCGTCGGGTTCTTGATGAATCCTTTGATTATCAATTGAGTAATGCCGAACCGCTGAGTCTCTATTTAATGCTTCTGGATATAGACCGTTTTAAATTGGTGAATGATACCTACGGGCATTTAACAGGTGATGTGGTATTACGTACACTGGCGACGTCTCTGGCCAACTGGACGCGCGATTACGAAACAGTTTATCGCTATGGCGGTGAAGAGTTTATTATTATCATCAGAGCGCAAAATGATGATGAAGCGTGTCGCGCCGGGGTTCGTATTTGTCAGTTAGTCGATAACCATGCGATAGCGCATCCTGGTGGGCATATAAATATAACAGTGACTGCGGGTGTGAGTCGCGCATTTCCTGAAGAGCCACTGGATGTGGTTATTGGACGGGCAGACAGAGCAATGTACGAAGGTAAACAGACTGGCAGGAATCGTTGCATGTTTATCAACAAACAGGATGTTATTTCACGCGTTTAACGGCTAGTTTTGCGCTGTTTAACATCTATTGAGAAAAGTGATGTTACTGTGTCGACAGTGCGTTATCAGTGCAAGAAATTGTCTGTTAGCGTAAAAGCAAAACACAAATCTATCCATGCAAGCATTTACCGCCAGTTTACTGGCGGTTTTTTTCGCCGGCATAAAAATCAGGCCCCTTGTGCATAACTGCAGCAAGGGGCCGATTAGTTGAGGGATTATCTCCGTTCATTAGTTATCCCATTTGTGGCTGAAATACGCGGCCAGAAAACCAGAAAATAAAATAATTCCCAGTACGGCCATAAAAATATTCATATTATCCAGCATGATATACCTCCGTTTGTTTATGGTGTGGTGTGTTTCCTCGCTTACCTCAATATCTCTCAATGAGAAAGATATTAGCAGAGGTAACCTAAACAAAGAATGAATCAGAGGATAATTGGACGGAGAACGGCAGTTTTTCCAATATTGCGAAAGAGATAATAAAAATGTGGGTGAAAAACACCGTCTTTGCTGCAGAAAAACAGCCGTGCCAGCGTGGCACGGCACGTCCGTTAACAAAGAACGGGGTGTCTCCAGAGGCTGGTGCGAATGCCTTTTAACATCAGCAACCATGCGGCAATGATCGCCAACGCCAAGATGGCAAACAGAGAAGATGATGGCAGAGTGGTGAGCACCACGCCGCTTACCAATGGGTTAACGGCGGCGCCCAACCAGCCTAATGATTGAGCAGAAAAATAGCTGGCTTTCATGCCGGGCGGCGCAATATGGTCAATCAGCATATATTCGCCAGGGGCATAAATGATTTCACCAACCGTAAATATTGCAGCAGATATTCCCCAAAGTAGCAGGCTGTTGCCTGAGAAGGCAAAACCAGCCAGACCGACAACAAAACAGAGTGTGCCAACGGTCATCAATATGCGGATGTTGGCCGGATTAATGCGGCGGCCCACAGAATATTGTAGCGTAACTACCATCGCAGCATTTACCGGAAGAACAACCGCAACCACCTTTTCGGCAAAATCGCCGTCGGCAATCACCATCACATATTGGGAAATACATGATGCAAAAGCCCCGCCTACAAAAGAAGCCAGAAAGGCGGAGCAGGTGAACCACAACAGGGCTTTATCCTGTAACAAAACCTTTGGCGACCAGACACTATTCGTCCCGGCGGCGATTATTTTCTCACTGCGTTTAACCCAAATTTGGATGAAAAGCACGGGAAAAGCGGAACAGATGGCTGCCAGCCAAAAGGGCAAATTGATATTCTGCATGACCAGCAATGTGCCGAGTGGTGGGCCGATAGTCCAGCCAATATTCAGCATGGTGTAGTTGATCGAAAAGATCTTCGTTTTACTGGTGGATGAAAGATTATCGGCAAACCAGGCCTTCAGTACGGTCGCAAAAACGGAATAAGCGCAGTTAATCAGGGCAAAAAGCAGTACCACCAGCGAGACATTATGTACTAAAGGAATAGCAATAAAACCGCTGCCGAAGGCAACAATTGCCAGCACCATATAGCGTTTTTTGTCGAACTTATCCGCCAGGATGCCAAAGCCAAGGCTAAAAACGACGCCAATAGTGAGTGCAATCGTCATTGCATAACCAATCAGATCGACACTCAGACCGTACTGGCGGCTCAAATAGATGGTCATAAACGGCAGTGTGGCGCCGCGCCCGATGGTTAATAACAACGACGAAATGAGGAGGGCGCAGGTGGAGCGTCTCAAGGATAAGTTCATTGGGCTATCCGGCAGTGCGTTTCGCAATGTTTTGCTTTAGATATGTAAAGAAATAGCATGGCAAAAATCCGAAGTATAGCGACTTATTTGGCGATTAATTCCGTCGTAGGCGGTTATTAACAAATCAACTGTTAAAGAAAAGTAAATTCCGTTAAGTTGGGTACTGACAAAAGATCAACATTCAGAGGCCGTAGAATGTCGCGAAAAGATGGGTTGTTGGCGCTATTAGTCGTGGTGGTATGGGGACTCAATTTTGTGGTCATCAAAGTGGGGCTTCACAATATGCCGCCGTTGATGCTGGCCGGTTTACGCTTTCTGTTGGTGGCTTTCCCGGCAATTTTTTTTGTAGCGCGACCTAAAGTACCGCTTAATCTGCTGTTGGGATACGGCCTTACTATCAGTTTTGGGCAGTTTGCCTTTCTCTTTTGCGCCCTGAACTACGGTATGCCGGCAGGGCTGGCATCACTGGTATTACAGGCGCAGGCGTTCTTCACCATCATCATCGGCGCATTTACTTTCGGTGAACGGTTGCAAGGCAAACAACTGGCGGGGATTGCATTAGCGATTTTTGGCGTGCTGGTGTTGATTGAAGACAGTCTGAATGGTCAGCATGTGGCAATGCTCGGTTTTATGTTGACCCTGGCGGCGGCGTTTAGCTGGGCGTGTGGCAACATCTTCAATAAAAAGATCATGTCGCACTCGTCACGTCCGGCGGTCATGTCGCTGGTGGTGTGGAGCGCATTAATTCCGGTTGTTCCGTTCTTCGTTGCATCGCTGCTTCTTGATGGTTCCGGGAAAATAATTCACAGTCTGGTTACTATCGACATGACAACCATTTTTTCGCTGATGTATCTGGCATTTGTCGCGACAATTGTCGGTTATGGGATCTGGGGAACATTGCTCGGACGTTATGAAACCTGGCGTGTTGCGCCGTTATCATTATTAGTGCCGGTGGTGGGGCTGGCAAGCGCTGCCGTATTGTTAGATGAGCACTTAAGCGTACTGCAATTTTTGGGGGCGCTACTAATTATGGCCGGACTGTACATTAATGTGTTTGGTTTGCGCTGGCATAAAGCCGTGAAGGTGAGAGGGTAAACGTGAAGCACAGAGTGTCATCAATACTCTGTGTTTTGCCATTTATCGAGGGAAGAAGTACTTAACCTGAAACTCAAAGATATTGCAATAAAGTAGAGAATAATCCAGCGGAATATAATTTCTATCTACGGCCTGCGTCTGAATTTTCAGAATTGGGTCCTGTGGGCTGATATGCAAAATACTGGCAATTTCTGGTGTGGGAAAGGTTGGTGAGAATGTTTCAAAAGTGCCGATAATTTTGATCCCGCATTCGTTCTCAATATACGAAAATTTTGATTTTTGCATATGTGAAATCGTTAAATCGGGGAATCGCTCTACTGACATCCAGGTTTCTTCTAATTGCGCGGCATTGTTTTCAATAAACCGCAGTCTTTTGATGTAATAGACTGGTTGGCCCTGCGACAGACTCAACTCATTGGCAATGACGGGCGAGGCATTCTGTAATTCAAATTTCATAATCTTGCTTCCCGCTTCTTTCCCCCCCTTGTGAGCAATCTCGCTGAAGCTATTCATATGATCGATATGTGCCGTAAAATTCTTTTTGTGAATATATGTACCTGATCCATGCTTTCTTTGAATGATCCCATCGTTTTCAAGCACACTTAATGCCTTTCGTAAGGTATTACGAGAAACATTATAATGAAGTGACAACTCAGCTTCTGATGGTAACAAATCGCCGACATGCCATGTATTACCATTAATTTCAGATTTAAGTAAGCGGGCAATTTTTTGGAATATCACTTTTGCACCTTTTTATGTCCTTTAAAAACAATTGGTTAAATGTTTTTCTTTTTGACGCTTTACAGAGTTGTTTAATTATCTCCGTGAAGTTGAACAACTTTCTTGCTGTATTACTGTGATCAATGTACCGGGACGCGTGTTTAGCGCAGGATATGATATTTATGAAATTTAACCTGTTATATACCATTAAGGAAGAATATGAAAAATATTTTGTTAGTATGCGCCGGGGGGATGTCAACCAGTATGCTGGTCAAGCGTATGATTGAACATGCGAAGGCTATTTCATTTGACGTTAATATTACGGCACTGGCAATTGCTGAAGCAAAAGGGAAAATAAAGAATAACGAAGTGGATATTGTATTGCTCGGGCCACAAGTCCGGTTTCAGAAAACAGAGCTTGATGCCGTTTCGCAGGGGAAAATACCGATAGCTGTTATCGACATGAAAGATTATGGCACGATGAACGGGCAGGCCGTTTTTGAATTAGCGATGAAACTGCTGCAAGAGTAACGTTGCTGCAGCATTAAAATTATTACCTGAACTTACTTTTCACACATCAGAAAATGATTACATACATTCCGAAATTCTTCGAATGTCGATATCATTTAAAATAGCAGGTATTAAAAATGGGATTAATGGCTTCATTCGAACGTGGAATGGAACGTTTTCTTGTTCCAGTCGCCATCAAGTTAAATTCACAGAAACATGTTGCAGCGGTGAGAGATGGATTCGTTTTTACGTTTCCTATTATTATGGCAAGTTCATTGATTATTTTAATCAATTTTGCAATTTTATCACCGGACGGTTTTATCGCCAGTTTGTTACACCTGAACAACCTTTTCCCGAATCTGGAAAAAGCACAGGCTATTTTTACTCCGGTGATGAATGGTTCTGTAAACATCATGTCGATTATGATTGCTTTTTTGGTTGCCAGGAATATAGCAATCAGTTACGAGCAAGACGATTTACTCTGTGGTTTAACCGCAATTGGCGCATTTTTTATAGTCTATACCCCTTATCAGATGATAGATGGACAAGCGTTTCTGACAACCAAATATCTCGGTGCACAAGGGCTGTTTGTTGCCGTTATCGTGTCGCTGATTACCAGTGAGATATTCTGTCGGTTAGCGCGAAACCCTAAAATAGCCATTAACATGCCGGCGGCGGTGCCGCCTGCGGTAGCGCGATCATTTAAAGTATTATTGCCGATATTTTTTGTGATGGTGTTTTTTTCTGCGCTTAATTATTGTTTGACGCTGATTTCCCCCAAGGGATTGAACGACCTTATCTACACATTGATCCAGGCGCCATTAAAACACATGGGGACAAATATTTTTGCCGTGATCATTCTGGGGGCTGTAGGGAACTTTTTATGGGTATTGGGGATTCATGGGCCTAATACGACATCCGCTATTCGTGAAACGGTATTTTCGGAAGCCAATCTGGAAAACCTTTCCTTTGCTGCTCAACATGGTACAACCTGGGGAGCGCCGTATCCAATTACCTGGACTTCAATTAATGATGCTTTCGCCAACTGTGGCGGTTCAGGAATGACACTGGGATTATTACTGGCCATCTTTATTGCATCAAAGCGGGCAGAATATCGCGATTTGGCAAAAATGTCGTTTATCCTAGGTATTTTCAACATTAATGAACCGGTAATGTTCGGACTTCCGATTGTCCTTAACCCAATCATGATGGTGCCTTTTATTTTAGTCCCTATTGTAAACTGCACCATTGGTTATTTCTTTGTTTCAATGGAAATTATTCCCCCAGTAGCTTATGCCGTTCCATGGACTACGCCGGGACCATTAATCGCTTTTCTCGGTACAGGAGGTAACTGGTTAGCTCTTATGGTTGGATTCTTATGTTTAGCTGTCGCGACATTGATTTATTTACCCTTCGTCATTGCCGCTAATAAAGTCAATACCATTACCGACAACTCATAAGCCTGATTACATAATAAGGAGATTTCAATGTTTGCTGATGAAGAACTCGTTATGGAGTTATTGATTAATGCCGGACAGGCGCGCTCTGATGCGATGGAAGCGATACGATGTGCAACGGTAAAAAACTGGGAAGGCGTCACACAGTTTATGGCCAGCTCGGAATCTGCTGGTCTTAAAGCACACAAGATCCAAACGGCCTTAATTAGTCAGGATGAAGGAAGTGGTAAAATTCATGTCAATTTAATTTTGGTACATGCGCAGGATCATTTAATGAATGCCATGTTATGTCAGGATTTAGCGAAAGAAATAATCCGGTTAAGAAAAGAACTTCAGGCATGATCTTTTTCCTCCAGCGTAACGGCTGGAGGATACTATCTAATATCTCTTAAGGATAAGTTATGAATTTGAAGACGCTTAATGTTAGTCTTTTGTCTGTTTCTATTGTTGCAGCATTATTTCCAATAAATTCCCTGGCTGCTAAATTAACGATTGAACAGAGACTTGAGCTTCTCGAAAATGAATTATCACAAAATAAAGCTGAACTTAAACAAACTAAAAACGAACTTGGAGAATATAAATCCCAACTTTCTACGCTACAAAAAAGCATTGCTGAAAACAAATATAAAGTTGCTACACTTTCTGAAATATCGCAGCAATCTCCAGTTGCTGACAATATTAAAAATGAAAACGGAGAGCAAAGTCAGGTTAATGGCGCTAGCGCCGTGAATGGATCGCAACAAGTTGCCGTTATTGAGAGTAAAGGAGACCAGACAACCATTGAAAGTGTGACGCTGAAAGATATCAGTAAATACATTAAGGATGATATTGGCTTTAGTTATCAAGGATATTTCCGCTCAGGCTGGGGAACAAGTAATCACGGTTCATCGCAAACATATGCAGCTGGTTCGTTAGGGCGTTTTGGTAACGAAATGAGTGGTTGGTTTGATCTGACGTTAAATCAACGTGTCTATAATCAAAACGGAAAAACCGCCAATGCTGTCGTAACCTATGATGGTAACGTCGGAGAACAATACAACGATGCCTGGTTTGGTGATAGCAATAATGAAAATATTATGCAGTTTAGTGATATTTATCTTACCACGCGTGGTTTTTTACCTTTTGCGCCTGAAGCAGATTTTTGGGTCGGTAAACATAAGCTCCCGCAATATGAAATCCAGATGCTAGACTGGAAGACATTAACCACTGACGTAGCCGCTGGTGTCGGGATTGAAAATTGGGCGCTTGGCGTGGGGCTTTTTGATATGTCATTAAGTCGCGATGATGTTGATGTTTACTCTCGTGATTTTACCCATACGACTCAGATGAATACTAACTCAGTCGATCTTCGTTATCGTAATATTCCGTTATGGGATGATGCAACATTATCGGTAATGGCAAAATACTCCACGCCTAATAAGACGGATGACCAAAATTCGAATGAAAGTGATGACAGCTATTTTGAGATGAAAGATAGCTGGATGTTGACTTCCATTTTACGACAAAACATGCAACGCGACACGTTTAATGAGTTTACATTGCAGGTTGCTAATAATTCATATGCCAGCAGCTTTGCCAGCTTTTCTGATGCCAGTAATACCATGGCGCATGGTCGTTATTATTATGGCGATCATACTGACGGAATTGCCTGGCGTTTAATTTCGCAAGGTGAAATGTATCTTACCGATAATATCATTATGGCAAATGCGCTGGTCTACTCTCATGGTGAAGATGTTTACAGCTATGAGAGTGGTGCTCACAGTGATTTCGACAGTATTCGTACAGTTATTCGTCCTGCCTGGATCTGGAATACCTGGAACCAGACTGGTGTTGAACTCGGTTGGTTTAAACAAAAAAACAAAACCCAACAGGGTGTAACGTTAAACGAATCTGCCTACAAAACGACGTTGTATCATGCGTTAAAAGTGGGTGAGAGTATTTTAGGTTCAAGACCAGAAATTCGTTTCTATGGTACATACATTAATATTCTTGATAACGAATTGTCGAATTTCAATTTTAATGATAACAGCAAAGACGAATTTATGGCCGGGATACAGGCAGAAGTCTGGTGGTAATTTATTTAAGTTAAGGAGTTGATATGTCTGGATTTAAACATGATTTTTTATGGGGTGGCGCCGTTGCCGCACACCAACTGGAAGGTGGCTGGAATGATGGCGGAAAAGGTATAAGTATCGCCGATGTAATGACGGCTGGAGCACATGGTGTTCCGCGAAAAGTGACAGATGGCATTATTGACGGACTCAATTATCCTAACCATGAAGCGATTGATTTTTATCACCGCTATAAGGACGATATTAAATTATTCGCTGAGATGGGCTTTAAATGCTTTCGAACTTCTATTGCCTGGACACGCATTTTTCCGCAAGGTGATGAGCAAGAAGCCAACGAAGCGGGTTTACAATTTTATGATGACCTGTTTGATGAGTGTCTGAAGTACGGGATTCAACCGGTGGTGACGCTTTCGCACTTTGAGATGCCTTATTATCTGGTTACAGAATATGGCGGCTGGAGAAATCGTAAACTTATTGATTTTTTTATCCGTTTTGCAACGACCGTTTTCATTCGTTATAAAGAAAAAGTGAAATACTGGATGACATTCAATGAAATCAATAATCAAGTGAATTTCAGTGAAAGTCTGTCTCCATTTACTAACTCTGGAGTCTTGTATTCTCCTGACGAAGAGATGTCTGCAAGGGAAGAAATCATGTATCAGGCGGTGCATTATGAGTTAGTTGCCAGTGCACTCGCTGTTGATATTGGAAAATCGATCAATCCCGAATTTAAAATTGGCTGCATGATCGCCATGTGTCCCATTTATCCACTGACGTGTGCCCCTAATGATATGATGATGGCAACGAAAGCCATGCATCGGCGCTACTGGTTTACCGATGTTCATGCGCGTGGCAACTATCCGCAACATGTGCTGAATTACTTTGCCAGAAAAGGTTTTACGCTGGATATTACGCCAGAAGATAATGCGATTCTTGCCAAAGGATGTGTCGACTTTATCGGCTTTAGCTATTACATGTCATTTGTGACGCAATTTTCACAAGATAACGTCATGCTTGATTATGTGGAGCCGCGGGATTTAGTCAGCAATCCTTATATTGCTACCTCTGAATGGGGATGGCAAATAGACCCGGCAGGTTTACGTTATTCTCTGAACTGGTTTTGGGAGCGCTTCCAGTTGCCGATGTTTATTGTCGAAAATGGGTTTGGCGCAGTTGACCAGCGACAAGCTGACGGCACGGTTAACGATCATTATCGCATTGATTATTTTGTCTCCCATATTCGGGAAATGAAAAAAGCGGTAACTGAGGATGGCGTTGAGTTGATTGGATATACCCCGTGGGGCTGTATTGATCTTGTATCTGCCGGAACAGGGGAAATGAAAAAACGCTACGGAATGATTTATGTCGATAAAGACAATGAAGGGAAGGGAACACTGGAACGGATACGCAAAGCCTCGTTTTACTGGTATCGGGATCTTATCGCCAGCAATGGCGAAAATATTTGATACAACGGAAAAGGTCTGAAGGAAATGTCAGGCTCTGTGATAAGAGCCTGACAATAGCTACATAGCGTGTTGATTATAATAAGGCACACCCAGCGCATCCGACTTGTCACTGCCCGTAGACATGTGGTTCAAATCGAATGGTGATTGTTCCTGTGATGGGGGAACAATCACCACATCATCACAGGGCGTAACGACCGGCTGTGTGGTTTGTTCCGCAAAGCTCTGCGTAGAAAAGGCAATTAACGCAGTCAACGTTGCAGATAAGAGTGGTTTCATGATTGCCTCAGTGACGTTGTCACATTTTTATTAGCTGTTGCAATGGTTCAGCGGATGCAAATAACGCGATTCACCTTGCATGTTAGAGCTTCGGAATTTATGTGGCGGAACATCAAAATAGTTTTTAAAGGTACGGGTCAGCGTTTGCTGTGACTCAAAACCATAACGTTCTGCCAGATAGAGAATCGGTTCGTTGCTCTCTTTCAGCTTTTGCGCGATTTCCGTCATCTTACGGCTGCGAATATATTGACCTAATGAATGACCGGTCTCTTTTTTAAACATCCGTTGCAGGTGCCATTTGGAGTAACCGGAACGTTCTGACACTTTTTCCAGTGACAGTGGCGATTCCAGGTTATCTTCGATCCAGTCCAAAATACTATGAATAGTCATAGCGTCAGTGTTGCGTCTGGACATCGTCATACCTCTTTTTTTGTTTACGGCAGGATTTTCTTAAGCAAATGCTCAAGCGTTGTCACTTCGTCCGCCGTCAGGTTTTTTGTTAATTCGTGATGCAGGTCCTGGCCAACCAGTTGATGGCATTGTTCACATATTGCTGCGCCGCTGGTGGTGAGTTTCACCAATACGCCGCGCTTGTCATTTGGGTTAGGCATCCGTTCGACCCAGCCTTTACAGACGAGGCGATCCAACATGCGTGTCAGCGCGCCAAGGTCCACCGAAAGCACTTTTTTCAGTTCTACCGGGGTAATACACGCAGCACAGCGAATAGAGCAGAGCACCTTAAACTGTGCTGCAGTGATATCCAGCGGTGACAGATAATCGTTAAGCAGACGATCTTTCTTCTGATTAACCATGTGGATTAAGCGACCCAATGGGATGATTTCATTGAACAGGTCACTGGTATTTTTCACAATGGTTGCCCTGGCAAGTAATTAGTTGCACGGGATAATATTGCCCAGGCAAATATAAGTCAAACGAATGGATTGATAGATGCCACGATTTGCTAAATCGGTTCAAGTTTTGGTCAGTGGAGGGCAAGGTTAGTTAAAGAGTGCAACTTTCACCTTGATTACCCTTTATACTTTTCGCTGATTACGCAGACACACAGGATAACTACCACCAATGTTGGATTTGTTTAAAGCAATTGGCCTGGGGCTGGTGGTGTTACTGCCGTTAGCTAACCCGCTGACGACCGTAGCACTGTTTCTCGGTCTGGCTGGCAACATGAATAGCGCTGAGCGTAACCGTCAGTCATTGATGGCTTCGGTGTATGTCTTTGCCATTATGATGGTCGCTTATTACGCCGGGCAGTTGGTAATGGATACATTCGGAATTTCGATTCCCGGTCTACGTATTGCCGGCGGTTTAATTGTTGCGTTTATTGGTTTTCGCATGCTCTTTCCGCAGCATAAAGCGACTGATTCACCCGAGGCAAAAAGCAAATCAGAAGAGCTGGAGGATGAGCCCAGCGCGAATATCGCTTTTGTTCCTTTGGCAATGCCGAGTACTGCGGGGCCTGGGACTATCGCGATGATCATCAGTTCGGCATCCACTGTACGCCAGAGTTCCACTTTCGCTGACTGGGTTCTGCTGGTGGCGCCACCGCTGATCTTTTTTCTGGTTGCTGTCATTTTGTGGGGCAGCTTGCGCAGTTCTGGTGCGATTATGCGGCTGGTTGGGAAAGGGGGGATAGAAGCCATTTCCCGCCTGATGGGATTCCTTCTGGTTTGTATGGGCGTGCAGTTTATTATCAACGGCATTCTGGAAATTATTAAAACTTACCATTAAAAAAGGCCCGTTTGGGCCTTTAAACTATTGTGTCTGTTCTTCCAGAGTGACTGGCCAGCGGCGAAATATGATGATTGACCATATTAATGCGGCGAGAGCAGGTATCGCCCCGACATAACCAATCATCGACATTGACCCGTGCAAACTGACCTGATTACCCACCAGCGCCCCAGCGCCAATGCCAATATTAAAAATCCCTGAAAACAGCGCCATAGCCACATCGGTGGCATCCGGGGCTAGTGCCAGCACTTTCACCTGCATGCCCAGCCCGATAACCATCATTGCGATGCCCCAAAAGATACTCAGAGCGCCAAGGTGTAATTCACTGCTCGCCGCAGGTAGCAGCAACAGCAAACATATCAGCAGTAGCGCAATTGCCGCGCTGACCAGTGGGGAAGCGTATTGATTACCCAGCTTGCCGAAAATCACGCTCCCAATAATGCCCGCGCTACCCAACAATAACAGTAATACTGTGGCAAAGTTGGCGCTGAATCCGGCTATGTTTTGTACGAAAGGTTCGATATAGCTGTAGGCCGTGTAATGGGCGGTGACCACTACCACGGTTAACAGATAAATACTCATCAATGCCGGACGGCGGAACAATTGCGGTAAGCTTTTCAGCGATCCTGAATGTTCGCTGGGAAGCAAGGGCAGTAATTTTATGAGGCATAGTAGAGTGATAAGTGCCCCAATACCAATTGCGAAGAAGGTTGTTCGCCAGCCGAAATACTGCCCTACGATACGTCCGATGGGTAAACCTAATACCATTGCCAGAGCTGTGCCGGTGGCGATAAGGCTTAATGCCTGCGCTCGTTTACCCGCTGGCGCCATGCGGATCGCCAGAGATGCGGTAATCGACCAAAATATTGCATGTGCGAAAGCTACGCCGATTCGGCTGATAACCAGAACGGTAAAGTTCCACGACAAGAATGACAGAACATGACTGGCGATAAAGACCACAAACAGGCAAATCAACAGATTGCGGCGTTCCATTTGACTGGTCAGAAGCATAAAAGGGAGCGACATAAGCGCCACAACCCAGGCATAGATAGTCAGCATGATACCGACCTGAGCGGTTTGCATATGGAAGCTTTGCGCGATGTCAGAAAGCAGGCCAACGGGAACAAATTCAGTGGTATTGAAGATAAAGGCAGCCACAGCCAGCGTAACTACCCGTAGCCACGCCACTTTGCGGGAAACAGCGTTTGTTGTCATAACAGATTATTGGATTCGTTGCGAAAAGGTAATTGAATGATCTTAGAACGGTTAATGAAATGAGTACAATGTTTTTGTGATCTGGATCTCGTTTTGTCGTTTCTCTGACGGTGGTTATATCACTCGTCAGAGAGTTAGCCCGTTGGCAGACATCAGATTTAATGACGTTCAGAAAGAACGGGGGTTTTGGCCATTGATGGCGTGGTGGGAGATACTGGGGAACGTGGCCTTGTAATGGCGAAGTCTTCGCCAATAACTTTAGGTTGAATGTTTTTTTTAGTAATAAGTTTAAGCATTTTTTTCGCCAGGTGGCGAATAGTTCTATTTTCATTTAATGATGCAGGTATCAGCACGTCATTCAGATCATTTTCATTAGGATTCATACATTGTTGATAATTCAAAAAAATGGTTGAAAAAAATAGAAATAACTCCTGAAAATGAGGCGATTTGCTGTCTGCTAAAAGAGATAAAAAACAGATGCAAACTTCAGGTAATATATGTTTATTATGACAAAGTGAATCCATCAAACTTTGCAGTAAGTCGTGTTTTAATTCGTCATCAGTTATATTGAGAATAGTGGTAATTAAATTAGGAGGCGTATTTGCAAACCACCTGGTGATCTCAGATTTATTCCACAAGCCGGGAAATATAACAAAGTTACCGCGGGAGATAAAGTTCATGACGAGTAAATCAAACTGGCGTAAGTAATCTGCAGCCGCATGGTGATCCGGGGCCAGTGGTTCAATATGTGGCGTATGAGCCCTTTTGATGGGGATCCCGATACTAATCATTGGAAATTGTTCAATAAAATCATTCAGAAACAAGAAGAGAACCCGCTCGATCCCAGCCTGAAATCTACAGCCTGTAATGGCTGTTTTTGTATCAGGTGGACAAAATATATTAATTTCTCCATTGTGGCGAAAACTATCTAAATGGACAGGGCTTAAATTTATTACCACCAAAAATTCCATGAACTCTTTATTTTTTCCAGTCTTAATGGGATACTTTAATCTAAACTGAACGCTTTCATTATATAAGCTATCGTTATCCTGGGATAATGCTTGTTGGGTATATGATAAATTATCCAGGTTATCAAATATATTCTTTGTAATTGCGTTGACTCTTAGTGATGTTCGCCACTCTTCATCACAAATTATTATGGAAAGTGCATCGATAAAACTCTTTAAAACGTCTTTTATTTGCGGTGGAATATAATTAACGGGGAAATCGTTAGAAATAGATATGTAATTACTGACACTGACTGGTCTGATCATTTTTGCCCCATGTAATGCAAAAGTCATCGGAGCATCACTATATAGAGCAAAGGTGATACATGAACTATCAAAAATAGCTCATTGATCGTGACGTTTTGTCGACTCAGACATACCCAACAATTCAATAAACGCCTCAAGCGGGCGTGTCTTCGCCCCACGTCGCCAGACCAGCCATGTTGTTAACCAACGCCATGGTTCACCCAGAGGCCACGCATCAACCTGGTGATGCCCGGGCATACTTTCCAGCATGGAACGGGGGATAAGCGCAATTCCTGCACCGGCAATCACACAGGCCAGCATACCGTGGTATGACTCCATTTCATGGATTGTTCCCGGTGCTGCGCCGTCAGCATGAAACCAGCTCTCAAAATGACGTCGATACGAACAGTTAGCCCGAAAAGCATAAATGTTACAGCCATCGACCAGACTGGCGCGAGTAACGGGGGAATGCCCCTGTGGCGTGACAATCATCAGTTCTTCCTGATAAACCGGGATTCCGTCAATGACTGGATGACTAATTGGGCCATCAATAAATGCGGCATTCAGTTTTCCCTCCAGTACACCGTCCAGCATAGTACCGGAAGGGCCAGTGGAGAGAGAAAACTGAATTTTGGGATAGCGGCGATTAAATTCCGCCAGCGTTGCCGGAATTCGTACCGCGGCAGTACTTTCCAGTGAACCGAGAGAAAACAAACCTTGCAGCTCATCGCCAGCGACGACGCTGCGCGCTTCATCTACCAGCGCCAGAATTTGTTGGCTGTAGCGTAAAAAGTTATGTCCGGCAGGAGAGAGACGTAAACGTTGATTTTCCCGAATAAACAACGCCACTCCAAGCTCCGTTTCCAGTTGGCGAATTCGGGTTGTGAGGTTCGACGGTACGCGATGCACTTTTGCCGCAGCCTGAGTAATGCTGCCAGCCTCGGCAACGGCGTTAAACATCTCTAACTGGGTCAGGTCCATGGCATTCTCGATTTGTGAATAAGTGACTTAATATTATTCATTTTTACGGAGGAGTAAATCTGCGTATCCTGGAGATATCACTTACAATGGAGATATCCCGATGTCCATCACTCCGGCGACTCATGCCATTTCGATCAATCCCGCCAATGGCGAACGACTTTCTGTGCTTCCCTGGGCTGGTACTCATGAAATTGAACATGCGCTTGAATTGGCTGCGGCGGACTTTTGCCACTGGCGCGAAACGAGTGTCGCTTACCGTGCGGAAAAACTGCGCGATATTGGCAAGGCGCTGCGCGCCCGTGGCGAAGAAATGGCGCAAATGATCACCCGTGAAATGGGTAAGCCCATCAAACAGGCGCGTGCTGAAGTGACGAAATCCGCTAACTTGTGCGACTGGTATGCGGAGCATGGGCCGGTCATGCTGAAGACCGAACCTACGCTGGTGGAGAATCAACAGGCGGTTATTGAATATCGACCGATGGGGACGATTCTGGCGATTATGCCGTGGAACTTTCCGCTATGGCAGGTTATGCGCGGCGCTATCCCTATTATTCTGGCAGGCAACGGTTATCTACTGAAACATGCCCCGAGTGTGATGGGCTGTGCGCAATTAATTGCGCAGGTCTTTAAAGATGCAGGTATTCCGCAAGGCGTATATGGCTGGTTAAATGCTGACAACGATGGTGTCAGTCAGATGATTAAAGACCCGCGCATTGCTGCGGTAACGGTTACCGGAAGTGTACGCGCGGGAGCGGCTATTGGTGCGCAGGCAGGGGCGGCGCTGAAAAAATGCGTGCTGGAACTGGGCGGTTCCGATCCGTTTATTGTGCTTAACGATGCCGATCTGGATCTGGCTGTGAAAGCCGCGGTCGCCGGGCGTTATCAGAATACCGGACAGGTTTGCGCAGCGGCGAAACGCTTTATTATCGAAGAAGGGATTGCCCCAGTATTCACTGAACGATTTGTTGCAGCGGCTGCAGCGCTAAAAATGGGCGATCCGCTTAACGAAGAGAACGATCTCGGCCCAATTGCACGTTTTGATTTGCGTGATGAACTGCATCATCAGGTGGAAAGAACGCTGGCGCAGGGGGCACGTTTGTTGCTGGGCGGGGAAAAAGTCGCAGGGGCAGGGAATTACTATCCGGCAACAGTACTGGCAGATGTAACGCCGGAAATGACCGCGTTTCGTGAAGAGCTGTTTGGACCGGTCGCAGCGATTACGATTGCGAAAGATGCGAAACATGCACTGGAACTGGCTAATGACAGCGAGTTCGGCTTGTCGGCAACCCTTTTTACACGCAATGAAACATTAGCCAGACAGATGGCGGCTCGTCTGGAATGCGGCGGTGTGTTTATCAATGGTTTTAGCGCCAGTGATGCGCGAGTCGCCTTTGGTGGCGTGAAGAAGAGCGGTTTTGGGCGTGAACTCTCCCATTTCGGCTTACATGAGTTCTGTAATATTCAGACCGTGTGGAAAGACCGGATCTAACGCCATATATTGAGCTCTGTTATACTCGCAGGTCTTTTCAGACCTGCGGGAAAGGAGCAGAGAGTGGCAGTCGCCATGGATAATGCAATTTTAGAGACTATTTTGCGGCAAGTGCGTCCGCTGATTGGTCAGGGTAAAGTCGCGGATTATATTCCGGCGCTGGCAACGGTAGAGGGTTCCCGGCTGGGAATTGCTATCTGTACCGTTGACGGGCAACTTTTTCAGGCCGGAGACGCGCAAGAACGTTTTTCCATTCAGTCTATTTCCAAAGTGCTTAGCCTCGTTGTCGCCATGCGTCATTACTCCGAAGAGGAAATCTGGCAACGCGTCGGCAAAGATCCATCGGGATCTCCGTTCAATTCCTTAGTGCAACTGGAAATGGAGCACGGTATTCCGCGTAATCCGTTTATTAATGCTGGCGCGCTGGTGGTCTGCGATATGCTACAAGGGCGATTGAGTGCACCACGGCAACGTATGCTGGAAGTAGTACGCGGTTTGAGCGGCGTGTCAGATATTGCCTACGATACCGTCGTTGCACGTTCTGAGTTTGAACATTCAGCAAGGAATGCGGCGATCGCATGGCTGATGAAGTCCTTTGGTAATTTCCATCATGATGTGACGACCGTACTGCAAAACTATTTTCACTACTGCGCACTGAAAATGAGTTGCGTGGAGCTGGCGCGGACGTTTGTTTTTCTGGCGAATCAGGGTAAGGCATTTCATATTGATGAACCGGTGGTGACGCCGATGCAGGCGCGGCAAATTAATGCACTGATGGCGACCAGTGGTATGTATCAGAACGCCGGTGAGTTTGCCTGGCGCGTTGGTTTGCCGGCTAAATCCGGTGTTGGCGGCGGTATTGTCGCTATTGTCCCACATGAGATGGCGATTGCGGTCTGGAGCCCGGAACTGGACAATGCGGGAAATTCTCTTGCCGGTATTGCTGTACTTGAACAGTTGACGAAACAGTTAGGGCGCTCGGTTTATTAATGCGGTCACTCGATCCACTCTTCACCCGGTTATCCCGTTCGACATTTCGCTCTCGTTTTCGTCTTGGTGTGAAAGAACGTCAGTATTGTCTGGAGAAGGGCGCACCGGTTATCGAACAACATGCGGCAGATTTTGTCGCGAAACGTCTTGCCCCGGCGTTTCCGACAAATGACGGTAAGCAAACACCCATGCGCGGACATCCAGTGTTTATCGCCCAACATGCCACTGCAACCTGTTGTCGCGGCTGCCTGGCGAAGTGGCATAACATTCCGCAGGGGGTACCGTTAAGTGAAGAGCAACAACGCTATATCGTGATGGTCATTTATCATTGGCTGGTTATTCAGATGAATCAGCCACAATAATTGCTGTATGCGATAAAATCTCATCGGATAGATCTCTTAAATTATCGCCGCTGTCAGCGAACATGCTATCCTTTATGAGAATTTACTTATTGCGTTGAGATAATTGCCGCTCGCAATTGTATGGATAGATCATTAATGCATGTACTCCCCAATACCACTTTCCGATTGTTTAAGGAAGGTCATCTGTTACGTAATAGCTTTGCTATTTTTGTACTT
>OLIF01000110.1_pt1 | contig 34849 bp, 25 predicted proteins | sample 1609681 | NCBI WGS metagenome assembly OLIF01 (sample SAMEA4350143, study PRJEB24818) | metagenome | biome: human; feature: gut; material: faeces | place: Denmark | collected 2013-09 | reverse complement strand
GTTGTTTGTCGGTGAACGCTCTCCAGAGCAGGACAAATCCGCCGGGAGCGGATTTGAACGTTGCGAAGCAACGGCCCGGAGGGTGGCGAGCAGGACGCCCGCCATAAACTGCCAGGTACCAAATTAAGCAGAAGGCCATCCTGACGGATGGCCTTTTTGCATTGGCGCAGAAAAAAATGCCGGATGCGACGCTGGCGCGTCTTATCCAACCTACTTTTACTTATCCGTCCTGCTTTTGTATCCACTCCACCACAAAATCGGTCAGCCCCTCAACATCATTAATATCCAATAAGGCGACATCAATATTTAGCGGTACATCGCTGGCCACAGCAATAACATGCCTGTCTATCACCAACTCTTCGGGTCGATGTCCGGCTCCATCGCGAAAAAGCACAATCTTTGCGATCTCTTCATGCTTAAACCCTTCGACCAGAATCAAATCCAGCTTTGAGGTATCCATCCGACTTGCGAGAAAATGTAGATCCAGCTCTTCTTTGTCTGGCGTTTCCGTCATCAAGGCCCATCGCTGCTGGCTGGCAACGATGGTTTGCGCCGCGCCAGCTTTGCGCAGCTCATAGCTATCTTTGCCCGGTTTATCAACATCCATATCATGGTGTGTATGCTTAATCAGCCCCGGACGGATCCCTCTGGCGCATAATGCTGGGATCAGTTTTTTCAGTAGCGTAGTTTTTCCGGTGCCACTCCACGCGGCAAAGGCGAGTAACGGTATCATCGTTTTTCCTGCCATCGGGCAAGCTCCTCTGGCGTATTCACGTTTACAAATGCATCTTTATGATCGCTGAAATCAACCGCATGACCGCCAGCCAGCCGCATAAATGCCATTACCCGGCGTTCTCCTGCTTGCAGATATTCCAGTAATAACGGTTCGATAGCGCGGTTTACCAGAGCAATAGTCGGGTGATCGCGTTCACCGTCGTGGACCCATACTACAGGCGCATCTTTGCGTTGATGGTTAAGTCGGGCGGCTAAATCATGGGGAATGTAAGGCGTATCGCACGGACAAAACAGAAACCACTCACCCGCTTCCTGTTGCATGACTGAAAGCATTCCTGCCAGAGGGCCTGGGTAATCCGCCAGAGAATCCGCTATCACTTTCAGGCCGCTTGCCTGATAGATTTCCTGATGGCGATTGGCATTAACCACGACGTGAGAGAGCTGCGTCATAAGCGCGTCAGCGACATGTTGCCATAACGGTTTGCCGTTTAATTCAAGCAATCCTTTATCCGCGCCGCCCATCCGTCTGGCCTTACCGCCCGCCAGTACTACGCCTGTTATCGTCGTCATCAGATTCACCGATATCGCCTCTTTTATTGTGGGATTGACCCTGCTAACGTGTCTGTCTCAAGAGTAAGGAGCATTACCATGAAATGTAAACGTCTGAATGAAGTTATTGAACTCCTCCAGCCAGCCTGGCAAAAAGAGCCGGATCTTAACCTGCTGCAATTTTTGCAAAAATTGGCGAAAGAGTCAGGTTTTGATGGTGAACTGGCGGATTTGACGGATGATATTCTGATCTATCATCTGAAAATGCGTGATTCCGCGAAAGACGCGGTGATCCCTGGTTTACAGAAAGATTATGAAGAAGATTTCAAAACGGCGCTGTTACGTGCACGTGGCGTAATTAAAGAGTAAAAGCTTGTAAGCGCCGCCAACAAAATCATCGCGAAATGATATCCTTCATCATTCGTAATGTTTTCCGGATGATGGGATGAATAACAACGCATTTACTTTCCAGACACTACACCCGGATACCATCATGGATGCTCTGTTTGAGCAAGGGATCCGGGTGGATTCCGGTCTTACCCCGCTTAACAGCTATGAAAACCGTGTCTATCAATTTCAGGACGAAGATCGCCGACGCTTTGTCGTCAAATTCTATCGCCCTGAACGTTGGACAGCCGATCAAATCCTCGAAGAACATCAATTTGCGTTGCAGTTAGTAAACGATGAAGTTCCGGTCGCAGCGCCTGTGGTCTTTAATGGTCAGACTTTATTGCGTCATCAGGGATTTTATTTCGCCGTTTTTCCAAGTGTCGGTGGTCGTCAGTTCGAAGCTGATAATATCGATCAGATAGAAGCGGTTGGGCGTTATTTAGGGCGTATGCACCAGACGGGGCGCAAACAGCTTTTTATCCATCGCCCGACCATCGGTTTGAATGAATATCTCATTGAGCCACGCAAACTGTTTGAGGACGCTACACTGATACCTTCCGGGTTGAAAGCGGCATTCCTGAAAGCGACAGATGAGTTGATCGTTGCCGTTACAGCACACTGGCGGGAAGATTTTACCGTTCTGCGGTTACATGGAGACTGCCATGCCGGGAATATTCTCTGGCGTGATGGGCCCCTGTTTGTCGATTTAGACGATGCACGTAATGGCCCAGCTGTACAGGATCTTTGGATGTTGCTGAATGGCGATAAAGCCGAGCAAAGGATGCAGCTGGAAACCATTATTGAAGCTTATGAAGAGTTTAGCGATTTCGACACCGCTGAAATTGGACTTATTGAACCTTTACGCGCTATGCGTTTGGTTTATTATCTTGCCTGGCTAATGCGACGTTGGGCTGATCCCGCGTTCCCGAAAAATTTCCCGTGGTTAGTCGGGGAAGATTACTGGCGGCGGCAGACAGCGACCTTTATAGAGCAGGTAAAAGTTCTACAAGAACCCCCTTTGCAATTAACACCTATGTATTAATCGGAGAGAGTAGATCATGAAAAAGATTTGGCTGGCGCTGGCTGGTTTAGTTTTAGCGTTTAGCGTATCGGCGGCGCAGTATGAAGATGGTAAACAGTACACCACTCTGGAAAAACCGGTTGCTGGCGCGCCGCAAGTGCTGGAGTTTTTCTCTTTCTTCTGCCCACACTGCTATCAGTTTGAAGAAGTTCTGCATATTTCAGATAACGTGAAGAAAAAACTGCCGGAAGGCGTGAAGATGACTAAATACCACGTCAATTTCATGGGCGGGGACCTGGGCAAAGATCTGACTCAGGCATGGGCTGTAGCGATGGCTCTGGGTGTAGAAAATAAAGTGACTGTTCCGCTGTTTGAAGGCGTACAGAAAACGCAAACTATTCGCTCTGCGGCTGATATCCGTGATGTCTTTATCAACGCGGGTATTAAAGGTGAAGAGTACGACGCGGCATGGAACAGCTTTGTTGTTAAATCCCTGGTCGCACAGCAAGAAAAAGCGGCAGCCGATCTGCAATTGCAGGGAGTTCCGGCGATGTTCGTTAACGGCAAATATCAGCTGAACCCGCAGGGTATGGACACCAGTAATATGGATGTTTTTGTTCAGCAGTATGCTGATACGGTGAAATATCTGTCCGAGAAGAAATAAACTTTCTCATATTATATAAAGCCCGTGAATATTCACGGGCTTTTTAGTTATTAGAATAAATATAAATACTTTCTGATAATTCATCTCGTTGCTGGACAATATGAATCCTGTAGAGGATATTCGCGTAGCGATATACTTAATCGCGTTACTCTTCTTCAGGGATAAATTTATGATACGCAAATTAATTGTCGGTTCGGTTATTGCTGTTGTCGTCATTCTGTGTGGTGGCACATGGTTTTCTGGTATGAAAACTCAAAACAGTGTTGAACAGTTTATTAATGGTTTTAATAAAGCCAATAAAAATAACAATGGCGCTCATAATATGACGCTAAGCCGTAAAGATTATAAAAGAGGATTTTTTAGTTCATCTTTTCAAGTTGCTCTGACCTTTAATAATGGTATTACAGATAGCGAGATCAAACCTGGTCAGAAGATTATACTGGATATAAATGTTGATCATGGGCCATTTCCGCTGAGCCAGCTTTCAAAGGGTAATATAAAGCCGACTATGGCAACAGCGAAGGTATCTCTGGCTAAGAGTGACCTTACACAATCCTACTATACTGCAACTAAAGGTAAGATACCGTTAACTGCTGATATTGTGGCTGCATTTGGTGGAGCGCTAACCACAGAGGTGAATATAACACCAGCAAAATTTCAGGATATCTCTTATGAAGATGGTAAGTTCATGTTTCGTGGTGATGATAGTTCACCATCAAATATGGCAGTAACGGGATACCTGAATAATATTATCGTAAATCTGGATTCCATAACTAAACTTGCAGCAAATTCGATGACTGTTAACGCATTATCTCATATGGAGGAAATGAGATATCCAGTGGGAATAAGTGATTTAAAATTTAATAAGGTTAGGCTTCAGGTACTTGATAACGATATTGCTAAAATTAACGCTTTTACTGCCAAAACAATACTTGAACGCACAAAGGATAAGAAATATATAAATGCTAATTTTTCCTACGCTATTGACACTTTAAAAAAGGGCGATCAGAATTTTGGTAGTGGCGATATGTCATTACAATTTAATGCTATTGATCCCAACGCTTTCAGAGCATTTATTGAATACTACAATACTTCATTACGCAATCAGTTGGCAAATAATCCTGATTTAATAAAAGATGAAAATGCGATGGATGATCTCCGGGTTGGGGTACTGGGAGAAAGTTTGCCAATTTTGTTAAAAAGTGAGCCTGTTATTCAGATCCCTGTTAAATGGAAAAATACTGTTGGGGAATTGAAGGGGCACCTGAATATTGCTACGGATGATGCTCGATCTGTTGATAATAGTATAAAGTCGTTGGACCTGAATATTTTTCTGCCATTTAATGTTATTGGTGAATTGGAGAAACAGATCAATTTATCAGAAGGTAAAAACACCGAGACTGCACAGCGAATGGCAGAACAAGCGCTCGCAGAATTTAAGGATACGGGGCAACAACTTGATTTACTTAAGTTTGATGATAATGCCGGTTCACTACAACTTCACTATGAACAGGGAAAAGTGAATTTTAACGGTAATGAAATGACAGACATGGCGTTTTTTATGCGTATGGCACGTTTGATGCCGTGATATCTGTTGCTCGCCCTGGGAATTTCCGGGGCGAGCAACGCCACTCAATCTTGCCGATGGGAAGAAATAAGCGTGTTCAGGTACTGATCTTTCTCTTGCCAGAGAGTGTTTAGCCATAACTGAAATCGACGCTTAAATGCCTTATCGTTCACATAATCGCCATGTAATTCATCAGCAATGGGCTGCAGCTCAACCTTTACAACAATTCGCGTTAACTTCCCACTTAACATATCGAAAAAGGGCTGACGATTGTTTTCTGGATAACAGAGCGTGACATTAAGCAATTTATCAAATTGTTTGCCCAGCACATTCAATGCCATTGCAATCCCCGCCGCTTTTGGTGGCAACAGATTTTTATAGGGGGAACGTGTTTGCTGATGTTTTTCTTCAGTGAAGCGGGAGCCTTCGACAAAATTGACAATTGTGGTGGGATGCAGGCGAAACTTCTCACATGAGCGCCGGGTGGTTTCCACGTCCTTACCGCGTCGTTCCGGGTGGCGCAGTAAATAAGCGCGGGAATAGCGCCTCATAAACGGCATATCCAGTGCCCAGCATGCCAGACCAAGAAAAGGCACCCAGGCTAGCTGCTGTTTGAGAAAATATTTATTCATCGGAATGTGCTTACGAAACAGCACGCACAGTACAACAATATCTGCCCAGCTACGGTGGTTACAAATAAGCAGATACCAGTTCTTTTTACTTAACCCTTCCAGCCCATGAACTTCCCATTGTAGATGTGGATTAAGATGCAGCAATAGCGCCAGCCCTTCACACCAACAAAACATCATAAAATCACAGAAACTCGACACCTTTCGCCAAATTATTGGCACAGGGAACAATAGCTTTACGATCCCGGCAATGATGATCGGGACAGAACAAAATATAGTGACCAGGATGGTCAATACGATACTCAGCAAAAGGGTTATCGCAGCGAGTATTCTCGTCATAATTAATTTATTCAAAAAGTTAGCCATAGACAGTGCGCGAAAGACGCGCAAGGCGCAGATTTTATCAGAAAACGGTACAAATAACGGATGATCCTTAAATAGAAAAACAAATTATATCTATCCACATTAGAAAAAATCCCTCCCTCCTAATTATTAGCAAGGAATTTAATTTTAACCATATGAAAAACAACAATAAATATTATTCTGTAAAAAGCATGATAATAAATTAAAAACGATGTAAATAATTTATGCACAAAGTTATCCACATGGTGATTTGCGAGCGATCCAGAAGATCTACAAAAGATTCTCGCCAGAAGTGGTGAAAAACTCATGTTTTCATCCTGTCTGTGGCATCCTTTACTCATAATCTGATAAACAGGTACGGACATTATGGTTCAGATCCCCCAAAACCCACTTATCCTTGTAGATGGTTCATCTTATCTTTATCGCGCATATCACGCGTTTCCGCCGCTGACCAACAGCGCAGGCGAACCGACAGGTGCGATGTACGGTGTCCTCAACATGCTGCGCAGTCTGATCATGCAATATAAACCGACGCACGCTGCGGTGGTCTTTGACGCCAAGGGAAAAACCTTTCGTGATGAACTGTTTGAACATTACAAATCACATCGCCCGCCGATGCCGGACGATCTGCGAGCGCAGATCGAACCCTTGCATGCGATGGTAAAAGCGATGGGCCTACCGCTGCTGGCCGTTTCTGGCGTAGAAGCGGACGATGTTATCGGCACTCTGGCGCGCGAAGCAGAAAAAGCCGGGCGTCCAGTGCTGATCAGCACCGGTGATAAAGATATGGCGCAACTGGTGACGCCTAATATCACTCTGATCAATACCATGACGAATACCATCCTCGGCCCGGATGAAGTTGTGAACAAATACGGCGTACCGCCAGAATTGATTATCGATTTCCTGGCGTTGATGGGCGATTCCTCCGATAACATTCCGGGCGTACCGGGTGTAGGTGAAAAAACTGCGCAGGCACTGCTACAAGGTCTTGGTGGGCTGGATACGCTGTATGCCGAGCCAGAAAAAATCGCCGGATTGAGCTTCCGTGGCGCCAAAACAATGGCGGCAAAGCTCGAGCAAAATAAAGAAGTGGCTTATCTCTCATATCAACTGGCGACGATTAAAACCGATGTTGAGCTGGGGTTAACTTGTGAGCAACTGGAAGTGCAGCAACCTGCGGCGGAAGAGTTGCTGGGACTGTTTAAGAAGTATGAGTTCAAACGCTGGACTGCCGATGTAGAAGCAGGTAAATGGCTGCAGGCTAAAGGGGCGAAACCTGTCACTAAGCCGCAAGAAACTCTCGTTACCGACGAAACACCGGAAGTGAATGCGACGACGGTATCCTATGACAATTATGTCACTATCCTGGACGAAGACACGCTGAAAGCGTGGATTACCAGGCTGGAGAAAGCGCCGGTGTTTGCTTTTGATACTGAAACCGACAGCCTCGATAACATCTCAGCCAATCTGGTTGGGCTTTCTTTTGCTATCGAGCCGGGCGTAGCGGCATATGTTCCGGTTGCTCATGATTATCTTGATGCGCCCGAGCAGATATCGCGCGAACGCGTGTTGGAACTGCTAAAACCGCTGCTGGAAGATGAGAAGGCGCTGAAGGTCGGGCAAAACCTGAAATACGATCGCGGTATCCTGGCGAACTACGACATTGAACTACGCGGTATTGCGTTTGATACCATGCTGGAGTCCTACATTCTCAATAGCGTTGCCGGACGTCATGACATGGACAGCCTCGCGGAACGTTGGTTGAAGCACAAAACCATTACTTTTGAAGAGATTGCGGGTAAAGGCAAAAATCAACTCACCTTTAATCAGATAGCTCTGGAAGAGGCCGGACGTTATGCTGCTGAAGATGCGGATGTCACCTTACAGTTGCATCTGAAAATGTGGCCAGAGCTGCAAAAACATAAAGGTCCGTTGAACGTCTTTGAGAACATCGAAATGCCGCTGGTGCCGGTGATTTCACGCATTGAACGTAACGGCGTGAAGATCGATCCGAAAGTACTGCACAATCATTCTGAAGAGCTCACTCTGCGTCTGGCGGAGCTGGAAAAGAAAGCGCACGAGATTGCCGGGGAAGAGTTTAATCTTTCTTCTACCAAGCAGTTACAAACTATTCTTTTTGAAAAACAGGGAATTAAGCCGCTGAAGAAAACGCCGGGTGGCGCGCCGTCAACGTCGGAAGAAGTGCTGGAAGAGCTGGCGCTGGATTATCCGTTGCCGAAAGTCATTCTGGAGTATCGAGGTCTGGCGAAGCTGAAGTCGACTTACACCGACAAGCTGCCGTTGATGATCAACCCGAAAACCGGGCGCGTGCATACGTCGTACCACCAGGCGGTGACGGCAACAGGACGTTTGTCGTCAACGGATCCTAACCTGCAAAACATTCCGGTACGTAACGAAGAAGGCCGCCGTATCCGCCAGGCGTTTATTGCGCCGCAGGATCACGTGATTGTTTCGGCGGACTACTCGCAGATTGAACTGCGTATCATGGCGCATCTCTCGCGTGACAAGGGGTTGCTGACGGCGTTCGCCGAAGGAAAAGATATCCATCGGGCTACGGCGGCAGAAGTGTTTGGTTTGCCGCTGGAGACTGTCACCAGCGAACAACGTCGTAGCGCAAAAGCCATCAACTTTGGTTTGATTTACGGCATGAGTGCTTTCGGCCTGGCGCGCCAACTGAATATTCCACGCAAAGAGGCGCAGAAGTACATGGACCTTTACTTCGAACGCTATCCGGGCGTGCTGGAGTATATGGAGCGCACTCGTGCTCAGGCGAAAGAACAAGGTTATGTTGAAACGCTGGAAGGCCGCCGCCTGTATCTGCCGGATATTAAGTCCAGCAATGCTGCACGTCGTGCGGGAGCGGAACGTGCGGCAATTAACGCACCAATGCAGGGAACCGCCGCTGACATTATTAAACGGGCGATGATTGCCGTTGATGCCTGGCTACAAGCCGAGAAACCGCGCGTGCGCATGATTATGCAGGTACACGATGAACTGGTGTTTGAAGTTCACAAAGACGATCTCGATGTGGTGGCGAAGAAGATCCATCAACTGATGGAAAACTGTACTCGTCTGGATGTGCCGTTGCTGGTGGAAGTCGGTAGCGGCGAAAACTGGGATCAGGCGCACTAAGATTCTCCCGAACAAGCCTTTTTTTCGTAAGTAAGCAACATAAGTAGCAATGTTTTGTGATGGGTATTAGAAATTCCTATGCAACAACTGAAAAAAAATTACAAAAAATGCTTTCTGAACTGAACAAAAAAGAGTAAAGTTACTCGCGTAGGGTACAGAGGTAAGATGTTCTATCTTTCAGACCTTTTACTTCACGTAATCGGATTTGGCTGAATATTTTAGCCGCCCCAGTCAGTAATGACTGGGGCGTTTTTTATTGGACGAAAGAAAAGATGCGTGATGCCTGATGCGCGATGTTAACCAGGCCCGCGGTATAATTGTAATTTATTAAATTTACATGATTTTATGGGCCGGATACGTAATATCCGGCCCATGCATCAGAGCAAGAAAATTATTCGCCGTCCTGCGTTTCTTCGACGGGCTGCATCTCGCTAAACCAGGTATCCAGCTTCTGGCGCAGTTTATCCACACCTTGCTTCTTCAGCGAAGAGAAGGTTTCAACTTGCACATCACCGTTAAACGCCAGAACCGCTTCACGCACCATATTCAATTGCGCTTTACGTGCGCCGCTCGCTAGTTTGTCTGCCTTTGTCAGCAGCACCAGCACAGCGATATTGCTGTCTACCGCCCACTCAATCATTTGCTGATCAAGATCTTTCAGCGGATGGCGAATATCCATCAGCACCACCAGACCTTGCAGACTCTGGCGCTTTTCGAGATATTCGCCGAGCGCGCGTTGCCATTTGCGCTTCATCTCTTCGGGAACTTCCGCATAGCCATAGCCGGGCAGGTCGACCAGGCGTTTGCCGTCAGCCACTTCAAACAGGTTAATAAGCTGGGTACGGCCCGGGGTTTTTGAAGTCCTTGCCAGACTTTTCTGATTAGTCAGCGTGTTCAGCGCGCTGGATTTACCTGCGTTGGAACGGCCTGCAAAAGCCACTTCAATTCCAGTATCGGAAGGTAAGTGGCGAATATCAGGCGCACTCATCACAAAATGCGTCTGTTGATAATTCAAATTAGTCAAAGCGGTCGTCTCCGTCAGTCAAAGCTTTGCGGCGATTATACCTGAACCACAATAAAAGGCGGATTTTTCGGCGTGAACCGTGTAAGTAAAAGCCATACGCTTTGTGAGACATTGCCGATAACCTTTATGCGAAATTTAGGAGTAAATTCTGCGACACATGTCAAATAAGCTAAATAAATCAGTTGATTGCTTTTATGTAATAATCTGAAAATAAAACCATACTGGTGGTGGTTGATTGTTTGTTTAACGCAGAAGCGTAAAGTAGCCCCCATAGAGCGAGGACGCGAACAGGAACGATGACTCAGGATGAGGGTCAGGAGCGCCAGGAGGCGAAGACAGAGGATTGTCAGGAAGACAAACGTCGGAGACGTAACTAAAGGGAAATGGAATCAACATGGAATGTTCCGGCTGATGGAAAAACAGGGTGTGTTGGCGGCCTGCAAGGATTGTAAGACCCGTTAAGGGTTATGAGTCAGGAAAAAAGGTGACAGAGTAATCTGTCGCCTTTTTTCTTTGCTCGCTTTCTGTTAGATTCCGCCGCAAATCTATACTGAATAAAACGGCTAAAAGACGAATCACTATGAAACCATCATCTTCAAACTCACGCGGCAAAGGTCACGCAAAAGCGCGTCGTAAAACGCGCGAAGAGCTGAATCAGGAAGCTCGTGACCGCAAGCGTCAGAAAAAACGCCGTGGCCATGCGCCTGGCAGCCGTGCAAATGGCGGTAACGTTACTTCTGGCAGCAAAGGTCAGAGTACACCGAAAGATCCACGTATCGGCAGTAAAACCCCTATTCCATTGGGCGTGACTGAAAAAGTCACCAAACAGCATAAACCGAAGAGTGAGAAACCTATGCTTTCACCGCAGGCTGAGTTGGAGTTACTGGAAACGGATGAGCGTCTGGATGCGCTGCTGGAACGTCTGGAAGCAGGCGAAACCCTGAGCGCCGAAGAGCAATCCTGGGTTGATGCCAAATTGGATCGTATCGATGAGCTGATGCAGAAACTCGGCCTTTCTTATGACGACGATGAAGAAGAGGAAGAAGACGAGAAGCAAGAAGATATGATGCGTCTGTTGCGGGGCAACTAACGAATTGCCGCCGTGGGCCTTCCTGTTCTGCTGATAACCCTTCCGGTTATATGTTATCTGGTGTGGTTATTCGTTAAACTACAGCGGTTGTCGCGGCGACAAAAGTGGCTGCGCAACCGGCTGATGATCCGAAACGGGCATCATCCGGTACGCCGTAGCCGTCAGAGACGCCATCGGAAGGAGTGAGCATGTCTGTACAGCAAATCGACTGGGACCTGGCCCTGATCCAGAAATATAACTATTCCGGGCCACGATACACCTCGTACCCGACCGCACTGGAGTTTTCAGAAGACTTCGGTGAACAGGCGTTTTTACAAGCCGTGGCGCGATACCCTGAGCGTCCCTTATCTCTTTACGTTCATATCCCGTTCTGTCATAAACTTTGTTACTTCTGCGGTTGCAATAAGATTGTCACTCGCCAGCAGCACAAGGCCGATCAGTATCTGGACGCACTGGAGCAAGAAATTATCCATCGCGCGCCGCTGTTCGCCGGGCGGAAAGTCAGCCAATTGCACTGGGGCGGCGGTACGCCAACATACCTGAACAAAGCGCAAATCAGCCGCCTGATGAAGTTACTGCGCGAAAACTTCCAGTTTAATGTTGATGCGGAGATCTCGATCGAAGTCGATCCGCGTGAAATCGAGCTGGATGTACTCGATCATTTACGCGCCGAAGGCTTTAATCGTCTGAGTATGGGCGTGCAGGACTTCAACAAAGAAGTACAACGTCTGGTCAACCGTGAGCAGGATGAAGAGTTCATCTTCGCGTTGCTTCACCATGCGCGTGAAATTGGCTTTACTTCCACCAATATTGACCTCATTTACGGTCTGCCGAAACAGACGCCGGAAAGTTTTTCCTTTACCCTGAAACGCGTGGCGGAACTGAACCCTGATCGTCTGAGCGTCTTTAACTACGCGCATCTGCCGACCATTTTTGCCGCCCAGCGCAAAATCAAAGATGCTGACTTGCCGAGTCCGCAGCAAAAACTCGATATCCTGCAGGAAACCATCGCCTTCCTGACGCAATCGGGCTATCAGTTTATCGGTATGGATCACTTTGCTCGCCCGGATGACGAGCTGGCGGTGGCCCAGCGTGAAGGCGTGCTGCATCGTAATTTCCAGGGCTACACCACCCAGGGCGATACCGATCTGCTGGGGATGGGCGTTTCCGCCATCAGCATGATTGGCGACTGCTATGCGCAGAACCAGAAAGAGTTAAAGCGCTACTACCAGCAGGTGGATGAACAAGGCAATGCGCTGTGGCGTGGTATTGCGTTAACGCGTGATGACTGTATTCGCCGCGATGTGATTAAATCGCTGATCTGCAACTTCCGTCTGGATTACGCACCTGTTGAACAACAGTGGGATTTGCACTTCGCTGATTACTTTGCGGAAGATCTTAAGCTGCTGGCCCCGTTAGCAAAAGACGGGCTGGTGGATGTGAGTGAGAAGGGGATTCAGGTGACGGCGAAAGGTCGTCTGCTGATCCGCAACATTTGCATGTGCTTTGATACTTACTTGCGCCAGAAAGCGCGAATGCAGCAGTTCTCTCGGGTGATTTAAAGAGTGAATGGCGCTTCGTTTACCAGGTAGAAAACGAAAGCGCCATCAATGTGCTGAGAACAAGATTGCCTGATGCACAACGCTTATCAGATCTACAAAACCTGTTGAAATTATTGCTTTTGTAGGCCGGATAAGACGTTCACGCCGTATCTGGCATGAACAATGAGCGCTTCATCAGCAATCTGAAACTCAACTAAACAGCCCTATCATCGCCGCACATAGCACGGCAGCAACGGCTGTTTGTGGTGTGTGGCTGTCAACTGCGCCACTCGATACCAGATTAATTATTGATTCCAGCATAATGACTCTCCCCGTTTTCCGGGCACGATCATACTGAACTTACCAGAACAGTAAAGAGCAAAATAACAGCTATTTGAGCTCAATAAACAATCTTTACACAGCGAAGCGGAATCACTCCATCCCCAGCTCTTTTAACTTACGCGTCAGGGTGTTACGTCCCCAACCAAGCAGTCGCGCCGCTTCCTGTTTATGTCCTTGCGTATGCCGCAATGCGGTGGTCAGTAATGTCCGCTCCAGCTCTGGCTGTGCTTCAGAAAGCAAGTTTTGATGACCGGAACGCAGTGCTTTATCCGCCCATTGCGCTAACAACGTTGCCCAATTGTCCGGGTGAATAGTGGAAGGGGTTTCCGCAACGGTTGATTCGAACAGTTCAGCAGGTAAATCCTGAATCAGCACTTCTTGCCCGGCGGCCATCACAGTTAGCCAACGGCAGGTGTTTTCCAACTGACGCACGTTGCCTGGCCATGCCAGACGCGTCAGAGCGATTTCAGTTTCTGGATGTAGCAACTTTGCTTCTACGCCCAGCTCGTGCGCGGCAACTTGCAGAAAATGGCGCGCCAGACGGGGAATATCTTCCCGACGCTCGCGCAGCGGCGGCAGATGAACGCGGATAACGTTCAGGCGGTGGAACAGATCCTCACGGAACTTGCCTTCCTGTACGCGTAGCTCCAGATTCTGGTGAGTGGCAGCGATAATCCGCACATCCACTTTCACCGGCGCATAGCCGCCAACGCGATAAAACTGACCGTCTGCCAGCACGCGCAGCAAACGGGTCTGCACATCCAGCGGCATATCGCCAATTTCATCAAGGAATAACGTACCGCCATCGGCCTGTTCAAAGCGCCCTTGGCGAACGGTATTCGCGCCAGTAAACGCGCCTTTCTCATGCCCAAACAGCTCTGATTCGATCAAATCTTTCGGTATTGCCGCCATATTCAGCGCGATAAACGGCGCTTTGGCTCGCGGGCTATGGCGATGCAGAGCATGAGCGACCAGTTCTTTACCGGTACCGGACTCACCGTTGATCAACACGCTAATCGAAGAGCGCGAAAGCCGACCGATAATACGGAACACATCCTGCATGGCCGGCGCTTCGCCGATGATATCGGTCGTTGGACCGTTAAGCTGGATATTGCGCGGCTGTTGCTGTTCCTGGTAATGGCTGATGGCGCGCTCAACCAGCGCCACGGCCTCGTCGATATCAAACGGTTTGGGCAGATAATCAAACGCCCCTTGTTGATAGGCGCTGACAGCGGCATCCAGATCGGAATGCGCGGTCATAATGATGGCCGGAAGCATCGGATGACGCTGTTTAATCTGTTTAAGCAGCGCCAGCCCGTCCATGCCCGGCATACGGATATCCGAAAGCAGCACATCCGGCGTTTTGCTCGCCAGCGCCTCCAGCACCTCCGCGCCGTTCTCAAACGTCGTACAGGTTAACCCCGCCCCAGCGAGCGCACGTTCAAGCACCCAACGGATGGAACTATCGTCATCGACTACCCAGACTATCCCTCGTTGCATAAACGTCACCTTTATTTCCTGATAGGCAGGTAAACCGAGAACTCGGTATGCCCTGGCCAACTGGTAAATTCAATTTTGCCTGAATGCTGATCAATCAAATTACGGGCGATGGATAAGCCAAGCCCGGTGCCACCTTCGCGGCCGCTGACCATCGGGTAAAACAGCGTATCCTGCAAATGAGGCGGAATGCCTGGTCCGTTATCTTCCACATCAATCCGCGCCGCCAGTCGATAGCGCTCGCCGTGTAAGGTCAGTTGAAACGCGGTGCGGGTACGCAGAATGATTTCGCCGCCCTCCGGCCCCAGCGCCTGTAGCGCATTGCGCACAATATTCAGCAATACCTGTTCTATCTGCTCCGGGTCGTGCGCCAGCTCTGGCAGGCTGGGGTCGTAATCACGAATCAACCGCACGTTGTCCGGTAATTCCATTGATACCAGCGTCACCACACGCTCTGCGACTTTGTGAATGCTTTCGGTAACGCGCGTTCCGGGCAGTTGCGGCCCCAACAGGCGATCGACCAGATTTCGCAGCCGGTCCGCCTGTTCGATAATCACTTTGGTATATTCCAGCAGTGACGGGTCAGGTAATGCTTTGCTGAGTAGCTGCGCTGCACCACGTAAACCGCCAAGCGGATTTTTAATCTCATGCGCCAGGCCGCGCACTAAATCACGGGCAGCAACCTGCTGGGCGTGTTGTAGCTGTTCCTGACTTAAACGGCGCTGGTTATCCATCGGCGCCATCTCCAGCAGGATCATGCCATCTGACATACGCTGGGCCGTCACAGAAAGGATATGCGAGCGACTGTCGATCACCAGCGTCACTTCGTTATCGGTAAAACCTTGCCCCGCCTCCAGGCTTTCTTGCATCAGCCCGATATTTAATGAGAAGTAGCTCAGCAGTTCCGGTAACGGCGTACCAAATAGTTTACGGGAGCTTTGGGCAAGCAGTTGTTGCGCGGCGGGATTGGCGTAATGCACTGCCAGGTCGTCATCGACCAGCAGAATGCTGTTAATCAGAGAGTTGAGGATCTGCCCAGCATCGGGCTGCATGCCTGTTGCCATTAAGCAGTCTCCTGAAGAGGTTGCACCATTTTAGTGCATTATAGCTTTTTACGGATAAAAAGCGCGAAGCATTAGAGAAGTTACGGAGAAAAAAGCCCATGCAGAGATGGGCTACAGATAGCTGACAAACTTCACTTCGGAGAGCGACTTCACCTGCTCCGGCCTACCGCATAATCACTGTGTAGGCCGGATAAGATGCAATTTGCGTCGTATCCGGCATGACGTGCTTGCCATCGATCTCAAGCCTGCCAGGGACAGGCGAAAAGTTTCCACGGCAACTAAAACACTTAGACGCTGTAGTACAGCTCAAACTCTACCGGGTGCGGAGTCATACGCACGCGATCATCTTCTTCGCGACGCAGGGCGATATACGCATCGATCGCTTCATCAGTGAACACGCCACCGGCTTTCAGGAACTCGCGGTCCAGATCCAGTTCGTTCAGTGCTTCTTCCAGAGAACCTGCAACTTGTGGGATCTCTTTCGCTTCTTCTGGAGGCAGGTCATACAGGTTTTTGTCCATGGCTTCGCCCGGATGGATCTTGTTCTTGATACCATCAAGACCGGCCATCAGCAGGGCAGCAAAGCACAGGTACGGGTTAGCCGCCGGGTCCGGGAAACGGACTTCAATACGACGTGCTTTCGGAGAAGAAACCACAGGAATACGGATAGACGCAGAACGGTTACGCGCAGAGTAAGCCAGCATTACCGGTGCTTCGTAGCCCGGGACCAGACGCTTGTAAGAGTTGGTGGTCGGGTTTGCCAGGGCGTTAATCGCTTTAGCGTGTTTGATTACGCCGCCAATGTAGTACAGCGCCTGTTCAGACAGACCTGCGTATTTGTCGCCTGCGAACAGGTTGACGCCATTCTTAGACAGCGACATGTGGCAGTGCATACCGGAACCGTTATCACCGAACATCGGTTTTGGCATAAAGGTCGCGGTTTTACCGAAGCGGTGCGCTACGTTGTGCACGACATATTTGTAGATCTGAATTTCGTCAGCTTTTTTGGTCATGGTATTGAAGCGGGTTGCCACTTCGTTCTGACCTGCGGTCGCCACTTCGTGGTGATGTGCTTCAACCACCAGGCCCATCTGTTCCATCACCAGACACATTTCAGAACGGATGTCCTGAGCAGAGTCTACCGGCGGAACCGGGAAGTAACCGCCTTTCACTGCCGGACGGTGACCTTTGTTACCACCTTCGTACTGGGTGGAGGAGTTCCATGCGCCTTCGATATCGTCGATGGCAACGTGAGAACCGGAGATAGATGTCCCGAAACGGATATCATCGAACAGGAAGAATTCTGGTTCTGGCCCGAACAGGACGGTGTCGGCGATGCCAGTAGAGCGCAGGTAATCTTCGGCGCGCTTCGCAATGGAGCGCGGGTCACGGTCATAGCCTTGCAGGGTGCCAGGTTCAAGGATATCGCAACGGATAATCAGGGTAGTATCTGCGAAGAACGGGTCAATGACTGCGGTGGACGCGTCTGGCATCAGCACCATGTCGGATTCGTTAATGCCTTTCCAGCCGCCAATCGAGGAGCCGTCAAACATTTTGCCTTCTTCGAAGAATTCAGCATTCACCTGATGAGCAGGGATAGTGACGTGCTGTTCTTTACCTTTGGTATCAGTGAAGCGCAAATCAACAAACTTCACTTCGTGCTCGTTCAGCATCGTCAGTACGTGTTCAGCGGACATACTTTAACTCTCCTGGATTGGTCATTGTCGTCGTGGTAACGAAATCTGCAATTAAATGGGCCGTGTCGCCATAAAAAAGATAAAGCGAAATCTGTGCCAACTTTTAAATTTCCCCTAAAAGGCGTTATCATGAGCATCATCGTGCAAAAGGGCTGCACCATGATGCGAATGTTGCACCAATATAGTGCTTTAATGGGAACATTAAGCACCATATTGGTGCAATGACCTTTGGATAACCCTTTTTATGCTCCGTGAAAGCGATCACAAAGCAACTCTGCAATACTTGTTTGCGGAGGATGTTTGTGATCCTGTTTTGTAGTGCGATTAATCCGTGTACAATAACGCGCTATTTCTAATGCCTGAGGCAAAGTTGTGATCGAAAAATTGCGTAATATCGCCATCATCGCGCACGTAGACCATGGTAAAACCACCCTGGTAGACAAGCTGCTCCAACAATCCGGTACGTTCGACTCTCGTGCCGAAACTCAAGAGCGCGTGATGGACTCCAACGATTTGGAGAAAGAGCGTGGGATTACTATCCTCGCGAAAAACACCGCTATCAAATGGAATGATTACCGTATCAACATCGTTGATACCCCGGGGCACGCCGACTTCGGTGGTGAAGTTGAACGTGTCATGTCCATGGTAGACTCAGTGCTGCTGGTGGTTGACGCATTTGACGGCCCGATGCCGCAAACGCGCTTCGTGACCAAAAAAGCGTTTGCCTACGGCTTGAAACCCATTGTGGTTATTAACAAAGTTGACCGTCCTGGTGCGCGTCCTGACTGGGTTGTGGATCAGGTATTTGACCTGTTCGTTAACCTCGACGCGACTGACGAGCAGCTGGATTTCCCGATCGTTTACGCTTCTGCGCTGAACGGTATTGCGGGTCTGGACCACGAAGATATGGCGGAAGACATGACTCCGCTCTACCAGGCGATTGTTGACCACGTGCCAGCGCCGGACGTAGACCTTGACGGTCCGTTCCAGATGCAGATTTCCCAGCTCGATTACAACAGCTATGTTGGCGTTATCGGTATTGGCCGCATCAAGCGCGGTAAAGTGAAGCCGAACCAGCAGGTGACTATCATTGATAGCGAGGGCAAAACCCGTAACGCGAAAGTCGGTAAAGTGCTGGGCCACCTCGGTCTGGAACGTATCGAAACCGAAGTGGCGGAAGCTGGCGATATCGTGGCCATCACCGGCCTTGGCGAACTGAACATTTCTGACACCGTTTGCGATACGCAAAACGTTGAAGCGCTGCCGGCACTCTCCGTTGATGAGCCGACCGTTTCCATGTTCTTCTGCGTTAACACCTCGCCGTTCTGCGGCAAAGAAGGTAAGTTCGTTACTTCTCGTCAGATCCTGGATCGTCTGAACAAAGAACTGGTACACAACGTTGCGCTGCGTGTAGAAGAAACCGAAGACGCCGATGCGTTCCGCGTTTCTGGTCGTGGTGAACTGCACCTGTCCGTTCTTATCGAAAACATGCGTCGTGAAGGTTTCGAGCTGGCGGTATCCCGTCCGAAAGTCATCTTCCGTGAAATCGATGGCCGTAAACAAGAGCCGTTCGAAAACGTGACTCTGGACGTTGAAGAGCAGCATCAGGGTTCTGTCATGCAGGCGCTGGGCGAACGTAAAGGCGAGCTGAAAAACATGAACCCAGACGGTAAAGGTCGCGTACGTCTCGACTACGTGATCCCGAGCCGTGGTCTGATTGGTTTCCGTTCTGAGTTCATGACCATGACTTCCGGTACGGGTCTGCTGTACTCCACCTTCAGCCACTACGACGACGTTCGTCCGGGTGAAGTGGGTCAGCGTCAGAACGGCGTATTGATCTCTAACGGTCAGGGTAAAGCGGTGGCGTTCGCGCTGTTCGGTCTGCAGGATCGCGGTAAGCTGTTCCTCGGTCACGGTGCAGAAGTTTATGAAGGTCAGATTATCGGTATTCACAGCCGCTCTAACGACCTGACTGTAAACTGCCTGACCGGTAAGAAACTGACCAACATGCGTGCTTCCGGTACTGACGAAGCCGTTGTTCTGGTTCCGCCTATCCGCATGACTCTGGAACAAGCGCTGGAGTTTATCGATGATGACGAACTGGTAGAAGTGACTCCGACCTCTATCCGTATTCGTAAACGTCACCTGACGGAAAACGATCGTCGTCGCGCCAACCGCGCATCGAAAGACGATTAATTTCGTTTTTTAGTCATGAAAAACCTGCCAGAGATGGCAGGTTTTTTTTGGCCTGTCATAAGTTCTCGCCAGCATAAGTATCTCCCTTGCAAGTCTGTGGTTACTGCAATAGAGAGCTTTGTCACAATTATCTGCAAAGTCATGCGCCGTTAATTGCTTTCTTTTTTGGCGTAGGCGTAAGATGCCTCATCTGGTTTAAACCAAAAGGGTTAAACAATGATGGGGAATCAATCCACCGTAGAAAATGCAAAAGAGAAACTGGATCGGTGGTTAAAAGATGGCATCACCACGCCGGGGGGAAAACTCCCTTCGGAAAGAGAGTTGGGAGAATTGCTGGGCATTAAACGTATGACGTTGCGCCAGGCGTTGCTTAATCTTGAGGCAGAATCCAAAATCTTTCGTAAGGATCGTAAAGGTTGGTTCGTGACTCAACCGCGATTTAATTACAGCCCGGAACAGTCGGCGAGTTTTCAGCGGGCTGCTATTGAACAAGGGCGGGAACCTTCCTGGGGATTTACCGAGAAAAATCGTACCCACAATATTCCCGAAACGCTCATGCCACTGATTGCAGTTACACCATCAACCGAACTCTACCGCATTACTGGTTGGGGGGCGCTGGAAGGGCATAAAGTTTTCTATCATGAAACATATATTAATCCTGAAGTTGCCCCAGGTTTTATTGAACAACTTGAAAACCATTCATTTTCTTCAGTATGGGAAAAATGCTACCAAAAAGAGACGGTAGTGAAAAAATTGATTTTCAAACCTGTCAGAATGCCAGGCGATATCAGTAAGTTTCTTGGCGGCTCAGCAGGTATGCCTGCGATCTTAATTGAAAAACATCGTGCTGACCAGCAAGGGAATATTGTCCAGATAGATATTGAATATTGGCGATTTGAGGCTGTGGATCTCATCATTAATCTGTAGGTGCTTTATGGTGACAATAAATAATGCAAGAAAAATTCTACAACGTGTCGATGCTCTTCCTCTTTATTTGCATGCCTATGCTTTTCATTTAAATATGCGGCTGGAAAGAGTATTGCCTGTCGATTTACTTGATATTGCGAATGAAAATAATCTGAGAGGCGTCAAAATCCATGTTCTGGACGGCGAGCGTTTTTCTCTTAGTAATATGGACGATAACGAACTCTCTGCCTTTGGTGATAAAGCCCACCGTCTGAACCTTGATATTCATATTGAAACCAGTGCCTCAGATAAGGCGTCGATTGATGAAGCCGTCGCCATTGCGTTGAAAACTGGGGCATCGTCCGTGCGCTTTTATCCGCGTTATGAAGGCAATTTGCGCGACGTATTATCGATCATCGCTAACGACATTGCCTATATACGGGAAACTTATCAGGACAGCGGCCTGACCTTTACGATCGAACAACATGAAGATTTAAAAAGCCATGAACTGGTGTCGCTGGTCAAAGAAAGTGAGATGGACACTCTCTCCTTACTGTTTGATTTTGCAAACATGATCAATGCAAACGAGCACCCACTGGATGCCTTAGAAATCATGGCGTCACATATCACACAGGCGCATATTAAAGATGCATTGATCGTCAAAGAAGAGCATGGTCTGGGTCATAAAGCTTGTATTTCAGGTCAGGGTGATATGCCGTTCAAGTCATTATTGACGCAGCTTATTTGCCTGGGAGATGAAGAACCGCAGGTGACTGCGTATGGCCTGGAAGAAGAGGTTGATTATTATGCCCCAGCCTTCCGCTTTGAAGATGAGGGGGATAATCCATGGATTCCTTATCGCCAGATGAGTGAAACGCCATTGCCAGAAGAACATTTGCTGGATGAGAGGTTGCGTAAAGAAAAAGAGGATGCGATTAATCAGATAAATCATGTCCGTAATGTACTACAACAAATCAAACAAGAGGCAAGCTATCTTCTAAATCACTAATAAGTTTCAACACATATATAGTTAATAAAAACCATTCAATAAAATGGCCGGTATCCTATTACCTTTAAAATAGCGACTTTAAAAATCGCTTAGGGGATGTTATGCTCACGAAAAAGAAATGGGCGTTATTTAGTCTATTAACACTGTGTGGCGGCACAATTTATAAATTACCGTCATTGAAAGATGCGTTTTATATCCCGATGCAGGAGTATTTTCATTTGACCAATGGTCAAATTGGCAATGCCATGTCAGTAAACTCATTTGTTACGACGGTGGGATTTTTTCTGTCTATTTATTTTGCCGATAAATTACCGCGCAGATACACTATGTCGTTTTCCCTTATTGCGACTGGATTACTGGGTGTTTATTTGACGACAATGCCGGGCTATTGGGGCATCCTTTTTGTCTGGGCGCTATTTGGCGTTACCTGCGACATGATGAACTGGCCTGTCTTGCTTAAGTCGGTGAGCCGGTTGGGTAATAGTGAACAACAAGGTCGTTTGTTTGGTTTCTTTGAAACGGGGCGTGGCATTGTTGATACCGTGGTAGCATTTTCTGCTCTGGCAGTATTTACCTGGTTTGGCAGTGGTTTATTAGGCTTTAAAGCAGGTATTTGGTTCTATTCCCTCATTGTGATCGTCGTGGGTATTACCATTTTCTTTGTACTGAATGACAAAGAAGAAGCGCCTTCCGTTGATGAGAAAAAAGACGAACAAGCATCGCAAAACACCAGTATGACCTCGGTGCTGAAAGACAAAACCATCTGGCTTATCGCTTTTAACGTCTTCTTCGTTTACGCGGTTTACTGTGGCCTGACATTCTTCATTCCATTCCTGAAAAACATCTATCTGTTGCCCGTTGCGCTGGTGGGTGCTTACGGCATCATTAACCAATACTGTCTGAAAATGATCGGTGGACCGATTGGTGGCATGATTTCAGATAAGCTCCTGAAATCACCGAGTAAATACCTGTGCTACACTTTTCTTATCAGCACCGCTGCACTCGTACTGTTGATTATGCTGCCGCACGAAAGTATGCCGGTCTATTTAGGGATGGCAAGTACATTGGGCTTTGGCGCGATTGTCTTTACGCAGCGAGCTGTATTCTTTGCGCCCATTGGCGAAGCGAAAATTGCTGAAAATAAAACAGGTGCGGCGATGGCGTTGGGGAGTTTTATTGGTTATGCCCCGGCGATGTTCTGTTTCAGTCTGTATGGTTACATTCTGGATTTAAATCCGGGAATTATTGGCTACAAAATTGTGTTTGGCATTATGGCCTGCTTTGCATTCTGTGGTGCGGTGGTTTCTGTAATGCTGGTTAAGCGAATTAGCCAACGTAAGAAAGAGATGCTGGCGGCTGAAGCTTAATTAATGGCCGGATGTGTTTAATCCGGCCAACGAAAACCGTATCAACCGTAGGCCGGATAAGGCGTTTACGCCGCATCCGGCAGTTTCACATCAGAAGAAATACTTCGCGCCAATACGAATCTGGTTTTGCTCGCGGTGATACGGTTCGACGTTACGGTCTAACCAGCGTAATTCAATATAGGGCAGCCAGTGTTCGTTAATGCGGTAACGGAAAGTGTTAGTGATTTCCCAGTGGTGCTTCGTACCATTGCTACTGTTGAAATCATTCAGGTTATAAAAATAGTGCGGTTCAAAGGTATAAGAGAATTTATCAGTAATAATAAAGTTCCAGTAGTTACCAATCTCGTAGCTGTCATTATTATCCAGTTCACCATTTAAATCGGTGGAACTGTAGTTGTTATGGTTATAGCGATTTCGCACTGTCAGGTTAAACCACGGCATAAATTTGTAATTGACGTCCAGATACACAGCACCACCGGAGCCAATACTTTTATCATTGATTAAGCCTCCGGGTTGAATGGTTAATTTATCGGTTGGTTTAAATAATGGATACCAACCTTCAATTTCATTATAGCCGTGCTTTAGTTCATCTTTTCGCTGAAAGTTATAGGTATTGGTTAACATAATACCCGCGCCCATATCGAAGTTATAACCCACACGTAGCATAACCTCGCCCTGATCGGAGGCGAGATTATATGCCTCCCTGTTTTCGACGTATGCGCCAGCAAATACCGAGGCAGAGGTCAGAGAGGATAATAGAATTATTGCATTAATCTTTTTCATAATAAGTCCATTTTTAAGCGTAGGGAGGCCGCCACCCACCAGGATGGAAATAGCGGCTATTGACATTTATAACGTTACGGAAGCCGTTTTTTCTTCTGTCTCAATTTCTTTATTTTTGCGTTGGTTAATTTCCTCAATAATCAGTGCAAACCGTTTCTCATTGAGCGTGTAAAAGAACCCCATCGTCAATGCAGCAATCATTGCCAGCGCACAAGGCCAGATAAAAATGAGCTGACGCAAACCCTGTAATGTCGCATCGCTTTGCGCGATGTTGGGAACATAACCGATTTGCGTCAGCATAATGCCTGGCAAGAAGCCAGCAAGTGCGGCTGAAATTTTACGAAAGAAGGTATAACCGGTATAAACAGAACCTTCGGCACGTATACCTGTTTTCCATTCACCATAATCTACGGTATCCGGTACCAGCGCCCAGTTCAGGCTGTTTACAAAGGCCGTACCAAAAAAGGCGATACAAGAAAACATGACGAAAGTAAATGAGTTACTGCCCCAGAAATAATTCAGGATATCACCCACTGCCCACAGCACCATTCCAGCCAAATAAACCTGTTTTTTACCAAAATATTTTACAGTTAATGGCACCAGTAATACGCCGACGAGAATGCATCCCATACTGAAGAATCCCATCCACGACAATAAATTAATATCATTTAGTACATACTGGGTGTAATAGACCTGAATCGCCAGCTTGATATTAAATGCCGCCAGAGTACACAGGTTAGCAATGCACAATACCAGCAAAGGTGGATTATGAAATATCGCGCAAAATGATTTGAGAATACTGGCCTTATGTCCGGTTGGCGTGGTGTCCACATAATGCTCTTTGACGCCTCTGTAGCACAGCATCATAAAAATAAAGCCGCCAATGGAGAACATCAGTGCCGCACAGGCATAACCGACGGTTGAGTCAGAAAAAAGCGACTGCAACGGAATAAACGCCACGGTACAAATCAATAGCCCTATGGTTGCACCACCCTGGCGGTAAGCCGCGAGCTGCGCGCGCTCATTGGGGTTTTTGGTAATGGCCGGGATCATCGCACCATACGAGCAGTTCATCAGACTGTATGAAAGTCCAAACATCATAAACAGTGCGGTGGCAATCGTCGTTTTAACCGGCAAACTAAAGGTGGTGGCGATAAACTGGAGCGTTGCAATTAACGCCGCCGGAACCGCTGCATATAAAATAAAGGGACGAAATTTGCCTTTAGGCCCAATATTTTTCTGCGAGTCGAGTAAAAATCCGGTGAGCATATCGGTAAATGCGGTAAAAAACTTCGCCACCAGAAAGATAATCCCGCCATAGTAAGCAGGCATCCCTAATTCATCGGTATAAAATTTGAGGAGATACAGAGTGCCGATGCACAACATTAAATTCGAACCGACGTCGCCCATACCATAGGCGATTTTTTCCCGCAGATTCAGTCTTAATGTCAGTGGATTATGGTCAGACATAATCACTCCTTATAACGCCCCGCAGGGCGTTGTTTATTATAATTACGCCGTGCGTTTACGGGCTTCTATCTCTTCAACAATGCGGACGTACATCTTCTCGTTCAGACTGTAGAAGCAACCCATTGCCACAATGGTGACTACTGCCAGTGCGCTTGGGTAGATGAAGATCAGTTGGCGCAACCCTTCGATAGTGTGGTCAGCCTGGGCGACGTTTGGCACATAGCCGATTTGCGTCAGCATCCAGCCTGGGAAGAAACCTGCCAGCGCCTGAGATACTTTGCGAAAGAAGGTGAAACCGGTGTAGACCGTACCTTCCGAACGCACACCGGTGCGCCACTCGCCGTACTCGACGGTGTCGGAAACCAGCGCCCAGTTCAGGCTGTTAACAAACGCTGAGCCGAAGAATGCCAGGCAGGAGAACGCCACGAAGCTGACCGAACCGCCGCCAAAGAAATAGTTGAGCAGATCGCCAAGCACCCAAATCAGCAGGCCGCCGATATAGACCTTCTTCTTACCAAAACGTCTGACTGCGCCGGGCATCAGGAACACGCCGATGAAAATACAGCCCATGCTGAAAAATCCCATATATGACAACAGGATGGGATCGTTAAGCACGTACTGGGTGTAATAAACCTGAATGGCGAGCTTGACGTTAAACGCCCCTAAGGTGCAGAGGTTAGCAATACACAGAATGAACAGCGGGCGGTTACCGGCAATTGCGCGGAAAGATTGCAACAGGCCAGGCTTTTGCGCCGGATTAGCAGGTTGGGTTTCGACATAACGCTCTTTCACGCCCGAGTAGCAGATCCACATAAACAGCAGGCCGAACAGTGAAAACAGCGTGGCGGCGAAGATATAGCCAAGTTGCTGATTACCCTCGATAAGATTCATAACCGGCACGAATCCCACCGTACACAGCAGCAGGCCCAGCGTAGCGCCGCCCTGACGCCATGCCGCCAACGATGCGCGCTCGTTGGGGTTTTTGGTGATGGCAGGCACCATTGCGCCGTAGGAACAGTTCATCATGCTGAAAAACAGTCCATAAAGCATAAACAGGATAGTTGCCATCACCGTTTTACCGGTGACATCAAACGGTGTGCCGACAAAGTTGGCGATCGCCAGTAAGGTGACCGGGAATGACGCATACAGAATAAAAGGACGGAACTTACCTTTTGGACCGATCTTGCGTCGGGAATCCAACATAATGCCGGTACCCATATCGGTAAAGGCGGTAAAGAATTTCGAGATCAAAAAGATAATGCCGCCATAGGTGCCGGGCAGCCCCAGAACGTCGGTATAAAACTTCAAAAGATAAAGCGTGCCGATATCCAGCAGGATGTTAGAGGCCAGGTCGCCAATACCGTAAGAGAGTTTCTCTTTAAAGGGCAGGCGTAAAGTTGCTGGATCTTCCGTTGTGATGTGACTCATCGTTGTTCTCCCTTTGCCCGTGAGTTTCCCCACGGGCGGACATGATTAGATACTTTTTAACGTGGCGAACAGTGCCGCCCATTCGCTACCGGCGCGATAAAAGACCGGCGGTTTACCGATGGGCGCATTAACGGTAACTTCCCCGCCCCGGAACGCTTCACCCGTCCAGGCGTGGACCCAGTTATCCTCCGGCAGATAGAGCGTCCAGTCGCTACGGCCTTCTTCATGCACCGGAGCGACCAGAATGTCGCGGCCTAACAGGTACTGATATTTCAGGGTGTAGGTCTGCACGTCGTCTTCGTAATGCAGGAACAGCGGGCGCATAACCGGCAGGCCGGACTTCGCATTCAGCGCGACGGCCTCTTTCAGGTAAGGTTTCAGGGTGGTGAAGACGGTGGTCATACGGGCAAAATGGGCGATAGTTTCCGCGTCGCTATCAAACTGCCAGTTGTCGCCAGGACGGTTACCTTCGTGGGTGCGCATCATCGGCGTGAAGGCGCTGAAATCGCACCAGCGCAGCAGCAGCTCTTTGCTGCGCTTCATCTCAAACAGGGTGGTATAACCGCCAATGTCACTGTGATGCAGGCCATGTCCGGTCATTGCCAGCGACAGCGCCGCCGGAACAACCGACGCCAGGCCATCGTCCAGACTCCAGTCCACGTTCTGGTCGCCCGCCCACATCATGGTGGAATATTTCTGGCTACCGGTAGAACCGGCGCGCATAAAGAAGAGGAGCTCGCCGAGCTTGCCTGTTTCTTCAAGGGCTTCGTAGTTACACTTCGCCCACAGTGCGGGCCAGGCGTTATGCATTATTTCGGCACTGACGCCGTTGTGCAGATACGTATCGGTCGGCAAGTATTCGCCAAAATCTGCCATCCAGCCGCCGCAGCCCAATTCGATCATGTTTTTCTTGATGACTTCTTTGAACCAGGAATAGGCTTCAGGATTGGTCAAATCGACAACGCCGCCATAAAACTCACCAAACTCCACCAGATAGTCACCGCCAGAGGCATCTTTTGCCAGATAGCCGTGTGAAGCCGCCTCGGCGCAGAGGTCCTTATCGCTGGCAACATACGGGTTGATGTAGGCGAGGAACTGCACGCCTTCTTTGTTCCACTGTTTAATACGCGAATCCAGTTGCGGATAGTTTTCGCTGTTCCACTTCCAGTTCCACATCACACGTTTACCAAACGAGGTCATACGGATCCCGGACCAGTCCTGAGCCCAGATGCCGTTGACCTTCACGCCCGCGTTACGCATGGTGTCCAATTTCTTCTGGCACACTTCAGTCCCGCCCTGAATGCCGAGCGTTACCCCGTCATAAATCCAGTCGGGCAGTTCTGGCTGGCGTCCCAGCAGCGCGGTTAATTTTTCTAACAGGGAGATGTATGTGTCAGCACATTCAAAACGCAGTGTTGCTTTCTCTTCCCACAGCGCCAGTTCATGGTATTCCGGGGCACTAAAGTCGAAGTTCATATAGCAACTGTTATCAACATGGCAGTAATACTTCTGCGTGCTAACAAACGTGGGTTGTGGAAAGAAGGTCCAGTAGTAATCCCCTCCCGCATTCTCTTTGCAGTCGGCCTGCCAGGTGACATAGGTTTGTTTGTTGCGACCAACGCCTTGTTCACTGGTCCACAGCGGGAACGGTTTGCCGCGCAGATCAAAGTAGGAGAATTGTTCGCCGCAGCCGTAGATATGATCTTCCGGCTGTGCGGCAAGGCGCAGCCAGATGCGGTTGTGGTTAAGGTTGTCGTTTTGTAGTTCCAGCAATAAACGGCCCTGATCGTCGGCAGAGATATTCAGTGTGGCGCTAATGTCAGAACCACGGCTGAAATGGATTAACCAGCCATCCGGTGACTGGCTGACGATGGCGTCGGTAAGCGCAATTTTCTCCTGCAATTTATCTTTAATGCTGAAATTACCGCGGAACATATCGATATCCGCTATACCTGAGCCAATCGATAAGCAAGGATTATCTTTGCTATGGATTAAAATAAGGCGGCCTTGAAAACGTAGAGTAAAACTGTCGTTATTCTGATGAAATTGAAAATCTAATAGCTGTGGGCGTGGCGTATCCATAAATAATCTCCATAGAGTTGAGGACGAGATTGTTTCCTTCCCGTTATTACAGGCTTATGTAAAATGATTCTCATAAAACTGATATATATAAACTTTACAGAAGCTGAGCTTTTTTTAACTTAATAAATTGAAGATACATAACGTTGCCTTTACGAGTGAAATGTTCTTCAATGATTTTGACTGCTAATCAATACAAGTTATTTTCTCTGTCCGTAAATATTAAAAAACAGGCGGTGCGTTTTTCCTGGTTCCAGTAATAATAAGTCGATACCTGAATTAAAGGCGTTAGGCGGGCAACTCATTGGTTCAACTGCCAGTCCCTGACGTTGTAATTTTTCACCGCTATAAACCTGCACCCAGGGTTGATCGGAACAGAGGCTCACCGAAAGCGCCTGCTGTGGATGGGTAATAGTCATTTCCCACAGATCATTAGCGGTTTTAAAGGTGTGGTCGATTTTTGTCGCGGCTATTTTTTTCGCCTGCGTGAAATTTAAATCCAGCTCATCAACGTGGTGAAGCGTTGTCGGATTTGCGTGCTCATCGACGGCATAAACCTGTTCTGCCGGAAGCTGGAAAAGATAGTCATCAACAGATGTTAAGTTGCAGGTTAAATAAGGATGAATACCCACACCATAAGGCGCGGTCACAGTACCAATATTCTGGCTTGCGATCTCAACGGAAAGGCCCGTGCGAGCGTTGAGCGAATAAACAACCTGCGAAGCCAGCATAAACGGATAGCCGTAACTGGGCGGCAGAAAAGCTGTCAGGGTAACGCTGGTGGCGGTTAATTCGCTAATTTGCCAGTCACGCCAGGCAAGCAGCCCGTGAATAGCGGCTTTTGAACTATGTTCATTAATGGGTAACTGATAGTCCTGCCCCTGATAGCGGTAACAGCCGTTGGCGATCCGGTTCGGCCACGGAATAAGCACTTTACCCAGATGCGCCAGCGGCATCTCTTCGGGTTTGTGCGGGATGACTAAATGACAACCCTGAAAGGTTAATTCAGCCAGACCAGCACCAACCGTCACGATAGTCGCGTGATAATCCCCCGCGGCAAGTGAAACGGTTTGTCCACTGCAATGCATGTTGGTGATTTGCATACGAGGCACCTTTATTGAATAACGACATACCCGGCATGTAGCCTGATATGCCGTTATTTCAGCTCAGTTATTTCGCGTTAACGTCCAGCAGGCCTGCGGCAACAGCCGGTGCCAGACCAGGGGCTAACGGGATACTCGGGATCACCAGGCAATGCAGCAGGTGATAAATATCCTGTTTACCGTCCCAGACTTTGGTTGTGACCTTATTGTCCGCGTCCAGCTCCTGCCACCATGAACCATTTTCATAGTCCATCAGATACTTAATGCAGTAGTCCCACCATGTCTGATACCAGGTTTCGTACTGGCGATCGCCGGTGACGGTGTAGAGCGCGTAAGCCGTACCCATCGCCTCGACGATAGGCCAACGCACACGTTCGCGGACCACCGGTTTGCCTTCCCAGTCAACGGTATAAACAATCCCGTCCGCGCCATCGGGTGCCCAGGCATCGCGCACGGTGGCGTTAAACAGACCTTTGGCATCTTCTAGCAGCCAGGCAGGCGGCTGTTCGCAGCGGGCTTCAAGTGCGGCGTGGATGTGCAGCATTAAACGGCCCCATTCGATCCAGTGGCCCGGAGTACCTCCGAACGCGCGGAAGCGGTGCGCCGGGTTATCTTTGTTGTAATCCGGCAGCGGATTCCACTGGGTATCGAAGTGCTCGTTAACGCGATAATGATTATTTCTGGCGACATCGTGGATAATCACGGAAGCCACGCGAATGGCGCGATCCAGCCATTTTTTGTCATGCGTGACGTCATAGACAATCAGGAAGGCTTCTACCGCGTGCATGTTGGCATTGCCACCGCGATATTCTTCGGTTTTGCTGAAGGCTTCGTCCCAGGACTCAAGGCACATCTGCTCTTCTTCGCTCCAGAAGTATTTCTCGATAATTTCAATGGTGTAATCGAGCAGCTTGCGTGCTTCCGGGTGACCCGTTGTGACCGCGCTGGCGGCACCCAGCAGAGCAAAGAAGTGTTGATAGCCCTGTTTGGAGGCATCCACCACGCCCTCGTCATTCACGCAGGCGTACCAACCGCCATATTTTTTATCGCGCAGTGCGCCGTTCATGGCTTTGATACCGTGATCAACCAACGAGTAAGCGCCAGGTCGACCCATCGCCGCAGCAACGGAATAAACGTGCAGCATACGGGCTGTGATCCACAGATGGGTACCCATCTCTTCTTTGATTTGCCCTTTATTGCCTAACCAGCCAAAACCAGTCGGCACCACGGAATTTTTACCAAAATCAAAGATGCGATCGGTTTCCTGTTCCAGCCAACGGTTGTGACTTAAGGTGTTAAACCACTTCATTTTTGTATCCCCATCTTAACGGCGTTTAGCCATCATTTCGTCGACGATATCGCCAAGTTGTTGTAATTTCGGTACGCAAACGTCACGCAGCATCAACTCGTTGTCTGGTAAACCGACGACCGATGCCCAGACTGCACGGCCTGCAAGGAATCCCGATGCGCCCGCCGTCATTGCCACGCGTACGGCACGCGGGAACAGTTTTTCGTCGACACCGGAAGAGAGGATCACCCACGGCATATTGATATGGTCATTCAAACGTTGTGAAGCACTGAGAAGCTCTTGTTGCGGACCTTTACCGTAAAGCGGCATTTCAACTTTGTAGAGGTCAGCGCCACTGTCGCCCAGCTCTTTGGCAGCATCGATGATCGCTTGTTCGCGATCGAATTTATCGCCACGACGCGGTGGGCGGACGACTGGCTCAATGATGCTTACCAGACCGTGTGAGTGGCACATTTCGTTAAACTCTTTCACCATATCCAGGCGTTGCTGCGCATCTTCATCACTACGCCACAGCACCAGCAGTTTTAAGGCTTTGCCACCGTCTTGTTTGATTTGTAGCGGATTGATTTTGCGGTCAATGACCACGCTATCTACCGGAATACCGTTGCCAGGAATGAACTCATCGGCGGCGACAATCATGGCGCAACTTTTGGCAATCGCGTTTTGCTCAACCACCTGGCGGTAGCAGAATTGTTGATCTACCAGAATCGCCGATGCATAAGGTGAAAGAGTCTTCGCGGCGTTAACTTTGAAATCAGTTAAAACGCTATCGGCTACTGGAGCGGGTGCGCCAGCCGCGGCAAACATCATGCGCATGGCTTCGCGCTGATCGACCGCCAGCATGGCAAAACCGCCCGATGCACGCGTAATGTCGTTGATGGTGTACTTATTCATTCATTTATTCCTTTATCCAGTCGTTACATTTTTACTTTGGCAGTCATCCCGGCACTGACACGGACCTGCTCCAGAATGGCGGACCAGTCCTGGCGACCGCGACCTGCTGCGCGCGCCTGGCTATAAACCTCTCGTGAGGCGGCCCCCAGCGGCATCGGCACATGCAACTGGTTGGCGACATCAAGGGTGATGCCAAGATCCTTATGGGCAAGATCGATCATAAAGGCGGGAGAAAGATCTCCGCTGAGGACTTTGTTCGGCCAGGACGTGGTGAAGTGGCCTTTACCGGCGGCAGTACCGCTCATTACCTTGACAGCAACATCGAAGGGAAGATTGAGGGCTTCGCACAAAACGGCGGCTTCTGCCGACAGCGCATTGAGCGCGATGCTCATGTAGTTGTTGATAAGCTTAACGCGGATCCCCATGCCCGGACCGCCCGCGTTGATCAACTCGCTGCCCATCGCCATCAGGATCGGCGTGGCGCGTTCAACTTGTTCAGCAGTGCCGCCTGCCAGCAGGAGCAGAGTACCGGTAATGGCATTTGCGGAAGTACGGCCAACCGGAACATCCATCATGCTGAAGCCTCTGGCCTGCATATCAGCAATCAATTTATCGGTTTGCAGCGGGTGGATGGTCGACATATCAATGACCAGCGCATCGGAAGATAAGCTCTCACAGACACCGTTTTCACCGAACAACACGTGACGCACCAGATCGCCATTCGGCAACATGGTAATGATAAATTCGGCACTTTTAGCGGCCTGCGCTGGGTTAGCAGCGGGAGTCGCCCCTTTGTCTACCAGATGCTGTACGGCTTCGGCATTCACATCGAAGACGCAAAGTTGATGCCCTTGCTGCAATAAATTGCTCGCCATTGGCGAACCCATTTGCCCTAAACCGATAAACGCGATTGCTGCCATAACCCTCTCCTGAATACAGTGATGTCACTTTTTGTCATTTATGACATGCTTTGTTTGTCTGTTTTTGATCGTATTTGTAATTTATCGTCAAAAAATTGACATCCGTCACTTTTTAAACAATTGGTGAAATTAAAATGAACGCATCCCAAAATGCTTAAGGAACGACCATGATTCGTGTTGCTTGTGTAGGAATTACCGTGATGGATCGCATCTATTACGTGGAAGAGTTGCCGACGGAGAGCGGTAAGTACGTGGCGAAGAATTATACGGAAGTTGGCGGCGGGCCAGCGGCTACAGCAGCGGTTGCGGCGGCCAGACTGGGTGCGCAGGTCGATTTTATTGGTCGCGTCGGTGACGACGACACAGGCAACAGCCTGCTGGCAGAGCTGGAGTCCTGGGGCGTTAACACCCGTTACACCAAACGGTATAACGAGGCGAAATCTTCGCAATCCGCCATCATGGTGGATACCAAAGGCGAGCGGATAATCATTAACTACCCCAGCCCGGACTTGCTGCCTGACGCAGAGTGGTTGGAGGAAATTGATTTCTCTCAGTGGGATGTTGTGCTGGCGGATGTACGCTGGCACGAAGGTGCTAAAAAAGCGTTCACCCTGGCGCGGCAGGCAGGCGTGATAACTGTACTGGATGGTGATATTACGCCGCAGGATATCAGCGAGCTGGTGGCGTTAAGCGATCACGCGGCTTTCTCAGAACCGGGACTGGTGCGCTTAACGGGCGTGAACGAGATGGCGAGTGCGCTAAAACAAGCGCAAATGCTCACAAATGGTCATGTTTATGTTACCAAAGGAAGCGCAGGGTGCGACTGGCTGGAAAACGGCGGCCGTCAGCATCAACCCGCATTCAGTGTTGATGTTGTGGATACCACTGGCGCAGGTGATGTTTTTCACGGCGCATTAGCGGTGGCGCTGGCGACTGGCGGGACGTTAGCGGAGTCAGTCCGGTTTGCCAGCGGCGTTGCAGCGCTGAAATGTACGCGTCCTGGTGGCAGAGCTGGGATCCCTGACTGTGATCAAACCCGATCTTTTTTGTCACTTTTTGTATAAAATGCCAGGGTGATGGTTTTTCGAGGAATTCCCATGAGTCTTACCGAATTGACCGGTAACCCGCGGCACGACCAACTTCTCATGCTGATTGCGGAGCGTGGGTATATGAATATCGATGAGCTGGCGAATCTGTTGGATGTTTCCACGCAGACGGTCCGTCGGGATATTCGTAAATTGAGCGAACAAGGACTGATTACGCGCCATCATGGTGGTGCGGGTCGGGCCTCCAGCGTCGTCAACATGGCATTCGAACAGCGTGAGGTTTCGCAGACAGAGGAAAAAAAAGCCATTGCCGAAGCGGTGGCCGACTATATTCCTGATGGTTCGACAATTTTTATCACTATCGGCACCACGGTGGAGCACGTAGCCCGAGCGTTACTTAACCATAACCATCTGCGGATTATTACTAACAGTCTGCGTGTGGCGCATATTCTTTATCATAACCCGCGCTTTGAAGTGATGGTGCCTGGCGGCATATTGCGTTCGCATAATAGCGGGATCATTGGCCCTTCTGCAGCGTCGTTTGTTGCTGATTTTCGCGCGGATTATCTGGTGGCAAGCGTGGGTGCGATTGAGAGTGATGGCGCGTTGATGGAGTTCGATGTGAATGAAGCCAACGTGGTGAAAACGATGATGGCGCACGCCAGAAATATTCTGTTGGTCGCCGATCATACGAAGTATCACGCTTCCGCAGCGGTAGAGATTGGTAATGTGGCGCAGGTCACCGCGCTTTTTACCGACGAGGAACCGCCTGCCGCCTTAAAATCGCGCTTACAGGACAGCCAAATCGAAATCATCCTTCCCCAGGACGATGCATAGATTTTTGTGACCGTTAACCTGGCTTCGCGCCTGACCTCATAGCCAAACTCATCCTTTCCCGCTACAGTTAATTTCTTGTGGCGAGAAAGGAGGCAAAAATGCTCTATATCTTTGATTTAGGTAATGTGATTGTCGATATCGACTTCAACCGTGTGCTGGGAACGTGGAGCGATTTA
>OLIF01000109.1_pt1 | contig 35013 bp, 29 predicted proteins | sample 1609681 | NCBI WGS metagenome assembly OLIF01 (sample SAMEA4350143, study PRJEB24818) | metagenome | biome: human; feature: gut; material: faeces | place: Denmark | collected 2013-09 | reverse complement strand
GCCAGCGCCGGGCTGGTTTTCAGCGAAACGGCCGGACGCCCTTCTACCTCTTTCACCATTGCAAAAAGGACATCTTCAACTTTGATCTGCGTTGCTTTCCAGTCACTATGCACACTCTGTTCTGCGCCTGGTTTTGCCATGCAATATTGTAGCAACTCCGAAATGGTCATTTTTTACTCCCCTTGTAGTGTCGCGATGATGCGACGCGATCCGCCGTGGATGCGATGTTCCCCCAGCCAGATACCCTGCCAGATGCCGGTCTGAATACGCCCTTTATGTACTGGCAATACGAGCGATACCCCCAGCATTGAGGATTTAATATGAGAAGGCATATCGTCTGCCCCTTCATAGTCATGCTCATAGTTTCCGTTATCGGGAACCGCGCGGAGGAAAAAACGCTCCATGTCATAGCGTACAGTGGGGTCACAATTCTCATTGAGTGTCAGAGAGGCGGAGGTATGTTGCAACAACAGGTGTAGTAAACCGACGTTAACACGCGGCATATCAGCCAGTTGATTCAGGATTTCATCCGTTACCAGATGAAATCCACGAGATTTGGCACTAAGCGTGAGCGTCTTTTGATACCACATATGCAGCTCCTTGATAAAACTCTCTTAATCAGTTTGCAGCAAGATAGTAAAAGGATAAAGGTGTGATTAAAAAAACAGCACCAGAGAGAAACTAACACTTTCTCACTCTATCAGTATTCTGAATTGACGATCACCTCTTCACCGAAAGCGCCCGCTTGTGGCAAGGGTTTATAGGTAGAATTGGAGGCTCGCAAAATACGGATACCACGGATGCCGACATCACGCGCTGCGGTGATATCGTTGTCCGAATCACCATAAAACATTCGGATATTTTTATCCTGCAACCACTGCGTTTTTGTGTTTTGTCCCGGCTTATCGCCTGCAAAAATTACCGGATTCATACTGGTTGCCGGAATATGGAAATCATCGGCCAACGTTTTTGAAACCGTTTCTGTTTTCGTCGGACTACGGCCCGTCACAAAGAAGATAGCGTCTCCGCGGCGCACGTGCATATCAATCAACTGGCGTGCGACCTCTTTTGGGATACTGAACTCATCCCAACCATTGTTCATTTTCTCCCAGAATGCGGGGTTTTTTAGATAATCCTCACTTTCCGGCGAGAAGATTTTCTTACCTCGCCAGAATCCGGGACTGGAAAACAGAACGGTGTCATCAATATCAAACCCAACCGCCATCGGCGGACGTCCTGCGAGACTATTTTCAATTTGTGCGACTGAAACCCAATGAATGGGCGCCTGTTCAGCAAGTTGGGCAACGTTAGTGCCAGGATTAAGCGGTGAAGGTAAAGAGGCCAGAGCAACAGCGGAACTGTTTAGAGCGAACAATAAGCAAACAGCACTCAATGCCTGTGTGATCTTGCGCATATTTTTCCCTAAATAGTCAGTATATTAAAACGTTTTATTGTGAGATTTGTTGAAAAAACCATCTGACCATAACGCCAGTTGTAGGGGAAAGGAAGGATTATCTGCGGCTTTGTTACAGAAAAAGAGCACGATCACATTTGGAATACCTGTGCGATAAACCGCACATCGGTGCCGCTATTCTGCTTACACATTCACACAATGACACTCTTTTGGTTCTCGCAAGCCTTGTTCAGGGAATATACTGAAGATAAATATAAATACATTCAATGGATGATGAATGAAAATACCATGTGCTTATATATTTAAGAACAAATGGCGATTTCATATTACAAGTATTTCTCTTTTACTGTTCAGTTTCGCCGTTTCAATCATCTTTTTGCACTTTCGTTTTATTACGTTATCCGCTACCGATAAAATGCGGCTTGAGATGTATAAGTCCACATTATATTCCACCATTGAACAATTTTATGTTTTACCCTATATGCTCTCAACAGATCATATCATCCGTCAGGCCGTTATTGCCCCATCAGACATGACGTCCAGCGAACTTAATCAGCGAATTGCGCATTTCAATACACAACTCAAAACCGCAGCAATATTTATTCTTGATACGCAAGGAAAGGCTATCGCTTCCAGCAACTGGCAGGCCCCCGGCAGCTATGTAGGGCAAAACTATAGTTACCGTCCTTATTATAAACAGGCAATGGCTGGTTTAAATGGCCATTTTTACGGTATTGGCAGCACCACAAATACACCGGGATTTTTTCTCTCAACCAGTATTAAAGATAAAGGGAAAGTCGTTGGTGTAGTGGTTGTAAAAATAAGTCTTAATGAAATTGAAAAGGCCTGGTCTGAAGGACCAGAAAACATTATCGTCAATGATGAACACGGGATTATATTTTTAAGCTCAAAATCTCTCTGGCGAATGCGTACCCTGCAACCGTTACCTATACAGGCAAAACAAAAGCTACAATCTACACGTCAGTACAGCCTCGATAACCTGCTGCCTGCCGATTACTATCCTTGTTACACTTTAAACAATTTTCTTTTCTTAAAAGAAAAGAAAGAACAATTTTGCTTATTCCCTAAATATTATACACAGCAAATTGCCATCCCAGAGTTTAACTGGAAAATGACGATTATGGTGCCCTTAGATAATCTATACTTGTCATGGGCTATTTCTCTGGTCGTCACATTAATTATCTATTTGCTATTTCTATTATTTATTAAATACTGGCGAATACGCTCTCATGCACAACAATTATTAACACAGGCCAATGAGACTTTAGAAAAACAGGTGAAAGAACGCACCTCAGCGCTGGAATTGATCAATCAAAAACTACTGCAGGAGATAAAAGAACGTAGCCAGGCCGAGCAAGTGTTGCAAATCACGCGTAGTGAACTGGCAGAATCCAGCAAACTGGCTGCGCTCGGGCAAATGGCGACCGAAATTGCTCATGAGCAAAATCAACCATTAGCGGCTATTCATGCACTCACCGATAATGCACGTATTATGCTGAAAAAAGAGATGTATCCACAGGTTGAACAAAATCTGAAGCACATTATTTCAGTGATTGAGCGAATGACACAACTCATCTCTGAACTTAAAGCATTTGCTTCGCGTCACCGTGTACCAAAAGGATCTGCCGATGTCATCAAAGTGATGTATAGCGCCGTGTCATTGCTAAATCACAGTATGGAGAAAAATAATGTTGAGAGACGAATTAAAGCCGCCTCCATGCCGCTATTTGTGAATTGCGATGAACTCGGCCTTGAGCAGATATTCAGTAATTTAATTAGCAACGCTTTAGACTCTATGGAAGGGTGTTCTTATAAAAGGCTGGATATCGCTATCCGCCAGACCGATAGCAAGGTCATTATTACAATTAAAGACAGTGGCGCCGGGTTTGCTCCGCAAGTTATCGATCGCATATTTGAACCTTTTTTTACCACTAAACGCAGAGGAATGGGACTGGGGTTGGCGATCGTCAGCGAAATTGTCCGTAATTCGAACGGTACTCTCCACGCCAGTAATCATCCTGAAGGCGGCGCGGTGATGACATTAACCTGGCCAGAATGGAGAGAAGATCATGGAAAATAAGCCTGATGAAATTACAATTATTTATATTGAAGACAGCGACGATGTTCGTTTTGCCTGTGAACAAACGCTTACGTTAGCGGGTTATCGCGTCATTTCCTGTTGCGATGCGGAACACAGTCTCCCTTTGATTCAAAGTCTGCAGAATATTATTGTACTAACTGATGTCAGACTACCAGGAATATCGGGACTGGAGCTACTCAATTACATCAGTGAGATGGATAACAAAATTCCAGTTATTTTAATTACCGGGCACGGTGACGTAGAAATGGCCGTTGAAGCAATGCGCAATGGGGCATTTGATTTTATTGAGAAACCCAGCAGTTCAGATAAATTACTTAGCATTATTGCCAGAGCAGTGGAAAAACGACGACTGATTTTAGAGAATCAACAGTTACTGGTGAATCTGCAACAGGAAAATGGTCCGGTACTGATTGGTCGCAGCCCACAAATACAGCAACTGAGAAAGATGATCCTCAACGTTGCGGATACCGATGCCGATGTGCTTATTTACGGTGAAACAGGCTGTGGCAAAGAAGTTGTCGCCAGAATGTTGCATCACTGGAGCACTCGTCGTCAGGGGCAGTTTGTCGCTTTAAACTGCGCAGGATTACCCGAAACGCTTTTTGAAAGTGAAATATTTGGGCATGAAGCAGGGGCATTTACCGGGGCGGTCAAAAAACGTATCGGTAAAATAGAACATGCGAATGGCGGCACATTATTTCTCGATGAAATAGAGGGGATGCCATCGGGTATGCAGGTCAAACTGCTACGTGTATTGCAGGAAAGAACCATTGAACGATTAGGTGCCAATCAATTAATTCCGGTGAATTGCCGTGTTATTGCAGCGACCAAGGAAGATTTACTGCGTCGCAGCGAAGAACATCTGTTTCGTCTCGATCTCTATTATCGTCTGAATGTGGTTAGCTTGAATATTCCACCTCTACGCCAGCGACGAGAAGATATCCCTGAACTGTTTTACTGGTTCGCCAGTCAGGCGGCACAAAAATATAATCGTCCTCTGCCTGATATTTCTCCCATGTTACTGGCCTGGTTGCAATCACAAAGTTGGCCTGGCAATGTACGTGAACTCAAACACAATGCAGAACGTTTTGTTCTCGGCTTACTGACCCACCACCAGCCAGTGCCAATGACTCAGCAAGAAGAGAGTGGCCTTACCGCCTGCATTGATGCATTCGAGAAAAAGTTAATCGAAGATATGCTGCGGCAAACGGAAGGCCAGGTCAGTTTGACAGCGCGGCTATTACAGCTGCCGCGCAAGACTTTATATGACAAACTCAACAAACATCAGATTCAACCGCAAGTTTATCGACCAGAATCATCCAGCTAATGCTGATTCCTGAGGATGTAACCCCAAATCGATACCTTTGCGGGCGTAATGTTCAACCACCCAGGACCAGAATGATACCGGGATCGTAATCGTCTTCGCATTGCGTTCCCGGTTGGCAGCTTCTGGCATACCGGGGTAAATCACCGGATTGCCGCCAGGTTGCGGCTGCGTGGCTAACAGATAATCCGCAAAGAACTGCCCTTTCTCCCCCGCCAGATCGGTGAATTGATCAGGATCGATAACCAACGCAAAAAGATGATTATGCGCAGATCCATCCGTCTGATGATCTTCGGCGATCGTGTCACCACCAGATAAGATCCCTGCCATCATTTCAATCATCAGCGCCAGGCCAAATCCTTTATGCTCACCAAATGGCAGTAACGCCCCTGGAGGGTTGCTGAATAACACCCCAGGATCGCTGCTTGGATTCCCCTGTGCATCGATCAATTGTCCCGGAGCTGCCTGCTTCCCGGCAGCCGACATCACCCGTGCTTTATTCAGCGCCATGCTACTGGTAGCAAAATCAACCAGAATCGGCGGACGCCCGTCACTGAACGGCCAGGCAAAGCAGAAAGGGTTAGTGGTCATACGCGGTTCCGCACCGCCCCACGGGGCGACCAGTGCCGGACGCCCGGTAACGTTGCTCATTGCCAGCATCGCCAGGCCTTGATCAGCAACCATTTGCCCGTAATGCCCCATACGCCCTAAATGATGTGCATGACACAACGTTAACAGGCAAAAACCACGGCGTTTTGCTTGTTCAATAGCAGCATTGACTGCCACTTTTCCGGCGTGTTGACCAAAGCCATTGTGGGCATGAAAACGCTGTAAATTACCTTCACTTGCCAGGCATTCCGGGCGGGCATTCGCGGTTACATCGCCGCGAGCGATATTCTCCAGATATTTCGGTAGCAGCGTGACGCCGTGGCTGGCAAAGCCATAACGTTCCGCTTCAATCATATGTTCCGCCACATCCTGAGCGATATCGGCATCACAGCCATTAAGTTCCAGCAGCCCGGCAGCTAACCAACGCACTTTTTCAACAGCAATTTGTAATGACATCGTTGGTTTCCTCACATTAGACCTAAAATTTTCCACCAGGTAGCGGCAAACAGTAGCAACAACAGGTAGCCGATTACCGTCAGGTACAGTCCCACACGGGTAAACTGGCGTGGCGTGAAGGTATCCGTACCCATACACACCATATTTTGTGGCGCGTTAATCGGCAGGATGAAGCCAAAACTGACACTGAAGGCGAGCAGAATGGTCATGCCGACCGGGTTAACGCCGAGTTCTGGCGGCAGACTGCTTAACAGGCTAATCAGGATGGGCAGCAATGCGGCAGTTAACGCAGTAGCGCTGGCAAAGCCAAGGTGAATGATGATCAAGAAAGCGGCGAGAATCGCGAAGATGGCTAATGATGGCAAGCCGTCGAGACCAAAACCTTTCACCACATAGTTCGCCATCCATGAAGCTGCCTGTGTATCAAGCAGCGTAGAACCCAGACTGATACCAATACCAAACATCAGCAACGTGCCCCACTGCACACGTTTTTCGACCTCTTTCCAGCTCATAACACCGATGCCTGGTAGTAACATAATCGCCAGTCCGGCAAGGGTGACAGAGGTGGTATCAATACTGTGTAATTTTCCGCCCGTAGACCAAAAGAGCAGTAACAACAGCGAAATACCGATCAAGCGTTTTTCTTTACCGGTGGTTGGCCCTAACTCTGCGAGTGCTTTTTTAATGGCATCGCTCCCCCCTTCAACAGCTTCCGTTTCTGGCGGCAACAATTTACGTGCGAGGAAATAGAGGATCACCGACATGGTGAGGCTCCAGGGCGCGCCCGCTAACAGCCAGTCAAGCCAGCTGACAGAATGCCCGGCACCGAAAGTTTTATTGATAAAGCCGATAGAAAGCAGGTTTTGCGCCGCCGAAGTTTGAATACCAACGTTCCAGATACTGGTCGCCTGGGCGATAACAATCATCATTGACGCCGCTAAACGTGAATGTTTATCCACCTTAAATGCCGCAATGACGCCCATCATAATCGGCACCACGCAGGCCGTACGGGCAGTGGCACTGGGTACGACCAGACTCAGGACGATGGTGACCACAATGGCGCCGATAATAATGCTGCGACTGCTGGCACCTATTTTCGACATGGTAAACAGCGCAATACGTTTATCCAGTCCGGTAATAGTCATGGCCGCGGCGATAAACATTGCCGCCGCCACCAGCGCCAGAGCAGAGTTGGAAAAACCCGACAGAGTCATTTTCAGCGCCTTCGCGGTGCCGAGAATAGTTTCCGGGTGATTCATATCCGGGGCAAAGCCAACCATAAAGATAATCAGTGCGGAAATCACAATTGCACTGGCGGTGTAATCCATCGCTTCGCTGATCCAGACAATAATGGCGAACATCAGAATGGCGATCATATTTTGTCCAGTGACGGGCAATGTATCGCCTAACGGCAGAAGGGTAATAACAATTCCGGCAATGATCGCCAACCACAAGCCGGGGTTAGGAATAATTCGGCGCTTTTGTGGCGCGTCGTTAGATATTGATGACATATTCACCTCATTGTGAAAAATAAAAAACCTGCCGGGCTATTGCAGGAGCTATGCCATCTTTAATTTTTTAATAACACTTTGTTCTTTAATGATTTTATTATTTATTCTTTTTATTTTGTGCGCGGTTTTCCGCACAGTAAATAAAAGGTGATTCCCTTACCACACAGATAAAAAAAGGGAGCGATATGCTCCCTTGATATTCATTTATGGATTATTTAATAACATTCCATAATGTATCGCCAAGCAACGCCGGGTTTCTTGTCCATGCCATGCCTGCTTTATCGAACGCCCGGAATTTATCCTCCGCACTGCCGCTACCGCCAGAAATAATGGCTCCGGCGTGCCCCATACGTTTTCCTTTTGGTGCAGTGACACCGGCAATATAACCTACGACGGGTTTAGTCATTTCATGGCGAATAAATTCTGCAGCGCGTTCTTCCGCATTTCCGCCAATTTCACCGATCATAATTACCGCGTCTGTTTGCGGATCATTTTCGAATAACCGCAGCGCATCAATAAAGTTTGTGCCTGGAACCGGATCGCCGCCAATACCAATACAGGTGGATTGCCCAAGCCCCAGCGCGGTAGTTTGCGCTACAGCTTCGTAGGTTAATGTACCGGAGCGGGAAACAATCCCAATACGCCCTGGGCGGTGGATTTCACCGGGCATAATGCCGATTTTGCACTCGCCAGGCGTAATGATTCCTGGGCAGTTTGGCCCAATCAGCCGCACATCCGGGTGGCAGTCAAGCAGCCGACGCACTCTCACCATATCCAGTGTCGGCACGCCTTCGGTAATCACCACAATCAATTTGACGCCAGACTCAACAGCCTCAACGACAGAATCCAGCACAAACGGCGCAGGCACATAAATCACGCTGGCATCGGCCTCTGTTTGTCGCATCGCTTCTTTCATTGAATCAAAAACCGGGCGATCCAGATGCCGTTGTCCGCCCTTGCCTGGCGTCACCCCACCCACAATCTGCGTGCCATATGCAATGGCCTGCTCTGTATGAAATGTGCCGTTTTTGCCGGTAATGCCCTGCACCAGTACCCGCGAGTGTTTGTTGATCAAAACGCTCATCTTAACCTCCTGTTAATTCAGTAACGCAATGATGCGTTTCGCGGCATCATCCAGAGAATCGACGGCTTCTACCGCCAGACCACTTTCTGCCAGTAACCGCTGCCCTTCGGCAGCATTATTACCGGAGAGACGCACCACGACAGGCAGGGTGATGCTGGCCTCATTCAGAGCATGAATAATGGCTCGGGCGATCATGTCGCAACGAACAATCCCACCAAAAATATTAACCAGAATGGCTTTCACTTTGCTGTCGGAAACAATCAGACGAAAGGCTTCACTAACACGCTCCTGGGTTGCGCCACCGCCAACATCCAGGAAGTTTGCTGGTTGTTCACCGTAGAGCTTGATGATGTCCATGGTTGCCATAGCCAGCCCTGCACCATTGACCATGCAGCCGATATTTCCGTCCAGCGAGACATAGTTAAGATCAAGCTTCGCCGCCTGGCTTTCGCGCGGATCTTCCTGGGTTTCATCGCGTAGCGCCTGGAGTTCCGGGTGGCGATACAGCGCGTTATCATCCAGCGATACTTTCGCGTCTGCGCACATAAATTCACCTGTTTCCCGCAACACCAGCGGATTAATTTCCAGCAGGGCAAAATCCAGTTCGTTAAAAGCTTTCCACGCCTGATTAACCAGACGACTAAAGGCGGCAAATAGCCCGTGTTCCAGTTGCAGAACGGCAAACATTTCGCGGATATGGCAAGGCTGCACGCCAGTCAGAGGATCAATGCTGACGCTGCTGATTTTCTCCGGTGTCTCATGGGCGACTTTTTCAATCTCCACGCCACCTTCCGGGCTGACAATAAACGTGACGCGCTGGCTTTCACGATCCACCACCATGCCAAAATAGAGTTCCTGGCGTACCGGATAAATGTTTTCGCACAGCAAAATACTGCTGACATATTGTCCTTCTGGCCCGGTCTGATAAGTCACCAGTTGCGACCCCAGCATTTGTTGTGCAAAAGCCTGCGCTTCCGGCAGTTGTTTAAGCACTTTTACGCCGCCAGCTTTACCGCGTCCACCAGCATGAACCTGCGCTTTCAGTACCGCGCCTTTGCTGAGGCAGGCAATATGTTGCCAGGCCTCTGTTAATTGCGAAATCTGTTGAATGGCAATCTCTTTTGGGCACGGCATCCCCATGCCAGCCAGTAGTGCTTTGGCCTGATACTCATGTAAATTCATATATTCCCTCGGTGGTGTGTGTTATCTGTGTAATGCTTTGTTATTCAATGCCATTGCCGCTTCGTGGATGACTTCGCTTAATGTCGGGTGGGCATGGATCGCACAGGCAATATCCTCGCCAGAGGCGCTAAAATTCATCGCCAGCGCAATTTCATTAATCAGTTCCGATGCCTGTGGGCCAACTATCGCGCCACCAAGTACGCGGTCGGTGTGTTTATCGCTGTATAACGTGCAACGCCCACCTTCCTGACCTAATGCTAAGGCGCGACCATTACCTGCAAACAGAGAATTCCCTTTGTTAAAAGCTCTGCCAGAGGCTTTCAGCGAGGCCTCATTTTCTCCTACCCACGCGACTTCCGGTTGCGTGTAAATTACCGAAGGGATCAGCGCGAAATTAACTGGCTCTACCGTCAGTCCGGCAATTTGATCAGCAACCACCACACCTTCGGCCATCGCTTTATGCGCCAGCATCGGCCCCCGCACAACATCGCCAATCGCCCACAATCCTGCTTTTCCGGTACGGCATAAGTTATCGACGGCAATACCGCCACGGTTGTCGGCTTCCAGACCGAGTTGCATGAGATCAACGCCTGAAAGACGTGGTACGCGCCCAATCGCGATAATTAATTTATCGAAACAGCTTTCTTCTTGATTCTCTCCCTGCCGCCAGCGCACATGGACACCGTCATTCCGTTGTTCAATCGCCTCAATCTCAACTGCCAGTTGTATTTTCATCCCACTGGCAATCATTGCTTTACGGACTTCATTGGACAAACGAGCTTCCAGTGCAGGCAAGAACGTTGGCGCCATCTCCAGCAACGTGACGTCTGAGCCGACCCGATTCCACACCGAACCTAATTCCAGACCGATGACTCCAGCGCCAATCACACCGAGACGCGGCGGAACTTCGGTTAACGCCAGCGCCCCACGGTTATCGAGGATCTGCTGATTATCAATGACAATGCCAGACATCTGACGCGGCTGAGAACCCGTTGCAATCACTGCATTACGAGCGAGGATTTGTTGATCGTTTACACGTAATTGCCAAATCTCATCCTGGGCGCGTTCCAACGTTGCAAGGCCGCACAGGTGCTTCACGTTATTTTTCTTAAATAGCAGGCCAATCCCCATCGTCAGACGACCAACAATAGCGTCTTTACGCTGAATCATGGCGGCGGCATTGAAAGTTACACCTTCAACGTTAACGCCATGAATGCTCGCCTCATGCTGGATTTGCGCGTATAGCTCAGAAGATTGCAGCAGTGATTTCGACGGGATACAGCCGACATTGAGGCACGTACCGCCCGGCGATGGCTCGCCCCGGGCATTAACACCATCATCGATACACACCACGGAAAGCCCATTCTGCGCAGCTCGCAGCGCCGCTACATAACCACCTGGCCCACCACCCATTACTGCCACATCGAAAATCGTACTCATCGGCGCTCTCCTTAAAGATCCAGCAACAGTTGTTCCGGTGATTCCAGTAGCTCGCGTATTGCCACCAGCGTCTGCACGGCTTCCTGACCGTCGATAATGCGATGGTCATAGCTGAGAGCAAGGTACATCATTGGTCGAATAACAACCTGACCGTTTTCTGCGACTGGACGCGGTGTGATGGCATGCATTCCAAGAATGGCCGACTGCGGCGGGTTAATAATTGGCGTCGACATCATCGAGCCAAAAGTACCGCCGTTGGTGATAGAGAACGTGCCGCCCTGTAATGCTTCCAGTGGCAACTTGCCACTGCGCGCCAGTGTGGCGTATTCGGCAATTTGCCGTTCAATTTCCACTAAAGAGAGTGATTGCGCATTGCGTAACACGGGCACCACCAGCCCCCGGTTGCTGCTAACCGCAATGCCGATATCGCAGTAATCACGCCAGATAATATCGTTGCCATCGACGCTGGCATTAACCACCGGAAAACGTTCCAGCGCACGGGTTACCGCTTTCACAAAGAAGGACATAAAGCCCAGTTTCACACCGTGTTTTTCTACAAAGCGGTCTTTCCAGCGAGCGCGTAAATCCATCACGCTTTGCATGTTCACTTCGTTAAACGTGGTAAGAATGGCGTTGTTTTGTTGAGAGGCCAGCAGACGTTCCGCAATGCGCTGACGCAGACGTGACATCGGTTCGCGGCGCTCCAGACGTGCACCGGGCGTCAGCGGTCTGGCAGGCGGAATTTCAGCAACAGCCCCGGTTTGCAGAACAGGCGCAGGTGTAAAACGCAGCACATCCTCTTTCAGAATGCGTCCATTTCTCCCACTCCCTGCAACATCAGACAATTCGACACCACTACGCTGCGCCTCCAGCCGTGCAGCAGGCATCACCGGAGTTTCCACTGCGTGTATAACCGTTTCTTCTTTTGCAGCCTGCGGCTTAAGATGCGCCAACAGTTGTGCAGACGTGACCGTGCTACCTTCACTGACGATAATATTGCTTAATACGCCATCCTGTGGGGCCGGGATTTCCAGAATCACTTTATCGGTTTCCAGCTCGGCAATCACTTCATCACGTTTTACGTGCTCGCCTTCTTGTTTACACCACGCACTCAGCGTGCCTTCCGTGACAGACTCGGGTAATACAGGGACAGTAATTTCGATCATAAAATGTTCTCCTTGTTATTTTTGTGTGCCTTTCATAGCTGGATATCTGCAAATGCAGCAGCAAGGAATTCATCGATTTGTTGTTTATGCACGCGACCATAACCCGTCGCCGGAGCTGCCGCCGCCGGGCGACCTGCGTAATGCCAGTAAGGATGGTTGATTTTCAGTGCCGCCAGCTCATGGCGAATCTGCCGCCACGCCCCCTGGTTTTCCGGCTCTTCCTGCAACCAGATCCACTCGTTGCATTCTGGCCAGTTTGCCAGCACATCATTAAGTTCTGCCGCTGGAAACGGGTAGAGTTGCTCCACGCGGACAATCGCCACATCGTCATCCAGCCCACGTTGTTTACGGGCGTCCAGCACGTCGTAATAGACCTGGCCACTGCACAAAATAACGCGCTTAATCTGGCTGGCATTTTGCGGCTGTGGCTCGGTAATAACTGGTTTAAACGCACCATCAGTGAAAGCGGAAAGCTCACTCATCGCACCTTTGAAGCGAAGTAACCGCTTACTCATCACCACCACTAATGGTTTGCGCATCGGACGCAACACCTGACCGCGCAACAAATGGAACATTTGTGCCGACTCACTGGGCATCACCACTTGCATATTGTTTTCAGCGCACAGTTGCAGCCAGCGTTCAGGACGTGCGGAAGAGTGCTCCGGCCCTTGCCCGTCATAGCCATGCGGCAGAAGAATGGTTAAACCGCTATAGCGATCCCACTTGGTTTCGCCAGAACAGATAAATTGATCGATGGCAACCTGAGCACCGTTAGCAAAGTCACCAAACTGCGCTTCCCAGATAACTAGTTGCTGCGGCGCAGACGTTGAATAACCATATTCAAACGCCAGCAGAGCTTCTTCGTTAAGCACCGAATCATAAACATCGAAAGATGCCTGACCGGAGCGAATATGTTGCAAAGGAAGATAGCGACGGGCCTCGGTTTGATGATGCACCACAGCATGGCGATGGCTGAATGTACCGCGCCCGGAATCCTCACCAGAGAGACGCACACCGAAACCCGCATCCACCAGCGAAGCGTAAGCCAGCATTTCCGCCATTCCCCAGTCTACAGGCTGAGTTCCTGCGGCCATTTCCTGACGTAATGCCAGTTGCCGTTTAATAGTGGGATGCGCGACCACGTCGGGTGGCAGCGTAGAGATGATTTCGCCATACGCTTCCAGCATTTGGCGAGGTAATACCGTAGATACCGGAGAGCTCCAGCGAGGGTTGGTCAGCCCGTTCCAGTTAGCGCTAAAGGGATGAATCGCAGGTTTGAGAGGCTGCGGGTCGCGTTTCTGGCAACTATCCAGCCAGCCGCGATAGCGGCTAATCATCTCATCTTGCTGCGTCTGACTTAACAGACCGCGACGAGCGAGAAATTCACCGTAGCGCGTGCGCGTGCCGGGGTGAGCATCCACGACCTGATACATTTGTGGCTGAGTCAGACGCGGCTCATCGCTTTCGTTGTGCCCGTGCTTACGGAAACAGCAAATATCGATGATGATGTCTCGCCGGAAGGTATTTCGCCAGTCGCACGCCAACTCTATTGCCTGGCAAACTGCATCGACATCATCACAATTAACATGGATAACCGGAGCCGCCACCATTTTGGCAATATCCGTGCAGTAGCGTGATGACCGCATATCCTGCAAGCGGGAAGTGGTAAAACCAATCTGGTTGTTAATCACCAGATGCAGCGTGCCGCCCGTACCGTAGCCCTGAGTCTGCGATAAGTTAAACGTGGTTTGGTTGACGCCGAGGCCGCCCAACGCGGAATCCCCATGAATAAGTACGCCCACCACTTTTGCCTGACCATCCTCACCACGGCGTTCCTGCCTGGCTCGCACCTGACCCAACACCACCGGATTCACAATCTCTAAATGTGAGGGGTTATACGCCAGCGCCACATGCAGCGAACCGGCTGGTGTTTCCAGATTACTGGAATACCCCATGTGGTATTTCACATCGCCAGAACCATTACCGATAGTCTGTTTACCTTCAAACTCGGCAAACAGTTGTGCCGGGTCTTTATTCAGTAAATTCACCAGCACATTAAGCCTTCCCCGATGTGCCATACCGATGACCACTTCCTCGACGCCTTGCGCACGCAGGCATTTTGTCAGCGTATCGAGCGCCGGGATCGCGCTTTCGCCTCCTTCCAGAGAAAACCGTTTCTGCCCGACATAACGGGTATGCAGATAACGCTCTAACGTCTCTGCCGCCATCAGTTTTTCAAAACGGGCAATGCAGGTTTGAGCATCAGCTTGTGGTGCATTGCTGCTTTCAATCCGTGATAACAACCAGTTGATTTCTTCACGGTTTTCCAGATGAGCAATTTCATAAGCCTGGCTACCGGCCCAGGCTTGCTCCAGTAAGTTAATCAACTGCTTAAGCGGCATTTGCGTAGTGTGTGAGCCGAAGGTGACGCTAAATTCCTGCAACAGGTCTTCTTCGCTTAATCCCCAAAAGCCTGGCTGGAGAGAGGGAACGTCGGCGGGAGTATTCAGGCCAAGTGGATCAAGCTTTGCGCGCAGATGCCCCTGAGTGCGCCAGGCATTGATCAGTTGCATTACCGCAGCCTGTTTTTTTAACGTCGCGCTGCTAACGTTGCTATCACCAGATGCACTTTGGGCAGTCAGTTCAGGTGAAAGAAAAAAACGCCGCCAGTCTTCCGGGAGTTGGTCTGGCGTACGCAACCAGGTCTGGTAGTTATCTTCAAGCCAGGTCGCGTTATCTCCGCTAAGCAGCGTGCCGGGCGAGGTCATGTTCTCCATGTTTTTCTCCTGATGGTCATAGACGGCTGCGCTATTGCACAATCCATACCAATAGTGAAAAACATGACTTTTCAAAAAGTTATATAAAACAGAACATATAAAAGTGGGCGAAAAAAGGGACAGGACAGGAGGTAGTGGCTGGAGTCAGGAACAGGCGGAAGTGTGATCCGCCTGTTGATCAAAATTACATCACTGCTGCAAACGCCTTTGCCACACGTTGTACATTTGCAGAATTGAGTCCTGCAACGCACATGCGTCCGCTGGCGATCAGATAGACGCCGTACTCGTCACGCAGGCGATCGACCTGTGCCGCACTCAGTCCGGTGTAACTGAACATACCACGTTGCTGCAACAGATAATCGAAATTGCGCCCCGGAATGGTCGCTGCCAGTACGTTCACCAGTTCCTGACGCATTGCCAGAATACGGGTGCGCATTTCCTCCACTTCTGCCAGCCAACGGGCTTTTAGCGCTTCATCGTTCAATACCGTAGCCACCACCTGCGCACCAAAATTCGGTGGGCTGGAATAAATACGGCGCACCGTCGCTTTCAGTTGCCCCAATACACGGCCTGCCGTTTCAGCATCTTCACAAATCACCGAAAGACCACCAACGCGCTCGCCGTACAGGGAGAAAATTTTCGAGAACGAATTACTGACCAGGGCAGGTAATCCGGCGCTGGCAATGGCGCGAATGGCATAAGCGTCATCCTCCATCCCCGCACCAAATCCCTGATAGGCGATATCGAGGAACGGGATCAGATCGCACGCTTTAAGAATTTCAATGACGGCATCCCACTGTTCGTGAGAAAGATCCGCACCAGTTGGGTTATGACAGCACGGATGCAGCAGCACAATACTGCGGGCAGGCAATGTTTTCAGCGTCGCCAGGAGGTCATTAAAACGCACGCCGTTGGTCGCTTCATCATACCAGGGGTAAGTGCTTACTTCGAATCCTGCTCCAGCGAATATTGCCACGTGGTTTTCCCAGGTCGGATCACTGACCCAGACGCCAGACTCCGGGAAATAGCGTTTCAGAAAGTCAGCGCCCACTTTCAATGCACCAGAACCGCCAAGCGTTTGAATAGTTGCCACGCGCTGTTGTTGCAGCACTGGATGGTCTGTACCAAACAGCAGCGGCGCAATGGCATAGCGATAGCTGTTAAGCCCTTCCATTGGCAAGTAAAGCGAAGCGCCATGAGGTTGCGCATTCAGACGCGCTTCCGCTTCTGCGACGGCTTTTAGTTGCGGAATAACCCCGTCTTCGTTGTAGTACAAGCCGATGCTCAAATTCACTTTGTCGCTGCGAGGGTCTTCTTTAAAACGCTCCATAAGCGAAAGAATCGGGTCGCCAGCATAGGCGTCAACTTTTTGAAACACGCGATGGTTCTCCAGGTTTACAGGCAGGTGGTTAAAACACAATAAACCGGAAAAAGGCGAAGATCGAGAGGATGTTCAGCGACAGACGGCAATTAGCAACGTTGTGAGACTAAGCAGCAAGGTAAAATTGCCTGACGCGCTACGCTTACCAGTCCGAGGAGAGAATAGCAGTATGTTGAATTTGCATGATTTTACAGGCCGGATAAAGCGTTCACGCCGTATCCGGCACAGGCAATCAGGTGTTACAGGACGATCAATCCACGTATTTCATCGCCACCCTTGACGTCAGGCGGGTTATAAGTTCGTAAGCACTCACTTTTGTCATTTCAGCGATACGTTCTACGGGCAAACCTTCGCCCCATAAAATGACCGGGTCTCCAGCTTTATCCTGCGACTGTGGACCTAAATCTACGCAGATCATATCCATCGCCACACGCCCTACAATGGGCACTTCGCGGCCATTGACCAGCACTGGCGTACCGGACGGCGCGGCGCGCGGATAACCATCACCATAGCCCATCGCCACCACGCCAAGACGGGTATCGCGCTCACTGACCCAGGTGCCGCCATAACCGACAGGCTCTCCGGCTTTATGCTCACGCACGGCAATCAGGCTGGAGGTCAGCGACATCACTGGCTGGCAACCGAAATCGGCACCGGTAGAGCGATCTTCCAGTGGCGACACGCCGTAAAGAATGATGCCAGGACGCACCCAGTCAAAATGCGACTGTGGCCACAGCAGAATGCCACCAGACGCAGCAATCGAGCGCTGGCCCGGCTTGCCTTCGCAAAAAGTGTTAAAGATATCGAGCTGTTTCTCGGTTGCACCGCATGTGGGCTCATCAGCGCGGGCAAAGTGGCTGACGATATTTACCGGCTGACGCACGTTTTTACATTGGGTCAGACGATGATAAAACGCCCCGGCTTGTTCTGGCCTGACGCCCAGACGGTGCATACCGGTATCGAGTTTCATCCAGACGGTAACCGGTTCATCCAGGTCAGCCTCTTCCAGAGCCGCAAGTTGTTCTTCGTTATGTACGGCAGTATGAAAATGCTGCGCGGAAATGGTCGGCAAGTCTCTGGCGTCAAAAAAACCTTCGAGTAGCAGCACAGGTTTGGTGATCCCTCCCGCCCGAAGTCGTAAGGCTTCTTCGAGACGGGCAACGCCGAAGGCGTCAGCATCGGGGAGCGTTCGCGCGGTCTCAAGAAGACCGTGGCCGTAAGCGTTCGCTTTCACCACCGCAACCAGTTTACTGGCAGGAGCCAGTTCACGAAGACGTTGCAGGTTGTGTCGCAGAGCGCGGCGGTTAATCACAACAGTTGCCGCTTGCATTTGTGTTCCTTGATAAGTGTTTGCTTTGATTGCCTAATTCATAAAATAATTATTATTCGTCGTCGTACTGCGGCCCCGCGTAGTTGTCGAAGCGCGACCATTGACCATTAAAGGTCAGACGTACCGTCCCGATAGGGCCGTTACGTTGTTTACCGATAATAATTTCCGCGATGCCTTTTAAATCACTGTTTTCGTGATACACCTCATCACGATAGATAAACATGATCAAGTCCGCATCCTGCTCGATGGAGCCGGATTCACGCAGGTCAGAGTTGACCGGGCGTTTGTCGGCACGTTGTTCCAGAGAACGGTTCAACTGGGACAGCGCCACCACCGGCACGTTCAATTCTTTCGCCAGCGCTTTTAACGAGCGAGAGATCTCGGCAATTTCCAGTGTACGGTTATCTGAAAGCGCCGGCACACGCATCAGTTGCAGGTAATCGATCATGATAAGTCCGATGCCGCCATGTTCACGAGCGATACGGCGCGCGCGGGAACGCACTTCCGTTGGCGTCAGACCAGAGGAGTCATCAATATAGATATTACGTTTTTCGAGCAAAATACCCATGGTGCCGGAAATACGCGCCCAGTCTTCATCATCCAGTTGTCCGGTACGGATTTTGGTCTGGTCAACGCGCGACAGTGACGCCAGAGAACGCATCATAATTTGTTCCGATGGCATCTCCAGCGAGAAGATAAGTACCGGTTTATCCTGCAACATCGCCGCGTTTTCGACGAGGTTCATCGCAAATGTCGTTTTCCCCATCGACGGACGCGCCGCGACGATAATCAAGTCCGACGGCTGCAAGCCCGCGGTTTTTTTGTTGAGATCGTCATAGCCAGTGTTTACCCCAGTTACACCATCGTGCGGCTGCTGGAACAGTTGCTCAATACGCGCCACGGTGGCGTCGAGCACATCGGCGATATTCTTCGGCCCTTCGTCTTTGTTCGCACGACTTTCGGCTATTTTAAAGACGCGGGATTCAGCAAGATCGAGCAAATCTTCACTGGTACGCCCTTGTGGATCAAAACCGGCTTCGGCAATTTCGTTAGCAACAGAAATCATCTCACGAATAACAGCACGTTCGCGTACGATGTCGGCATATGCACTGATGTTCGCCGCACTTGGCGTATTTTTTGACAGTTCTGCCAGATAAGCAAAACCGCCGACGCTATCAAGCTGCCCCTGACGTTCCAGCGACTCAGCCAGAGTAATCAGGTCAATGGGGCTACCGCTTTCCTGCAAACGCGCCATTTCGGTAAAGATATGGCGGTGCGGACGGGTGTAGAAATCGTCTGCCACCACACGTTCAGCAACATCGTCCCAGCGTTCGTTATCCAGCATTAAACCGCCCAACACCGACTGCTCCGCTTCGATCGAGTGCGGAGGCACTTTTATCCCGGCAACTTGTGGATCGCGTTCACGGGGTTCAGCCTGCTGTTTGTTGAAGGGTTTATTTCCTGCCATAGTGAATGGAGTTACCGAGATAAAGAATGGGTCGAAACTTTACCATATGAAGCAGACCCTGACGATACGTTCTGGAGGGCACATGGCAACACGCATCGAATTTCACAAGCACGGTGGCCCGGAAGTACTTCAGGCCGTGGAGTTTACTCCTGCCGATCCGGCAGAGAATGAAATCCAGGTCGAAAATAAAGCCATTGGCATCAATTTTATCGACACATATATCCGTAGCGGTCTTTATCCCCCACCATCGCTGCCCTGTGGGTTAGGCACGGAAGCGGCTGGCATAGTGACAAAAGTCGGCAGTAGCGTGAAACATATTAAAGCCGGCGATCGCGTGGTTTATGCTCAGTCAGCACTGGGCGCATACAGCTCTGTACATAACGTTAATGCCGATAAAGCCGCGATTCTGCCAGCAGCAATTTCTTTTGAACAAGCCGCCGCATCATTCCTGAAAGGTTTAACGGTTTATTATCTACTGCGCAAAACGTATGAAATCAAACCTGACGAACAATTCCTGTTCCATGCAGCCGCTGGCGGCGTTGGCTTAATTGCTTGTCAGTGGGCGAAAGCCCTGGGCGCGAAACTTATCGGCACCGTGGGAACGGCGCAAAAAGCGCAAAGTGCGTTAAAAGCAGGAGCGTGGCAGGTGATTAACTATCGCGAAGAAAATCTGGTCGAGCGGTTAAAAGAGATCACCGGCGGCAAAAAAGTGCGCGTGGTGTACGATTCCGTAGGCAGAGACACCTGGGAATGGTCACTGGATTGCCTGCAACGTCGCGGTTTAATGGTCAGTTTTGGTAACTCATCAGGCGCAGTGACGGGTGTGAACTTAGGCATTCTTAATCAAAAAGGCTCGCTGTATGTAACACGTCCTTCCCTGCAAGGCTACATCACCACGCGGGAGGAGTTAACTGAAGCCAGTAATGAACTGTTTTCATTGATTGCCAGCGGCGTCATTAAGGTGGATGTCGCGGAGCAACAGAAATATCCGCTGAAGGATGCGCGACGTGCGCATGAGATTCTGGAAAGCCGGGCGACGCAGGGTTCCAGCTTATTGATTCCCTAAAAGAAATCGGGCTTCCACCTGGGAAGCCCTTTCTTTTATAGTTCGGCTGTATGTAGGGTACAGCACGATGAATTTGTTTGACGTGCAATAATGACAGATTTGATTATCAATTCCTATTTTGTTCTAAGGATAAAACCTTAGGTTGTGATCATCCGCACAATCCCTTAGTAGCGCCAGCGGTCATAACGCTGATATTTCGGCACTTTTGGCGCTTTAATCGCCTTGATCACCCACACTACCGCAATCGCCAATAACAGCCATGGCAGCAACTTAATCATCAACGCCAGCATGCCGCCGAGGAACATAATTGCCGTCGCGATGACCAGCGCGGCGATAATACCCAACAGCGAGACGCCGGTGACCATCAGCATGACAAAAAAGCCAATCACAAAAAGTAGTTCCAGCATGATGTTCTCCCCAAAATGAAATCTGCTACTGGTATTACAAGAATCATGCCAAAAGATAATTTGCTGATTTATCAGCAAAACGCCCCGCGACAATGCGCGAGGCGTGGTGAATTTAACTACTTTGTGGTGAAAAATTAACGCTTATCAGCTACGAGTCTGAGCGCATGTTCCAACACATTAATGTCAGCTCCGGCTTTATGAGCATTTTCACTTAAATAACGCCGCCACTGACGCGCGCCAGGGATCCCCTGGAACAGCCCCAGCATATGGCGGGTAATATGACCCAGATACGTCCCCTGGCTAAGCTCACGTTCAATGTACGGATACATGGCCCGTACCACCGCCACCGGATCGGCATCGGTATCCGAGGAACCAAAAATCTCACGATCCACCGCCGCCAGAATACCTGGATTTTGATACGCCTCGCGCCCGACCATCACGCCATCCATATATTGCAGATGCGCTTTGGCCTCTTCCAGAGACTTAATGCCGCCGTTAATCGCCATGGTCAGATGCGGAAAATCACGCTTCAGTTGATAGACACGCGGGTAATCGAGCGGCGGGATTTCGCGGTTTTCTTTCGGGCTTAAACCAGAAAGCCAGGCTTTACGCGCGTGAATGATAAACATCTCACACTCGCCCTTACCGGAAACGGTGTTGATGAAATCACAAAGAAATTCATAGCTGTCCTGATCGTCAATGCCAATACGCGTCTTCACTGTCACCGGAATCGACACCACATCGCGCATCGCTTTCACGCAGTCGGCAACCAGTTGCGCATTGCCCATCAGGCACGCGCCAAACATGCCGTTCTGTACCCGGTCAGAAGGGCACCCCACGTTCAGGTTGATCTCATCGTATCCACGCGCTTCTGCCAGCTTCGCACACTGCGCCAGCGCCGCGGGATCGCTACCGCCTAGCTGCAACGCGACTGGATGTTCTTCTTCGCTGTATGCCAGATAATCACCTTTGCCGTGAATAATCGCGCCTGTGGTTACCATTTCAGTATAAAGCAACGTATTGCGGGAAAGCAGACGCAGGAAGTAACGGCAGTGTCTGTCCGTCCAGTCTAACATCGGAGCAATCGAGAAACGGTAAGCGGGATAAACAGTTTGTGATTCTTCTGGCATGGCGACTTTTTAAGCATCTGGTAAATTGGGGGCGCTACTATAGCATAACGAATATGCGATCAGGCAATGTGACGGTCATACCTCCCAGCTCTCGGCGTTTAAGTGAGAACTATGGTAAAGTAAGGACATTCTTAACCCTACTGTCGAGGTGTCCAATGGAAAAGACCACAACGCAGGAGTTATTAGCACAGGCTGAAAAACTCTGTGCGCAGCGTAATGTGCGCCTGACTCCACAACGTCTCGAAGTGTTGCGTCTGATGAGTCTGCAGGAAGGGGCTATCAGCGCCTACGATCTCCTTGATTTACTGCGTGAAGCCGAACCGCAAGCCAAGCCGCCAACAGTTTATCGCGCGCTCGATTTTCTGCTTGAGCAGGGTTTTGTGCATAAAGTTGAGTCCACTAACAGCTATGTGCTCTGTCATCTGTTCGATCAGCCAACCCATACTTCCGCAATGTTTATTTGCGATCGTTGCGGCGCGGTAAAAGAAGAGTGTGCGGAAGGTGTTGAAGACATCATGCATACTCTGGCGGCAAAAATGGGGTTTGCCCTGCGGCATAATGTGATTGAAGCTCATGGACTCTGTGCGGCATGTGTGGAAGTGGAAGCGTGTCGTCATCCTGAACAGTGCCATCATGACCACTCTATTCCGATGAAAAAGAAATCACGCTAAGCGATGTACGTCCTTGTACACGTCAGGCAGGAGGGATTAATTACCAGCGGTAATCATTACGCTTTTCCCAGCGATCAACCTCTTTTTCTGCCTGCTCTTTCTGATAACCGTAACGCTCCTGGATTTTCCCCACTAGCTGATCACGTTTACCTTCAATGACCGTCATATCATCGTCGGTCAGCTTGCCCCATTGCTCTTTCACTTTACCTTTGAACTGTTTCCAGTTACCACCGACTTCGTCTTTATTCATATTCAAGTCCTCATCGTTAGGTGGTGAATAAGAGTACGTTCACTTTTCTGCTAAACGTGGGACTAAGTGTAGTCAGGCATCTGGCTCCGGGTTATTTATTCGGAATTTTTAACCATTACGTTGCGGAAAACCAGGTGCCGTTGCGCCAGTGACGCCGCCAGATAACCGCCAGAGAAAGCCCACGCAACGCCAGAAAGACAGTTAATGCCAACCATAACCCATGATTGCCCAGCCATGGCAATGTGAGTAGCGTGAACGCAAAACCGGCTGCTGCCACCGCCATACTATTACGCATTTCGGCGGCGCGCGTTGCGCCAATGAACATGCCGTCCAGCAGATAACACCAGACGCCCACCAGCGGCAAAATCACCTGCCAGATAAGGTAGCGATCGGCCAGTTGTTGGATCTGAGTTAACGAAGTCAATAACGCGATAATGTGTTCACCAGACAGCCAATAAACCACGGAAAACAGCAACGCTACGATCCCCGCCTGACGACACGCTGCCCGCCAGACATCCAATAGCTGACTGCCGTCACGCGCGCCGTATGCCTGACCAGAATGCGCTTCAACAGCATAAGCGAAACCATCCAGCGCGTAAGCGGTAAAAGTGAGCAGCGTCATCAGGACAGCGTTGACGGCGATAATATCGCTCCCCTGTCGCGCGCCAAGCACCGTGATTGCACCAAAACAGAGTTGCAGCAACAACGAGCGCAACATAATGTCACGGTTAAGCGCCAGCAAACGGCGAAAGTTTCCTCGCCAGGCGTTTTTCAGCATTTCGACGGAGATCCCCCGTAAATGAAGGATTTTACGCACCATGAGCAAACCGATCAGCAACGTCGCGTATTCAGCAAGAACCGTCGCTAACGCGGCTCCCTGGACATTCATATGCAGCCCCATCACCAGCCAGACATCCAGAGCAATGTTAAGAATGTTGCCAACGACTAACAGGACAACGGGCGCACGGGCATATTGCACGCCAAGCAGCCAGCCGAGTAACACCAGATTTGCCAGCGACGCCGGCGCGCTTAGCCAGCGAATTTCAAGGAAACGACGCGCCTGTTCCAGCACCGCTTCACTGCCGCCGACAATATGCAGCGCCAGATCGATAATCGGTGTGCGCAGTAGAATAATTAATGCCCCAGCCCCTAATGCCAGCAATAGCGGCTGCATCAGCGCACGCGCTAATGCCAGGGGATTTTGGGCGCCATACGCCTGCGCAGTAAGCCCGGTAGTGCTCATACGCAAAAACAGCAACAGCATAAAGAGAAAGCTGGTCGCCGTTGCGCCAACCGCCACGCCGCCCAGGTACACCGGGCTATCAAGATGACCAATAACTGCCGTATCAACCAGCCCTAACAAAGGAACGGTGATATTGGAGAAAATCATGGGTAAGGCGAGATGCCAGAGTGCTTTATCAGATGAAGTGAGGAATGCCATGCCGACAAGCCTGATGAACGGAGTTGAAAAACAAACCGCGACGCCAGACGCATCGCGGTATCAGAGAGATATGATTACAGCCAGTCGCCGTTGCGAATAACTCCAACAGCCAGCCCTTCAATGGTGAAGCTCTGCTGACGCAGATCGACAACAATGGGTTTAAACTCATTGTTTTCAGGCAACAACTCGACTTTATTACCCTGTTTTTTCAAACGCTTAACGGTAACTTCGTCATCGATACGTGCAACAACGACCTGCCCATTACGCACATCCTGGGTTTTATGCACCGCCAGCAAATCGCCATCCATAATGCCGATATCTTTCATCGACATCCCACTCACGCGTAGCAGGAAATCAGCATTTGGCTTAAACAGGGATGGATCGACCTGATAATGACCTTCAATATGCTGCTGCGCCAGAAGCGGCTCACCGGCTGCCACACGACCGACCAGCGGCAACCCTTCTTCCTCTTCCTGCAACAGACGAATCCCGCGCGATGCGCCGGAAACAATTTCAATAACACCTTTGCGCGCCAGCGCCTTCAGATGTTCTTCAGCCGCGTTTGGGGAACGGAACCCCAAACGCTGCGCGATTTCCGCACGCGTCGGCGGCATACCTGTCTGGCTGATGTGATCACGAATGAGATCAAACACCTCTTGCTGCCTGGCCGTTAACGCTTTCATTCCGCCCCCTGGGTGTATATACAGTTATGCTGTGAGTATATACAGCAAAAGGTGATTTTGGAACCATAAACTGCACAATAAACCAGAGATTTATCGAATTCTGGAAGGGTTATCCAAAATGTGACCATAACAGAATGACCCAGGTTGCCACTGCGACGATAATTGCGATCAGCACTGCGGCGGACCCCATATCTTTCGCCCGTCCAGAAAGTTCATGGTATTCGGAACCAATACGGTCAACCACCGCTTCGATGGCGCTATTAAGGATTTCTACAATCATCACCAGCATGACGGAGCTAATAAGCAGCACGCGGGTAATCGCGTCCACGTCCAGCCAGCAGGCGATGATCACCGCCAACAATACCGCAACGCCCTCCTGACGGAAGGCCGCTTCGTTAATCCATGCTGCGCGCAAGCCTTTCCAGGAATAGCCAGCGGCTTTGATAATTCGGGTGAGTCCAGTGGTATTATTGGCCATCAAAAGAACCTTTTTACATTATGAGCGTCAATACAGTGTACCGTTAAATCCGATGATTCGGGTTAGCGTAACGCCGCGCGAAACATGGGCAGATACCACAGAATTTCCCATAACTTTCTGCTATCCTTGCCGCGCATTTGCATTATTAACCAGAGGCTTTACATCGTTTATGTCCGGCTGGCCACGAATTTACTACAAATTACTGAATTTACCATTAAGCATCCTGGTAAAAAGCAAGTCTATTCCGGCGGATCCTGCCCCGGAACTTGGACTGGATACCTCTCGTCCAATTATGTACGTTTTACCGTACAACTCAAAAGCGGATTTGCTGACGTTGCGCGCCCAGTGTCTGGCGCACGACCTGCCTGACCCATTAGAGCCGCTGGAAATAGACGGTACGCTGCTGCCGCGCTACGTGTTTATTCACGGCGGGCCGCGTGTTTTCACTTATTACACGCCGAAAGAAGAGTCCATTAAGCTGTTCCACGATTATCTCGATCTGCATCGCAGCAATCCGAATCTGGACGTGCAAATGGTGCCGGTATCGGTGATGTTTGGTCGCGCGCCGGGGCGCGAAAAAGGTGAAGTGAATCCGCCGTTGCGTATGCTCAACGGCGTGCAGAAGTTTTTCGCCGTACTGTGGCTGGGGCGTGACAGCTTTGTGCGCTTCTCGCCATCGGTTTCACTGCGCCGCATGGCTGATGAACACGGCACGGATAAAACCATCGCTCAAAAACTGGCGCGCGTGGCACGTATGCACTTTGCCCGCCAGCGTCTGGCTGCCGTGGGCCCGCGCTTACCCGCCCGTCAGGATCTGTTTAATAAACTGCTCTCCTCTCGCGCGATTGCTAAAGCGGTAGAAGATGAAGCGCGTAGCAAAAAAATCTCTCATGAAAAAGCGCAGCAGAACGCGATTGCGCTGATGGAAGAGATTGCAGCGAACTTCTCTTACGAGATGATCCGTCTGACCGACCGTATTCTGGGCTTCACCTGGAACCGGCTTTATCAGGGCATCAACGTCCACAACGCCGAACGCGTTCGCCAGTTGGCCCACGACGGTCATGAGCTGGTGTATGTGCCATGTCACCGTAGCCATATGGACTATCTGCTGCTTTCTTATGTGTTGTATCACCAGGGGCTGGTGCCGCCGCATATCGCTGCCGGGATCAACCTGAACTTCTGGCCTGCCGGGCCGATTTTCCGCCGTCTGGGCGCGTTCTTTATTCGCCGTACTTTTAAAGGCAATAAACTCTATTCCACTGTTTTCCGTGAGTATCTCGGCGAACTGTTTAGCCGTGGTTATTCCGTGGAATATTTTGTGGAAGGCGGTCGTTCCCGTACGGGGCGTTTGTTGGATCCGAAAACCGGTACGCTGTCGATGACCATTCAGGCGATGTTGCGTGGCGGTACACGTCCGATTACGTTAATCCCGATCTACATCGGTTATGAGCACGTAATGGAAGTGGGTACTTACGCTAAAGAACTGCGCGGCGCGACGAAAGAAAAAGAAAGTCTAGCGCAGATGCTGCGCGGCTTAAGCAAGCTGCGTAATCTCGGTCAAGGATACGTCAATTTCGGTGAGCCGATGCCGTTGATGACCTATCTTAACCAGCACGTGCCAGACTGGCGTGAATCGATTGATCCCATTGAAGCCGTGCGCCCGGCCTGGCTAACGCCGACGGTCAATAACATTGCTGCCGATCTGATGGTACGTATTAACAACGCAGGTGCGGCGAACGCCATGAACCTGTGCTGTACTGCGTTGCTGGCATCACGTCAGCGTTCACTCACTCGCGAACAGTTGACTGAGCAACTCAACTGCTACCTCGATTTAATGCGCAACGTACCTTACTCCCCGGACTCAACGGTGCCTTCAGCCAGCGCCAGTGAACTTATTGATCACGCGCTGCAGATGAACAAGTTTGAAGTTGAGAAAGATACCATCGGCGACATTATCATCCTGCCGCGTGAACAAGCGGTGTTGATGACCTACTATCGCAACAACATTGCACATATGTTGGTTCTGCCTTCGCTGATGGCGGCGATTGTGACTCAACATCGCCAAATTTCTCGCGAAGAGTTGATGAAGCATGTCAATGTGCTGTATCCAATGCTGAAAGCAGAGTTGTTCCTGCGCTGGGATCGCGGCGAGTTGCCGGGCGTTATTGATGCGTTGGCGAATGAAATGCAGCGTCAGGAGTTGATTACTCTGCAAAATGATGAGTTGCATATCAATCCAGCGCATTCCCGCACGCTTCAGTTGCTGGCCGCCGGCGCGCGCGAAACGTTACAACGCTATGCAATTACCTTCTGGCTGCTGAGCGCTAACCCGTCGATCAACCGCAGCACGCTGGAGAAAGAAAGCCGTACCGTAGCGCAACGTCTCTCCGTGCTGCACGGCATCAACGCGCCGGAATTCTTCGACAAAGCCGTGTTCAGTACTCTGGTGCTGACGCTGCGCGATGAAGGATATATCAGCGACAGCGGTGACGCCGAACCGGCAGAGACGATGAAGGTGTATCAGTTGCTGGCGGAATTGATAACGTCCGATGTGCGTTTGACGATTGAGAGTGCGACGCAGGGCGAGGCGTAATCGGTGAGAATTGCCGGATGCGGCGAAACGCCTTATCCGGCCTACTATGACCTGAAAATCCAATAAATTGTGACTCACCAGGTAGGCCTGATAAGCGAAGCGCATCAGGCAATTTTTCCCCTGACAAAAAAGCCGGAGGCTCCTCCGGCTTTTTCACATCATCAGAAATGCCAGTAACTCATCGCCAACCCTAAAAACAACACCAGGCCCACATAGTTATTATTCATAAACGCTTTAAAGCAGGCTTCACGCTCGCGGTTGGCAATCAGTTTTTGTTGATAAACAAACAACGCGCCAGCCGCCAGTATTGACCCATAATATCCCCAGCCCAGGCCATTTAACTCACCGATTATCGCCATCAGCGCCAGTACGCCAATCTGCAAAATACCAATAATCAATTTGTCGTATTGACCAAACAGGATCGCCGTAGACTTAATACCAATCTTCACGTCGTCGTCCCGATCAACCATCGCATACTGCGTGTCGTAGGCCACCGCCCAGAAAATATTGGCAAGGAACATCAACCAGCAACTTAGCGGTACTGATTCACTAACGGCAGCAAAAGCCATTGGAATCGACCAACCAAACGCCGCACCCAGCACCACTTGCGGTAAATGGGTGTAACGCTTCATAAACGGGTAAACCCACGCCAGCGCTAGCGCGGCAATCGACAACAGAATAGTCATCGTATTCAGCGTCAGCACCAGTAAGAATGAAATCAGTACCAGCACCACAAACAACGTGCGCGCCTCTTTCTCCGAGACCTCGCCGCTGGGAAGTGGTCGGTTTGCCGTGCGCTTAACATGACCATCAAACTTACGGTCAGCATAATCATTCACCACACATCCGGCAGCGCGCATCAACCAGACGCCGGCAACAAACACCGCCAGAATCCAGAGTTGGGGGACGCCTGGCGTCGCCACCCACAGCGCCCACAAAGTTGGCCAGAGCAGCAGTAACGCGCCAATTGGCTTATCCGTACGCATTAAGCGGTGAAATGCCAGCAGCTTATTCTGCGTCAGACTCCACTCCATATTTTTTTCCTCTTAGTACAACGGTGATGCCGGTAAAAACAGTTCAGTCAGCAACAGCGGCTTACCGCTTAATCGCAGGCGGGAACGGCGCCCCCACAATCCGGCATCACGGCCTATCTCAATAAAGTCCCGAGTCAATGTCGATGAAGTAAACAGATAACGGCCTAACGGCGTTTTCCCCAGATTGCGCAACGCCAGCTCGGGACCGCTTAACGTTGACGCAGGAACGACAGTACGCCCGGCAAGCCAGGGTTCTTCATCGGCACATAACAAAATTTCACGTAACCAGTAACGAGACTCTTTCGGCAACAGCGGTAATTCTTCAGGGATTTCATTCTGGTCGACAAACCCTTCGCGGATCATCGTCACGCTCACCGTTTTTCCCTGCTGTTCAAAACGTTTCGTCATGGAATCTTCCAGTAACAGCCAGTCGAGTTGTTGTGGGTCCAGGTCAGGGATCTCTTCAAAGTAGCGCAGCGCACGCAATTGCGTTAACGCAGGGTGTGACATGCCGAACTCTCCGTTACATAACGTAAAGGCATTGTATCGCAGAAAAACGTTTACGGGAGGAGTAAAGCAAATTAAGTGATCTAATGCGCAACAAAAACGCAACAATGGCACAGGAGAAGAAAAAAAGGTGCGCCAGGAGACGCACCAGTTGTTGCAAAATCAGCACTGTGGAGCGTAATTACCCCTTGCCTTTTACACTGCTGATAAAGGTGGAACGGGCAGATGTCGATCCCAGACGTTCGGCTTCATCAAGCAGCTTTAACGCCTTATCAACATCCCCCTTCGCGACAGCATTTTTGATCGCAGTATTAAAATAACTTTCCGTATCGTTGAGCATTGGTTCGCTTTTCTTCGCCGGTGCCGGAGCTGGTGCAGCCACGGCAGGTGCCGCCGTGTTACCTACCGTAACCGGAGCTGGAGCGGAAGAACCAAATAACGGCCCTACCAGTACGCTGGAACTGGAATTGGTTTTCACTTTCAGTTTCAGTAAGCCATCAGTGGTATGGCGAGCAACCGGGTCTGGAATATCCGGCACCGAGTTACCGACGCCTTTGGCATACGCTTTTGCCGGATCGAGTAGTTGAGTCGCCTGCTGGAGATCTTTTTCCGTGGTAAAGACCAGAACATAAAGTTTTTGCTGCCCCAACGCTGGTGTCAGGCGCATAACGCCTTCCAGCCGATCTGCACTCATCACGCCGGGTTCCTGGTAGGTGAAATAACTGCTGGGGAAGAAGGCTGATGGGGTCATGTTCTGATCAAGAATCAGCACATTTGGCGCAAATACACTGGTTTGTTTGTTCACTTCGCTGGTCAGCGTAAGAGTCAGTTCGCCAATGTTTGCCGGAACGCTGTATGCCGCAACCGGGCCACTGATACCAGGAACGTTCAACCGTTGGCCGCCAGTCGCTAACTGGGTAGTCTGAGTTTTGGATTGTTCGACGGGTGTCCAGGTTAATTGTTGTAGCGCGGCAGATGGAATAGCTGGTGCGTCACTGGTGTTTTGCGGTACGTAGTTGACGTCGGCGAGGCTGATTCCAGGCGCGCTTGCCAGTACCCCTACTGATAAACAGAGGGCGATGAGACTTTTATTCATTTTCATTGTTTTCACCTCAAAATCTGGAGTTCAGCGGTAGCCAGGCAATAGCGCGCTTAACCCGATAATCAGAGGGGCTTACGCCCCTTAAACCTGTTTTTATGCCGGATGCAGCGTGAACGCTTTATCCGGCCTACATTCGGCAACAGTTGTAGGCCTGATAAGACGCGACTGCGTCGCATCAGGCGTTGATTGCCGGATGCGGCGTGAACGCCTTATCCGGCCAACGCTTTGCTATTACCACCAGATTTCCATCTGGGCGCCGAAGGTCCACTCGTCGCTATCGCCGCGACCGAAGCTACCACCATTGAAATCAGCCGAAACGGCCTTGCCGTAGTACGGGTTATTTGTGGAGTTCCCCGTGTAGTCATAACCCCATTTCTCATCCCACTTGGCATAGGTCGCGAAGACACGAATAGCCGGACGTGACCAAATGCTGTCGCCCGCCTGCCATTGTTGTGCGAGGGTGATTTTGTACTGATTGTTCTTGTCGCCAGTGCGCTGGGATTCGACATTGTCGTAACCCACTTCCAGCAAGGTGCTCATGATCGGCGTCCACTTGTACATCGGGCGAATACCGACGGTCCACCACTTGGTGCCGTTATCGTTATCCCAGTTGATGTCCTGGTACATACCGACGTACATCATGTCCCAGTTATCGCCCATGGAGATCGCACCATGGTCGAGGATACGCAACATGTGACCGTTGTTGTTGATATTGTAAGCAAAATGTTCATTATCAAACGCAACGCCAGAGCCCTGCGACAGACCTTTACCCTGCGAGGTCATCGAGTCAGTAGCGTACTGAACAACAAACTTGTTAAAGCCCTTCAGGACGCTCTGAGTATGCTCGGCAGTGAATAACCAACCGTCTTTCGATGCACCATCAACCAGACGATAGTTATCACGCAGGTTGGCACGACCGTAGTCGACGCCCAGCTCTAATGTGCCGCCCGGGTTAATTTCCATCTGCGCCAAACGCACGTCGAAGACATCGTTCGCAGTTTCGTTGGTATAGTCATAAATATTGTTGCTGGCGAAAGAGGAAGAACCACCAGCTTCAGAGGAGCGGGTTGCTGCCAGAGACAGCTTACCGAAGCCAACATCGATGTTTTCCAGACCGGCGCCAGGACCAGAAATATCCCAGTAGTAGAAGTCGATCATATGAACGTCATGACGTTGGTAGAAACGCTTACCCGCCCAGATAGTGGAACCTGGCAGCCATTCAATCAGGTTTTTACCCTGCACGTTCGCTTCACGGAAGGCTGGATCGGTGGCTTCCCAGTCATTCTGTTGCGCTACGGAATAGGCCACATTAGTGTCGAAATAGAAGCTCTTGTCGCCCTCTTTCCACACTTCCTGGCCCAATTTTAATTCAGCATAAGTTTCACATTCGTTGCCAAGACGGTATTTACTTTGAGCGCCAGTGGTCTGGAAACACTGTTGTTCACCGCCGCTCCCTGTCCAGCCGATACCGGAACGCGCGTAACCGTGGAAATCCACAGCCATTGCCTGAGCAGACATTACGCCCGCTGCGACGGCAACCGCCAGAGGAAGTTTGCGCAGAGTAATCATCATTCTATCTCCTGAGTCATTGCTTTTCTTTTTCACATCACCTGTCACAGGTTTTGTGTCTTTTGTAGGGTGCTTAAACGCCCGGCTCCTGATGCAGTCGACGACATGCAGTGCCATCCTCACGGAACAGATGGCAACGCTCTGGCGGCAGGCCGATAGCGAATGTGGCACCTTCTTCTACCAACACTACGTCAGACTGGCGGTACACCAGGTTTTGACGAATGGAAGGGATCTGGATATGGATTTGCGTTTCGTTGCCAAGCTGCTCGACCACCTGAACTTCACCCTCAAGGATGACGTCAGCAATATCGCTTGGCAGTAGATGTTCCGGGCGAATACCCAGCGACATGTTGGCCCCGACCTGAACGTCGCGGCTTTCGACCGGTAGCCAGACTTGCTGGCGATTTGGCATCGGCAGTTCAACCTGAACTTGATCGATTGCAACGGCGGTCACTTTTACCGGCAAGAAGTTCATTTTCGGCGAACCGATAAAACCGGCGACAAAGCGGTCCGCCGGATAGTGATACAGCTCGAGTGGTTTCCCGACCTGCGCCACGCGCCCGGCGTCCAGCACCACGATTTTGTCGGCCAGCGTCATCGCTTCGACCTGATCGTGGGTGACGTAAATCATCGTGCGGCTCAGCCGTTTATGCAGACGAGAGATTTCAATACGCATCTGCACGCGCAGCGCAGCATCGAGGTTAGAGAGCGGTTCATCGAGCAAAAACACGCTGGGCTCAGCCACCAGCGTACGCCCAATCGCCACACGCTGACGCTGACCACCGGAGAGCGCTTTCGGTTTACGATCCAGCAAATGCGCCAGTTGCAGCACTTCCGCCACCTGGTTAACGCGTTGGTTAATTACCTCTTTTTTCGCGCCAGCCAGTTTCAGACCAAACGACATGTTTTCTGCTACAGACAGGTGGGGATAGAGCGCGTAAGACTGAAACACCATGCCGACGCCGCGTTCTGCCGGCGGAGTATCGTTCATTCGTTTGTCGCCGATATACAGGTCGCCGCTGGTAATCGTCTCAAGCCCGGCAATCATGCGTAGTAAAGTCGATTTACCGCAGCCGGACGGACCGACAAACACCACGAACTCGCCTTCGTGGATGTCGAGATTGATATCTTTCGATACCACCACCTCGCCCCAGGCTTTCGTTACATTTTGCAGCTGTACGCTCGCCATGCCCTTCTCCCTTCGTTACAACCTGTCATCGACAGCAACATTCATGATGGGCTGACTATGCGTCATAAGAAGATGGCTTGAATCCTCCGCCCCCAGGCTTTTTTATGGGGGAGGAGGCGGGAGGATGAGAACGCGGCGTCTGCAAGCTAAGTTGAGACAAAGTAAGGAATTTCGTGATGTTGCTTGCAAAAATCGTGGCGATTTTATGTGCGCATCTCCACATTACCGCCAATTCTGTAACAGAGATCACATAAAGCAACGGTGGGGCGTAGGGGCAAGGAGGATGGAAAGAGGTTGCCGTATAAAGAAACTGGAGTCCGTTTAGGTGTTTTCACGAGCACTTCACCAACAAGGACCATAGATGATGAAAATAAAAACAGGTGCACGCATCCTCGCATTATCCGCATTAGCGACGATGATGTTTTCTGCCTCGGCTCTCGCCAAAATCGAAGAAGGTAAACTGGTTATCTGGATTAACGGCGATAAAGGCTATAACGGCCTCGCTGAAGTGGGTAAGAAATTCGAGAAAGATACCGGAATTAAAGTCACCATCGAGCACCCGGATAAACTGGAAGAAAAATTCCCTCAGGTTGCAGCAACTGGCGATGGTCCTGACATCATCTTCTGGGCGCACGACCGCTTTGGCGGCTATGCGCAGTCTGGCCTGCTGGCTGAAATCACCCCGGATAAATCATTCCAGGACAAGCTGTATCCGTTCACCTGGGATGCCGTACGTTACAACGGTAAGCTGATTGCTTACCCGATTGCTGTTGAAGCGTTATCGCTGATTTATAACAAAGACCTGCTGCCGAACCCGCCAAAAACCTGGGAAGAGATCCCGGCGCTGGATAAAGAACTGAAAGCGAAAGGTAAGAGCGCGCTGATGTTCAACCTGCAAGAACCGTACTTCACCTGGCCGCTGATTGCCGCTGACGGGGGTTATGCGTTCAAGTATGAAAACGGCAAGTACGACATTAAAGACGTTGGCGTGGATAACGCTGGCGCGAAAGCGGGTCTGACCTTCCTGGTTGATCTGACTAAAAACAAACACATGAACGCGGACACCGATTACTCCATCGCAGAAGCAGCCTTTAACAAAGGCGAAACAGCGATGACCATCAACGGCCCGTGGGCATGGTCCAACATCGACACCAGCAAAGTGAACTACGGCGTGACGCTGCTGCCGACCTTCAAAGGGCATCCTTCTAAACCGTTCGTTGGCGTGCTGAGCGCGGGTATTAACGCCGCCAGCCCGAACAAAGAGCTGGCGAAAGAGTTCCTCGAAAACTATCTGTTGACTGACGAGGGACTGGAAGCCGTCAATAAAGACAAACCGCTGGGGGCAGTGGCGCTGAAGTCCTATCAGGATGAGCTGGCAAAAGATCCTCGCATCGCCGCCACCATGGATAACGCCCAGAAAGGTGAAATCATGCCAAACATCCCACAGATGTCCGCCTTCTGGTATGCCGTTCGTACCGCAGTAATCAACGCCGCCAGCGGTCGTCAGACTGTCGATGCCGCCCTGAAAGATGCACAGACTCGTATCACCAAGTAATGCGATGAAATGCCGGATGCGGCGTGAACGCCTTATCCGGCCTACGAAATCGAAACGTATGTAGGCCTGATAAG